>Ga0196976_1001497_pt1 | contig 10555 bp, 10 predicted proteins | sample S3v_513CmetaG_FD_148644 | JGI IMG/M metagenome (GOLD analysis project Ga0196976, IMG submission 148644) | Soil microbial communities from Anza Borrego desert, Southern California, United States - S3+v_5-13C | ecosystem: Environmental > Terrestrial > Soil > Desert | place: USA: California...
TGGACGTGGACGGGACGCTCGTGCTGTGCGCGGGCGCGGGGCGGCGCTCGCTGGAGCGCGCCGTCTCCGTGGAGCTCGGCCTCCCCGCCACCGATCTCTCGGCGGTCCGCCTCGACGGCTCCACGGATCGGCTCATCGTCCGGCACGCGATGGGGCTGCTCGGGCGGCCCTTCGACGAGGCCGGCTGCGATCGGCTGCTCGTGCGCTACGTGGGCCTCCTCCCGGGCGAGCTCCACGCGCCGGGCTACCGGATCCTGCCCGGCGTGGTCGCGGCCCTCGAGCTCCTCCGGGACCGGGGCGTGGCCCACGGCCTGTGCACGGGGAACGTGCGGGAGGGCGCGCGCCTCAAGCTCCGGCACGGCGGGCTCGACGGCTTCTTCGAGTGGGGCGCGGACGCGGTCGGAGGGTTCGCGGAGGACGGCGAGGTGCGGGCGCGGATCGTGGAGGCCGCCATCCGCCGGGCGGCGGCGCGGGTCGGCCCCTTCGCGCTGCGCGAGGTGCTCGTCGTGGGCGACACCCCGCTGGACGTCCAGGCCGGCCACGAGGCCGGCTGCGAGGTGCTGGGCGTCGCCACCGGCAAGTACGGCCGGGACGATCTGCGGGCGGCCGGGGCCGACCACGTGGTCGAGACCCTCGAGGACCCCGCGGCCCTGCGGCTGATGCTCGGCGCGGGCGCACCGTGAACGACCTGCCGCCCATCTCCGGCGCGCGGGTCCGCGCGGAGGTGGCGGGCGCGGGCGACGCGCCGGCGCTGCAGGCCGTCCTGGACGCGGTCCGCGACTACTACGTCCTGACCGAGGGCGTCGCCGCCCCGCCCGACGCCGCCCGCGAGCTCGTCGCGGAGACCGAGGCCGACGAGACGCGCCGCGTGTTCCTGCTCCGCGGCGCCTCCGGCCCTCCGCTCGGGTTCCTCGACCTCCACCTGCACCAGCCCGAGCCGGGCGTCGCCCACGTCGGCGTGCTCGCGCTCCGCCCGGAGGCGCGCGGCCGCGGCGTGGGAGGGGAGCTCGTCGAGGCGCTCGCGGCTGCGCTCGCCGCTGCCGGCTTCGCCGCGCTCCGCTGCTCGGTCGGCGACGAGAACCCGGAGGCGCGGGCGTTCTGGGAGCGGGTCGGCTTCGCCGAGGTGGGGCGGCTCGACGGCGGCGTCACCGTCCTCGAGCGGACGATCCCGTGAACGAGCTCGAGCCCGGCAGCTCCAGGAGCCGCTCGCCCTGAGCCTGTCGAAGGGCGAGCTGTCGCGGTCCCGCTCCCTTCGCTCGCTCCTCGTCTGGTCGCCCTACTCCGTCAGGGCAGGCGCCGCAGCCGGCGCCTTGGCCCAGCGGAGCACGCGGCCGCGGAGCCCCTCGTAGATGCTCACGACGGCGACGTAGCCGAAGCCGAACTGGAACAGGACGAGGAACGGCAGGGCCGAGTAGAGCCCGCGCTGCCACAGGTAGACGACGCCGTAGGTCATGTAGCCGGCGAGCACGAGCTCGACGATCGGCTGCAGCGTCGCCCCGGCGCGGTACTTCTTGCGCGCCACCGACTCGCCCTTGCCCTGCACGCCGTGCTTCGGCGTCCGGACGAAGCCGGTCTGGTAGCCCATGAGCGCCTCGACCACGGCGCGGGCGTTGTTGACCGAGAGGCCGATGCCGAGCGCCATGACGAGCGGCAGCGGCTTCACCGACTGCCACCAGCTCAGGCCCTGGGCGCGCTGGCTCACGACGTAGAACACGAGCACGCTCACCGTCGCGGCCGCGAAGAGCGGGAGGTCCACGAGGACCATCTCGTACGGATTGTGCGCCTCCCGGATCACGAGCGAGATCGGGAGGAGGATGGCGAGCGGGATGACGATCAGGTAGGCGAGGTTCGCGGTGAGGTGGATGACCGCCTCGCGCTTCACGTCCTTGCGCAGGTCGGCCTTCAGCACGGGGCCCAGGAGCTTGAGCGCGCACTGCACCGCGCCCTTGGCCCAGCGGTGCTGCTGGCTCTTGAAGGCGTTCATGTCCACCGGCAGCTCGGCCGGCGAGACGATCTCGGGGAGGTAGACGAACTTCCAGCCGCGGAGCTGGGCGCGGAACGAGAGGTCCAGGTCCTCGGTGATGGTGTCGTGCTGCCAGCCGCCGCCCTCCTCGATGGCCTTGCGGCGCCAGATCCCCGCGGTCCCGTTGAAGTTGAAGAACCGGCCCGACCGGTTGCGCGCGACGTGCTCGACCAGGAAGTGGCCGTCGAGGAAGACGGCCTGCGCCTGGGTGAGCGCCGAGTACGACCGGTTCAGGTGCCCCCAGCGCGTCTGCACGAGGCCGATGGCCGGGTCGGTGAAGTGGTGGATGGTCCGGAGGAGGAAGCCGGCGTCGGGGATGAAGTCCGCGTCGAAGATGGCGACGAACTCGCCGGTGGCGGTGCGCAGCCCGTTCTCGAGCGCGCCTGCCTTGAAGCCGGTCCGGTCGGTCCGGTGGACGTACGTGATGTCGTGGCCCGCCGCGCGCATCCGCTCGACGCGCTCGCGCGCGATGGTGCGCGTCTCGTCGGTCGAGTCGTCGAGGACCTGGAGCTCGAGCTTCTCGCGCGGGTAGTCGAGCTTCGCCACGGCGTCGAGGAGCCGCTCGACGACGTACATCTCGTTGAAGATCGGCAGCTGCACGGTGACCCGCGGCAGCTCGGCGAACCGCGCCTTCGGGACCGCGAGCCGGAACCGGTGGCGCAGGTACAGGTACGTCATGACGTACCGATGCACGCCGAACACGGCGAGCGCGACCAGCAGGACCGTGTAGCCGATGACGACCGAGAGCTCGAGGAAGGTCATGGAGTGCGGGGCTCGCAGGCCCTGGCAAGGCGCTCTCGGGAGGTGAGACCCGAGCCAGCGGATCACCCGTTGGAGGCCCGTGGGTTGCGGCGGACTATAGCCTCCCGCCCCTGCTTGTCAATGAGGGGAAGGGTGCGTGCTTGCTAGCGAAAAAGCGCGAGGCACTTTGCCGTCCCCCACCCGGCGGGCACGGAAGGTGCTTGCTTCAATCGCGCCGAGACGTCGCACGCTTCGCTCGGGCGGGCCCGGGCGACTTGGTCACCACCTTGAGCACCTCGACCGCGCGCCCCAGCGGGTAGTCGGTCTCCACCGCGGAGGCGGTGACGACGGTGGGGGCGTCCCCGTTCCGGAGGTGGTTCTTGAGGTCGCGCTCGGTCGGGGGGGCGTCGCGGACCGGCGGCGCCGCGTCGGCGACCATCACGTTGGGGGTGATGCCGAGCTCCTGGATGGAGCGGTGGCTCGGGGTGTAGTAGCGCGCCGTCGTGAGCTTCATGCCCGAGCCGTCGTCGAAGTCGAACACCGTCTGGACCGAGCCCTTCCCGAAGGTCTGCGTTCCGAGCACCCAGGCGCGCTGGTGATCCTGGAGCGCCCCGGCGACGATCTCGGCGGCGCTCGCGGTGCCGCGGTTGACGAGCACGACCATCGCATAGTCGGGCTCCGTGCCGGGCCCGTGCGCCCGCACCACCTCCGCGTTGCGCCCGTTGCGCCCCTCGATCGAGAGGATGGTCCCCTCCGCGAGGAAGCGGTCCGCCACCTTGGCCGCCTGGTCCACGAGCCCGCCGGGGTTGTTCCGGAGGTCGAGGACGAGGCCGCGGAGCTCCCCGCCGACGGCCGCCCGCCCGTCCTGCAGCGCGCGGGCGACGGCCGCCTCCGTGTTGTTCGGGCCGTCCTGGAACGACTTCACCCGGACGTAGAGGTACCGGAGCTCGGGATCCAGCACGCGCGACTCGACGCTCTGCGTCTGCACGCGGTCCCGCACCAGGGTGAGCTTGAGCGGCGCGCCGGCGCCCTCGCGCTGCAGCTCGAGCGACACCGCGGTGCCGGCGCGGCCGCGCAGGCGCCGGACGGCCTCGGCGAGCGGCATGTCGCGGGTGCTCGCGCCGTCGATCGCGACGATCCGATCGCCGGGGCGGATGCCGGCCCGCTCCGCGGGCGAGTCCGCCATCGGCGCGATCACCGTGAGCACGCCTCCCTCCACGGTCGGCTCGAGCCCGACGCCCTCGTACACCCCGAACATCTCGTCGCGCACCTGCCGGTAGACGTCGGGCCGGTAGAACGCGGAGTGCGGATCGAGCCGGGCGACCATCCCCTCCACCGCGCCGTACGCGAGATCCTGCTCCTGGACGGGCTCGACGTAGCTGTTCTGGATGTCGAGCAGCGCGCGGGACACGAGGTCCAGCGCGCGGTACGGGGAGGTCGACCGGCGCCCGGCGGCGGAGGCGACGTGGTCCAGCGTGAGGCCGGCGAAGAACGTCGCGGCGAAGGCCAGGACCAGGACGGGACGCTTCATCCCGCCATTGTACGCGGCGTGCAGCCGAGCGCGAACCGGGCCGCGCGGGGGTGGGAGGGCGGGCGGCGGCGGACCACACCGCCGAGACGCGACGCGACGCGCTAGTTCCGGAGCCACTGCCTCGGGTCCACCGGCCGCCCGCGCTCGCGGATCTCGAAATACAGATACGGGCCCTTGAGCGAGCCGGAGTCGCCGACGGTGCCGAGGACGCCGCCCGCGGGGACTTCCTCCCCCATCGCCGTCTGCATCGTGGCGAGGTGGGCGACGAGGCTGTGATAGCCCTCGCCGTGGTCCAGGATCACGAGGTTGCCGTAACCCTTGAACCAGCCTGCGTGCACCACGCGGCCGGCGGCGATGGCCCGCACCGGGGCGCCCGCGGGCGCGCCGATGTCGATCCCGTTCTGGACCGTGACCGTCTTGAACCGCGGCTCGAGCACGCGCCCGAACCCGACCGTCACCGGCCCCGACGCCGGGAACGGGAGCCGCCCCTTCGCGGCCGCGAACCCGGTCGCGCCCGCCACGGGCGTGCGCGGCGGCGGCAGGGTGGACACGAACGCGGCGAGCTTCTTCGCCTGCTCCGCGGCCTCGACCGCGGCGCGCTCGTGCGCCGCGCGCGCCGTCCGCAGCGCCTCGAGCAGGGCCTGCTGCTCCTCCCGCCGCGCCTGCGCGTCCTCGCGGCGCTCCGCCGCCTCGGCCGCCAGCCGCTCGAGCCGGCCCGACTCCTCCTGCCGCGCCGCCCGCGCGGCGACCCGCGCCGCCCGGGCCGCCTGCGCCTCCCCGAGGAGGCGCACGTCCGCCTTGAGGATCCGGTCGACGAGGTACCGCCGCTTCACGAGCTCCGAGAGCGAGTCGCTCGCGAGCAGGAGCTGCAGCTCGCCCGTGCGCCCGAGCCGCGCCCGCGCCAGGAGCCGCGGCCGGAGCGCCGCCACCCGCGCCTTCTCCACCGCGAGCGCCGCCGCCTCCTCCTCCCGCGCGCGCTCGAGCACCGCCTCGGAGGCGGCCCGCGCCGCCTCGGCGCGCTTCGCCTCGGCGACCGCCTCCGCCGTGGCCCGCTCCGCCGCCGCGAGCGTGTCGAGGACCGAGAGCTCCTGCTGGGCGAGGAGCCGCGCCGCGTTCTCCTCCGCGCGCCGCCGGGCCTCGAGCGCGTCGAGCCGCGCCTTCGGGTTCGCGGAGAGGGCGGCGAGGACGAGGAGCGCGACGGGGGACACGCTTCAGCTCCGGCGCAGCGTGCGGACCACGGCGAGGGCGCTCCCGAGGAGCCCGACCGCGGCGCCGCCGGCGAGCAACCCGAGGAGGAGCGCCGATGGGAGCGTGTCCCCGAGCCGGAGGGCCGCGGCGAGCGGGACGCTCTCGCGGAGGCGCGGGACCAGGACCGCGTGCGCCCCGAGGAGCGCGGCGATCGAGAGGGCCGCGCCGCCGAGGCCCTGGAGCAGGCCCTCGATGAGGAAGGGGGTGGAGACGAAGCCGTCGGTCGCGCCGACGAGCTTCAGGATCTCGATCTCCTCGCGGCGCGCGAACACGGCGAGCCGGAGCGTGTTCCCGACGAGCACGGCGGTGGCGAGCGCCAGGACCGCGAAGAGCACGATCGCGGCGACCCGCGCGCGCGCCACGAGCGCCTCGAGCTTCTCCAGCCACGCGTTGCCGTAGTCCACCTCGGCGACGCCCGGCACCGCCCGCAGCCGCTCGGCGAGCGCCCGCGCGCCCTCCAGCGAGATCCCGGGCGCGAGCACGTCGACCGCGTCGGGCACGACGCCGGGACCGACGCCGTCGAGGACGTGGGCCTGGTCGCCGAGCTCCTCCGAGAGCTGCCGGAGCGCCGCCACCGCTGGCACCACCCGGACCTCGCGTCCCGGCGCCGCCGCCGCCACCGCCTTCTGCGCCGCCCCGAGATCGGTGCCCGGCGCGAGGTAGGCGGAGATCCGCACCTCGCCCGCCCACGCCTGGAGGAGCCGCTCCGCCCCGCCGAGCGCGCCGGCGAGGAGCCCGGTCGCGAAGAGGGCGACGAAGATCGTCCCCATCCCGACGAGCGCCACGTACGGCCCGCGCCGCATCCCGTCCAGCGCCTGGCGGGTGAAGTAGATCGGGCGGAGCCTCACGGCCGGTCCCCCGCGACGCGGCGGATGGAGTCTCCGTCGGAGACGAGCCGCCCGCGCTCCAGCGTGACCACCCGCCGCTTGTACCGCTCCAGGATCGACCGGTCGTGCGTCGCCACGAGCACGGTCGTGCCGCGCGCGTTCGCGGCGGTGAGCAGCTCCATCACCTCGATCGTCCGCTCCGGATCGAGGTTGCCGGTGGGCTCGTCCGCGAGGAGGAGCGCGGGATCGGCCGCGAGCGCCCGGACCACCGCGACGCGCTGCTGCTCGCCGCCGGAGAGCGAGGGCGGGAACTTGCCGGCGCGGTGCTCGAGGCCGACGGACCGGAGGAGCAGCTTCACCTTGCGTCGAATGTCGCGGACCGGCATCGCCTGGACCTCGAGCGGGAGCGCGACGTTCTCGGCGACGGTGCGGCGGGGCAGGAGCTTGAAGTCCTGGAAGACGACGCCGATGTTCCGGCGCAGGTAGGGGATCGAGCGGGGCGCGATCTTGGCGACGTTGCGGCCGAACAGGAGGAGCTGCCCGCTCGTCGCCGCCTCCTCGCAGAAGATGAGCTTGAGGAGCGTGGACTTGCCCGCGCCCGACGCCCCCGTGAGGAAGACGAACTCGCCCTTCTCGATCGAGAGCGTGACGTCCTGGAGCGCCGGCGCGTCGCCGGGGTACTCCTTGCTGACGTGAAAGAGCTGGATCAAGCGGGCTCCGTGTTGCGTCACCGCTCGTGCTTCGACAAGCTCAGCACGAGCGGACTTGCCAAACCGCTCGCCCTGAGCCTGTCGAAGGGCGAGCGATACCCGACGCGAACCGCAGGATCACTTCCGCTCGCCCAGATCCTCCGCCAGGTACGAGAGGATCACCTCGTCCAGGCTCTTCTCGCTGATGAGGTCCTCACCGAAGAGCGTCTCGGCGCCGTCGTTCCGGAGCACCGGCGCCGGCTGGGCGCGCGCGGCGAGCACCTCGGGCGGCAGCTCCTTCACGGCGGGGAACTTGCCGGTGGGGTGGCCGTGCTTGAGCGCCACCGGGCGCCCGTCGGCGAGCTGGCCGGGCTGGAACGACTGCGCCTGCGCGGAGAAGGCGGCGTCGATGTCGTCGTACACGCCGTTGATGAGGTTCCGCAGCATCTCCTTGTGCTGCTCCTCCATCAGCTCGCGGACGACCTGCGCCAGGTTCTCGGCCCCGACGATGTCGGCGTACGAGGTCTTCTTGGACGCGAGGATGTTCCCGCCCACGAAGAGGTGCGTGATGATGTGCGGGTTCTCCAGCCCCGAGTCCTCGGTCTGGATGTGGTACATCTTCCCGCGGTGCTTGATGTTGTGGTTGAAGCCCACAACCATCTTCTTCGCTTCGGCGCCCATCCGCTCGCGACTGTACCGCCCTGTACGGGCTCCAGCAAGGCGGCGGCTCTCAAAAAGCCTTTGGTCTGCGGCGAGGTAGGCTCCTCCACCCGCGAAACGCCCGCACCCAGCCCCAGATCGACTCCGCCGGGCGGCGCGAGACCTTGCGCACGCTCGCCCGGCGGCTGGAGAGGCCCGGAGAGAGCGCCTAGTTCGGGCGCGCCTTCGTCACCGGCGCGGGCCCGGCGAGCGGCTTCGGCGGAGCGCCGGCGCGGCCGTCGCCCGACCGGAGGAACGCCGTGTCCGCGCACGAAGTGGTCGCGTCGACGTCGAGGTTCACGGGGACGGGCGTACGGGCGCCGGGCTCGATGTCGAAGTCACGATCCGTGCAGTCGGCGGCCGCGATCGTGTAGTCGGGGGCGGGGCCGGTCTCCTCCATCCAGTCCAGCGTGTAGAAGCCGGTGGGCAGCTCGAGCACGAAGGGGCCGCCGCACTCGTACGCCGCGTCGCCCGGCACGGCGTAGGTGTCCGCGATCGAGTCGTATACGGAGAGGAAAAGGAGCGAGTCGTCCCAGGCGCAGACCTGCTGCTCGGCGGGCAGCGGCTGGCCGTTGTCGTAGAACAGGTACTGGAGGTCGAGCCGGCCTGCCGCGGGCGTCGTGACGAACTCCACCAGGCCGCAGGAGTCGTCGGCCTCGAAGGCGTGCCGGTACGCGATCCGCCCGTCCTCGATGCCCTCGACGGAATAGAAGTGGTGGCCGGGCGAGACCGCGAAGTCGACGAAGTCTCGACCGTCGCAGGGCACCGAGACCCGCGGGGCCCGTCCGCCGTCCACCCAGACGTCGATCGAGTCGACGCGCGCGCCGGCGCAGGTGGAGATGGGCTGGCTTCCGTCGGCGGGCTGGAAGGCGTCCCACGAGATGCGCACGTCGCAGGTCTCCTCCACGACGCATCCGGTTCCCAGCGCGGCGAAGGCGACGAGAGCGAGCAGGCGGTTCATGGCAGTTTCCTCAGCGTGGAGTGTAAGGCCCGGCTGGGGCCGGCACCTCCTCGTTCGAGCAACGGCCGTGCCACCGGGGCCTGGACAGGAAAGGCCGAGAGGTTATCGTTCCGGACCGAGAAGCGGCGGGTGACCTCGCGGCACGCGAGTCTCCGGACGTTCACACCCCTGCGGCGGGGCGTCCCGGGCGATATCCGGGAGAGATTCCCGCCTCCCGCGCGTTTTCTTCCGGTGGTCCCCCGCTCTGCGAGGATGCGGTAGGAGTGCCCGAGATCATGACCATGAGCGACCCCCGTACCCTTCCCCTGGCCGCCGCGACGGACGGCCTCAACTACCTCGAGATCGCGAAGGCCTCCGGCGTGGTCGGCCTCACGGTCCTGTTCCTGCTGCTCGGGGCCTCGGCCGTCTGCTGGGCGATCATCGTCCGCAAGTGGCTCCAGATCCGCCGCGCGCAGGACCAGTCGGTCAAGTTCCTCGAGACCTTCTGGCAGTCGAAGCGGCTCGACGCGATCTACCAGGCCGCCGAGCACCTCGCCGGCTCTCCCCTCTCGCACGTGTTCCGCGCAGGGTACGTGGAGCTCTCCAAGGTGACCGCGCAGAAGAAGGAGGCCGCGGTGGGAGAGTCGCGCGGGATGTCGGACGAGCTGGGCGGGCTCGAGAACGTCGAGCGCGCGCTCAAGCGCGCCGCCGCGTCGGAGGTGACCGCGCTCGAGCGCCAGGTCCCCTTCCTGGGGACGACCGCCAGCGCCGCGCCGTTCGTGGGTCTCTTCGGGACGGTGTGGGGCATCATGAACGCGTTCCACGACATCTACCGGATGGGGAACGCGAACCTCGCGACCGTGGCGCGGCCGATCAGCGAGGCGCTCATCGCCACCGCGGTCGGCCTCTTCGCGGCCATCCCCGCCGTCGTCGCGTACAACTTCTTCGTCTCGAAGATCCGCGTGCTCGACAGCGAGATGACCAACTTCTCGAACGACTTCCTCAACATCGTGAAGCGCCACTTCTTCAGCTAGGAGCGCACCGTGGCCTTCTCCTCCGGCGGCCCGGGCCGCCAGACGCTCACCGAGATCAACGTCACGCCGCTCGTCGACGTGATGCTCGTGCTGCTGATCGTGTTCATGGTCACCGCGCCGCTCATCCAGCAGGGCGTCGAGGTCGATCTCCCCGACGCCCGCGCCAAGCCCGTCAAGGCCGAGGACCAGAAGCTCGTCCTCTCGATCAAGGCCGACCGGAGCCTCTGGCTCGGCACGAGCCAGGACGCGGCGCGCGTCGCGTTCGACGACCTCGAGGCGAAGCTCCGGGCGAACGCGCGGGTGCAGAAGGACCACGAGCTCTACCTCATGGCGGACAAGGCCCTGCCGTACGGCTACGTCGTCGACGTGATGGCGACGATGCAGCGGGCCGGGGTCGTCAACCTGGGGATGATCACGAACCCCTCGCCGGTGAAGGCGAAGGTCGCGTCGGAGGACGGCGCGCGGTGAGCCGGATCCCGGTCGCCACCGAGCTCGGCCGCAAGGACCGGGTCTGGCCGGCGGTGACGGCGTCGATCGCCGTCCACGCCGCGGCGATCGCGCTCGCGCTCCACGCGAGCAGCGGGCCGGCGATCGAGCTCGAGCAGACGCCGATCAAGGCGAAGCTGGTGCGGCTCGGGGAGAAGAAGCCCGAGGCGCAGCTCCCGCGCAAGGACGTCCCGCCCCCGCCGCCCGAGCAGGCGCCCGCCGCGCCCGCGCCGCCGCAGGCCGCTCCGCCGCCGCCGCCCGACACGCCGCCGCCGCCGGCGGCCATGCCCGCACCGACCCCGGCGCCGGCGCCCCCGGCCCGCGCCGCCCCCGCGCG
>Ga0196976_1001498_pt1 | contig 10555 bp, 7 predicted proteins | sample S3v_513CmetaG_FD_148644 | JGI IMG/M metagenome (GOLD analysis project Ga0196976, IMG submission 148644) | Soil microbial communities from Anza Borrego desert, Southern California, United States - S3+v_5-13C | ecosystem: Environmental > Terrestrial > Soil > Desert | place: USA: California...
CCTACCGGCTGTCCACGCCGGGGCTGGGCGGCCTCACGCGACGGCAGGCGCCATCCGAACGGTCCTTCACGGCGCCGACCGAGCGAGCGGCACCCACGGCGCCCGCGGCTCCACCGACCGCCGCACCGGTCCGACCGCCGGCGCGATGACGACCGACGCGCGGCGCGCCCTCCCCAGCGTCGGCACGCTCCTCGAGAGCGACGCCCTTCGCCCGCTCGTCGAGGGCTCGCCGCGCGGACTGGTGACGGACGCGGTGCGCGCGACGATCGACGCCGTCCGGCGCGCCGAGCTGCCACCGCCCACCGACCTCGCCGGGTGGGCATCGGCGATCGCACGCACCCTCGCGGTGGCCGAACGCCCCTCGTTGCGGCCGGTGCTCAACGCCACCGGCGTGGTGCTGCACACCAACCTCGGACGGGCGGCGCTCGCCGACGTCGCGCTGGAGGCGATCGCGCGGGTCGCCAGGGGCCACTCCAACCTGGAGTACGACCTCGACGTGGGCGCCCGCGGCTCGCGCTACGACCACTGCGCGGGGCTGCTGCGCGAGTTGACGGGCGCCGAGGACGGCCTCGTCGTCAACAACGGGGCGGCGGCGCTCGTCCTCGCCCTCGACAGCCTGTGCCACGGGCGCGACGCGGTCGTGTCGCGCGGGGAGCTGGTGGAGATCGGCGGCAGCTTCCGCATCCCCGACATCATGGGAAAGAGCGGCGCGCGGCTGCGCGAGGTGGGCACCACCAACCGCACCCATCTCGCCGACTACCGCGCGGCGCTCGACGAGGGCGCGGGCGCGATGGTCAAGGTGCACCGCAGCAACTTCGCGATGGCCGGCTTCGTGGCGGAGGCGAGCGCGCGCGAGCTGGCGGCGCTCGGCCGCGAGCGCGGCGTGCCGCTGCTCCACGATCTCGGCAGCGGGCTCCTGCTGCCGCTCGACGACATCGGCCTCACCGGCGAGCCGACGGCGCGCGAAGCGGTGGCGGACGGCGCCACCCTCGTGCTCATGAGCGGCGACAAGCTGCTCGGCGGCCCGCAGGCCGGCATCATCGTCGGCACGCGCATCGCGATCGCCGCGCTGCGCGCCAACCCGCTCATCCGCTCGTACCGCGTGGACAAGCTCACCCTCGCCGCCCTCGAGGCGACGCTCGCGCTCTACCGCGACCCGGCGCGGGCGCGCCGCCAGATCCCGACGCTCGCCATGCTCGGCGCACCCGTCGACGTCGTGCGCCGACGCGCCGAGCGGCTCGCGGCGCGACTCGGCGGACGCGCGACGGTGGTGGCGAGCGAGGCCACCGTCGGCGGCGGAGCCTTCCCGACGGCGCGCATCGATTCGGCGGCGCTCGCGTTCGACGGGGACGCGCCGCCCCTGGAGCGCGCGCTGCGGGCGGGCGATCCCGCCGTGGTGGGGCGCGTGGCCGACCGCCGACTGCTGCTCGACCTGCGGAGCATCCTGCCGCGCGACGACGACGCCCTGGGTGACGCGGTGGAGCGCGCGCTCAGCGCGACGGGAGCCGCGGCATGAGCCGGCCGGCCGCCTTCCTCGACCGCGACGGCACGATCAACGTCGACACCAACTACGTGGGGCGCGCCGAGGACGTGGCGCTGATCCCCGGCGCGGCCGAGGCCATCCGCCGGCTCAACGCGGCGGGGGTGCCCGTGGTGGTCGTCACGAACCAGTCGGGGATCGCCCGGCGCATGTTCGATCTCGTCGGGTACGAGGGGGTGCGCGCGCGCATCGACGCGCTGCTCGGCGAGGCGGGCGCGCGCGTCGACGCGACGTACATGTGCCCGCACGCGCCGGAGCTGGATGGGCCCTGCGAGTGCCGCAAGCCGGGCACCCTGCTCCACCGGCAGGCGGCGGCGGCGCTGGACCTCGACCTCGCGCGCTCGTGGTACGTCGGAGACAAGTGGCGCGACGTGGCGCCGGGGCTCGCCCTCGGCGGCACCGGGGTGCTCGTGCCGGACGCCGGCACGCCGCCCGAGGACCTCGAGCGCGCGCGTCGCGAGGCGCTGGTGCTTCCCTCGCTGGGGCGCGCGGTGGACGCGATGCTCGATGCACTTCACCCCGCCTCGCGCGCCGGCTAGCTTCGGCGCGTGACGCCCGTCCACACGCCGGCCCGCATCGCCGTCCTCGCGTCGGGAGGTGGCTCCAACCTCCAGGCGCTCCTCGCGCATCTCGACCGGCTCGGCGCCGGCCGCGCCGGGGAGGTGGTGCTCGTCGCGAGCGACCGCTCGAGCGCGGGCGCGCTGACGCGGGCACGCGACCGCGGGATCGCCGCCGTGGTGCACGGACACCCGGCGCGGCCCGAGCGAGGGGGCGAGCCGCTGGCGGCGCTGCTCGACCCCGCGGCGATCGACCTGGTGGTGCTCGCCGGATACCTCAAGCTCGTTCCGGCCGACGTCGTCGCGCGCTTCCGCGGGCGGATGCTCAACGTGCATCCGGCTCTCCTTCCCGCCTTCGGTGGGCCCGGGATGTACGGGCACCACGTGCACGCGGCGGTGCTGGCCGCGGGCGCGACGCTCAGCGGGCCCACCGTGCACTTCGTCGACGAGGTGTTCGACCACGGGCCGATCGTCGCCCAGTGGCCGGTGCCCGTGCTCCCCGGCGACACGGTCGACGCCCTCGCCGCGCGCGTGCTGCGGGCCGAGCACGCGCTCTTTCCCCTGGCCGTCGACGCCGTCGCGCGCGGCGCGATTCGATTGGGGCCCGACGGCCGCGTCGTGCGGCCGGCATCGCTCGGCGACGACCACGGCTTCGCGCTGGTCCGCTCCCCTCGCGCTCCCGACGCGGCGTGCCTGTTCGGCGCGCAACGTGCTCCCCTACCCCCCGACTGACCCATGCCTCGCGCACTGCTGAGTGTCTCCGACAAGACCGGCCTCGTCGACTTCGCCCGCGCCCTCCACGAGCTGCAGTGGGAGCTGGTGTCCACCGGCGGCACGGCGCGCGCGCTGCGCGACGCGGGGCTGCCGGTGCGCGAGGTCAGCGAGGTGACCGGCTTTCCGGAGATGCTCGACGGCCGCGTCAAGACGCTGCACCCGGTGGTGCACGGCGGGCTGCTCGCGCGGCGCGACCTCGCGGAGCACATGGAGGCGATCCGCGCGCACGGCATCGAGCCGATCGACCTCGTGGTGGTGAACCTCTATCCCTTCCGCGAGACGGCGGCGCGACGCGACGTCGCCCCGGAGGACGTGGTCGAGCAGATCGACATCGGGGGACCGAGCATGCTGCGGTCGGCGGCCAAGAACTTCGCGTCGGTCACCGTGGTGGTGGACCCCGCCGACTACGCGCGCGTGCTGGAATCGCTCCGCGGGGGCGCGGCGAAGGCGGCCGACGCGGCGGCGCTCCGGCGGGAGCTGGCGGGCAAGGTGTATGCGCACACCGGCGCCTACGACGGCGCGATCGCGAGCTGGTTCGCGCAGGAGCGGGGTGAGTCCTTTCCGGAGCGCCTCACCCTCGGGTTCGAGCGGCGGCAGGCGCTCCGCTACGGGGAGAACCCCGACCAGGCGGCGGCGTGGTACGTCGAGGGGCCGGGCGCCGGCCTGGGCGGCCTGGTGCAGCGCGGCGGCAAGGAGCTCTCGTTCAACAACCTGCTCGACCTCGAGGGCGCGCTGCTCGCGACCGATCCGTTCGACGACGAGCCCTGCTGCGCCATCATCAAGCACACGACGCCATGCGGGCTGGCCGTCGGCACGACGGCCCTCGACGCCTACCGCCGGGCGCTGGCGTGCGACCCGGTATCGGCCTTCGGCTCGGTCATCTCCTTCACCGTCCCGGTGGACGAGGAGACGGCGAACGCGGTGGCGAGCCTCTTCGTCGAGTGCATCGTGGCGCCGGAATTCAGCGAGGCGGCGGTCGAGGTGCTGGGGCGCAAGCGGAACCTGCGCGTGCTCCAGGGGCGCGCGTCGGCCACCAAGGGCGCGGTGGACTACAAGCGCGTGCGCGGCGGGCTGCTGGTGCAGCAGTGCGCCGATCCGACGGTGGACCGCTCCACCTGGAAGGTGGTGACGCAGCGCGCCCCGAGCGAGGAGGAGCAGCGAGACCTGCTGTTCGCGTGGCGGGCGGTGGGGAGCGTCAAGTCCAACGCCATCGTGCTGGCCCGTGGCGGCGCGACGATCGGCATCGGCGCGGGGCAGATGTCCCGGGTCGACGCCGCCTTCCTGGCCGTCCACAAGGCGCGCGCGGTGGGTCACGACACCGCCGGCGCGGTGCTCGGCTCCGATGCCTTCTTCCCCTTCCGCGACGGGGTCGATCAGGCGGCCGAGGCCGGGGTGAAGGCGATCGTGCAGCCGGGCGGCTCGGTGCGGGACGCCGAGGTGATCGCGGCGGCGGACGAGAAGGGGATCGCGATGGTCTTCACGGGGCGGCGGCAGTTCCGGCACTAGATCCGGCTTCCGGCTTCCGGCGGCTGGAAGCGGGAAGCCCGGGGCCGGAAGCGCCTTCCGGTTTTTCCCTCCCCCGGCAATATTTTATCTCTTCCCGGCCCCGCTCCCTGGCGGGGCGCTTGCTGTCGGCATTCTCGACCAACGCATGGCGACCTCCACGGTTTCTCCCGCGACCGCGCCGCGCGCGGCGCGCGCGACCGAGCTGGATTATCGGCCCTCCTACCTCGCCGCGGCGATCGCGTCGGCGCTGGTCTTCGTGCTGTACCTGCTCACCCTCGCCCCGACGACGGCGATGTGGGACACGAGCGAGTACATCGCCGCCGCGTACACCCTCGGGCTGCCGCATCCGCCGGGGAACCCGTTCTTCGTGCTGGTCGGGCGCGTGTTCGGGATCACGCCGATCTTCGGGCCCACCGTCGCCTACCGCATCAACGTCCTCGCCGCGGTCTGCAGCGCGGCCAGCGCGGGGATGTGGTTCCTCATCACCGAGCGCGTGCTCGTCTCCTGGTTCCCGGAGCGCTGGCAGCGCATCGTCGGCGCCTCGGTGGCGGTGCTCATCGGCTCGACGGCGTTCACGGTGTGGAACCAGAGCGTCGTCAACGAGAAGGTCTACACCGTCTCGCTGGTCGGCATCGCGATCTGCTCCTGGCTGATGATCCGCTGGTGCGACGAGCCGGACGGTCGCAAGGCGGACCGCATCCTCGTGCTCGTCGCCTACCTGCTCGGCCTCGGCTACGCCAACCACATGGGCGGCATGCTCGCCGCGCCCGCGGCGGGGCTCGCGGTGCTCATCCGCCGGCCACGCACGCTGCTCCGCTGGAAGCTGCTGCTCGCCTGCCTCGCGGCGCTCCTCTTCGGCCTCACGCCGTTCGCCACGCAGCCCATCCGGGCCGCGTACTATCCGGCGATCAACGAGGGCGAGCCGACGGCCTGCCGTGAGGGGCTGAAGCTCGGGTGCACCTTCTCCAAGGGCACCTACGACGCCTTCATGTACAACTTCAACCGCGGCCAGTACGGCAAGCCGGAGCTGACCGAGCGGCAGGCCCCCTTCTCCGCGCAGCTGGGGATGTGGTGGTACTACTTCAAGTGGCAGTGGCTGCGCGACGCGCACGGCGAGAACCAGGGGACGCAGCGCGTGCTCGGCGCGTTGTTCCTGGTGCTCGGGCTCATCGGCGGCTGGGTGCACTGGAAGCGAGACCGACGAAGTTTCTGGTACTTCGGCACGCTCATGTTCACCATGACGCTGCTGCTGATCTACTACCTGAACTTCAAGTACGGGAACACGCAGGCGCCGGAGCTGGGCGAGTCGGTACCGCGCGAGGTGCGCGACCGCGACTACTTCTACCTGTGGAGCTTCAGCGCCTGGGGCGTCTGGGCGGGGCTCGGCCTCGTGTGGGTGTGGGAGACCGTGGCCGCGCTCATCGGCTCGGAGCGGGTGAAGCACGGCCTGGCGACGCTGGAGATGCCGCGACGGCGGAGCTGGCTGCTGGCGACGCCGATCCTCGCTCTCGCCATCATCCCCCTCTTCACCAACTGGGGCCCCGCGTCGCGGCGGCTGCACACCTACACCGCCGACTTCGCCTCCGACCTCCTCAACTCGGTCGAGCCGTACGGTGTGCTCGTGACCGTCGGCGACAACGACACCTTCCCGCTCTGGTACGCGCAGGAGGTGGAGGGCGTCCGCAAGGACGTGGTCGTGGCGAACACCTCGCTCCTCAACACCGATTGGTACCCGCGGCAGATCGTGCGGCGGCCGGTGTTCGAGTACGACGCCGCCAAGGGGCCCGCCGTCTACCGCGACCGGCAGTGGAAGAAGCCGAGCGGGCCGCCGCTCAAGATGTCGTTGAACGAGGCGGACTCGATCCCGCAGTACAGCGTGCTCTCGCAGCCCATGGTCTTCCGCGACTCGACGCTCGAGGTCACGATCGACCCACGCCAGCTGTCGCTCCAGGACCCGAGCGGCGGCGGCGGCCTGCTGCAGCGCGCCGACATCGCCGTGCTGCGGATGATCAAGGACTCGTGGCGCGAGCGGCCGATCTACTTCTCGCGCACCTCCGGCGGCTACGCCCGGGAGATCGGCTTCGAGAACCACACGATCACGCAGGGGCTCGCGCAGAAGGTGTTCGTGCCGCCGGCCAACCTCATGGCGATGCGCGACACGGTCTACGTGCAGGGCGACGGCTTCCTGGACGTCCCGCGCAGCAAGCGGCTGTGGACGGAGGTGTTCAAGGGCCACCACGCGGTGGTGCGCGCCGGCGACTGGGTGGACCGGCCGTCGGTCGGCATCCCCTACCTGTACGTGGCGACGGGGCTGAGCCTCTCCGAGGCGCTGCGCGCGCGGGGCGACGCGGCGGGCGCCCAGCAGGTCTACGACCTCTCCCGGCGCGTCGCGCAGGCGGTGCGTCTCGACCAGATCTTCTCCGCCGTGGAGGCGCAGCGGCAGCTCCCGCTGATCCCCGAGGGCGGCGACTCGCAGCGCGGCGTCCCGGTGGAGACGAAGCAGCCGTGAGCTGAGGGCGGCTTCCGGCTCTCGGCTTCCGGCTCTCGGCTGGGCGTCCACGGGAACGGCCTCGTCATCGGGTGGCTCCGATCCGAGGCCGTTCTTCGGTGCCGCAAGCTGGAAGCCGGAAGCCGGAAGCCCGAAACTCCTACATCCCCGCCACTCGCTCGGCGACCGACACCAACGGCGGCAGCCCGTTCTCCGGTCGGTCCAGGTAGAAGTACGCGCAGCTCGACCAGTCGTCGCTCCGCTCGAACTTGCCGTCCTGCGCCAGGTTCATGGGCACCTCGCCGGCGCCGGCGCGCATCAGCGTGCGGCCGGTGCGCACGAAGGGGCCGCGACTGTGGTCGGCGAGGTAGCCGATCTGCTGGATGGTGACGCGCGCGTCGCGGCGGAACCAGATCGGGTCGGGCACGTGGTAGCGGTAGAAGGCCCACTGCTTCGCGCGCTCGTCGGCGATCGGCGAGCCCTGGTAGCGATGCGCGAAGGCGCCCTGCCCCCAGGCCGTGCCCACGTAGTCCTCGGTCCCGGTGCCCACGAGGGTCGGCAGCGCCACGTCGCCGTCCAGGTAGACCTTCACCTCGCCCTCGCCCCACCAGGTGTCGAAGTACCGCGCGCCGTCGACGGTCACACCGATGTTCGCCCCGAGGTAGCGCCCGCGCCCCGCGACGCGGGGGAGGATCTCGAAGTCCGCCCGCAGACGCGTCTCGCGCTCGCGCCGCCAGTGGGCGTGGAAGTAGAGCGTGCCCGCCGGATGCGCGTCGCCCACCGTGTAGTCCACGTCGTAGAACAGCTCCGGGAGGTCGGCGGCGCTCTCGTTGCTGAGCACGATGCGCATCCCCGTGCGGAAGGGCATCGGCACGATGCTGTTGAAGCTCCGCCCCTCCGGATTGGAGAAGAACGCCGATTCGAACACCGCCGTGCGCCCGAGACCGATGCCGAAGAAGTCGCCCAGGGGCGCGCTCACCGCCGGCGTCGCCGCGCCGTCCCAGTAGATGTCGAGGCGCAGGCTGCGCAGCATGCGCGGGCTGCGGTCGCCGAACGTCATCCAGATGCGGCGCACCGTGCCGCTCGTGCCCCTCGCCTCGGCGAGTACGGCGCTGGCGCCCGCACGGATGGCGATCGTCGGGGCGCCTTTGCGACCGCCGGCGGCGGTGCCGCCGCGCCCCTTCGCGCCGGTGGGGTTCTCCGGGCTCGCCCAGCGGGACTCCACCCCCGCCGGCGGCATCTGGAACAGCTCCTGGGCGCCAGCGGCGCACGGGAGCGCGAGCGTGGCGAGCATCGCGGCCAGCGGCCGACGGCACGCGTCGAGCGTCATCGTCATGCCTCCCCCATCATCAGGCCCTCGATGGTGTGCTGCTGCACGATCGGCTCGAGCCGCTCGACCACGCGGCACGCGAGGTGTCGGCGCAGCGACTCGGGCAGTCGGTCGTGGTACGCCCGCGTCACCTGGAGGTCGTGCCGCTCCGCGTTGCGCGCGTCGGGCGCATCGACGCCCAGCACGAGCACGGGCCGCGGGCGATCGGAGTGGTTCGCCGTGCCGCGATGGATGGTGAGCGCCGAGCGCGCGGAGATGTCGCCCATCGCCGGCATCTTGCGCTGCGCGCGCTCCACGTAGCGCGGGTAGCGGCTCGTCGGTGGGAACATCTCGTGCTCGAAGTCGGCGGCGGCATCCCACTGCGTGCCGGGCGCGATCTCGAACGGCCCCATGTCGGGCGTCACGTCGACCGCGGTGACGTTGAAGGCGAGCGAGTTGAGGCGCCGGCCCCGCGTCGTCTCGGGCGGCGCGGGGAAGTCGCGGTGCCACGGCTGGTCCTGCGCGCCGGGACCAGGCACGTCGAAACCGATCTCCACGATGCGATAGTCCGGTCCGAGGATCGCCTCCGAGACGGCCACCACCCACGGGTGCGTCGTGAGCTCCACGAAGCCGCGCAGGTCTTCCGGGTGGAGCTCGACGTACCAGCGCTTGGGGCCGCGGCCCACCGCGCCGCCGGGGCGCGCGAGCGCGTCGGCGAACGCGGCGTCGATGTCCTCGCGCAGGCGCTCCACCCAGTCCCGCGTGAAGGCGCCGCGCTCGGCGATGATGCCGTCGCCGTAGAGTCCTCCCATGATCGCGGCCACGTCGTGGTCGGTGCTGCGCTCCGCGGCGAGAGTAGCCATGGTCACGCTCTCGGTGAGGGGGGCATCGGGCGTGGCGGGTCGCCGAGCACGCCGAAGGTGTAGATGGTGCGCGAGGCGAATCGGCCGCCCGGGCGCAGGATGGTCGAGGGAAAGGCCGGCTGGTTGGGCGAGTCGGGAAAGTGCTGCGTCTCGAGGCACACCCCGCCGTGCCGGCCGTGCACGCGGCCGCCCTTGCCCGCCGTGGTCCCGTCGAGGAAGTTGCCGGAGTAGAGCTGGAGCCCCGGCTCCGTCGTGTGCACGTCCAGCGTGCGGCCGCTCCCCGGATCGACGAGCCGCGCGGCCTTGCGCAGTCCGTCCGGCCCGGGCGCCGCCGCGAGCACGAAGTTGTGATCGTAGCCGCCCGCCAGCCCGAGCTGCGCGCACGGCGCCCCGATCCGCTCGCCGATCGCGCGCGGCGCGCGGAAGTCCAGCGGCGTGCCTTCGACCGGGGCGAGCGCGCCGGTGGGGAGGAGGCCCGCGCGCACCGGCGTGAAGCGCTCCGCCACGATCGTCAGCTCGTGGCCGAGCACGTCGTGGCCGGCGCTGCCTGCGAGGTTGAAGTAGCTGTGCTGCGTCAGGTTGACGTGCGTGGGGCGGTCGGTGGTCGCGCGGTAGTCGATCACCAGCCGGCCGCCGTCGAACACGCGATAGCGGACCTCGACTGCCAGGGTACCGGGATACCCCTCGTCGCCGTCCGGGCTGGTGTGCTCGAGCCAAACGCCCACGCTGCCCGCGTCGCGGAGCGGCGTGCCGCGCCAGTTCACGCGGGCGAGGCCCGCCGCGCCGCCGTGCAGGTGATGTTCCCCGTCGTTGCGCGACAGCACGTGCTGCCGGCCGTCGAGCGCGAAGCACGCGTGCGCGATGCGGTTCGCGTAGCGTCCGACGACCGCCCCGAGATACGCGCCGTCGCCGCGATACGCCGCCGGCGCGTCGTGGCCCAGCACGACGTCGTCCACCTCGCCATCACGGTCGGGCGCGTGGATCGAGAGGATGATGCCGCCCCAGGTCGTGACGCGCACCGCGAGCGCGCCCCGACGCAGCGTGAACAGCTCGACCGGCGAGCCGTCGGGTGCGCGGCCCGCGGGCTCGCGCTGCACGACGCCCTCCTCCACCTCCTCCCGCGTCGGGCTCACCGGGCGCGCCGCGCCGCCGCTAGCGGCACTGCCCGGAGGGCACCTGGACCGGTGCCCCCGGCGCGACCGGCGTCCCGAAGTCCGGGCTGCCGTTCGCGCGCCAGGTGAAGCGCTGCATGCGGATCACGCGATCGGCCCAGCCGCGCGCGCGCTGCGTCTTGGCATGATAGACGATCCAGTCCTCGGTGCTGTCGGGCGAGGTGGTGAAGCTCGCGTGCCCCACGCCGAACACGCCGATCGCCTGATCGCCGACGAAGGACGGACCGCTCTTGATCCAGCTCGCCGGGTCCAGGGGATCGGCCGTCGGGCTCGCGAGCCGCAGCGTTCCCAGCCGGTAATCCGGGAGGAAGGACTCGCGCGCCGAATACACCACGAAGACGTCGGC
>Ga0196976_1001499_pt1 | contig 10553 bp, 7 predicted proteins | sample S3v_513CmetaG_FD_148644 | JGI IMG/M metagenome (GOLD analysis project Ga0196976, IMG submission 148644) | Soil microbial communities from Anza Borrego desert, Southern California, United States - S3+v_5-13C | ecosystem: Environmental > Terrestrial > Soil > Desert | place: USA: California...
TTTAAAAAAAATGAAAATTAAAAAAAAAAAAAAAAAAAAAAAAAAAAAAAAAAAAAAAAAAAAAAAAAAAAAAAAAAAAAACATCCAACACCTTTTTAAAATATGTGTGTTTTAAAGATGTCGAATTAAAAAAAATAATAGATTATTATATATATATATATTTTTTTTTTAGTCAAATATTTTTATTATTATTTTTATTTGTTATTATATATATTAGAAATTGTTTTATTTATTTATTATTTGTGCAAAGGCAGAGCTGGATCAAATACCGAAATAAATCGTGCAAAAAAATGTTTTCTGGAAAAAGCACTTACGAAAGTTATACAACAATACAAATTGCAAAGCTTTTGTAATGAAATTGAAATTGAGTGTTATAATAGAATCAGCAGGGGTGTTCTTTGGGAATAACACGAAGGTATTACAAAATATACATTTTCATGCTAATCATTTTGTTATTAGATATGTGGCATCCTTTTGTTTTCGATATTAAACACAAAAAAGAAGTGATGTTAAAAATGTTCTTTTTTGTGGTTGCTATCGAAAACAACGATTAAGTTTTATGATATCAGAACCTTCTCTATTTTCAGAACTCTGAAAATTGGTTCTATCTATGCTCTCTGAAATAGCCTTAAATAGACAACGTTTTATATTTCCTCAAGTTGTATTTAGACTATTCCAAAAAAAAAAAAATAATATCTTGTTTTCTCATTTTTTTATTTTCTTTTTTAGAATCATATCAATCTACAAAATAAACATCTAACCCCTTTTTAAAATATATAGAAAATAAACTTTGTATTTATTATGATGTCAAATAAATGTATCTATTAAAATTTTTTGTTGTTTTGACATTCATTAACTATAAAATATTTTTAGATTGTGAAAATATTATATACATATATATATATAAGATGACAGCCGGATGACATCTTATATATATATATATAATATGACAGCTGAATGACATCTTATACATATTTATTTAATTTTTTAAAATATTTTATTAATGTGCAGCCAAAGCAATATTCTTAGCAGCTCAAAACTATATGGAGTCTAGAAAAAAACGTCAGTCTGGTAAAGTATTTGCAAATAGTACCCAAAAACACAAAATACAAAAAAATTCTTGTAAACAAGTTCAAGACAGTTATCTTAGTAGCACGTTTTGGTGTGAGTCTGGCTCTGAATACAGTGGAAATGTACTGGAGTAATTGTTTTGTATTACTAACAAAAAATCTTTGTTTAGTTTAGCAATCCTATCAAAATATCGTCGACAGGAAAGTTTGTTGTGTTTGGTGATAGCTGTATAAACAAGTCGTCTCAAACATTGAGACTGTGGAATCTGTATACAGGAGAAATAGAAAAAATCTTTGAAGAAGATGTTAAGACTCAAGTATCGGTAAAATTCTATATATATTAAAATATATTTATGTAATTTTGGACTTATTCAGTATGCAATTTCACCAAATGAAAAGTTTATTGCAATTTCTCATAGTCAGTTGATTTTTTTCTATAATGTAGAAACAAAAAATCAGAGTACTTCCATTGGATTACCTGCAAATGTAAGTCACAATCAATTTTAACAATATATATATAATTATTAACAAAAAAAAAAAAAAAATTTTTTTTATAGGCACAAATTATAGAGTTCTCTTATGATTCGAAATTGATAGCGATTCCAGACAGTTGTCATGGTTGTGCTAAAATTATAGATTTAGAAAAAAACGAACTGGTTATTAATCACAATGCTCTTGCTATTTTCGGACAGTATCAGTTTAAGCTTTATGACCGCACTGTAACATGTCTACTATTTTCTCCAACAAACAGCAATCTATTTGTTGCAACAAGAGCAGGAATTATGATGATGGAAACAACAAACTACAGTAAATACTTTGTTTTGTTTGAAGGCTCTGTGGTACAAACATATTTATTATTATTGCAATCATATAACCCCTTTTTTAGAATACTACACGTTTTAGTGTGTCTCCCAAAGGAAATTTTGTTGCTGCAAAAACTGACTTTAGTAAGATAACGATTTGGTCTGCAGTACCAAATGATAAAGACCCAAAATTGCAAGCTCTTCACTTTACTGGATGTATTTCCGATCTATATGAAAGAAGTCCTATAGCACAACTTGATACTTTTGCTACTGTATTTGCTATTTTGAGGTTCTAGTTTTTAACTAATTAAAATGTTTGAAGGTTTCGGATTCAGTGGGCTTTTCACAAAATGAAAAGTTTATAGTGACAGCTACTAACATGGACGTAATAGTCTGGTCACTAGATAGTTATTCGATTAAATTTAGAATTCCGCTAACATTTTGGCCTAATGAATCTTCGGAATCTGAAGTATAACACACATTGACGTTATTTTATTTAATATCTTGTTAGGATACTATTAGCAAGGCTACATTTTCTCAAGATAGTAACTGGTTGATTGCTTGGACACAGAAACAGCCAGATATCAATTTTTGGTCTATCAAAACAGGAATACGTCAATACAAAATAAAGCAATCTCCTGAATTGTCAGATCATGGCAGTAAATTGCCCACTTCTCTGGTAAATTCATTTTTTTAAGTTTTTTTATGCTTTTTATAATCCAAAATAGCAAGCCTCTGTATTGACCTCTAAGAATGCGAGTGTTTGTGTTTATTGGAATCTGCTTAAAGAAAGTAATAAGACTGTTAGAAATGTAGCAACGGTTTACCAAATCCCAAACATAACAAAAAAACTGTGGGAAGAAAAACGCTACAAGGACCTTCCAGAAGAAACAAAAGAAATGCTTAGATCAGTACTCATCCTTTCTCTGAGACAGCCTCAAACAAATCTCCCTCACTTTCCACAAAGTTGTTTTTGGGTTCTTCCAAGAGACATCTTGTTTCACATTTTTTATTTTCTTTTTTAAAATCATATCAATCTACAAAAAAAAATGTCCAACACCTTTTTAAAAATATATAGATAAATAAACTCTGTATTTTCTTTTTACGATGTCAAATAGATGTAACTATCAATTTTTTTAAATTTTGAAGATATCAAATAAGAAATAAATTTCTTTGGATTGTTATATATATTTTTATTTTTATTTTATTTTGTAAAATATTTTTATTTTGTAAAATATTTTTTATTGGTGTGCTATCAATCCGACAATTGTCAATAGCTCAAAAACCATATGGAGCCCACAAAAAAACATCAGTGTGACGAAGTACTTATAAATAGTACCCAAAAACACAAAATACAAAAAAATTCTTGTAAAGAAATTTTTGATAGTTGTTGGTGCAACACTTTTTGGTGTGAGTCTGCTTTCGGATTTAAGCATCAGGTACTAAACTATTATTTATATTACTAACAAAAAATTTATTTAGTTTCATAATCCTATTAAAATATCACCGACAGGAAATTTTGTTGTGTTTGGTGACAGTCATATACATCGATCGCCTCAAAAACTAAGGCTATGGAACCTGCACACAGGAAAAACAGAAATCTTTTTTGAAGAAGAGATTGATACTGAAGTGATGGTAAATACTATATTCTAGAATATATTTATATAATTTGCACTTGTCCAGTATGCAATTTCACCAAATGAAAAATTTATTGCAATTTCTTGCAACAACACGCTTTATTGGTATGATTTAGAAACAAAAACTCAACTCTCTTCTTTTGAAATATGCACATCATATGTAAGTCATAGCTAATTATAACAAGAAAACTCATTAAATAAAAAAAAAAAATTTTTTTTTTAGGCACAAAATATAGAGTTCTCTTATGATTCGAAATTGGTGGCGATTCCAGACAGTTGTCATGGTTATGCTAAAATTATAGATTTAACAAAAAACGAACAAATTTTTAACTACAATATATTGAATGTTTTCAATCATAATGATTTTAGTCTTAATTCCAACGCTAGACTAAATCTTCAATTTTCTCCAACAAACAACAATCTATTTGCCGCAACAAGATCAGGGACTGTGATGATCGAAACGGAGAATAACCGAAACTGTCTTGTGTTGTTCGAAGGCTCTGTAATATAGACATACTTACTATTTATAATTATATAACTTTTTTTTTAGACTTCCTCATATTTTGCTATATCACCCAAGGGGAATTTTGTTGTTGGAAAAACCTCTTTCAATATGATGACACTCTGGTCTACAGTCCCAAGTAAGGAAGATAAAAAACTAGAGGGTTCCTGTATTATTACAGATACTTCTAATCTATATGAGAGAAGTCCTATCTTACAATTTGAGCATTTAGCCGAGGTATTTGCCATTTTGAGGTCCCAGTTTTTAACTGATTAAAATGTTTTTTAAGGTTTATGATTTGGTGCATTTTTCACAAAATGAAAAATTTATGATGACAACTATTAGCACTACAGTGATAGTCTGGTCACTAGATACTTGTTCGATTATAGTTAGTATACCAATGACATTTCAACCTAGTGAATTATCAGAGTCTAAAGTATAAACATGCATTTGATATTATTTTATTTAATGTCTTGTTAGGAGAGTATTTCTAAGATCAAATTCTCTCAAGATAGTAACTGGTTACTTGCCTGGATAAATAATAAACCAGAACTCCATTTTTGGTCTATCAAAACAGGAATACATCAGTACAAAATAAACCAACTTTCAGATCTTTCGGATCATAACAGTAAATTGGAGATATTTCAGGTAAATTCATTTTTTTAAGTTTTTTTATGTTTTTATAATCCGAAATAGCAAGGATCTATATTGATCTCTAAGAATGCGAGTGTTTGTGTTTATTGGAATCAGTTTAAAGAAAATAATAAGACTGTTAGAAATGTAGTAACAGTCTACAAAATCCCAAACATAACAAAAAAACTGTGGGAAGAAAAGCAGTACAATGATCTTCCAGAAGAAACAAAATAAATACTTAGAACAATGCTTATCCTTTCTCTCAGACAGCCTCAAACAAATCAACCTCGATTCTCACAAAATCTTCTTTGGACTGTCCCGAAAGACATCATGATGATCATTTTTTCTTTTCTTCTTTAGACCTAATAAATCAACTTAATAAATAGATACATATTTTATTTTATTGTGTGCACTTTTTTTCTAGTCAATGACAACTTAAAGACTTGAAGAAAAAAATTTTGAAAAATTAAAAAAAAAAATTATTTTTTTTTTAAAAAAATTGCCATGAGAGTTTAGTGTGAGGCGGCGAACTCACTGTGCCGCCTGGTCAAAAAGGACTGTTAGCGTGGAACTCGTTTCAATATAATAATAATGATACAAACCAAATATATTATTGTTTCCCACACAAAGACAAATCTATTTGTGTTGTTTCCATCCAAAAATACTGAGGCTGAAACGAGTTCCACGCTAACAGTCCTTTTTGACCAGGCGGCACAGTGAGTTCGCCGCCTCACACTAAACTCTCATGGCAATGAAAAAATAAAAAAATAAAATATTTTTTATTTTTTCTAAAGTTATTGTGTGTGACTTTTTTCTAGTCAACAATAACTTACAGACTTGTAAAAAAAAATTTTGAAAAATTAAAAAAAAAAATTATTATTATTTTTTTAAAAAAATTGCCATGAGAGTTTAGTGTGAGGCGGCGAACTCACTGTGCCGCCTGGTCAAAAAGGACTGTTAGCGTGGAACTCGTTTCAGCCTCAGTATTTTTGGATGGAAACAACAAAACTTGACTTGCCTTTATGTGGGAAGCAAGAATATATTAGTTTTGCATCGTTTTGTTCATATTGAAACGAGTTCCACGCTAACAGTCCTTTTTGACCAGGCGGCACAGTGAGTTCGCCGCCGCACACTAAACTCTCATGGCAATTTTTTTAAAAAAAATAATAATTTTTTTTTTTAATTTTTCAAAATTTTTTTTAATTTAATTGTGTGCGACTTTTTTCTAGTCAATAACAACTTCTTAACTTAAGAAAATTTTTTTGAAAAAAAAAAATTGCCATGAGAGTTTAGTGTGCGGCGGCGAACTCACTGTGCCGCCTGGTCAAAAAGGACTGTTAGTGTGGAACTCGTTTCAGACTCAATATTTTTGGATGGAAACAAAACCAAAAAAACCTTTATTATTCAATAGTAAATTTATTGAAGTTATCTGTTTTTTATTCAGTTTATATTCATTGTTATTAAAATCAGATAGTAATATTTAATCTATAAAAAAAATTTCTTAATAAAATTTATATATGTTTTTTTATACATTTTTTTTTTACAAATTTTACAAAGTAGGTTAAATTCTATTTTTTTAAAACAAACTTATACTTTAACAACGAAAACTAATAAAAAAAATAACAATTAATCTCTTAAAATACTTTACTAGATAGAAAAAATTCATTTTATTAATTAGATAACTGGCTTTATTTTATTTTTGTTTTATATGCTTATAAGATCATTTGTTTTAGTTGTGATAAACTGATAATGGCTTTATATTTTTTTATGGCTCTGAGTTTGTGTTTAGTGCATATGGTGCAAGGTCTTATAGATTTTTGTTCGTTTTGATCATCATAGATCCATCTTATGTATATCTTATCTATAATAGTACTGTCACAGAGTTCGCATTTGAAACTCCACTTGAAGTCTACTTGCTTGCAACCACAAGAAATGTAGCCTTGTGAATCTCTAATATTTTTTCTTTCATAAGTACTAAACGTGCCACAGTAAGGACATTTAAAACAAGGGCCTGTTGCTTCGGTTGTAATTATTTGTCCAAGTGCCGAAAATTGCACCAATGGTCTACTTTTGCATCTAGAAGAAAGATATCTATTTTTTAGCTGATTAGAATTATTATTTTTTTTGTCTATATCTTCTTCAGATGCAGGATCGTCTGGTTGGTTGTCTTCTTCTTCTTCATCATTTTTTTTTCTTTTTTTCTGTTGATTTTGTTTTTTTTTTCTTTTTATTAAGTTTAATGCAGTGTTGCTACTCGAACCATTTTTTTTTGTTTTTGTTGAAATTTTAAGAGGAACTTGATCCACTGGTTGTTCTTCGTAATCATATTTTCTTTTTTGAAAGTCCTGATGCTTTTTGATATAACAGTATAGGTCTCCTGTACCAGTATCCATAGCTATCGCTCTTGTGTATAAGCTCAATTCTCGAATATTTTCTTCTTTGTTATCATATTTTAGCTTTTCTTCAGACCAATTTTCGCCATCTTTTTGAACAGATAAATCCTTTCTTTTTTGTTTACGATTTCCTAACACAAAAGTTTTTATATCTCCGCAAGATGTACACAGATAATATAACCCTGCATTATCTGAAAGCCTTTCTCCTGGTGGTGTTTGATACAACTTCATTTCAGTATTTATTTGTTGTTTCAACATAAATCTAGGTAAAGGATGAAACGCGATGCTATATTTTTTCTTAAATGAAAAAAATAAACATCTTATTACTGCATAGTCGTACGGTTTGTTTCTTTTGATTTGAGTTAAAATTTTCTTTAAATTGCTGCGATTAGTTTCATGGATGGCCAATTGTTCTGCATTTTTTAATTTTTGAACAGAACTTTCACTGACTTTGTAAAATGCTATTAGCCAATCGTATGTGTAGTTGTAATTATCAAATTTGGTGATGGAGTACACATAGTCTTCAAGTTTGTCTTCTTCTTTTTTGTTAAAAACATAACCACAGTCATTGACTGGATCTTTTATTTCTATACCTTGGTTTTCATCTTTGCAATCTATATACAATATGTGATCTATCACTTTTTCAACAAAGTTTTTATCTTGAGACCGATTTGCATAGTTAAGTCGAACACCATTAGCCTTGTTTAGTACCGACTGAAGTCCTGAATACCAAGCACTACCAGGCTGCCAATAGTCCAGGTTTTCTAGATTATCTCCGTTCAAACAACAGTTATACATTTCGACAGTGTAGAGCGAGAGCAGACTTCTGCCGTTGTGAGTTATAAGTGGATGATATCTGTTTGCCATTCCAATGTACTGGTTTGTATGCTGTCTTACATGGTTCATTGTATCAAATGTATTACTAGTCAAAAAGGACCAGTAATAGCGTTTTTCCATGTATATTTGTAGAGCTGGAATGCGAGAAACAGAATAAAATAGAAATTCTCTAAAACAGTACCGAACAAGAGAATCATTTTCCATAAACCAATTAGAAAAATCTTCAGTGCCTGGAAAGTCCATACAAAAATATCTGTACAATTTCATCCGAACCAAAAGGCAAGCTCTTTTTGTAGAATGTTTGTAGACCCCCAAAAGACTGGCAAACAATAAACGAAGATTTATGTCAAAAAACTGTGCGATTTCTGACTCTTGCAATTTACGTTTACTTTTTTTTTTTGATTTGTTGAGCCAAACATCGCTGATGATGCTGGTAAAACTTCTGCTTTTGCAAGGTCCTGGAATTAATTTCTTTAGAAAATCCAGTATCAATTGATCCAATGCCTTGTCAAATACTGGAACCAACTCTTCTTCCCAATAATTTACATAAAATGTATGAACAAATAAATCTGGTAACTCTTCTTCAGTGAAAACAAGAGTTTGTCTTGGTCTGTACATTTCAAATGCAGAATATCCTACTTCTGGGTCAGGTTGTAGTAATTCATCCGTTTTATAACAATTTTTTTTTTCCATGTGAACTGCAAGCATCAAAAACCGATCTTGGACTTCCCTTATGATATTTTCGATTTCTGATGGCAATGGTGCAAATTGTTGTATTAATCGTTCACAATAATCTATCATGTTGACAACTGTATAGAAGACATTAAACATGGAACAGTTATCTGGATAATAAACAGGACACCAGGCAAATTGTTCACTAAAACCGTCTCTGTAGTACTTAGTGTGGCAATTAGAAAGGTTTTTTTCAAGCTCAAATGTTTGTAGAAACCAATCTGGAAGGATTTCTTTTCCAAAGAATTTTATCAGTTCTTTGTCGTGTACTATAGTTCGAGGTCGCTTTATTTTTCGTAGAGGCATCTGAGGTCTAGGAATTCTTCCACTTTTGTTTTTTGTGAGGAATTTTTCGGGGCTGATGCATATTCCTCCTTCAAAGCTGGCATCAGCCCCCATTAAAAATCCTCTCCGATGAGTTGAGCAACTTCCTCTGGTTTGTAGTAGCCTGTCTGTTTGTGATAAATAACACCACCTGATTCGACCGGAGTGTAATAACTATCCACCTCTAATGGCACAGGAAGTAGACAGCCTTGCATAGTTTTATTAGAACCTGTAAAAAGACATTGTTCGGCAATGTACTGTCCCTTAGCATCCACGATATTTCCCACACTCAGTACATGCGCAAAAGAAGGAACATTTGTATTTTCGGCACGTGCATTTAACAGCACATATGCATAGATGTGTCTTATACATCTCACACAAGGTCTTCTTCTAATTTGTGAGCCAGGTTTTGATCTTTCTATAATATCTTCAGGTGTAAGGAACTCTGTCAGTGGCTTGTGAGAGGTCCGCATGCCCATGCAACTTTCTTCGTTTACACAATCAAATTGTCCAGGCAATGAACTGTGAAGATGCAACTCATCGTTTTCTCGTTCAGAAATGAAGGTTTGGAAAAATGAATTTTTTTCGATTTGGGCTTGAGTGGTATTTGTATAACTAGAAAAATATCGTTTCATTAGTTCTACCAAATAGGACATATCATCTTGATGATAAAGACCATTTCGGCTGATAGCCTTTTCAAATGCTTTTTCTGTGCTGTATGATTCTCGCGTTTCTGAGCCATTAAGAGGAACTCCAACACTATTAACATAGCAGTATTGCTGTTCGTGCAAATTTTCTTTCTTTTTTTCTGATATCTCGTTCTTACGTGGAGTCAATGCAGTGTCGCCTGTGTCTTCAAGCGTTGGATTTGGACAAACCCAAATATTTTCGGGTGGTTTGGTAAATGGGTCAGGTTGGTGATTTTCTTTTGTAATCATGTAAGGTTCTAGTAATGATGATAAACTGTTCATGTTCTGATCATCTTTTTTCCTCATACTTTTTTGAATTTTTTTCTTTCTTTTGTTCTGTTTTTTTGTTTCCTTTTTTTTAATATAGTCTACAGAACTATCAGAATCACTCTCTATTTTAGACTGACTGATCTTCATTGACCCCTTTTTTTTATCTGAAGATGGAGAAGCTCGTACAGGTTTTGTAATGAGCTTGCTATTTTTATCTTTATTATCCGAATACATCGCATTCCCAGATCTTTGTCTTTTGTAGTCCCCATCATTTGTTGAATGGATTTCATGTCTTCTTTTTTTTTCTTGATCTCGTGAATTTTTCAACATTTCTCTGTATTTTACAAAGTCTTCTGCTTCTCGTTTTTCTTGTTCTTGATTTACTTGAGTCTCTGTTGTCAAATCAGATCGAAAAAAATCCACGATACTGTGCTTTTTTCCTACATTCGAGAATCCCAAGTTTTCAATACCTTCGAGAGAATTTTTTATCCGAGTTGGATTAGATAAAGGATCATTCATATTTCCAAATATATATCTACGTGTATTTGTTATCTGTTATCGTTGTTATATTTTATTATTTATTTTTTTTTTGCTTTAATCTGTTGATGATCAATCAACAAAAATATATTTATTTCTTTTTTTTCTTTTATATTTTTTTTTTTT
>Ga0196976_1001500_pt1 | contig 10552 bp, 6 predicted proteins | sample S3v_513CmetaG_FD_148644 | JGI IMG/M metagenome (GOLD analysis project Ga0196976, IMG submission 148644) | Soil microbial communities from Anza Borrego desert, Southern California, United States - S3+v_5-13C | ecosystem: Environmental > Terrestrial > Soil > Desert | place: USA: California...
CTATGCGCCAAGCTCCCGCGCCCTCACCTTGAACGACCGCCCCCCGTCGGCTCCACGCGATTTCGTCCCGAAGCCGTTCTGCCGCGCAGACTCCTAGGGCCGCTTGCGCGGCCCATCCTCAGAACATAGACTCCGCCCGATCTGCAATGCCGCACAACACATTCAATACTCTCGACACATTCACCCTCGGCAACGGTTCCCAGGCGCAGTTCTACTCGTTGCCGAAGCTCGAACAGGCCGGCCTCGGCCGCGTCTCCCGTCTCCCGGTGAGCATCCGCGTGGTGCTCGAGTCGGTCCTGCGCAACGTCGACGGGAAAAAGATCACCGAGAACGACGTCCGCACGCTGGCCAACTGGTCCTGCGGCGGCGAGCGCACGGAAGAGATTCCGTTCATGGTTGCCCGCGTCCTGCTGCAGGACTTCACCGGCGTGCCGCTGCTGGTCGACCTGGCCGCCATGCGCGCCGCCGCGCAGCGCGCCGGCAAGGACCCGCGCATCATCGAGCCGCTGGTGCCCGTCGACCTCGTCATCGACCACTCCGTGCAGGTCGACTTCTCGGCCCGCCCCGACGCCCTCGACCTCAACATGGAGATCGAGTTCAGGCGCAACCAGCAGCGCTACCAGTTCCTCAAGTGGGGCATGCAGGCCTTCAACGGCTTCCAGGTCGTCCCGCCGGGAATCGGCATCGTGCACCAGGTCAACCTCGAGTACCTGGCCCGCGGCGTCCTGGAGAAGGACGGCGTCTGGTATCCCGACTCGCTGGTCGGCACCGACTCGCACACCACCATGATCAACGGCCTGGGCATCGTGGCCTGGGGCGTCGGCGGCATCGAGGCCGAGGCGGGCATGCTCGGCCAGCCCGTGTACTTCTTGACGCCGGACGTCATCGGCGTCCACCTCACCGGCCAGTTGCGCGAAGGCGTCACGGCCACGGACCTCGTGCTCACCATCACCCAGCTCCTGCGCCACGCCAAAGTGGTCGGCAAGTTCGTCGAGTACTTCGGGGAAGGCGCGCAGTCGCTGCCGGTCGCGGATCGCGCCACCATCGCCAACATGGCGCCGGAGTACGGCGCCACGATGGGCTACTTCCCGATCGACGAGGAGACCTGCCGCTACCTGGCCCTGACCGGCCGCACGGACGAGCAGATCGCCACGTTCCGCAACTACTACCAGGCCCAGAACATGTTCGGCATCCCGCGCAAGGGGGAGGTCGACTACACCAAGGTGCTCGAGCTCGACCTCTCGACCGTGCGCGCCTCGGTGGCGGGCCCCAAGCGCCCGCAGGACCGCATCGAGCTGGACGTCCTCAAGCCGACCTTCGTGAACATGCTCCAGGCCGAGCCGCCGAACGGCTACGGCAAGACGGCGAACGAGGTCGTGCGGAAGATCAAGACCATCGTCGGCGCGGACGCGAAAACGTCGCACGTCGCCGGCGGCGGCGAGCAGGAGATGGAGAGCGTCCCCGGCGTGAAGGACACGCGCAACACGAGCGAGCTGACCGAGTACGAGATGGTCAACAACCGCCCGTCGCCGGACCGCGTCGACGCGGTCGCCTTCGCCGAGGAGTTCCCGACCCACGTGGCCGACCTCCATCACGGCGACGTGCTCATCGCCGCCATCACTTCCTGCACCAACACCTCCAATCCCTCGGTGATGCTGGCCGCGGGGCTGCTGGCGAAGAAGGCCGTCGAGCGCGGGCTGACCGTGAAGCCGGTGGTGAAGACCTCCCTCGCGCCGGGCTCGCGCGTCGTCACCGAGTACTACCGCAAGGCGGGCCTCGACCGTTACCTGAATCAGCTCGGCTTCCACACCGTCGGCTACGGCTGCACGACCTGCATCGGCAACTCCGGCCCGCTCGACCCGCGCGTCGAGGACGCGATCACGCGCCACGACCTGATCGGCGTGTCGGTGCTGAGCGGCAACCGCAACTTCGAGGCGCGCGTGCACCAGTCGATCAAGGCGAACTTCCTCATGTCGCCGCCGCTGGTGGTGGCCTTCGCCCTGGCCGGCCGCATCGATCTCGACCTGCTCAACGAGCCTCTCGGCCAGGACGGCGAAGGGAAAGACGTCTTCCTGCGCGACATCTGGCCGACCCTCGACGAGGTGCGCGACGTGATGAAGGACGCGCTCGCGCCGGACGACTTCCGCCGCATGTACGCGAACTTCGCCGAGCAGAATCCGATGTGGAACGAGATCTCCTCGTCGACGGGGCACGTCTACGAGTGGGACACGGAGTCGACCTACATCCAGGAGCCGCCGTTCTTCGCCGACCTCGACGCGCAGTCGGGCACCGCCAAAGACATCGCCGGCGCGCGCCCGCTGGCGATCTTCGGTGATTCGGTGACCACGGACCACATCAGCCCCGCCGGCTCGATCAAGCCGTCGTCACCCGCCGGCCGCTACCTGACCGAGAACGGCGTCGACGTGCAGGACTTCAACAGCTACGGCTCCCGCCGCGGCAACGACCGCGTGATGACGCGCGGCACGTTCGCCAACGTGCGCATCAAGAACCTGATGGTGCCGGGCATCGAGGGGGGCGTGACGGTGCATTACCCGTCGAAGGAGAAGCTCTCGATCTACGACGCGGCCATGCGCTACGCGAAGGACGCCACGCCGCTGGTGATCCTGGCCGGCCACGAGTACGGCACCGGCAGCTCCCGCGACTGGGCGGCGAAGGGGACGAAGCTCCTCGGCGTGCGCGCGGTCGTGGCGGCGAGCTTCGAGCGCATCCACCGCTCCAATCTCGTCGGCATGGGCGTCCTCCCGCTGCAGTTCGAGGAGGGCACCAGCGCGCAGACGCTGGGTCTCGACGGCACGGAGACGTTCGACGTGACCGGGATCGAGGGGACGCTCCGTCCGCGCCAGAAAGCCACTCTTCGCATCCACAAGAACGGTGCTCCGACCGACGTCCCGGTCATCGTGCGCATCGACACGCCGATCGAGGTCGACTACTACGAGCACGGCGGCATCCTGCCGTTCGTGCTGCGGCAGTTGATGGGCGCCGCGTAACCGAGTTTATCGGTTACTTCCTCAGCACCTGCAGCGACGAGTCGTTCGTCGTGTTGTCGACCGTCGAGCCGTACACGATGGCCGACCCGGCCGCGGTCTCGATCTCGATGGCGTCGCTCGGCTCGAGGGCGATGCCGGCGAAGAGGTTGCCGGGCTGCTGTTCGAAGTGATCCGCCGGATAGGTCAGCGTCCGGAAGAAGCGCTGCGCGCCGGAGGCGGAGCGCACGGTCACGTGCAGCGTCACGCCGCTCTGCAGCGCGCGGACGCCGATGTTGAAGCGGTAGCGCCCGAGGTCGCGCGGCGCGATGAGGGCGGCGGTATCAGTGCGGGCCAGGACGGCCGCCGCGGGGACGGCGGGGACGGTGGCGCCGGTGGTGCCGGAAGGCTGGTCGTCGTAGGCGCGCGCCACCACCACCGGCAGCGGCCCGCGCTCGACCAGCACGTCCAGCGAGCCGAGGCCGCTGCCGCCCATCTCCGCCACCACGTCGGCGAACGTGCGGGTGGTGTGCGGGTCGAGCGCGTAACGCAGCACGAGCCCGTGCGGGCGGAGGTGGAGCCACCCCTCCATGACCGCCTCGGTCGGATTGGCGAGCTGCAGCTCCGTCTTGAAGTTCGCGTTCGACTGGCCGCGCGTCGAGCCGACCACCGGCACGATCGCATCGGCGGGGAGCGGCGAGATCTGCGCGCGTACGGCGGCCGCGACAAGGAGCACGAGGACGAGTTTCTTCACGTGCAGAATTATGATCGCCCCCGCATGAAACGCCTCTCGATCCTTCTCCTGCTGGCCATCCCGCTCCTCGCGCAGAAGCGCGACCCCCTCACCGTCGAGGCGATCTACGACCCGAAGACCATGACCCGCTTCGGCGGCGTCATCCAGAGCGACTTCACCTGGATCGACGACACGACCTTCGTCTGGCCGCGCAAGGACGCGGCGGGGGAGCTCGTGGAGTGGCGCGTCTTCGACGTGACCACGGGGAAAGAGCGCCCGCTCTTCGACCAGGCCAGGCTGCAGCAGGCGTTCAAGGACGCCGGCGTGACCATGCCCAAGGACGTCATCGGCGACGCCCTCCCATTCGACGCGAAGAAGAGCGCCGCGGTCCTCACCCTGGACAACGACCTCTGGCTCTACCGCCTCGGCGGCGCCCTCACGCGTCTCACCTCGAAAAAAGGAGAGGAAGAGGAGGCCACCTTCAGCCCCGACGGCAAGCAGGTGGCCTTCATTCGCGCGAACAATCTCTTCGTGGTCGACCTCGCCGGCCGCGAGCGCCGGCTCACCACCGACGGGAGCAAGGAGATCCTCAACGGGAAGCTCGACTACGTCTATCAGGAAGAGGTCTACGGCCGCGGCATCTGGAAGGGGTTCTGGTGGAGCCCCGACTCGTCGCGCATCGCCTTCCTCCGCCTCGACGAGCGCCCCGTCCCCGAGTTCACGATCGTCGACCACATCCCGTACCGCCTCGACCTCAACGTCTACGACTACCCGAAGCCGGGCGACCCGAATCCGCGCGCGTCGCTGCACATCGTGCCTGCCGCCGGCGGCGCGATCGTGGACGTCGACCACTCCGGCCACGCCGCCGGCGAGCTCCTCATCGTCGACGTGACCTGGGCCGCCGACGCGAAGTCGCTCACGTATCAGGTGCAGAACCGCGAGCAGACCTGGCTCGACCTGATGCGCGCGCGGCCCGACGGCGCCAGCACCCGCCTGCTGCGCGAGACCACCAAGGCCTGGGTCGATTTCCTCGGCAAGCCGGTCTGGCTCGCCGACGGCTCGTTCGTCTGGCAGTCGGAGCGCAACGGCTGGCGCCACCTCTATCACTACCGCGCCGACGGCACGCTCGTGCGCCCGCTCACCAGCGGCCAGTGGGAAGCGCGCGACGTCCACGGCGTCGATGGGCAATGGGTATATTTCTCGGCCACCGAGCATCACCCCCTCGGCCTGGACGTCTATCGCATCAAGCTGGACGGCACCGGCCTGCAGCGCCTCTCGTCGACGGAAGGGACACACACCGCGACGTTCAGCCCGAAGCTCGCGCATTACGTCGACAAATGGAGCGACATCCGCACGCCCGACCAGATCCGCGTCCACAATGTGGCGCGGGCTTCAGCCCGCGTCGTCGAAGCCAACGCGGTCAACACGAGCTTCGAGCTCCTGCAGCCGCAGTTCCTGCAGGTCGAAACGCGCGACGGCGTGATGCTCGACGCCGTGATGTACCGCCCCTCGAATTTCGACCCGTCGAAAAAGTATCCCGTCTATCAACTGATGTACGGCGGCCCGCACGCGCCGAAGGTGGTGAACAAATGGTCCGGGCAGGGACTGCAGTCGATGCTCTTCCTGCAGCTCATCGCGCAGCAGGGGGCGATCGCGTGGGTGGTCGACAACCGCACCGCCAGCGGCAAGGGGGCGGTGTCGGCCTGGCCGGCGTACAAGAACCTCGGCGCGTCGGAGCTGCGCGATTACGAGGACGCCATCGCCTGGCTGAAGTCGCAGCCGTACGTCGACGGCAGCCGCGTGGCCATCTTCGGCTGGAGCTACGGCGGCTTCATGGTGGCGTACGCCATGACGCACAGCAAGGCCTTCCCGGTGGGGATCTCCGGCGCGCCGGTGACGGACTGGCGCGATTACGACTCGATCTACACCGAGCGCCTCATGCTCATGCCGGAGAACAATCCGGAGGGCTACCGCCGCAGCGCGCCGCGCTTCAAGGCCGCCGACCTGCACGGGCAACTGCTCCTGATCCACGGTACGACAGACGACAACGTGCACGTGCAGAGCACGCTCCAGTTCGCCTATGAAATGCAACAGCTCGGCAAGCCGTTCGAGATGATGCTCTACCCGCGCACGAAGCACACCGTCACCGACAAGGAGACGCTGCTGCATCTGCAGCGGACGGTGCTGGGGTTCCTGCGGAGGACGATCTTGCAGTGAATTTGTTGCTGGTTGCTGGTTGCTGTGTTGCTGAGGTGGCTTGTTGTCGGGTTGTCGGTTGTCAGTTGTCTGGGATTCAGGGCGATAGGCGCAGACAACTGACAACTGATCACCGACAACAGCGCCCCACCATGAACCAGCAACACAGCAACCAGCAACCCACCCTTGGCAACCCCTTCGCACTCTCCAAAGCCATGAGCAAACACAATCCGAATCAGGACTACTACAAGATCGGCGGACGGTCGCAGAGCGACGGCCCCGACAAGCTCCATGCGAACGCGAATGACGACAAGAACGTGCTCGGGCAGGCGCAGCAGGACGCGAAAAACCCGAAGCACCCCGCGGTCATGCGCGCGAAAAAGAAATAGATGACTTCACTCCACGAGCTTGAAACACGGCGCGCGCCGGGCTTGTCCCGGCGCGCGCAGGAGATGCCGGCCTCACCCATTCGCAAGCTCGCGCCGCTGGCCGAGGCGGCCAAGGCGCGGGGGACGCGCGTCCTGCATCTCAACATCGGCCAGCCGGACATCGAGACGCCTGCCTGCATGCGCGAGCGCCTCAAAATCCTCGACCACCGCGTTCTCGAATACTCGCCGTCCAGCGGCACGCCGGAGTTCATCCGCTCGCTGAAGCGCTACTACGAGCGCCGACTCGGCCTGCGGCTCGAGGACAACCAGATCCTGGCCACGACCGGCGGCAGCGAGGCCATCCTCTTCGCCTTCATGGCCTGCGCGAACGAGGGAGACGACGTCCTCGTCGTCGAGCCGTATTACGCGAACTACAAAGCCTTCGCCACGATGGCCGGCCTGAACCTTGTGCCGGTCCTGAGCCGCGGCCGCGACGGCTTTCATCTCCCGCCGCGCTCGGTGTGGGAAAAGGCGCTGACGCCGCGCACGCGTCTGGTCATCCTCTGCAACCCGAGCAATCCGACGGGGACGGTCTACACGCGTGAGGAGCTGGACATGGTGGCGGAGCTCTGCCGCGACCACGGGCTCTTCCTCGTCTCCGACGAGGTCTATCGCGAGTTCACGTACGACGACCGCCGGGCCATCAGCGCGCTGGAGCTGCCGGACCTGGACGAGCTGGTGATCGTGGTGGACAGTCTCTCCAAGCGCTACAGCGCCTGCGGCATCCGCCTCGGCTCGCTGGTCACCCGCAACGCGGAGGTCTACGACGCCTGCCTGCGCATGGCCCAGGGACGCCTCTCGCCGCCGGGGCTGGCGCAGTTCATCGCCGTCGGCGCGGAGACGCTGGGGGACGACTACACGTTCAACATCGTCAACGAATACCGCCGCCGCCGCGACGTGCTCTATGAAGGACTGCGCACGATCCCGGGCGTCGAGCTGCAGCCGCCCGAGGGAGCGTTCTACTGCATGCCCCGCCTCCCGGTGGCCGATGCGGAGGATTTCTGCATCTGGCTGCTCTCCGAGTTCGAGCACGAAGGCGCGACGGTGATGCTCGCCCCCGCCAGCGGCTTCTACGCGTCCCCCCTCGGCAAGAGCGAAGTGCGCATCGCGTACGTGCTCAAGGAGGAGGACCTCCGCCAGGCGGTGGAGCTGCTGCGCGTGGCTCTGGAGCGCTATCGAGCCCTGCGGCCTTAGTACTCATCACGTAGGGCGGGCTTCAGCCCGCCTCCCCCGGGGGCGGCGGGCTGAAGCCGGACAAGCAATCGATAGCTCAAAACGAGCAACGCAGCTCTGAGCGCCAGAGCTGAACAAGGCCGGCCGAAGCAATCGACAGCTCAAACCGAGCAACGCAGCTCTGAGCGCCAGAGCCTGAAAATGCCGGGCGAAGCAATCGACAGCTCAAACCGAGCAACGCAGCTCTGAGCGCCAGAGCTGAAAAGGCCGGGCGAAGCAATCGACAGCTCCGAACGAGCAACGCAGCTCTGAGCGTCAGAGCCTGAAAATGCCGGGCGAAGCAATCGGCAGCTCGAAGCGAGCAACGCACCTCTGAGCGTCAGAGCCGGGTCGCTCCGGGGGAAGCAAAAAATGAGTCGAACCGACCTGTGCATCGCTGACCGCCAGTTTCGGGAAGCGGCGAACCACCTTCGCGTAATATCGCGTCACGCACGCGGAGAGAGGGCTTCATGTAGGGCGGCTTCAGCCCGCCTCCCCCGGGGGCGGCGGGCTGAAGCCCGCCCTACGTTTCGGGAGCACGCCGTTTGAAGATCGAGTCGCGCTGGAGCAGTCCGCAGTTAGTGCAGCGTTCCTTCTCGCGCGGCCTTTTGCAGATCGCGGCATTGGGTCGAAATGCCGGTGTTCGGCGTGCCCGACGCTGCCGGCGGCGGCTCCACGTCGCGCACGACGTAGGCCATGACTTCCCGTTGCGCGCAGCGCGGCGGCTCGGTCGAACAAATCACCGTGTACGACGCCACGTCGCCGCTCTTCGGGTCGCGCCAGTTCGCCACCCAGTGAAAACGAAAGGGGGCGGGGGGCTCGCACAGCCAGCCGGAGGTGAACGAGCTGGAGCCCGGCTCGCGCAGCTCGACGAGCTCCGATGCCGGCTGCCATCCCGCCGCGGTCAGCCGGCGATGCAGCTCCGCGACGGCAGCGTTGCCGTCGCCGGGCGGCAGGTCGTACTCCACGCCCTGCGGCCCGAAGGCCCCTTCGGAGCGCACGTTCGTCGCCCCCTCGAGCACGATCAGCGAAGGCTCGTCATGGGTGCAGACGGCGGCCGTCAGGAGGACGGCCGCCGTCATGAGAAGCGTCAGGCGCGATACGGTCATGGTTTCGGACAGGGAGTGTATTTACCGAGGCCGATCGTGCCGAAGGTCTTGTCCGTCATCGATGTCGGATATTTGCTGACGCCCACGATCTCCTTCATCGTCCAGCTCTCGCTCGAGGAGTAATCGGGGCATTCGCAGGTCACGGTGACGTTGTAGTGCACGTTTTTGTACTTCGTGTAGATGTTGAATTTCCGCCAGTAGCAGATGATCAGCGTACCGAAGGAGCTGATTCCGGGCTTCTTCACGAATTTCTTCATCAGGCCTTTCGGCGACACCTTGCCGACCTTCGGCAGCGTCTGGCCGGTGATGTACAGCCACTCCTGCTTCCATTCCAACAGAGTCGGTCCCTTCGTCTTCGTCCACTTGGAGTTGCACTTCTGCAGTCCGAACGGGTCGGTGTACATCGTCGGCTGGTTGTCGACGTATGAGTACTGCGAGGCGCCGATGACCGGAACGTACTCCTGGATCGGATCCTCGGACGTGAACCGCCCCAGGCGCGCGTCGTAGTGCCGGTGGCGGTAATACCAGTATTCCGACGGCGCGCGCTCGCGGCCGGTATATCCATACGAGGGCACGCGGAAGTTCTGCACCTCCATCTGCCGCCCGAACGGCGAGTAATACATGGGGTGTGAGTAGGAATCGTCGGCGGCGTTGACCATGCCGAGCACCGAGCCCTGGCCGTCGACGGCGAAGTAATGCACGCTGCCGTCGGTGATGGTCACGGCCAGCGGCTCGTCCAGGCCCGGCCCGATGAGGTAGCTGAAATCGAGATTGAAGCCGGCGGTCTTCTCGCCGATCATCATCTCCCCTTCATAGACGAACGTCTTCTCGGTCACCGCTCCGGCATTCGCCTTGATGCGGCGGCCGGAGGCGTCGTAGACCGCCTCCACCTGGTCGCCGCGGGTGGTGAGGCGGTTCTGTGCGTCGTAGACGTGCGGGATGCTGGCCCCGGTGCGGCCGACGAAGTTGCCGTTGGGGTCATAGAGCAGATTGCTGGTGCCCCCGTCGTTCAACAGACGCTGGCTGTTGCGGTTGGTCGCGTTCTGGTAGTACGTGTAGTTGACGGGATTGCTGCCGGAGATCACGGACTGGAGCCGGTTGCCGATCGCGTCGTACGTCCACGACTCGAACTCTCCCGCCCCCGGATAATCGACGCGGCTCAGGCGGTACTTCGCGTCATAGGTGTATTTCGTTCGCCCCACCGGCTGCTTCGCGAGGGTGTCGGCGGTGACGTCGACGTGGCTGATCTGGCCGAGCATCGTATTGGACAGCGTGGCCCAGTTGTAATCCCAGGAGTAGGCGTACCTGACGATGTTGCCGCCGTCGGAGTCGGTCGTCTGCACGCTCTTGAGGCGGGCCTGACCGTCGTAGGTGAAGCGGCGCTGCTGCCCGTTCGGGAAGTCGATCGACGTGTACTGCCCGAGGGCGTTGTAGTTGAAGGTATAGGGACCGGCCGGATCCTTCGACCAGTTGATGGTGCGGATGCGGGCCATGCTGTCGTAGGCGTAGGTCACCGTCGACCACGTGGCGGTGCCGTCGGCCGCGCCGACGCTGTACGTGCGGACCCGGTCGGTGGCGTTGCCGGTGAAGTAGCCGTACGTGATCCGGGCACGCGTTCCCTGCGTTTCGGTCTCCACGCGCCAGGCGTCGTCGTACGTGTACGAGATCACGTCCGCCGCCGCTGAGCCCACCTTGTACGACACCGACTGGAGCTTGTATCCGGCGTAGGCGAGGTTGGTCGTCTCCAGGTGCTGGTTGTTCTGCTGTGCGAGGATCTTCGTCGGGCGGTCGAAGGCATCGTAAGCGTAGCCCGTGGTGATGCCGCGGCGGTCCGTCTTCGAGAACACCAGGCCGTTGGTCATGACGAAGGACTCGGTGCCGCCGTTCGGA
>Ga0196976_1001501_pt1 | contig 10550 bp, 11 predicted proteins | sample S3v_513CmetaG_FD_148644 | JGI IMG/M metagenome (GOLD analysis project Ga0196976, IMG submission 148644) | Soil microbial communities from Anza Borrego desert, Southern California, United States - S3+v_5-13C | ecosystem: Environmental > Terrestrial > Soil > Desert | place: USA: California...
CAACCTGGGCATGGACACGCTGTTCGGCGGGCAGGACGCCGACACGGTGTTCGGCGGCCAGGACGCCGACGTGATCTACGGCAACATGGCCAACGACGCGCTGTACGGCAACATGGCCAATGACACGCTCTTCGGCGGCCAGGGCGACGACAGCGTCTTCGGCGGCCAGGGCGACGATGTCGTGGCCGGCAACCTGGGCGACGACGTGCTGAACGGCAATCTGGGCAACGACACGCTGGTGGGCGGGGCGGGGGCCGACCGCTTCGTCTTCGCCACCGGTGGCGGCGCCGACACCGTCAGCGACTTCGACTTCGCCCAGGGCGACCGCATCCAGGTCGCCGCCGGCATGACCTGGACCATCGCCGACGGCCCGAACGGTGCCGTCATCAGCTTCGGCACCGGCGACCAGATCACCCTGACCGGCATCAATGCCGCAAACGTCGCCAACGGCTGGATCGTCACCGGGTAAGGATGCCTGTTTCTCCTTCCCCCGCCTTTTGCGGGGGAAGGATTGCTTTCCTTACTGCCCCAGCCGGGCGCCTTCCAGGATGGCGTCTTCCAGGTCGGCGCCGGTGCGGTTGACGCCGGTCAGGTCGGCCAGCGTCAAATCGCAGCCGCGCAGGTTGGCCTCGGCCAGCGACGCGCCGGCCAGACGCGCGCGCACCAGCGAGGCGCGCATGATCCGCTCGGCCGAGTGGATCGCCAGCGGTGACAGGTTGGCGCCGTCCAGCACGCTGTCGATCAGGATGGCGCGGTCCAGCGTCACGCCGCGCAAATCCGCCCCGCGCAGGTCGGCGGAGCGCAGGTCGGCGCCATCCAGCCGCGCCGCCTGAAGCTGGGCGCCGCGCAGGTCGGCGTTGCGCAGGTGCACGCCCGAGCCGATGGCCAGCGTCAGCACCGCCCCCGTCAGGTTCGCCCCCTCCAGGTTCAGCCCCGTCAGGTCCATCTGCCGGCCCACCTTGCCGCTGGACCCCAGCCACAGCAGGTGCTGCTTCATCAAATCGGCCAGCGCCTCGGGCGAGGGCGGCGGCGCCGTTTCGGCCTCGTTCGCCACGGGCAGCGGCGGCAGCTCGCGGATGGCGGCGGCCTCGCCGTCGGTGCGGGCGGCGGTGACGAGGTCCAGCTCGTTCATGAAGGCGCCGTCCAGGTTGGCGCCGCGCAGGTCGGCCCCGGTCAGGTCCGCCCCGTGCAGGTCGGCACCGATGAAGTTGCAGTCGCGCAGGTCCGTCCGCTCCAGCCGCGCGCCCGACATCGTGGCGTTGGTGAAGTCGGCGGCGCGGGCAAAGCTGCCGGTCAGCTTGGCGCGCGCCATGTCGGTGTTGACGAGGCGCGCCTGCGACAGGTCCGCCGGGCCGGGCTGGAAGCCCACCACCATGGTTTCGGCGATGCTGCTCTTGGTGACCTTGGTGCCGTCGCGCAGGTCCACCTCCACCATCGCAGCACCTTCCATGTTGGCGCCGCGCACGTTGGCGCCACGCAGGTCGGTGCGGAACAGCTTGGCGCCGCGCAGGTCGGCCCCGCGCAGATCGGCGCCGAACAGATCGGCGTGGTCGAGAACGGTGCCCTTCAGCTTGCCGTCGCGCAGGATGACGCCGGCCAGATGCGCGCCGGTCAGGTTGCGGTTGGAGAGGTTGAGGCCCGACAGATCGAAGAACGGCAGGTTGGCGCGCGCGCCGCCCGGGCGCCCTTCCATGAAATGCACGTGCCGCTCGCACACGCGGTCGAGCTGGTCCTGGGTCAGGCGGATGCGCGTCTTCAGGGTGCCGTCGTAGGCCATGGGCGGTCAGCTCCCTCCTTCAGGCGAACAGCGCATCGATGTCGTCCTGCGAGAACTTCGCCCCGCCGTCCGCGGCCGGCGGATCGGGCGGCGGAGGTGGAGGTGGCGGAGGAGGGGGCGGCGCGGCCTTCTTCGGCTGCGGGGCAGGCGGGGAAGGTGGAGGCGGAGGAGCCGGCGCGGCGGCCGGGGCGGGTGCCGCGCGCTCGATGGCGGCTGGGTTCTGCGCCGCCATCTGGTCGAACAGCGCGTCGATGTCGTCCTGGCTGACGCCCTGCCCGTCGAGCTGCGGGCCGTTCAGCAGGTGGGCGTCGGGGCGTGTATCGTGCAGCTTGCGGTGCGCGGCCGCGACGTCCGGCAGGGCGCCGCCCACGCCGACATCGCCGCCCCACACCTCGATCAGGGCGTTCACCCGCTCCTCGATGTAGCGGAGCGTGTTGATGACCTTGGTGGTGCGCTGGCCGGTGATGTCCTGGAACGAGCAGGCGGTCATCACCTCGATGCACTGCGCCTCGATGCCGTTGGCAAGTTCGGCCCAGTCCGGATCGTCGCGCGGGATGCGCGCGGTGTATTCCTGAATGACCTCGGTGGCGTTGAGGATTTCGGTGGTGGCGCTCTCCGTCGCCTGGACGATGGCGTCCAGTTCGGCGGTGGCGGCGACGATGGGATCGCTGCCGCCGTCCGACGGGCGCAACGCCGCCATGTCGCCGCGCGCCTGGTCGACGAAGTGGCGCAGCGCGTCCAGTTCCGACTGCACGCGGGCGATCTGCCCGTCGCCGGCCGGTGCGCGCGCCACGGCGGCCGGTGCGGCCGCAGCGGTGCCGCCCAAGCGCTTGACGTGCTCCTCCAGGCGGGCGGCGACGCCGTGGAACTCGTCGATGGCGACGAGGCGCACCCGGCGGTCGCGCATGCGCAGGAAGGCCCGCCCGCGGGCGGTCTGCGACAGCGCCTCTTCCATCTTCAGGTAGTCCTGCTCGGTGAGTTCGAGCAGCGCTTGATCAGTCATGCCCGGCTCCGGCGGGGTCGGGTTTCGCGTGCGGACGGTCCGTCTCCGCAACCTACTCCCGGCAACCGGGCGAGGTAAAGACGCATCGCCGCCGCACCGCAAAGGCGGCTCTACCCCCTCTTTGTAGGCCCGCCGGCCTCCGGCGGGGACTAAAACCCCGCCCATGATGGATCGTCCCTACTCCCTTCCCGCCGTGTACGCCGCGACGCCCGCCGCCGGGTCCCGGCGGGCGCGGCCGGTGCGCTGGCATCTGGTGGCGCTGGTGCTGGCGGCGCTGCTGCCGGCGCTGCTGCTCTCCGGCGTGCTGACGGTGCGGCATACCCTGGCGCAGCGCGCCGCGCTGGAAGACGGGCTGCGCGACACCGCCAACGCGCTGGCCCTGGCGATCGATGCCGACCTCGGCGGCATCGTCCACACCCTGGAGGGCGCCGTGGTGGCCGGCGGGCTGCCGGGCGACGACCCCGTGCGCTTCCTGACCACCGCGGCGGCGCTGAAGGACGGCCATCCTTACTGGCACGCGCTGTTCCTGGCCGACGGCTACGGGCATGTCACCATCGATACGGCCAGCGGCGTCGGCGCGCCCCGCAAGGCGACCGCCCTGCCCTACGGCACCGCCATCCGGCAGGCGATCGCCACGGGCAAGCCGGCGGTTTCCTCCTACCTGCCGGCCGCGGGTGAGCGCCCGGCGCTGGTGGCGGTGGCCGTGCCGCTGCCGCGGCGCGGGCTGGTCGACGGCGTGGTCGGCGTCGCCGTGCGGCCGGAGCGCTGGAGCCGCCTGCTGGCGGAGCGCGGCGCACCGGCCGACTGGCTGGGTGTCGCCGTCGATCAGGACGGCACGCTGGTGGCGCGTGCGCCCGACGCGGCGCACTACGCCGGCCGGACCGCACCCGACTGGCTCACCGCCGCCCTGCGCACGGCCCCCGAGGGCTTGGCCTCCGGCCGCTCGCTGCAGGGACACGACGTCACCCTCGGCTATGCCCGCTCGGCCTTCGGCTGGAGCCTGGGCTTCGCCGCCCCGCAAGAGACGCTGGACGCGCCGCTTGCCCGCGCACTGGCCGAGGCGCTGCTGCTGAACGGTGCGCTGGTGGTGCTGGCGGCCCTGGCCGCGCTGCACATCGGACGGCGCATCGCCGTTCCGGTGCGCGCGCTGACCGTTGCCGCCGCGGGGCTGGAGCGGGACTGGCCGTTGCCGCCCATCCCGCCCAGCTCTGTGCGCGAGATCAACGACCTGGGCGCGGCGCTGAGCTGGGCCGCGCACCACCTGCGCGAGGGGGCGGTGGAGCGCGAACGCCTGCTGGAGCGCGAGGCCGAGCGGCGGCGCGAGGCGGAGCAGGCCAATGCCGCCAAGTCGCGCTTCCTGGCCGCCGCCAGCCACGACCTGCGCCAGCCGTTCCAGGCCATGCGGCTCTACCATTTCCTGCTGGAGCAGGGGCTGGCCGACGAGCGCGCCCGCGAGGTGCACCGCCAGCTCGGCACCGCCATGGAATCGGGTGAATCGCTGCTGAACGCGCTGCTCGACGTCTCGACGCTGGAGTCCGGCACGGTGCAGCCGCGCCTTGCCGACATGGCCGTGCGCGACCTGATCGCCGCCAAGCTGGCGGAGGTGCAGCCGGCTGCCGCGGCCAAGGGGCTGCACCTGCGCAGCCGCGCCTGCGACATGGTGGTGCGCAGCGACCCGCTTCTGCTTGGCCGCATCCTGGGCAACCTGCTGGCCAACGCGGTGCGCTACACCGAGCACGGCGGCGTGCTGGTCGCCTGCCGACGCCGCACCGGCGCCCTGCGCATCGAGGTGTGGGACACCGGCGCCGGCATTCCGCCCGAACAGTTGGAGACGGTGTTCGAGGAGTTCGTGCAGCTCGGCAACCCGGCGCGCGACCCCAGCCGGGGGCTGGGGCTCGGCCTGTCGGTGGTGCGGCGCACGGCGCGCCTGCTCGGCCATCCACTGGACGTGCGCTCCGTGCCTGGGCGAGGCTCCCGCTTCGCCGTCACCGTGCCGCTGGCCACGGGACGGGCGCCGTAGCATCGCAGGCCGGGTTTCAACCCGACACGTCCGCCATGACGGCGGCGTTGGGTTTTCGCTGGCGCTTAACCTGACCTACGGGGCTTTTACGGCCGGGACTTTCTTCGGTGCCGCCTTCCTCGGTGCGGCCTTGCGGGCCGGCTGCTTCGGAGCGGCGGCCGGCTTGGCCGGAAGCGGCGGCTGCGGCGGGGTGCGGGGGACCAGAGTGCGGGCCGGTGCCACGGCAGCCTCGCGCGTCGTCGCGGTGGAGCCGGCGACGCCGCCCTCCGCATGCCCGGCCGCACCGGACATCAGCGCGCCCACCCACAGCGGCGGCGCCCAGAAGAACGGCGAGGCGGCGACCAGCCACGTGGCCGGCAGCCAGTTCGCCGCGGCGCGGTTCACGTCGGCCCAGGCGCGCATGACGGACATCGGCCCGACCATCAGCGTCGTAAGGTCGGGCAGTTCCGTCGCCGGCTTGCCACTGGAATGCAGGCCGGCCGGATTCGACCAGGTGGGGTTCGACTTGCCGGCCATGTCACCCTCCTCACCCTATTCCTTCACCGCCCACCGCCCATCGGCGCCCGCGCGGGGAATCCTGACATGGCGCCACACGCCCCGCGATCAAGACGACAGGCTTGAACGATTCACGATATTCTCCCAAATGTGCGCCGCCGGGTATGCGTCTGAAGATCGCGTCGTATTGGGAGCCGAGGGATGAAGAGCAAGCTTGCAGGTGTGTTGGCCGTGTTGGGCGTTGCGGTGGCGGCGGCCGCCGGCCTTCCGGCGCCCGCGCCCGCGGCCCTGCCCGCCACGGCCAACGGAACGACGACGATCGCGCCGATGCTGGAGGCGGTGACCCCGGCGGTGGTCAACATCGCCGTTACCTCGCGCGCCCCGCAGGTGGACAACCCGCTGCTGCGCGACCCCTTCTTCCGCCGCTTCTTCAACATCCCCGACCAGCCGCCGGAGCGCACGCAATCCAGCGCCGGGTCGGGCGTCATCGTCGCCGCGCGCCAGGGCTACGTCATCACCAACCACCACGTGGTGGAGAACGCCCAGCAGATCACCGTCACGCTGAAGGACCGCCGCCGCTTCCGCGCCAAGCTGGTGGGCAGCGACGCCGCCACCGACATCGCCGTGCTGAAGATCGACGGCGACCGCCTGACCGCCCTGCCCATGGGCGATTCGGACCGGCTGAAGGTCGGCGACTTCGTGGTCGCCATCGGCAACCCGTTCGGCCTGGGGCAGACGGTGACGTCAGGCATCGTTTCGGCGCTGGGGCGCAGCGGCCTGCGCGTCGAGGGGTACGAGGACTTCATCCAGACCGACGCTTCGATCAACCCCGGCAACTCCGGCGGCGCGCTGGTCAACTTCAGCGGCGAGCTGATCGGCATCAACACCGCCATCATCGGTCCGGCCGGCGGTTCGGTGGGCATCGGCTTCGCCGTGCCGACCGGCATCGTGCGCGCGGTGATGGAACAGATCGTCGAGTTCGGCGCGGTGCGCCGCGGCCGCCTGGGTGTGGCCATCCAGGACCTGACGCCCGACATCGCCGAGTCGCTGAACGTCGGCGGCAACATCGCCGACGGCGGCGGCGCCGTCATCGCCCAGGTCGAGCCGGGCTCGCCCGCCGACAAGGCCGGCATCAAGGCCGGCGACGTGGTCGTCGCCGTGGACGGCAGGCCGGTCCTCAGCGGCACCGCGCTGCGCAACCGCGTCGGCCTGGTGCGCACCGGAACGCCGATGCAGGTGACGCTGCTGCGCGGCGGCGCCCAGCGCACCGTCACCGTCCGCACGGCGCGGTGAGCCGCGTGCCGCTGCCGCCCCGCCCGTCATCCTCGCGCCCCCCGCAGGCCCCGCGTTCGGCGCCGCCACCGCCGGCCGTGGTGCAGAAGGCGGCGGCGCGCATGCTGATGCGGCTGGACGAGATGCTGCGCCGCACGGCCGACCTGGGCGCCAACGCGCGCGAGCGGGTGGGCGTGGGCGGGCTCAACCGCTACCGCCGCTTCACCAAGAAGGTGCGCGACTTCTTCGCGCTGGCGTCGGTGGTGGAGGAGAAGCTGGCGCCGCTCGACCCCGATCTGGCAGCGCCGCTGCTGACCGCGCTGGACCGGCTGCACGCGCGCATGGTGTTGCTGTTCATCGAGGAGAGCGGCGGGTTCTTCGCCGGCTTCGTAAAGGTGCGCGAGCTGCCGATCGGCACGCACGAGATCTGCGGGGTGGAACTGCGCGGCCTTGTCGCCATCCGCGGTTTCCTGGACGACCCGCGTTACGACGGGGAGCGCGGGCAGGCCCTGCGCATAAAGGCCGACCGCATCGCCGACATGATGCGCGCGGTGATGGCCCGCATGCCGCCGCTTCCGGACTTCGGCGACCTGCCCAGCGTCGGCCCCAAGGGCACGGTCAACAAGCCGGTCAAGCCGCCCCGCCGTCCGCCGCCGCGTCCGCAGGCGGCCCCGCCGGAACCACCGCCCGCGCCGGAACCGCCCCGTGCGCCGGAGGTGCGGCAGCTGTCGCTGGACGACTTCACGGATTGAGCGGGACCGCCGGCCGGTACACGCCGGGCCACAGGCACGGCACGTCGTCGGGCGTCACCGCCGTCGGCGGCGCGGGCAGCCAGCGTTCGCAGAAAAGACGCTCGTTGCGGCGGCGGAAGTCGCCGAACCGCTCCGCCAGTTCCGCATGCCGTTCGCGCAGGAGCTTCCTGTGCGTGCCGAAATAGGCGTGCACGTGTTCGATGTCGATCCACGCCATGCGCAACCCGGCGGCGGCGTAGCGCCGGCACAGGTCAGTGTCCTCGAAATAGGCCGGCGTGAAGGCGGTGTCGAAAAGGCCGAAACGCTCGATCGCGCCGGTGCGCAGGATCGCCACCGACGCCTGGATGCTGTAGACATCGTCTGGCCGGGCGACGCCGCGCAAACAGGCCGTCATGCCGCCACCGCCGGGATTCAGACGCCAGGCGCTTGGCCCGCCGATCCCCACCCCCTCGTCCGCCATACCGTCGACCAGCCGGTCCAGCCACGTGGCGCGACCGAACAGCACGTCCTGGTTCAGCACGACGAAATAGTCGAAGCGGCGGCGCCGGTAATGGTGATCGAAGACCAGGTTGTGGCCGTGCGCAAAGCCGACGTTGCGGGTCAGCAGGGACGCCGACCGGTTGCCGCCGCGCGCCACGAACGCCTTGACGACGTCCACCGTTTCCGGACCCGAGCCCTGATCGAGAACGTGCACGTGGTAGTCCACCCGCCCCTCGAAGGTCGGCGAGACCCCGTCCAGGTTGTCGAGGAGATTGGCAAGGTAACGCGGCTGCTCCCACGACAGGATGCTGATCAGTGCCGACGGCCTCACCAGCGCCCCCTGCCGGTCGGAAGGACACGCGCACGCACCACGTACTGGTAAGCGAGGAACCGGCGCCGGTCGAAGGGCAGCCCGAAGCTGGCCGTCAGCCGCTCCAGTTCGGCGAGCAAGGCTTCGTGCCGATCCCAGCCGGAGATGGCCGGCACGCCGGGACGGGGGATCAGCGGCACCACCTCTTCCACCGCACAGCCGGCGGTGCGGAAGAAGGCCACGAGACTGTCGAGCGTGAAGAAGCGCAGGTGCGTGCGGTCGAACAGCCCCTCGTCCCGATACTCCCAGCGCCCGGCGACGAGGTTGAGGATGGCGCTCCAGTGCTGCACGTTGGGGATGCTGGCGCACACGACGCCGCCGGGCCGCAACAGGCGAAGATGCCGGCCGAGGGCTGTGTCCGGGTCGCGGAAGTGCTCCAGCGAATCCGCGTAGACCAGCGCATCGAACGGCCCGCCTGGCACGGTGGCGGCATCGATGCTTTCCGCATCCGCCTCGACCACGTGCGCCAGATGCCGGCGTGCCTCAGCGGCCGCTTCGGGGTGGACCTCGATGCCTGTCCAGGCGCTGTGCGGGTGGCGCTCCCGGTAGGCGCGTCCGAGCGCCCCGGCCCCGCAGCCGACGTCGAGCACCGCCGCCAGCCCGGGTGGCAGCAAGTCGAGGAGCGGGCGGTTAACCCGTGTGTAATAGGGTGCCGGATCGGCCGCCGGTCCACTGTATTCTGGTGCCATGCGGCTCCTCCGCGTGCGTCTTCCTCCTTCTGCACCGGAATGCGCTTGGCTGCAACGGTTCGCCCCGCCCCGGGCCGGCCGGAACGGGGCGCCGTAAGCGTCAGCGCTTCTTGCCGCTGGGCGCGGTCAAGGCACCGACCGCGGCGCCGCCGGCGCCGCCGATCAGGCCGCCCAGCAGGGGGCTGCCGCCGGTCAGCGCGCCGACGGCGGCACCGCCCGCGGCACCGATGGCACCGCCGGACAGCGCGCGCTGCTCACGCGTGTCGAGCCCCGAACAACCGGCAAGAAGGCCGGCCCCCAGAAGGACCACTGCAAACTTTTTCCGCATGCTCCAACCCGTCTGTAAAGCGGCACAGGCCACATGCCTGCAACCAAGCCATGTTTACGGGATGAACGCACAATCGGATGTGACCATTCCGGGGTAACCGCCTAGGTTCAGGCCGGATGCCGTCCGCGCTTACGAACCCTTCTTGTACAGGTTCGGGTCCTCGCCCTTGGCGTGGCTCTTGCCCTGCTCCTCGGCCTGGCGCAGGTCCTTGCCTTCCGGGCTGTCGACGGCCTTGCGGGCGCGGTCGGCGTCGCCCTGCACGTCGTGATGCTCGACGTGGTCCTTGACGCCCTGGCGGTACTGGCGGTCGGCCGTGCGGTTGCCTTCACCTTCGTTGCGGTTCGCCATGCTTTCCTCCTTTGGCGTGGCTGCGTGCACCACATCAACCCAAAGGCCGCGACGAAGTTTCCCTGATCCGCTGTTTCAGTGGCGGGCTCATTGTTTCGGTATTTTCTAAAATTGTAACGATTTCGCCGTTCGGAACGTCGTTGTCGTCATCCTGACGAAAGATTTCTTTTGCATCCCTCTTCAACAATAGCTCTTTACGACCGCGCGAGTCTGGGGTAGTTCAGTGTCGTAACAAACGGCCCGCGAACGAGGCCGAACGACCAAACCAAGGAATCGACCACCATGACCACCGCCACCGCCTTCGCCGAGGCGCCCGGCCAGCGCCGTCACCGCCGCCCCGACCAGCCGGTCGCCGGCCATCCCGAGATCCCCACCTTCGACCGCCATGATGCCCTGACCCGCGCCGCCCGGCGCGGAACGCCGCCGATGGGCCGGGTGCTGCACATGGCCGCCACCGGCGTCTGGGCGATCCGCCTGGGCGGCCGCTTCGTCGAGGTGGACGGCCGCCACTGCTGGGAAAGTCGCGAGGATCTGGATGCCGCCGCCGTGCGGGCCGGCGTTGCGCTGTCCGACCTGGTGGTCGATACGGGCCGGTGAAGGCCGCTCACGCTTCCATCTGTAGCGTTTTGATTGTCTCGACGCGGATCTCCTCGGTCAGGCGCTCCTTGTAGGCGGCGAACTGCGGCGTCGTCTTGACCTTGTAGGAACGGGGGTGCGGCAGGTCGATGGCGATGTCGCACTTGATCCGGCCGGGCCGGGCGGACATCACCACCACCCGGCTGGCCATGAAGATCGCCTCGTCGATGTCGTGGGTGACGAACAGCACGGTCTTGCGGTGCTGTTCCCAGATGCCCAGCAGCAGTTCCTGCATCAGCTCGCGCGTCTGGTGGTCCAGCGCGCCGAACGGCTCGTCCAGCAGCAGGATCTTGGGGTCGTTGGCCAGCGCGCGGGCCAGCGCCGTGCGCTGCTGCATGCCCCCCGACAGCTGCGCCGGAAAGTGGTTCTCGAACCCCTTC
>Ga0196976_1001502_pt1 | contig 10547 bp, 8 predicted proteins | sample S3v_513CmetaG_FD_148644 | JGI IMG/M metagenome (GOLD analysis project Ga0196976, IMG submission 148644) | Soil microbial communities from Anza Borrego desert, Southern California, United States - S3+v_5-13C | ecosystem: Environmental > Terrestrial > Soil > Desert | place: USA: California...
CTCGCGAAAGCTCACCATGGAGCGGATTTGCGGGCTGATCTGCCACTTGTCGCCGTTCTGCTTGAAGTGCTTGACCAGCATCTGAATAGGCAGGCCGCGTTGAACCTCGAACTGGGTGTAGGTTCCCGCCTTGGCGCGCTCGACCATCTCGGCGGAAATGTCGGTACCGACGATCTCGATCTTCCAGCCGTTGATCTTGGCCTGCTCATCGTTCAGCAACATGGCCAGCGAATGAGCTTCCTGCCCGGATGAGCAGGCCGCCGACCAGATGCGAATCTGCTTCTTGGCCGCACGGCTTTGAAGAAAGGAGGGCAGCACCACGGTACGGAACTGGTCGAATGGCTTCTGGTCGCGGAAGAACGACGACTCGTTGGTGGTCATCGCCTCCGTAATGTCGCGAAGGAGCGCCTCCTCCTTCTTGGTGCGCACGGTGACAGCCAGTTCATCCAGGCCCTTCATGTTCCACTTGCGCGCCACGGGCATAAGCCGCGACTCAAGGAGATAGGCCTTGTCCCGTGTCAACACCAAGCCGGAGCGCTGCTTCAGCAGGATGGCGAACATGTCGAAGTCTTCGACCTTCATGCCCCGTTCCTCACCGCCAACTTGCGGATATACGGCCCGATCTCCTTGATCGGCAGGATGGCGCTGCACAAGCCCGCGGTGGCTACCGCGCCCGGCATGCCCCAGACAACACTGGTTGCCTCGTCCTGGCCGACAACGACGCCACCGGCCCCGACCAGATCTTGGCACCCCTTGAGGCCATCCTGACCCATGCCGGTCAAGATCACCGCCAGGACCTTGCGGTTATACTGGCGCACGATGCTGCGCATCATCGGATCAACAGCGGGTCGGCAGAAGTTTTCCGGCGGGTCCTTGGTCAACTGAACGACGGGGCTACCGCCGCGGTTGGCAACCAGCATGTGGAAGTCGCCCGGCGCCACATAGGCGCGGTTTTCGATGATGGGCTCTCCATCCTTGGCCTCGGCGCAGACGATCCCGCATTGGCGGGTAATATGCTCGGCCAAAATGGTGGTGAATGTGGCCGGCATATGCTGAGTAATCAGGATCGGTTGCGTGACGCCGTTCTTGAGATGGCCCAGCACCTCGAACAGGGCCTGCGGCCCGCCGGTGGAAGAGCCGATCGCAATGATGTCCGGACGCTGCGGATTGCCCAGCGGCCGAAGCGTCGGCGTCGCCGGTTCGGCTTTCTTGAACAGACTGGTCGCCGTCGCCCCGACGGGAGGCAGCGGCCGGATTTCGCCGCGAGAACGCGAACCGGCGCGACGCGCCGCCGCGCCAAGAGCCTTGACCTTTGCCACCAGTTCGCGCTTGAAACTGTCGGCGGCGGTAATATCGCGAGTGGACGAAGGCTTGGGGATGTAATCCGCCGCTCCCAACTGCATCGCCCGCATGGAGATATCGGCCCCGCGCAACGTAAGCGTCGAGGCCATGATGATCTTGACCTGCGGCGCCACGGCGAGAAGCTTCGGGATGGCGGTCAAGCCATCCATCACCGGCATCTCGATGTCCAGCACGATGACATCGATGGAGTTGCGCTGCAGCGAATTGACGGCCATCTGGCCATCCCCCACCGAAGCGACGACCCGGATCTCGGCATCACCCTCGAGAGCACGGGTCAGCAGCCCGCGGATAACGGCGGAGTCATCCACGACCATGACCCGAAAAGGATCCTGCCCGCCGGCTGCGCCGGGGGCGCCTCCCCTGCCCGGAAGATCGATCATTGCAGTCGTCCAGACCCGTCTAGATGCTTTTCCACGACCCGGCCCTAAATCAGCCCGACCTGGGCAAACTTGGTCTGGATGATATCGCTGTCGAAGGGCTTCATGATGTACTCATTCGCCCCAGCCGACAGGGCCTCCTGAATATGAGCCAGATCGTTTTCGGTGGTGCAGAACACAACCTTGGGCTCGGTGCCACCCGACATCTTGCGCAACCGCCGCAGGAACTCGATTCCGGTCATCACCGGCATGTTCCAGTCAAGCAGAATGGCGTCCGGCATCTGTTGGGCACAGATCTCCATGGCCTGCTTGCCGTCCTCCGCTTCGGTGCAAACGAAGTGCAGCTCTTCCAGGATTTTGCGTGCCACTTTACGGACCACGCGGCTGTCATCGACCACCAAACAGGATTTCATCGATCAGGCCTCGAAGCTGGGACGACAGGACCGCATACGGTCCCCTCTTCATCCCTACGCCGCCTCCATGTTGGTGAAATTGAGCAGACGGGAGACGTCGAGCACCACCAGAAGTTGGCCGTTAAGCCGGTAGATGCCCATCGACACTTCCCGCCACCGCGGATCGAGGGTCGCCGGGTTGCGCTCGAAATCCTCGTTGGTGAGGCTGAGCACTTCGCCAACGGCATCAACCATAAGGCTATAGAGCTCGCCGCGCAAGTCCACGACGATGCTCATCCCCGGCTTGTCCTTGGGCCGCCCCTGAAGGCCGAGGCGCAGGCGCACGTCGATGGCGGTGACGATGCGGCCACGCAGGTTCAAGGAGCCCGCCACCTCCGGCGGAGCCAGCGGAATACGGGTGATTCGCTGATGGCCAAGAACGTCCTGAACCTGAAGGACCGGGATGCCGAACAACTGGTCGGCAATGGTCATGGTCACGAATTCCTTGCTGCCATCAGCGACGGAATCGTCGCCCTTGGTCTTCTTGGCAGGCAATTTCGTACTCATGCGGCACCTTTCGCTTCGGTCAGGGTTTGCGACAGGGTGTAGAGGAGCGCGTCACGATCGAACTTCGCGACATAGTCGGTAAAGCCTGCCTGGCGGCCGCGATCGAGGTCGCGCGGGCTGGCGTGGCTGGACAGGGCAATCACCGGAACCTCCTGCCAACGGGTGCCACGGCGAACCGCCTGGACGAAGTCGAAGCCGCTCATGCCCGGCATCTCGATGTCGGAGACGATGACGTCGAAGTCCTCGCCGGCCTCGCAAAGCGCCAGCGCGTCGGTGGCGTTCTCGCAGGCGGTAACGTGATAGCCGGCGACCGTCAACAGCGGCGTCAGCAGGTTGCGGAAGAACGGGCTGTCGTCCAACAGCAGGACCCGCTGCAACTTCTCCTCCTCGTAGGCATCCGTCGAGGAAGAGCCGAACCAGTCCTTGTAAGCCTGGGTGAGATAGAAGCCGGCATCGATGACGTCGGTCGCCTTGCCGGCGATGATCGCCGATCCCATCATGCCGGCCCGGTCCGCGGTGAGCTGGACCTGCAAGCGCTCCTCGACGATGTCGACGATCTCGTCGACGATGAGGCCCATGGAGCGCTCGCCCTCGGCGAACACCAGCACCGGCTGACGCCCCTCGCTCCGGACCGTGAAGCCCGGATCGATCGGCACCAGCGGCATCAGTTTGCCGCGGTACTGCACCACCGGCTGACCGTTGGAGTACTCGATGGAGGCGAGGTCCACGTCCTCCAAGCGCGCCACCAGCGACAGCGGGACGGCCTTCGGGGCGCCGTCGCCGGCACGGAAGAGCAGCAGCGCCATCTTGTCCTCCTGGCGCGACGCCTGGGCGACGGTGGTTTCCTTGCCGACGCTATCTGCCCCCATGGCGATCTCACCCGAAGCGGTGGCGATACCGTTGGGATCGAGGATCATGATCACCGAACCGTCACCAAGGATGGTGTTGCCGGAGAACATCTCGATGTGACGCAGGATCGGCGCCACCGGCTTGACCACGATTTCCTCGGTATCGAACACCTTATCGACCATGATGCCGAAGGTATAGGTGCCGACCTGGGTGACGACGATGAAGGTTTCGTCCTCGTTGTATTCCTCTTCGTCGCGCTCAAGGCGCAGCAGTTCGCGCAAGGACACCAGCGGCAGCAGACGGTTGCGCAGGCGGAGCACCGGGGTGCCCTTCAGACGCTCGATGGTGTGCTCGCTGTCGGCCGCCGCGCGCACCAGCTCGATCACGCTGATCTGCGGGATGGCGAAACGCTCGCCCGCGCACTCGACGATCAGCGCCGAAACGATGGCCAGGGTCAGCGGGATCTTGATGACGAACGTCGATCCGCGACCGACGTTCGTCTTGATCTCGATGGTGCCGCCGATCTTCTCGATGTTGGTTTTCACCACGTCCATGCCGACGCCGCGGCCCGACACGCTGGTAACCTTAGCCGCGGTCGAGAAGCCCGGCTTCATGATAAACTGAACGATCTGCTGATCCGACATGCTGGACAGCTCGGCTTCCGAGGCCAGACCGTTCTGGATCGCCTTTGCCTTGATCTTCTCGATGGCCAGGCCGCGACCATCGTCCTGAATCTCGATGATGATGTGACCGCCTTCATGATAGGCGTTCAGCGTGACGCGGCCGGTTTCGATCTTGCCGGCCCGCAGGCGCTCGGCCGGGCTTTCAAGACCGTGGTCGGCGGAGTTGCGCACCATATGGGTGAGCGGGTCCTTGATGAGTTCGAGCACCTGACGGTCGAGTTCGGTGTCGGCACCCAGCATCTGCAGGTCGATTTTTTTGCCCAGTTCGTGCGCGAGGTCGCGCACCAGACGCGGCAGCTTGGCCCAGGCGTTGCCGATGGGCTGCATGCGCGTCTTCATCACGCCTTCCTGCAGCTCCGACGTGACGTGGTTCAGTCGCTGCAAGGGCGCTGCGAATTCGCTGTCCTTCTGGGAACGCAGGATTTGCAGCAACTGGTTGCGGGTCAGCACCAACTCGGAAACCATGGTCATCAGGTTTTCGAGCAGATCCACGTTGACGCGGATGGTCTGGGCGGCGACGGCCGATTCCTTCGGCCCGCCACCGGAGTCGCGCGCCTCGTCGCCGGCCCCTGCCCCCATTGTCGGGCTGGGCGGCGGCGGCGGTGGCGGCGGGGGTTCGTGGTTGACGACCGGCTCGGGCACCGGGGCGGGAGCGGTCGGCGGCGCCACGGTCAGATCACGCGCCGGCGCGGCCTCCTCGATCACCGGGGCGGGAGCCGGAACAGCGGGCTGGGGCTCAGGCGCGGCAACGGGCGCGACCGAGGTGGGATAGTTGGCACCACCACCGCCCGGCAGATCGCGGCCTTCGGCCAGCGCGTCGAGGAAGAAGATCAGTTCGGTGTCGTCACCCACCGGCTCGGCCTCGGTCTTCTCGAGGACCGCCAGGATACCCTTGATGGTGTCCAGGGAGCGGAGAATCACCGACACCGCCTGGGGCGACACGATCAGCTCACCATCCCGGAACTTGCCCAGCACGTTCTCGGACGCGTGGGCGACTTTTTCCAGACGGGGAAGGCCGAGGAAGCCACAGGTCCCCTTGATGGTGTGAACCAGCCGAAAGATATTGCTCAGCAGTTCCGGATTGTTCGGGTTCTGCTCCAACCTGACCAGCTCGACATCGAGCACTGAGAGGTTTTCGGCGGTTTCGGTAAGGAATTCCGAGAGCAGATCATCCATGGCCCATCTTCCCACGCGATTGTTCGGGTCTGCTGGTGCGACTCACCGGGCGAAGAGCGTCGGCGTATGATCGCACCACGGCCCCTTTGCCCGGAGCCTGGGCAGACTCGCAATAAGTGATTAAAAACCCCTTACTGCACCTCTTTTGGTACCACACAATACCACGGGAACGCACCCGAAGTTTTACCTATTCCCGCTCCATCGGAGTAAGACCAATGCAGGATGCCCAATTGGCTACGGCCGTGCGCGACGCCGTGTCGCGTCTCAACGCGACCCTGGCCGCCGCCGCGAAGGCCAGTCTGGCGGTAACTCTGACCACCACGGCCCATCAAACCACCGGCGGCGTGGAGCAGGTGGTGGTCGAGGCGAAAATCTATAAGCAGCTGTGATGCGGTGGCGGCTACCAGTCGGCGCGCAGACTCAGGCGGTCGGGTACGGATGTTTCGACGCCAAGCCGTATGCCGTGCTGGGCGGCGAAGCGCCCGGTGGCATAGGCATGGATGGTGCGGGGGGTCAGATCGCAGGGATCGGCCGCGCCGTTGAGGGCGGCCTCCGCCTCGGGCGTGAACCGTATGGTCGGGCCGGCGACGGTGACGATCAGCGAACCGGAGACTTCGCTCCCCGCGCCGTCCACGCTGATGGCACCGCCGTGGGTCAGAATCTCGTCGGCAAGCACGATGAGGTTGAGCAGCACCTTTATCGTCCCGACGTGCCCGGCCAGACCGGCGGCAGGCCGCTCGCCCGGCCAGTCGAGGGATACCTTCCCGCCCGCCAGCCAACCTTCCGCCGCCGCCCGCGCCTCGACGAAGCCACCCGCCGGACTGGCACCCGCGGTGCCGTAGGCAAAGCGGAACAGCTTCAGCCGAAGCGCCGCCTGGCCGGCGGAATGGGCGATGAGGCCGATGGCGTCGCCCAGCATGGTCGGCAGTTCCGCCTCCTCGCCATCCTCACGCATTTCCTCGATCAGCTCGACACCGTTGTTGACGGCACCGACCGGACTGACGAGGTCGTGGCACAGGCGCGAGCACAGGAGTTCTACGGCACGGGTATCCATACCCTGATCCATGGCGGGCATCCCTTCGACAACGACGCCCCGCGACGGGGCGCGTCGAATGACCTATGTAGCACAAAAGAATGCCCCACACAGGACGGACGCACGGCTCCCCATGGAAGATTCCCTCGTTCCCGGCGCTTGGGTGCGCCACCCCGAACGGCCCGAATGGGGCCTGGGCCAAGTGCAGTCGGCCATTGGGCCGCGCATCACGGTGAATTTCGAGCACGCCGGAAAAATCGTCATCAATGGCGACGTGGTGGTGCTTGATGTGGTCGACCCCGACGCCCCGGCATAGTCGCGCTCGTCCCCACCGTACTGACCGTCGAATCGGTTTCGGCCTGCGGGCGAGTCGCGGAGTCCCATGGGCGACGGCATCGTTCAAACGCGTCCCCCCTGACGAGAGCGAGGTCATGGGGCAGCGACTCGGCATTCATACGTATACCGGGTGTGATCCGTCACCGGCCTGGGAGCCTCTGCGGGTGCGTCCCCGCGACCTGGTAGTGATGATGATCGGCGTCAAGGACACCGGCCGTTTTCAACCGCCCGCCATCGTCTCGCAGGACAATGTAGATGGCCGGGATGACCAGCACCGTGAGCAGCGTCGAACTCAGAAGACCGAACAGCATCGTAATCGCCAAACCCTGGAAGATCGGGTCGGTCAGAATGAAAGCCGCGCCGATCATCGCCGCCACGGCGGTCAGCAGGATCGGCTTGAAGCGGATCGCCCCGGCCTCCAGCACCACCTGACGCAACGGCGTCACGCCGTCCTGGCGATGGCGGATGAAGTCGACCAGCAGGATGGAGTTGCGCACGATGATGCCCGCCAACGCGATGAAGCCGATCATGGAGGCGGCGGTGAAGGCGGCGCCGAACAGCCAATGGCCGATCACGATGCCGATCAGCGTCAGCGGCACCGGCACCAGGATCACCAGCGGCAGCTTGAAGCTGCCGAACTGGCCGACGACCAGCAGGTAGATGCCCAGGATCGCCACGGCGAAGGCCGCCCCCATGTCCCGGAAGGTCACGTAGGTAATCTCCCACTCGCCTTCCCACAGCAGCTTGGGCGCACTCTGATCGTCGGGCTGTCCGTGCAGCAGAATTTCCGGGCCGCCGGCGAATCCGGCGGCCTTCCAGTCGACCACGGCCAGACGGTCCTGAACCGCCAGCATACCATAGATCGGTGCCTCGTACCGTCCGGCGAGTTCGGCGGTGACCATCTCGGCGAAGCGGCCGTTGCGGCGGAAGATCGGGTAGGAGGCGGGCTCCCGCTTCATGGTGACGAGATCGCCCAGTTCCACCGTGCCGCGCGCGCCGGGCACCGGGGTGGCGAGGATACGCTCGGACAGGAACAGGCCGGACTTGGGCAGACGAACCGCGATCTCGATCGGGTTGCGCCCCGCGCCACGGTGCGAATAGCCCACCGGCACGCCACCCACGAGAGCCTGGAGCGTGTCGTAAACCGCCTGCTCCTCCACGCCGTGGAACTCCAGGCTTTCATGGTCGAGCGCAAAGCGCAGCCGTTCGCCGGGTTCCCGGAAGCCGTTATCCACGTCGACGATGAAGTCGACCTGACGGAACACGTCCTCGACCAGACGCGCCGCCTTGCGGCGGGCATCCCCATCGGGGCCATAGACCTCGACCAGCAGCGTCGACAACACGGGCGGGCCGGGCGGCACCTCCACCACCTTCACCGATGTCCCCCGCGCAACCGGCAGGTCCTTCAGACGCTCGCGGATGTCGAGCGCGATGGCGTGGCTGGCGCGATCCCGCGCCGCCTTGGGCGCCAGATTGACTTGAAGGTCTCCCTGCCCGGGCTGATTGCGCAGATAAGAGTGACGGACCAGCCCATTGAAATTGAACGGCGACGCCGCTCCGGCGTACGCCTGGACGTTCACGAGTTCCGGCAGGTCGGCCAGCCTGTCGGCCGCCGCCAGGAGCACCTTCCCGGTGTCCTCGGGCGAGGCTCCTCGGGGCAGATCGACGACGACCTGGAGTTCGGACTTGTTGTCGAACGGCAGCAGCTTGACCGTGACGTCCCGTGTATAGAAGGCCGCCGTCGACGCCAGCGTCGCCGCGCCGACCGCGAGCAGGAAAATCCACGCCGTCCGCCGGGAGCGGACCAAGGGGCGGGCGATCGCCAGATACGCGCGCCCGAGCCGGCCGCCTTGGGCGTCGTGGTCGTGCCCTCCGCCATGCGCCGATCCGTCGCCGGACCGCAGCTTCACCATCAGCCAGGGGGTAAGCACCATGGCGACGAAGAAGCTGAAGATCATGGCGGCCGAGGCGTTGGCCGGAATCGGGCTCATGTACGGCCCCATCAGGCCGGACACGAACAGCATCGGCAACAGCACGACGATCACCGTCAAGGTGGCGACGATGGTCGGATTGCCAACCTCCGCGACCGCCTCGATGGCGGCCTGGACCTTGGATCGGCCATCCCGCATCGACCAATGGCGGTCGATGTTCTCGACCACGACGATGGCGTCGTCCACCAGGATGCCGATGGAGAAGATCAGCGCGAACAGACTGACGCGGTTGATGGTGTACCCCATCAGCCACGAGGCGAACAGCGTCAGCAGGATCGTTGTCGGGATGATGATGAGCGTCACCACGCCCTCGCGCCAGCCGATGGCCAGCACGATCAGAGCGACGATCGATACCGTCGCCAGCGCGAGATGGAACAGAAGTTCATTGGCCTTCTCGTTCGCCGTCTCGCCATAGTCGCGGGTGACCGTGACCGTCAGGTCCTTCGGCAACGACCCGGCCTCGATGGCGCGGACCCGGTCGAGCACGCGTTCGGCGATGGTGACGGCGTTGGCGCCCGCGCGCTTGGCGATGGCGAGCGTGACCGCCGGCACACGGACCAGACCGCCCTTGCCGTCGGGCACCATGTGCCACGCCCGGCTTTCATCGGGTCGCGCGCCGATCACCACGCTCGCCACGTCCTTGACGTAGACCGGCCGCCCGTCGTGCGCGGTCACCAGCAGCAGGCCGATGTCGGCGGTGCCCTGGAGCGTCTGTCCGGCGACCACCGGCAGGCTGCCGCCGCGATCGCGGACCTGCCCGACGATGAAGGAGCGGTTGGCGTTCCTAACCTTCTCGACCAACTGGTTGAGCGTCACGCCGTAGAGCGCCAGCCGCTCCGGGTCGGGCTCGACACGAATCTGGTCCGGGCGTCCGCCGACGATATAGGCGAGGCCGACGTCCTCCACCGGCACCAGCTGGGCGAGGAGTTCGTCGGCGACGTTGTACAGGGCGTTGTCGTTCCAGCGCCCGGCTGCCTCGGGCTTCGGCGACAGCGTCAGCGTCAGGATCGCCACATCGTTAATGCCGCGACCGACGATCAGCGGTTCGGGAATGCCGAGCGGAATGCGGTTCAAGTTGGCCCGTACCTTCTCGTGAACGCGCAGGATGGCGTCATCCGATGGCGTGCCGACACGGAACCGGGCGGTGGCCACCACCTGATCGTCCAGGGTCTGGCTGTAGGTGTGCTCGACCCCGTCGATGCCCTTGACCACCTCCTCCAGGGGCTTGGTCACCAGTTCGACGGCATCCTCGGCCTTCAGCCCATCGGCCCTGACCAGGATATCGACCATGGGCACGCTGATCTGCGGCTCCTCCTCCCGCGCCAGGGACAGGACGGCGACCGTGCCGACCACGATGGCCGCCAGCAGCAGCAGCGGGGTCAGGGGCGAACGGATGAAGGTTTGCGTCAGGCGCCCGGAGATGCCGAGGTTCATCACGCGCCCTCCGGCCTGACGAGGATGTCACCCGGCTTCACCCCGGACAAAATCTCCAGGCCGCCCGGATCGTTCCCGACCGCCGGGATCGGGCCGCCGACCTGCACCGGAACCTCGCTGCCGTCGGCAAGGCGGACGAAATCGGTACCGAAGCGGCGGAAAACGTAGCCGGCGGGGATCACCACCGCCTCGCGGGTTCCGGTGGCGATGTAGACCCGGACACGCTCACCGACGAAGAAGTCGCCCAGCCCGGAAACCGTCGCGTCGGCGACGACTTGGCCGCCCGTCATTTCCGGGTAGACCTGCCGGACGATACCGCGCTTGAGCTCACCGGGCGCCTCCGCCGG
>Ga0196976_1001503_pt1 | contig 10545 bp, 6 predicted proteins | sample S3v_513CmetaG_FD_148644 | JGI IMG/M metagenome (GOLD analysis project Ga0196976, IMG submission 148644) | Soil microbial communities from Anza Borrego desert, Southern California, United States - S3+v_5-13C | ecosystem: Environmental > Terrestrial > Soil > Desert | place: USA: California...
GCACCCGACGACCGGCGGCGTGGCCGCGAGCTTCGCCTGGCTCGGCGACGTCGTCATCGCCGAGCCCAAGGCGCTCATCGGCTTCGCCGGCCCGCGCGTCATCGAGCAGACCATCCGCGAGAAGCTCCCGCCCGGCTTCCAGCGGAGCGAGTTCCTGCTCGAGCACGGGATGATCGACGCCATCGTCCACCGGCACGAGCTGCGCGACCGGCTCGTCCAGCTCGTCAGCCTCCTGGGATGACCCCGTGAACGAGCCCGCGCCCGCGCCCGAGCCCGGGCGCCGCACGGGACCCGGCGCCGCGGCACGAACATGATCGACCCCCTCGACTATCTCCAGCGGCTCCAGCCGCTCGCGATGCGCTTCGGCCTCGAGCGCATGGAGCGGGCGCTCGCGGCGCTCGGCCACCCGGAGCGGCGCTACCCGGTGCTGCACGTGGCGGGGACGAACGGCAAGGGCTCGACCTGCGCGATGGCCGCCGCCGCGCTGCGCGCCGCCGGCCACCGCGTCGGGCTCTACACCTCGCCCCACCTCGTCCGCTTCCACGAGCGGATCGTCGTGGACGGCGCGCCCATCGCCGACGGCGCGCTCGCGGCGCGGGTCGAGGAGGTCCGGCGCGCGTGCCCGTGGCACGAGGAGGGCCGCGAGGACGAGCGGCTCACCTACTTCGAGTTCGCGACGCTGCTCGGGCTGCTCGAGTTCGCGATCGAGCGCGTCGACGTCGCGGTGGTCGAGGTCGGGCTCGGCGGGCGGTGGGACGCGACCAACGCGGTCGCGCCCGCGGTGACCGCCGTGGCGCGGATCGGCCTCGACCACACCCAGCTCCTCGGCGACACGGTCGAGCTCGTCGCCCGCGAGAAGGCCGGCATCTTCAAGCCCGGCGTCCCCGCGGTGGTGCACGCCGACCAGCCGGGCGGCGCGCTCGAGGTCCTGCGCGAGGAGGCGGCGCGCCGCGGCGCGCCCTTCACCGTGGCGCCCGCGGCCTGGGACGGCCCGATCGGCCTCGCCGGCCCACACCAGCGGACCAACGCCGCGCTCGCCGCCGCCGCGCTGCGCGCCCTCGACGCGCGCGGCGTGCGCGCGCCGGAGGACGCGATCGCGGAGGGGATTGCCCGCGCGCGGTGGCCGGGCCGGCTCGAGGAGGTGGGGGGCGTGCTCCTCGACGGCGCCCACAACCCGCAGGGCGCGGCGGCGCTGGCGGACGGCCTCCGCGCGCTCCACCCCGGACGCCCGGTGGAGCTGGTCTTCGGCGTGCTCGCCGACAAGGACCACGCCGGCATGCTCACCGCCCTCGCGCCGGCGGTCCGCCGCGTGCACGTGCTCGCGCCGAACAGCCCGCGCGCGCGACCGGCCGCCGACGTGGAGGCGCTCGCCCGCTCGCTCGGCGTCGCCGCCGACGTCCATCCGGACCTCGCGGACGCGCTCGCGTGCGCCCGGCGCGCCGCGACGGACGCCGGGCTGGTGTGCGTCGCTGGCTCCCTGTACCTCGTCGGCGAGGCGCGGGAGCGCCTCGGGCGGCCGTAGGAGATATCGTCTTACATTGTCTCGGCTTTTTTGGGAGCTTGCGCTCCCCGTGCTATCGTCCGGGCGACCAAACTGCGGAGCCCTCCGATGCGCGCTCGCCATCTCTTCGCCCTCCTCGCCGCCACCCTCGCCGTCCCCGCGGGTGCGGTGGAACTGAACGTCATCTCCGCGGTCGAGGTGGCGGACGCCGGCGCCGAGGTGGTGCTGACCGTGAAGGGCACCAAGCGGCCGAGCTTCACGACCTTCTCGATGGCCGACGAGCCGCGGTTCGTCATCGACTTCTCGGAGTCGAGGTTCGAGGGCGTCGCCGCCGAGCTGAGCGGCGCGGGCGGCATCGTGAAGCAGGTGAAGAACCTCTCGTACGGCTCGGACGCCAGCGCGATCGCCCGGGTCATCATCGTGTTCACGATGGAGGTCGACCCGCCGGGGATCGAGGACTCTGGCACCGGGCTCGTGGTCCGGATCGCGAAGCCGGCCGGGGCGGCCGCCATCGCGACCGCTCCTGCGCCGGCGGCGGAGCCGGACGCGAAGGCCCAGCAGGAGGCCGAGGCCAAGGCGAAGGCCGACGCGGACGCGAAGGCAGCCGCCGAGGCACAGGCCAAGGCCGACGCCGAGGCGAAGGCCAAGGCGGACGCGGAGGCGAAGGCCAAGGCGGACGCGGAGGCGAAGGCCAAGGCGGACGCGGAGGCGCAGGCCAAGGCGGACGCGGAGGCGCAGGCCAAGGCGGACGCGGAGGCGAAAGCCAAGGCGGACGCGGACGCGCAGGCCAAGGTGGACGCGGAGGCGAAGGCCAAGGCGGACGCGGAGGCGCAGGCCAAGGCGGACGCCGAAGCGAAGGCCAAGGCCGACGCGGAGGCGCAGGCCAGGGCGGACGCGGAGGCGAAGGCCAAGGCCGACGCGGACGCGAAGGCCAAGGCGGACGCCGAAGCGCAGGCCAAGGCCGACGCGGAGGCGCGGGCCAAGGCGAAGGCCGACGCAGACGCCCCCACGCCCCAGGAGGACGCGGAGCAGAAGGCGCTCGAGGCCGAGATCGCGGCCGCCCGCGAGGAGGCCATGGCCTCGAAGTCCGGGAAGTCGGGGAAGGCCGCCGAGGCGCCGGCGCTCGTCGCCGGCACGCCGCCGGGCGACCAGGACGCCACGCCCGCGCGCGAGGTCGAGCGCCTCTCGGCGGACGCGCCGCCGGCCAAGCTCCGCGAGGTCGGTTTCAAGCAGCTCCCGGGCATCTCCCGCGTCTTCGTCCGGACCAGCACGGCGGTGCAGTTCCGCGTCACCGACGTGGACGATCAGACGGTGCAGATCGAGGTCGAGAACACGCGGGCCACGCGCGCGAACGACCTGCGGTTCCTCGACACCTCCTTCTTCCCGTCGGCCGTCCAGATGATCAAGCCGTCCCGGCAGGGCACGAGCTATGTGCTGACCGTGAAGCTCCGCCAGCGCGTGCCGTACGCGCAGAAGGTCGTCGGGGACATGGTCGCCGTCGATTTCCAGCGGCCGCCCGCGGCGGCGGCGGCGGAGCCGGCCGCGACGCCCGCCCCGGCCGACGGCGGCGCGGAACCTGGCGCGGTCCCGCCCACGGAGTAGTAGACTCGGCGCGGCCTCTCCGCGCTCGACGTGACCTCCTTCGCCGCCCTCACCGCGGCCGCGCTCCTCGCCGGCCTCACGGCGCCGCCCGCCGGTCTCCCGGCGGCCAGCGGCGACGTCTCGTTCGAGGCCGCCCAGGTGGTGTTCCGCGGCGAGACCGGGCGGTACGAGCTCGCCGGGGGCGCGGTGGTCCGCCGGGGCGGGGTGGTGCTGCGCGCCGCGCGCGCCACGGTCGATCCGGAGACCGGCGAGGTGTGGGCCTCGGGCGGCGTCCTCCTCCTCGACGCGACCCGCGCCGTGCAGGCCGGGACGATTCACGCCGTCCTCGACGGCCCGTTCGAGGCGAGCGAGGTCGTCGCGTTCCTGAAGGAGAAGCCGCTCGACCCGGTGCGGATCACCTCGCTGGCGGAGGCGCGGCGGGGCCGGAACCGGCTCTCGCTCACGGCCGAGCGCGTGGAGGGCGACGCGGACGGCCGGCTCGGGATCGACGGCGCGCGGCTGACGCTCTGCGACTGCGGGCCGGGGAGGGCGCCCACGTGGGAGCTCGCGGCGGGGCGCGCGAAGGTCGACGGCGACCGGCTCTCGCTCTCCTGGCCCGTGCTGCGGGTCACGCCCCGGTTCGTGGGCGTCACGCGGCCGGTGCCCGTGCTCGCGCTGCCCTGGCTCTCGCTTCCGCTCCGCGACCGGCAGTCCGGCCTGCTCTTCCCGGAGATCTCCGTACGATCCGTCACCGGCGTCGCCGTCGGGCTCCCCGTCTACTTCACGGTCGGTCGGAGCGCCGATCTCACCCTCACGCCCGAGTACTTCTTCGGCCCGGACGATCCCGACCAGCCCGGCGGCGCGGTCGAGGGGCCTGGGCTCGGGGTGGAGGTGCGCTGGGCCCCCGCGGAGCGCGCGTACGGCGAGGTGCGGCTCCACCTCGTGCAGGACCTCGACCGGGAGCGCCTGCGGCCTCCGCCGGAGGGGTCCGGGGCGCTCGGGGCGGGCGGTCCGCGGCTCTCGATCGTCGGCACGCACCGCCAGGGCCTCGGCGCCGCGACGCGCCTCGTGGGCAACCTGGCGCTCGCGCAGGACGCGTTCTTCTTCCGCGACCTCCCGGCCGCGGGCCTCCCCGACGACGCGTACTACAGCCGGTCCGACCTGCTCGTCTCGCACCGCCGCGCGCGGTGGGTCCTCGAGGGCGGCGCGGCCTACTTCGAGCCGCTCGCCCACGACGATCGGTTCCGGCCGGGCGCGCCGAGCTGGTTCGGCCTGTCGCTGCCGGCGCTCCACCGCTGGCCCTCCGTGGCCGCGCTGCTCCTCCCGTCCGGCGGAGGCGGGCTGGAGCTGCAGGGTCGCTTGGGGATCACGCGCTTCGCGCCGTTCGAGGGCCACGCGGCGCCGCTCCTCCCGACCGACCCCGGCTTCCCGAGGACGGCGGATCCGGACCAGGCGCCTGCGCGCCCACCGCCCGCGCCGGGCGTCGTCCCGCTGCCGCGCGAGGCCGTCACGCGCGCCGAGGCGCGCCTGCAGCTCTCGCTGCCGGCGCTCCTCGGCCGCAGCATCTCCGTCGAGCCCTGGCTCCGGGGCGCGGTCACGGGCTACGCCTTCGACGCGGTCGATCCGACGGCCGCGGCGTGGGGGGTCGCCGGGCTCTCCGCCTCGGCCGAGCTCGCGCGCCGCTCCGGCGGCGTGGAGCACCGGATCGTCCCGCGGGTCGAGCTCCTCGCCGGCACCGCGCCCTGGCGTCCCCGCGGCGACCGGCCCTTCCCGGCGTTCGACCTGTGGGACCGCGTCGATCTCGAGGCGCCCGCGGAGCTCGACGGAGCGGACGCCGTCGTCGTGCAGGGGCTCTCCGCCGCGCCCGGCGGTGCGTACGCGCAGGCGCGGGCGATGCTCGGGACGCGGCTCGCCGGGCCGGACGGCTCGCTGGGGCTCACGCTGGGCCAGGACGGGGACCTACGCGCCGGCCGCCTCGCCGAGAGCTTCGCCGCGGTCAACGCCGCCCGGGGGCCGCTCCGCCTCGACGGGAGCGTCCGCTTCCTCGCGTTCGGCGGGCGGCCGCCGCGCGCTCCGGGATGGGAACGCTCGTGGCTCGACGAGCTCACGCGCCTGCGCCTGGGGGCGAGCCTCCGTGACCGGCGTGGAGACGCGCTCCACGTGTCGCTCGACGCCGCCGGGGCGGGCGCCGTCGGGGCGCAGGGCGCGGGCGTCGACGCGCTCTTCGACCTCCGGCCCTCGACCGCTCCGCCGGAGGCCTGGTACCGGGCCGGCGCCCGGCTGGTCCTGGGCGGGGCGGCGCTGGAGTACGAGCTCAAGTTGACCGCGCGTCACACTCCGACGGTGTCGTGCCGGGGCGGGGAGAGCCGCGCGGACGTGGACGCGGGCGAGATCGTCGACCAGCGCGCGGCGGTCGCATGGGACTCGCCGTGCCGGTGCTTCACGGTGCGGGTGCGCGCGAGCCGCGACGCCTGCGACAACATGACGTACGGGCTGGACGTCGATCTCTCCAAGATCCTCCAGGGCGCTGCGACGAAGCGCCCCTGACGCCGTGCGCCGCGCGCGGTGGTCCGGTCCCTTCGGGGTCGCAGCCGGGCCCGGCGAGCCATTGCGATTGCCGGAACGTGAACGGCGAAACGAGAATCGACCCGTGGCGACGCGACCGCGAGGGACCCCGAGGGTGCGCGAGGAGGCGGGCGACGGCGCGCCGGAGCCGGACAAGCGCCGGATGATCCTCCACGCCGCGATCCGGGTGTTCGCGGAGAAGGGCTACCACGGCTGCCGGATCGCCGACGTGGCCCGCGCCGCGGGCGTCGCCTACGGCCTCGTCTACCACTACTTCCAGAACAAGGACGAGCTGCTCGAGAGCGTCTTCGACGAGCAGTGGACGATCTTCATCGGCGCGCTGGAGCGGATCGACGCGGGGCCGGGGACCGCGGCGGAGAAGATCTCCGCCATGTTCGGCTTCGTCTTCGACGTGTACAAGACGGCGCCCGCGGCGGTCCGCGTCCTGATGCTCGAGGTGACCCGCACGCCGCAGGGCCTGCGGGCGGGCTCCACGCGGGAGACGTTCGAGAAGGCGGTGCGCCTCCTCGCGGCGGTCGTGCGCCAGGGGCAGGAACGGGGGGAGCTGCGGCGCGAGACGAGCCCGGTGGTCGCGGCGACGGCGCTGCTCGGGGCGATGGAGCTCACCCTCTCCGGCATGGTGATGGGGCTCGTCCCCGCGGGGAACGAGCAGGAGATCGACCGGGCCAGGGCGGAGCTGGTCGCCACGGCGGTCGACGGGCTCCGCGTCGGCGCTCGTTGACGCGCAAAGTCGCCGCTGGTAAGCCGGTGGAATTCGTCTTCACCCGCGCCCCGCGCCCGCTCCCGGGCGGGCGGCGCCACGGGAGGTTGGGGCCATGACCGCGCGCGTGCTCGTCTCGGATGATCTGTCCCAGGAGGCCGTCCAGATCCTGAAGAAGGCCGGCCTGGAGGTCGACGTGAAGGTCGGCCTCAAGCCCGAGGAGCTCGAGGCGATCATCGGCGACTACGACGCGCTCGCGGTCCGGAGCGCGACGAAGGTGAACGCCAAGGTCCTCGACAAGGCGAAGAAGCTCAAGGTGGTCGGTCGCGCCGGCGTCGGCGTGGACAACGTCGACCTCGACGCCGCCACGCGCCGCGGCGTCGTGGTGATGAACACGCCGGGCGGCTCGTCCACCACGGTGGCCGAGCTCGCGCTCGCCCTCATGCTCTCGCTCTCCCGCCACGTCGCCGCCGCGACGGCCAGCGTCAAGGCGGGCAAGTGGGAGAAGAAGAAGTTCCAGGGGCACGAGCTCGCCGGGAAGACGCTGGGCGTGGTCGGCATCGGCAACATCGGCTCGGTCCTCGTCGACCGCGCGATCGCGCTCAAGATGCGGGTCCTCGCCTACGACCCGTTCATCTCCGCCGACGCCGCCCAGAAGCTGGGCGTGGAGCTCGTCGACCTCGACACGCTGTGGCGGAACGCGGACGTCTTCTCGCTCCACGTGCCCCTCAACGAGCAGACGAAGAACCTCGTCAACGCCGAGGTCTTCGCGAAGATGAAGAAGGGCGCGCTCCTCGTGAACTGCGCGCGCGGCGGGATCGTGGACGAGAAGGCGCTCGCCGACGCGCTCGCGTCGGGCCAGCTGGGCGGCGCGGCCATGGACGTCTTCGAGAAGGAGCCGCCCCCGGCCGACCACCCGCTGTTCAAGTTCGAGAACTTCGCCTGCACCCCGCACATCGGCGCCTCGACCGAGGAGGCCCAGTCGGCCGTCGCCATCGCGATCGCCGAGCAGCTCGCGCTCTACCTGAACCAGGGCGTAGTGAAGAACGCGGTCAACGTGCTCGGGCTGCCCAAGGAGGTCATGGAGCAGCTCTCGCCGTACCTCCCGCTGGTCGAGAAGCTCGGCTCGCTCGCCGCCCAGATCGCGCCGTCCGGGCCGACCGAGGTGACGATCGAGGTCGCCGGCGAGCTCGCCGCGCACCCGTCGCGCCCGCTCGCGAACCGGGCGCTCGTCGGCTTCCTCCGCCACTTCATGGACACGCCGGTCAACGAGGTGAACGCGCCCGCCATCGCGCGCGACCGCGGCCTCGCCGTGAAGGAGGTCCGGACCGCCGAGCCGCTCGACTACGCCAGCCTCGTCACCGTCCGGGTGACCGGGCCCGCGGGCGCGGTCCACGTCGCCGGCACCGTCTACGGCAAGAACGACGCCCGCATCGTGCGCGTGGACGGCTTCCGCCTCGAGGCCGTCCCGGACGGGAACGTCATCATGTGCGAGAACGACGACTCGCCCGGCGTGGTCGGCAACCTCGGCACCGCGCTCGGCACGGCCGGCGTGAACATCGCCCGGATCTCGCTCTCGCGCCTCGACGACAAGTCGCGCGCGTTCGCGTTCCTCAACGTGGACTCGAAGCCGTCGCAGGAGGTCCTCGACGGCCTCCGCAAGCTGCCGCACGTCCGGATCGTCCGCGCGATCGTGCTGTAGCGGGGGCTGCGCCCCGGCCATCGCGCGAGGGCCGCGGGCGCGCTAGAGTTCGGACCCCATGCTCGACCTCTCGCTCCCCTCCGGCCTCCGCGATCTCCTGCCCGACCACTCCGCGCACCTCGCGGAGCTGTCGGGCAGGCTGCAGGACGTGTTCTCGAGCTTCGGGTACCGGCGGCTGTTCCTGCCCACGCTCGAGCGGCTCGAGGTGATCGAGCGCGGGCTGCCGCCGTCGGCCGTGGCCGACGCGGTGAAGTTCGTCGAGCCGGGCTCGGGCGAGGTGGTGGTCATCCGCCCGGACATCACCCCGCAGATCGCGCGGCTGTACGCGGCGCGGCCGGACGCCCTCCCGGCGCCCGCACGCCTCTGCTACGACGGCCCGGTCCTCCGGGCGCGGGAGGCGCGGGCGGGCGTGCCGCGCGAGGTCTACCAGGCGGGCGTGGAGCTCCTCGGCGCGGGCGGACCCGACGCCGACGCCGAGATGCTGGTGCTGCTGGCGCAGTCGCTCGCGCGCGTCGGGCTCGACGGCGCGCGCGTGGAGGTCGGCCACTCCGGCTTCGCCCGCGCGATCGTCGACGCGGCGAGGCTCCCGGCGGACGCGGAGGAGGCGGCCTGGGCCGCCCTCGGGCGCAAGGAGGAGGGGACGCTCGCCGAGCTCGCCCGCCGCGGCCGCGGGCCGGCGCGGGCTGCGCTCCCGGCGCTCGCGGGCCTCTACGGCGACGGCGCGCTCGCGCGGGCGCGCGCCCTCGTCCGGGCGGTGCCGGGCGCCGCGCGGGCGCTCGAGGAGGTCGAGGCGGCCCTCCGGATCGCCCGCCGGCGCGGGGTCGCGGAGGTCGCCGTGGATCTCGGCGAGGCCCGCGGGCTCGGGTACTACACGGGACTGACCGTCGCGGGGTATGCGCCCGGGGCCGGGAGCCGGGTGGCCGGTGGAGGGCGGTACGACGGGCTGCTGGCGCGGTTCGGGCGGCCGGACCCGGCCGTCGGCTTCGCCATCGACCTCGAGTTCGCGACGCAGGCCCTCGAGCGGGCAAACGGCCGCGGGCGACCCGCCCGCCCCGGCGGGGCAGGGGTGCGGCAGCGGCGCGTGCGGTGAGCCGGGCGAGGCCCGCGGCGTGCGACTGAACGTAGCGGAGCCATCGGCCCACGGCGTGGTGTATCGTGGACCACCTGTGCGCCTTCGGCGCGCCCGCCCTCGGCGGGCGCGCGGGTTTCTCCGCGGACGTGCCGCGGACGCCCGGAGTCCTCCCGGCCAGCCGCACGGGGAGTCGATAGATGCCGAACGTCGTGGTCGTCGGGGCCCAGTGGGGCGACGAGGGCAAGGGCAAGATCGTCGATCTGCTCACGCAGTACGCGGACGTCGTGGTCCGCTTCCAGGGCGGGAACAACGCGGGCCACACGCTCGTCGTGGGCGGCGAGAAGACCGTCCTGCACCTCATCCCCTCCGGCATCCTCCACCCGGGCAAGGCCTGCGTCATCGGCAACGGCGTGGTGGTCGATCCCGAGGTGCTGATCCTGGAGATCGATCGGCTGAAGCAGAAGGGCTTCCTCGCGGACGACGGCCAGCTCGCGATCTCGCTGGACGCGCACGTGATCATGCCGTGGCACAAGGCGATCGACCTCGCGCGCGAGAAGGCGATGGGCGAGGCCAAGATCGGCACCACCGGGCGCGGCATCGGGCCGACGTACGAGGACAAGGTCGCCCGCCGCGGCCTGCGCGTCCGCGACCTGCTCGACGAGGAGCGGCTGCGCCGCAAGGTGCAGGAGCGGGTCGCGTCGGCGCGCGAGGAGCTCGCCCGGCTCGGCGCCGCCGCCGACCTCGACGCCGCGGCGCTCGCGCAGCGCGCCGCGGAGCAGGGGCGGCGCATCGCGCGGTACGCGGCCGACGTCTCGCTCTGGCTGCACCGGGCGATCCAGGCCGGGAAGTCGCTCCTGTTCGAGGGCGCGCAGGGGACACTGCTCGACGTGGACCACGGCACGTACCCGTTCGTCACGAGCTCCAACACCGTCGCCGGCAACGCGGTGATCGGCTGCGGGCTCGGGCCGCGCGCGGTGGACTACGTGCTCGGCATCTCCAAGGCGTACTCGACGCGCGTCGGCGGCGGCCCGTACCCCACCGAGCTGCACGACGCGACGGGCGAGCGGCTCCGGAAGCTCGGGAACGAGTTCGGCGCCACGACCGGTCGCCCACGCCGGACCGGCTGGCTCGACGCCGTCGCGCTCCGCTACGCCGCCCGCGTCAACGGCCTCGACGGCCTGGCGCTCACCAAGCTCGACGTCCTGACCGGCTTCGACACCGTGCGGATCGCGGTCGCGTACCGCCTCGACGGGAAGGTGCTCGAGGAGCTGCCCGGCGATCCCGAGGTGCTCGAGCGCTGCCAGCCGGTCTACGAGGACCTGCCGGGCTGGAGCGAGAAGGTCGAGGGGCTCCGCACCTGGGACGACCTGCCGAAGGCCGCGCGCGTCTACATCCAGCGGGTG
>Ga0196976_1001504_pt1 | contig 10543 bp, 6 predicted proteins | sample S3v_513CmetaG_FD_148644 | JGI IMG/M metagenome (GOLD analysis project Ga0196976, IMG submission 148644) | Soil microbial communities from Anza Borrego desert, Southern California, United States - S3+v_5-13C | ecosystem: Environmental > Terrestrial > Soil > Desert | place: USA: California...
GTCCGACATGCGGATGGGGAGCTGCCCGGTAAGGCTGTAGGTGCCGTTCGAACCGCGCGTGCCGGTGATCTGCATCTCGACGTCGCGCGTGACGCCGGCGATCGTCAACTTTCCGCGGGTGTTGAGAACGAACGTTGCGCCGGGCTGGGCGAGGACGGCACCGGTCAGCTCGTAGCGGATCATCGGGTTCGCGCCGGCCTTCAACGCTTCGGCCATGAGCTTGTCCATCTTCGCGTGCTCGCTCTTGATGGACGTGACCGGAATGCTGACCGCTGCTTCGCTGGGCGGCACGGCGTTCGCCCACTGCTCGATCGGCGGCGCCGTGACGTTGCCGTGGATGGTCGCTCCTTCCATCTTCCAGTCGTGCAGCGTGGACGTGCCTTCGATGCGAACGAACGACCCGGTTGCGGGCGTAAAGCGATCGGCAGCGGCCACGCCGGCGAGGAAAACGAGCAGGGCGATCGCGGTGATGATGCGTTTCATGGTGAGCCTCCGTTCCTGCGGGAGCGCCCCCGCCGCGGCGGGGGCGCATCGATGCAAAGGTATGGACGTCAGAAGGCGAAAGAGACTTCGGCGACGAAGCCGTTGAACTCCGGGTCGCGCCACGCCTGAATGCCGTTGTTGACCATGTCGCCCTGACGGAACCCGCTGTACTTCTGGGTCACGTATTCGAGCTTCATGAGCATGTTCTTCGTCAGCCAGAACCCGCCGCCGACCTGAATGCGGTTCACTTTGCCGTCCGTCTCGCGGCCCGCCAGCATGTCCGTCGTCGCGGCGCTGTAGCGCGCGGCTGCGTAGAGCGCGGGCGTGATCTTGTAGACCACGTCACCGGCGTAGTAGTTCCAGGTCTCTTCCGGATTGCCTGCCGCGGAACCGTTGATGTCCTTGTCCTGCGTGCGGCCGTAGTGGCCATACAGCTTGATCGGGAAGTTCGCGTCGTCCCAGGTCAGGTCGAACTGGCCGGCGGTGAACTTCTCGCCCGCCTGCGGGAACACATTGCCCGGCGCCTGGCCGCCGCCCATCACGCCCGCATAGCGCTCGCCGCTGCGGTTGCCGGTGAACATCTGCAGGCCGCTGCCGCCGGCTGCTTTGGTGGGGTTGTCGCTGTTGTCGGCAGTCATGTACGAGACCGACGCGCGCAGCGGCTTGACGGGATAAAAGAAGACTTTTCCGTTCACCGCGAAGCCGCGTCCGACGTTCCAGTCTTCGGTGGTCGTGCCGTTGTTGGCGCCCACCAGCCATCCCAAGCGCGTTCCCGGCTTGCTGTTGACCTGCATGCCGATGCTGACGATGTTCGGGTCGACGACGAAGTTCCCGACGAGAGGGTTCTTCTGCACGATGGCGTTGTTCGAGCGGTGGTCTTTGTTGTCGCCGAAATCGACGAGGAAGTGCCCGGCCTTGATGTCGACCTTCTCGAGGATCGGCTCGAGGAACTTCAGGCTCTGCAGGTTCTCCGGCACGCCGTGCAGGACCATATAGCCCTCGTTGCCGTACGTGCTGGAGGGATGGTTGCGGCTGCTCAGGTAGAGGTCGAAGACGACCTCGATCTCCTGCTTCTTGCCGAACTTGCCGATGAAGCCGAGATTCCCGAAGGCGTTCTGGAAGCCCGGCTCAACCTTCGCCACGGCCGCACCGGTCGAATTGAAGACGTTCTTGTGGTCGAGCGTCTGGGCGGTGCCGACGGTGTTGACCGTGATGTAGAGCTTGTGCGTTTCGGTGTCGGTGAGCTTGATCTGCGCCATCGCCGGCCCGGCGACGGTCATCAGCGCGAGGATCAGGGTGAGTGTCAGTGTGATTCGTGAAGCCTTCATGGCGTCCTCCATTTCGATGTTCGCAATATGGCGGTTGCACGCGTTCCGAACGAACCCCGTGCGGGTGGCAACGGGCACGTCGCGGGGTGGGCGCGGCGCGCAGCAGGAGGTGGGGCGAAGGCGCGCCGTGAGGTGGGGGTAACCCACCCCAGGGGGTGGTGTCGCGAGGGGAATCCGGCCTTGCTGGTATGTCACTACTGCAGCCGCACCGCTCGTTCTCGCGCTCATTCAGCGGGCAGGCAGACGCTTTGATCGCGGCAATCGGGACACGACCGCGACCTCTCCCTCGCCGCCCTACGTGAAATCGGACAGAGCGTCTCCAGGAGCCTTCCGGTATTATTTAATGATCTACTTTCTCCCACGAACATACATGGATGAACTTGTCGACGCGCGCCTTTGTCTCAGCGGCGCGCAAGGTGAGCCCAAGTGCAGCGTGCGATGATCGTCGAAGGCGACCCGAGCGTCCGGGTCGTGCCCGCCGGCCGACATGGTTCATTGACCAACGTCGAGACGGCGCGGGCGAGCGCGTAGTGCTTTCACGAGACGGCGAGTATTTGAAGCGCGTTGTGCAGGATGCGCGGATCGAAGGAGCGCCGGCGAGGCCGTTGGTGGATACGGACCGCCGCCGGCATCGGTGCAGGCCTCACGCTTTCCGTTTGCCGGGCTTACTCACGCTTCGTGCGGCTTCGATTGCCGGGCGGTTCTTCTCCGTCCATGCGGCGAGCGCAGGAGGAGCAGACGTCCACGCTTCATGCACTGCGTGACGGGTGGGCCGGCACAAGGTGCCGTGCGTGTCTTGAAAAGCGAGGGCAGCGTTGGCGCGATGCGCGGTCTCGCGCTGACGGTTACGAAGTTCGTCCGCGCGGCGCGACGCGCAAAGTTTTCACCCCCGCCCGCAACAACCGCGACGTTGGCCCGTACCTGACGCCGATGACGGCTCAACTTTCCATTCGTGGTCTATCCAAAACGTATCCGAACGGCACCCGGGCCTTGAAAGGGATCTCCCTCGACGTTCCGCCGGGGATGTTCGGGTTGCTCGGGCGCAACGGCGCCGGCAAGTCGACGCTCATGCGCATTCTGGCCACGCTGCAGGAGCCGGACGAGGGGACGATCCGGCTCGGGGAGCTCGACGTCATCCGGCAGAAGGAGCGCGTGCGTGAGACGCTCGGGTACCTCCCCCAGTCGTTCGGCTTCCACCCGCGGGTGCGCGCGGAGCGGTTGCTGGAACACTTCGCGGTCCTGAAGGGTCTCGTCGACGCCGGCTCGAGGCGCGAGGTCGTCGAGGCGTTGCTGCGGCGGACGAACCTCTGGGACGTCCGGCACCAGCGCGTCGGCACTTTCTCGGGCGGCATGCGCCAGCGCCTCGGGGTGGCCGTCGCGCTGCTGGGGAATCCGAAGCTGATCATCGTCGACGAGCCGACGGCCGGGCTCGACCCCGAGGAGCGCGTGCGGTTTTTGAACTTGCTTGGTGAGCTTGGGGAAGCGAGTGCGGTCATTCTGTCGACGCACATCGTCGAAGACGTCGAGGAGCTGTGCAGCAATCTCGCGATCATCGACCGCGGCGAGATCCTGCTCGCCGGCGCGCCGGCGCGCGCGATCGCGGAAGTGCGAGGGCGCATCTGGCGCCGCTCCGTGACGCGCGAGGAGCTCCCGGCGCTCGAGCGCGAGCATTCGGTGATCTCGACGAAGCTGCTGGCGGGACAGACGATCGCCCACGTGTATGCCGAGAGCTCCCCCGGATCGGGGTTCGAGGCCGTCGAGCCCGACCTGAAGGACGTCTACTTCGCCGTCATGGCCGGTCACCGCGGAGCGCGGGCGGCAGCGGCGTGAGGTTCGGCGAGGTCTTTCGCTACGAGCTCGCGCATCGCGTGCGGTCGCTTTCGACGTGGCTTTACGGCGGGTTCCTGTTCCTCCTGGGGTTCTGGATCATTCATGTCGCGGTCACCGGCACCAACCCGGTCCACGTCAACGCGCCGCAACCCCTCGCCGAAACCACGGCGCTCTTCTGCGGGTTGTTCGGCATCCTCGTGACGGCCGGCCTCTTCGCCGATGCCGCCATCCGCGACCGCGCGGCCGGAATGGATCCGCTCCTCTTCACCACGCGTCTCCGCCCCGCCGAGTACCTCGGCGGCCGTTTCCTGGCAGCGCTGGCGATCAACAGCATCCTCGCCGTCGCCAGCCCGATCGGAATCGCGCTCGCCACGACGATGCCGTATCTCCCGCGCGAGGCATTCGGCCCGAACCATCTCGCGGCGTATCTGCAGCCCGTGCTGTTGTTCCTCCTGCCGAACCTCGTCCTGATCGGCGCGATCCTCTTCACGATCGCCGCCCTCACCCGCAAGGTGATCCCCGTCTACCTCGGCGCGATCGCGATCTTCATCGGATACCTCGTCGCCGCGAGCTACTGGAGCGGCATCACGAACCCGATCCTCTCCGCGCTCGCAGACCCGCTGGGCATCAACGCGCTCAAGTCCATGACCGCGTACTGGACGGGAGCGGAGCGGAACGCGCGCCTGATCGGCTTCCCGACGATCCTGCTGTGGAACCGGGTCCTCTGGCTCTCGATCGCCGCGGCGTTGTTCGCCGTGCTGCAGCGCACGTTCCGATTCACGGCGCGCAACGAGCGCGGTCGCGGCAGCGAGACCGTGGACGCGCCCGGGGAAGAACGATATTCGGGAGCGGTTCCGCAGGTCCGCGGCGTGTTCGAGGCGCGCACGCGCCTGCGTCAGATGCTGGCCGTGACGCGCCAGTCGCTCGCCGAAGCGCTGTCGGGCCGCGCGTTTCCCGTGGCTTTCCTCGCGTCGATCGGACTGGTGGTGCTCTGGGGCTGGAACATCGGCGAGACCTGGGTCGACACGATCACGTGGCCCGTCACGTATCTCGTCGCGGACATCGTCCTGTCGGAGCGCGCCATCGCCATTCCCTGGCTGGTCATCGCGCTGTTCGCGGGTGAGCTGGTCTGGAAGGACCGCGACACGGGAGCGGCGCAGATCGCGGACGCGGCGCCCGTGCATACGCGCGTCGTCCTCGCCGGGCGATTCCTCGCGCTCGTCGCGGTCATCGCGCTGTTCCAGCTCGCGTTCCTGATCGGCGGCATCCTGCTGCAGGTGCTGCATGGCTACTACGTCTTCGAGCTCGGCCTGTACCTGCGCATCCTGTTCGGCTGGAACCTCGTCGAGTACGTCCTGCTCGCGGCATTCGCGATGACGGTGCACGTGCTCGTGAACCACAAATACGTCGGCCACGTGGTCGTGCTGTTCGCGATCTATTTCAATCACGCGGCGTCGTACGGAATCCACCACCTGCTCATCTACAACGGTGGTCCGGGGCTCACCTACTCGCAGATGAACGGCTTCGGACCGTTCGTCACGCCGTTCGTCTGGTTCAAGCTCTATTGGGCGGCCTGGGCGATGCTGCTCGCCGTCGTGACGCGGCTCTTCTGGGTGCGCGGGCCGGAGCCCGGGATGCGTCAGCGGCTCGCGGCCGCGCGCGCGCGCCTCACCGCGCGAACCACGCGTCTGGCCGGACTCGCGGTCGTGCTCATCCTCGCCATCGGCGGCTTCATCTTCTACAACACGAACGTTTTGAACACGTACCTCCCGCCGCAGAACGCGGGCTTGCCGGAGGCCGAGTACGAGCGCCGCTATGCGCGGTACAAACATCTGCCGCAGCCCGTCATCGACGGCGCCGAGCTGCGCTTCGAGATCTACCCCGATGCACCGGCAGCCGACATGAGCGGCTCGTACCGCCTCGTGAACCGGACCGGCGTGCCGATCCGCTCCATTCACGTCGAGAGCCCGAGTGGCCGCGACTACGAAGTGCGGTCGATGAAGTTCGATCGCGCCGCGAAGGCCGAGGTGGTGGATCCGGAGCACGGGTACCGGATCTTTGCGCTCGAGCGCGCGCTGGCGCCGGGCGAGTCGATGCGATTCTCATTCGACACGGCATTCCGCCCGCGCGGGTTCCGGCACGGCGGATGGCAGATCATGGTCGTCCGCAACGGCTCCTACTTCGACAGGCGGCTGCTCCCGTTCATCGGCTATCAACCGGGGTTCGAGGTGGCGGGCGATTCCGAGCGGAAGCGCTACGGCCTGCCGCCGCAGCCGACGATGCCCGGCCCCGGCGACGCGGGAGCGCGGCGGTATCAGAGCCGGTTTCGCGATGGAGAGCGGATGCACGTGGAGATGATCGTCGGCACCTCGGCCGATCAGATCGCGGTCGTCCCGGGAATGCTGCGCCGCAGCTGGAGGGAGAACGGCCGCCGCTATTTTCACTACGCCTCGCGCGTGCCGGAAACGTTCGCGGCGTCGGTATTCTCGGCGAGGTACGCGGTGGCGAAGGATCGATGGAAGGACGTCGGTCTCGAGATCTTTCATCACCCGCCGCATCGCGCGAACCTCGACCGGATGATGTCCGGCATGAAGGCGTCGCTCGACTACTACACGTCCGCGTTCGGGCCGTATCCGTATCGCGAGCTGCGCGCCCTCGAGATCCCGCCGTACAGCATCAACGCCCGCGCGTTCCCGTCCGCGCTCGCGCTCTCGGAATCGAACTTCATCACCCGCACCGGTCCGGGTGTGGTCGACCTGACGTTCTTCGGGACCGCGCACGAGGTTGCACATCAGTGGTGGGGCGGACAGATCCGCCCGGCCTACGCGAGGGGACGCAGCTTCGTGTCCGAATCGCTCGCGAACTACAGCGCGATGCTCGTGACGGAAAAAGTCCTCGGGCCCGCCGAAGCGCGTCGCGTCTATGACTTTCAGATGAACCGCTATCTCCAGAAGCGCGGCGAAACGGGCAAGGACGTTCCGCTGCTGGAAGTCGAGGACCATCCGCACGTCTCGTACGGCAAGGGCGCCGTGGCGCTGTACACGCTGCGCGAGCACATCGGCACCGAGGCGGTCAACGGCGCGTTGCGCCGCTTCCTCGAGAAGTACCGCGGGTCGGGACCGCCGTATCCGACGTCACTCGACCTCTACGCGGAGTTGCGCGCGGTCACGCCGCCGTCGCTGTATCCCCTGCTCACCGATCTCTTCGAGACGATGACGCTGTGGGACGTGAAGACGCAGCGCGCCGCCGTCCGCCGCCTGCCCGATGGCAAGTACGAGGTGACGCTCGAGGTGATGGCGCAGAAGCTGAGGGCCGACGGCATGGGCGTCGAGACCCCGACCCCGATGAATGACCTCGTCGAGGTCGGGATCTTCGCGCCGGGGAAGGAGGACCCGCTGTACCTGACGCGCCATCGCATCCGCACCGGCAAGCAGACCCTTCGCATCATCGTGCCGCAGGAGCCGTCACGCGCCGGCCTCGATCCGAACGGCAAGCTGATCGAGCGCGAGCGGGGCGACAACGTGGTGGAGGTGGAAACCGGGGGTTGAACGACGCACGACTTCCGCCCCCACCCTTCACCCCCCCAAATCCTCCCACAGCCTCACGTACGTCTCGTAGCGGGCAGCATTGAGGTCGCCGCTCTCGACGCGCTCCTTCACCTCGCAGTGCGGCTCGTGGACGTGCGTGCAGTTCGTGAAGCGGCAGAGCTCCGACGGCTCGGTGAACTCGGGGAAGTAGTCGCGGAGCGTGTCGCGGTCGAGGTCCCACAGGCCGAACTCGCGGATGCCGGGGGTGTCGATGAGATACGTGCCGCCGCCGAAGTCGTAAAGCGTCGACGCGCTGGTGGTATGGCGTCCGGTGGCGCGCTTGCGGTGCAGGGTGTTGGTGGCGAGCTGCAGCGACTCGTCGAGCGCGTTGAGGATCGACGACTTGCCGACGCCGCTGTGTCCGACCAGCGCGGCCATCTTCCCTTCCACCTCGGTGCGGAGGCGCTCCAGCCCCTCCCCTGTCTTCGTCGAGCAGCCGATGATCGGTACGCCGAGGCCGAGGTACGGGGCCAGCTTCTCCAGCTCCTCGTCGAGCTCCTCGGCGGTGAGGAGATCCACCTTGTTCACGCAGAGGACGGGCTGCGCGCCGCCGCGCTGGATGGCGATCAGGTAGCGGTCGATGAGGCGCGGGCGCAGCACCGGCGCCTTCAGCGACACCACGTGAATGACCACGTCCACGTTCGCGGCGATGAGGCGCTGCCGGTGCGCGTGCAGCGGGTCGGGCCGCGCCAGCACCGTGCGCCGCGGCAGCACCGACTGTACGCGCAGCACGCCGCTCTCGTCGGAGAGCAGCACGCGGTCGCCGACGGCCAGGACGCTCTTCTGCCGCACCGCCATCTCCGGCGGCACCATGACGTCGAGCTCGAGGCCGTCGCGGAAGACGCGGCAGCGCGCGGAGGCGACGCTCATCACGATGGCCGCCTCCGCGGGGTCGGCGTCTTCGACGAACATCGGCTCGTTGGCCAGCATCTCCTCGTCGAGGCCGGCCCGCTTGCGCGCGTGGCCGTGCTGGTCGAGCATCGTCTCCCAGTTCTCCTCGGTGAGCCGCTGGGCGCCCGCGTCGCCTTTGTCTTTGCTGCGGAAGATGGGACGTTTGCGGCGGGATTTCATGGCGCGCTCCGACTATAGGTTACAATCGAGCAACTCGTCCAAGAGGAGCCCCTTCCAACGTGGAGAAACCCTTCGTTCTCTTAGCGGACGACAACGAAGCCACCTGCACGCTCATCCAGGCCCTGCTGCAGCATGATTTCGTGGTCGAAGTGGCGAGCGACGGACATGAGGCGATCGAGAAGCTGAAAAGCAGGCAGTATGCGGCGATTCTGCTCGACCTGCTCATGCCGATCGTCGATGGCTACGCCGTGCTCGATCACCTCACCGCGGAACGCCCCGACCTCCTGCGCCGCGTCCTCGTGGTCACCGCCTCGCTGGCCACGCGCGAGATGCAGCGCCTGCGCGCGTACCCGGTGCGGGCCGTGATCACCAAGCCGTTCGAGGTGGAAGCGCTGCAGCACGCCGTCCGGCAGACCGCCGGCCTCGGCGGCGAGCCGTTCCTGTGCGCGCCGCTAATCTCGGGCGGAATGCTGCTGCTGCTCGCGGATCTGTTGCGGCATTGAGGGGACGACCCGGTCTTGCGGACAGCGACGCGGGCAACGTCTTGTCGCCCGAGGGCGTTCGCAAGGAATTCGGATTGGCGCACTGAGGGGCGGGCTGAAGCCCGCTCTACGTTGAGCGCGATTTCCGCGAGACGGGAGCTGAACGTAGGACGGGCTTCAGCCCGTCCCGTGGCGGCGGCGATGGAGAGCGGCAACTGGCGTTGCCGCACTCCAGAGCTACAGCTTGAGCAGCGCGATGAGGGAGGCGCCCGAGAGCACCGTGGCGTAGGCCATGGTCTCGAACGAGCTGCGGCCGCGGAGCTCGGCGCAGGAGGCGACGACGTCGGCGATCTCGAGCGGGTCGAACGGTTTCTTGATGATGCCGTGGATCTTCGACGTGTCCACGCGGTCCAGCACCTGCTTGCCCGCGCCGCTGACGACGAGGACGACCGGCGGGTTCTCGTCGTGGTTGATGGACTCGAGGACGGCGAAGCCGTCCACGCCGGGCATCATGATGTCGAGCAGGACCACCGCGTAGCGGTTCTCCTGAATCAGGTCGATGGCCGAGCGTCCATCCACCGCTTCGTCGATCTCCAGCGCCCGCAGGCGCAACGCCGTCACAAGAATGCGCCGGATCTCGGGATCGTCGTCCACCACCAGGACGCGTCGATGCTGATCAGTCATCGCGAGCGCCGGGATACTGCATGTTTGCGTATCGCAATGTCAACCTCAACCGCCGCTCAGATCGGTACACGCAACATCGCTTCCAACGCCTCCTCGAACTCCGCCGCCGCCAGCGGCTGGCTGTAGAGATAGCCCTGCATCTCCGCGCACTGCTCGCGCCGCAGGAAGTCGAGCTGCTCTTCCGTCTCCACCCCCTCGGCGATCACGCGCAGGTTGAGCGCGCGGGCCATCGAGATGACCGCCGAGATGATGGCCGCATCGTCCGTGGTCAGATCGCGGACAAAGTCCTGGTCGATCTTGACCGTGTCGATCGGAAAGCGCTTGAGGTAGCTGAGGGACGAATAGCCCGTGCCGAAGTCGTCGATGGAGATGCGGATGCCCATCTCCTTCAGGCGGTTCAGGATCGCCAGCGTCAGCTCCGCGTTCTGCATGGCCGTCGACTCGGTGATCTCGAGGTCGAGGAACGGCGCCGGGAAGCCGGTCTCGGCGAGCACGCTCTCCACCGCGGCCACCAGGCCGCGGTCCTCGAACTGCCGCGGGGAGAGGTTCACCGCCACGCGCAGCCGGCGATGTCCCGCCTCGTGCCAGGCCTTCATCTGCCGGCAGGCCGTGCGCAGCACCCATGCGCCGATCGGCACGATGAGCTGCGTCTCCTCGGCCAGCGGGATGAAGTCCTCGGGCAGGATCAGTCCCTGCTCCGGATGCTGCCAGCGCACGAGCGCCTCGGCACCGACCACGCGCCCGGTGGCGATCTCGACCATCGGGTGGTAATAGACGACCAGCTCATCGCGCTCGAGCGCGCGGTGCAGCGCACGCTCCATGGCCAGCCGGCTCTCCGCCGGCTGCACGTGTACGGAGCTGGCGAACTGGTAGTTGTCGCGCCCGATGTCCTTGGCGCGATACATGGCCCGGTCGGCGTTCTTGAGCAGCGCCTCGGCGTCCATCCCCTCGTCGGGGAAAACGGCGATGCCGATGGACGTGGTGACGTAGAGCTCGTGCTCGTCGATGGTCACCGGATGGCGCACCGCCTCGAGGACCTTCTGCGCCACCAGCGCCGCGCCGCGGCGCTCCGCCAGCC
>Ga0196976_1001505_pt1 | contig 10539 bp, 10 predicted proteins | sample S3v_513CmetaG_FD_148644 | JGI IMG/M metagenome (GOLD analysis project Ga0196976, IMG submission 148644) | Soil microbial communities from Anza Borrego desert, Southern California, United States - S3+v_5-13C | ecosystem: Environmental > Terrestrial > Soil > Desert | place: USA: California...
AGTCAGTAGGGTACCCGGTCAGGCTTGGCCGCCCATTCCTCGAACACCGCCCGCGCCTCGTCACCCAGCAGGCGGACGGTGGGAAGGGTCCGCGCCTCCACCGGCAGGGCGATCTCGCGGTAGAGAAAATCGTCGTCAAAACCGATGCCGGCCGCGTCGGCGCGGGTGTTGGCGTAGAAGATGCGCTCGACGCGCGCCCAGTAGGCGGCCGCCAGACACATGGGACAGGGCTCGCAACTGGTATAGAGCACCGCCCCTTCCAACCTGTAGGTGCCGAGCCGCCGGCAGGCGTCGCGAATGGCCATGACCTCGGCGTGCGCCGTGGGATCGTTGGTCGAGGTCACCTGGTTCCAGCCCTCGCCGACGATCGCGCCGACCTTGGCCACCACCGCGCCAAACGGACCGCCGGCACCGTCCCGCATGTGAATGCGCGACAACTCGATGGCGCGGCGCAGGAAAGCCTCATGCTCCCGCATCACAGACCCCACTCCGCCAGCACCGCATCCGCCGCCATCTGGCGCAACGGTGCGCGGTCGGGTGGCGGGCCGCCGTCCACCCGCAAGCCCAGGAGCGTCTCCACCAGCGGCGGGTTGGCACCGGGAACGGCGCGCACCTGGCCGCGCGCCGCCACATGCGGGTGCGTCGGCAGTTCGGCGAAGGTGGGCAAGGGCTCGAAGCAGCAGTCGGCCGGTTCCAGGATCGCTTGCCAGTCGCCCAGCGTCTTCGAAGCGAACAACGCCGCCACCTCGCCGATGAGGACGGTCTGCGGCAAGGGTTCGTCCTGCCGCGCGATCCAGTCGGGCCGGTCGACAGCGGTGCAGAAGGCCCGCCAGAACTTCTCCTCGATCGGCCCCAGCGCCGCGAACCGGCCGTCGGCGGTGCGATAGACATTGTAGAAGGCGGCCCCGCCGGTCAGCAGTGTCTTGCCGCGTTCGGCGTCGGCCCCGCGCACACCATAGGTGACCGACACTCCCTGCCAGCCCAGCACCGATTCCATCATGCTGACGTCGAGATAGGCCCCCTTGCCGGTGCGCTCGCGGCCGAACAGCGCCGCGCACACCGCCAGCACCGCCTGAAGCGCGGAAGCGTGGTCGGACACCGGCGGGAACGGCATGGTGGGGGCAACGGCCGGACCGTTGGCGATCAGCGCGCCGCCCAGCGCCATGTAGGTGAGGTCGTGGCCGGCGCGCAGGCGGTACGGCCCGTCTTGCCCGTAACCGGACAGCGCCACATGGACCAGACGGGGATTGAGCGCCTCCACCCGCGCCCGGCCGAAACCCAGCCGCTCCAGCGTGCCGGGGCGGAAGCTCTCCACCAGCACGTCGGCCCTGATCAACAGCTTCTCGAACCGCGCCCGCCCCTCGTCCGATTTGAGATCGATGAGGGTGACGGTCTTGCCGGCGTTGATCAGCTTGTAGGCCGGTGGCAACCCATCGGGGTCGGGCGGGTCGAAGCGGCGCATGGGATCGCCGGCCGGCGGCTCCACCTTGACCACCGTCGCCCCCAGATCGGCCAGAACCTGGGCGCAGTAGGGACCGGGGATATACTGGCTGAGGTCGAGGACACGGATGCTGGACAGGAACGACAGGGGCATGGCGGCATCGGGTGAGTGAAGCGACAAGGGTAATTTAGCAGCCACTCACGATAGCCCAAAACAAAACCGCCCGGAGCAGGGCTCCGGGCGGTCTCAAGCGATTATCCGGTTCGGATGCTTACTCGCGGTTCTGACCGAACAGCTGCAGCATGAACGTGAACATGTTGATGAAGTCCAGGTAGAGCGACAAGGCGCCCATCACGGCGAGCTTGTTGTTGGACTCCGTGCCCCAACCCTCGTCGTAAGTCTCCTTGATCCGCTGAGTGTCATAGGCGGTGAGGCCCGTGAACACCAGCACGCCGATCACCGAGATGGCGAAGTGCAGGGCGCTGGAGGCCAGGAAGATGTTCACGATGGTGGCGATAATGATGCCGATCAGCCCCATGAACAGGAACCCGCCCATACGGGACATGTCCCGCTTGGTCGTATAGCCCCACAGGCTGGTGCCGGCGAACATGCCCGCGGTGATGAAGAAGACCTGCGCGATGCTCGCCCCGGTGAACACCAGGAAGATCGCGGCCAGCGACAGGCCCATCACCGCCGAGTAGGCGAAGAACACCATCTGCGCGGTGGACGCCGACAGGGCGTGGATGCGCGCCGACAGGAAGAAGACGAAGCCCAGCGGCGCCAGCATGACCACCCACTTCAGCGGCGTGCCGAAGATCACCTGCATCATCGCCGGGGAGCTGGCGGTAAGGAAGGCCACCAGTCCGGTCAGCACCAAGCCGGTCGTCATGTAGTTGTAGACGCGCAGCATATGCTGGCGCAGGCCTTCGTCGTACTGGGCCTGATCGATCGCGCGGCCCGGGGTCGCGATGCGATTGAACGGTCCGTATGCCATAGCTTCCCTCGAAAACGTCAGTGAGAGTCGTCAGGTCTTCATATTGGGAAAGCGGGCGGCTTGTTCAACCGGAATCGGACTCTGGATGGGCTCGATCGAGTAAATTTAGCATCCCGATACGTATATCTACGCAGACATACGCCGAAAATCTACTCATTGCGCAACAACGGCGCCGCCGGCTGGCCCAGGGCGGCCCAAGTGCCCATGAAACCGAAGGCGAGCGTGATGGCGGTGGACAGCAGCGCCGTGGTAGTGACGGCCGATGGGATGAACTCCCAGGGCCAGTGCATTACCCGCGTCAACACCGCCCAGGCGGTCAAGGTGCCGAGCGCCGCCGCGATCGCGGCGGTGATGATGCCCAAAAGGCCATACTCCATCAAGAAGGCCCGCGCCACGTCCGCGCGGGTGGCGCCCAGCACCTTCAGCACCACGGCGTCGTAAACGCGACGGCGGTGGCCGGCGGCAATGGCGCCGGCCAGCACCAGGGTGCCCGCCACCAGGGTGATGGCGGCGGTAACGCGCACGGCGGCGCCGATGTTGGCCAGCATGCCGTTGACGGTGGCCAGCGCGTCCTTGATGCGGATGGTGGTGACGTTGGGGAAGCGGTCCACCACCGCCCGCTGGATCGCCGGTTCGGCGGCCGGGATGGCGTGGACGGTGGCCAGGAAGGTCTGCGGTGCCTTCTCCAGCACGCCGGGCGAGAAGGTCAGGGCGAAGTTGATGGCCATCGTCGAGAAGTCGATGTCGCGCACCACCGCCACCTTGCCCCGGACGTTGCGGCCCAGGACATTGATGGCGATCTCGTCGCCCACGCCGATGCCGAAGGCCTTGGCGACGTCGTCGGCCACGGCGAGCAACGGCGGTCCTCGGTAATCCTCGGGCCACCACTGGCCGGCGACCACGTCGTCGCGCCCGGCGGGCGGGCGGGCGGTGTAGGTCAGGCCCCGGTCGCCGCGCAGCACCCAGGCGTGGTTGGGACTGACCAGCGCCTGTTCGGCGTCCTTGCCGTTGATCCCGGCGATGCGGCCGCGCAGCGACGGCACCCATTCCAGGTCACCGGCCCCGGGCACCGAGCGCACCGTCTGGCGGAAGGCATCGAACTGGTCCGGCTGGATATCGACGAAGAAGAAGGACGGCGCGTTCCTCGGCAGGCGGTCGGTGACCTGCCGGGCGAAGTTGCCCTCGATCAGCGACACCGCCACCAGCACCGTCAACCCCAGCCCCAGCGAGAGCACCACGCTGCCGGTGGGGTTGCCCGGCCGGTGCAGGTTGGCCAGCGCCAGCCGCAGCCCGGGATGGCGCGGCCGCCCGGCGCGCGCCGCCGCCCGGGTGACCAGCCAGGCCGCCAGCCGGAAGGCGCCCAGCGTCAGGGCCGAGCCCACCACGAACCACGCGGCGAACGGCTTGTTATAGGCGCTCGTCACCGCCAGCCCGGCCAGCGCCAGGGCCGCTAGGGCCGTCGCGGCGATCGCGGGGGCGCCGGGATGGCCCTGGATCGGGGCGATCACGTCGCGGAACAGCGCGACCGGCGCCACCTCGCGGGCACGCCCCAGCGGCCACAACGAAAAGGTCAGCGCGGTCAAAAGACCGAAGGCGCCGGCCAGCGCCAGCCCGCCGGGATAGACGCCGATGCGGGTGCTGATCGGCAGCACCCCCTCCAGCACGCGGCCGACCATCAGCGGCGCCACCGCGCCCAGCGCCAGCCCGGCCAGGATGCCGACCCCGGCCAGCGCCAGCACCTGGATGAGGTAGACCTGGAACACCAGCCGGCCGGAGGCGCCCAGGCATTTCAGCGTGGCGATGGTGGCAAGCCGGCCGTCCAGCCACGCGCGCACGGCGTTGCCCACGCCCACTCCGCCGACCAGCAAGGCCGTCAACCCGACCAGCGTCAGGAACAAGGCCATGCGGTCGATGAACTGGGCGATCTGCGGGGCGGCGTTGGTGAAGTCGCGCAGGCGCCACGGCGCCTCGGGCCAGCGGGCCTCCAGCGCGGTCTTCCATGCTTCCAGCGACGTGCCGCGCGGAAGGTCCAGGCGATAGTTCCAATAGACCATGCTGCCCGGCTGGATCAGGCCGGTGGCGGGCAGGGCCTCCAGATCCATCAGCAGGCGCGGCCCCAGGGTGAAGGCGCCGCCGCCGGCGCGGTCGGGCTCGCGGGCGATGATCCCCCGGATGGTCACGCCGGCCTCGCCCAGCCGCAGGGTGTCGCCGACCTTGAGATCCAGGCGGTCGAGCACCGTGTCCTCGACCACCACGCCCCAGCGGCCGTCGCGCTGCGCGATGGCGGTTCGGAAATCGCCACCGTCGCGCAGGGTGACCGCGCCGTGCAGCGGATAGAGGTCGTCCACCGCCTTCAGTTCCACCAGCGTCGAGCGGTCCCCGGGCAGGGCGCGCACCATGGCGCGCATTTCGGCGGTGGTGGACAGCCGCTCCGACCGCTCCCGCAGGTACGCCAACTGATCCGGTTCGACCGGGCGGTAGATGGTGCGCAACGCCACGTCGCCGCCCAGGATGGCACGACCGTCGGACTCCAGCGCCCCCAGCAGACCGCCCGCCACCGATTGCACGGTGGCGATGGCCGCCACCCCCAAAATCAGGCAGGCCAGGAAAATCCGAAACCCCTTCAACCCGCCGCGCAGTTCGCGCCGGGCCAGCCGCAACGCCAGCGGACTCATGCCGACACCCCCGAGGCATCGGCGACCCGGGCGTCCGCGCCCCCCCGGTCGACGATCAATCCATCGACCAGCCGCACCACCCGGTCGCACCTCTTGGCCAGCGCCGCGTCATGGGTAATCAGCACCAGCGTCGTCCCCTTGGTTTTCGCCAGATCGAACATCAGGCTGATGATGTGGGCGCCGGTGTCGCCGTCCAGGTTGCCGGTGGGCTCGTCGGCCAGCAGCAGCGACGGTTCGGCGGCAAAGGCGCGGGCCAGCGCCGTGCGCTGTTGCTCGCCGCCCGACAGTTGGCCGGGGTAGTGGTGAATCCGGTGCCCCAGCCCCACGGCCTCCAGCCCGGCCTGTGCCGCGTCGAAGGCGTCGCGGCGGCCGGCGAATTCCAGCGGGATGGCGACATTCTCCAGCGCCGTCATGGTCGGCACGAGATGGAAGTTCTGAAACACGATGCCGACGTGGTCGCGCCGGAATCGCGCCAGATCGTCCTCGCCCAGGCGCCCGAGGTCATGGCCGGCGACGCGGACGCTGCCCGACGTCGCCCGTTCCAGCCCGGCCATCACCATCATCATGGTGGACTTGCCCGACCCCGACGGCCCGACCACCCCGACGATCTCGCCGGCACCGATGCCGAGGTCGATGCCGCGCAGGATGTTGACGGCTCCGGCCGCGCCCTCCAATGTCAAGTGGACGTCGTCGAGCACGATGATCGGGGACTGAGCACCAGGACTGGACATCGCGATGGGTCTTTCACTTCGGCGGGGCGGGCGGAAAACGGCCCGTGTCCCGCGATATGGCCTCATGGGCGGGCTTTTCAACGCATTTGTGGGTGCCGCCCTGGCACTCCTGTTGTCAACCGCGGGAGTGGGGGCGGTGGCGAAACCCGTGCGAATCCTGGCGCTCGGCGACAGCCTGACCGCCGGCTACGGTCTGCCGGAAGACCAGGGCTTTACCCGGCAGCTGGAAAAGGCGCTGAAGGACAAGGGGTACGAGGTCGAGGTCATCGACGCCGGGGTGTCGGGCGACACCACGGCGGGGGGCCTGTCGCGACTCGACTGGGCCCTGGGCGACGATCCCGACGTCGCGGTGGTCGAGTTGGGGGCCAACGACATGCTGCGCGGCATCGATCCGGCGGCGGTTCGCGCCAACCTCGACCAGATCCTCGCCCGCCTGACGGAAGAGAAAATTCCGACACTGCTTGCCGGCATGGTCGCTGCCCCCAACCTGGGGCGGGCGTACGCCGACGCCTTCAATGCCATCTATCCCGATCTCGCCCGCAAGTACGGCGTGCCGCTCTACCCCTTCTTCCTGGAAGGAGCGGCGAACCGGCCGGAGCTGAACCAGGGGGATGGCATTCACCCCAACGCGCGCGGCGTGACGGCGATCATCGACGGCATCCTGCCGTACGTCACCCGTCTGCTTGACGCGTACGCCCAGCGGCCGACCTCATCCTCGGGAGAACAGCCGTCATGACCGTCGTCGTAGCACCACCGTTCCAGGCGGCCATCGCCACCGGCCCGGACTGGGGCCAGACCGTCAAAGCCTGCCTCGACCGCCTGGGCGACGTACGCGGGGCCAACCTGGGGTTCGTCTACATCACCGACGATCTGGCCGATCACGCCCCCGGCATCCTCATGCTGCTGAGGAGCATCACCGGTATTCCCCATTGGGTGGGCACGGTGGGCTTGGGGGTGTGCGGCGGCAACGAAGAGATTTACATGCAGCCGGGCATGGCGGTGATGGCGGCGCGTCTGCCGCCCGACAGCTTCCGCCTCGTACCGTCCATCACCGACGACGTCGACCCGTTCCGCCGCCGCCACGCCGACTGGCTGGCCGCCGAGGGGCCTCCCACCGGCCTGATCCACGGCGACCCGCGCAACCCGGAAACCCCGGCCCTGGCCGACGCCTTCGCCGAGGCGACCGAGGCCTTCCTGGTGGGCGGCCTCGCCTCTTCCCGCCATGGCTTCGTCCAATTCACCGGCTCCACCACCGTCGGTTCGGCGGCGCAGGGGCCGGTGGTCGAGGACGGCATCTCGGGCGTGCTGTTCAGCCGGCGTGTTCCCATCGCCACCGGCCTGACCCAGGGCTGCCAGCCCATCGGCCCGGTGCGCACCATCACCGAATCCCAGGACAACGTCATCCACAGGATCGACGGCCGCCCGGCGTTGGAGGTGTTCAAGGAGGACATCGGCGAGTTGCTGGCCCGCGACCTGCGCCGCACCGCCGGCTACATCTTCGCCGCCCTGCCCATCGCCGGCTCCGACACGGCGGATTATCTCGTGCGCACCATCGTCGGCATCGATCCGGCGCGCGGCCATCTGGCGATCGGTGAGGAGGTCGAGCCGGGACAGCCCATCCTGTTCACCCGCCGCGACCGCAACGCCGCCGTGGAAGACCTCAACCGCATGCTGGCGGGGTTGGAACGGCGGCTGGTGGCCCCGCCCAAGGCGGCGATCTACGTCAGTTGCGTGGCGCGCGGGCCGAACCTGTTCGGCGACGAGTCGGAGGAGCTGAAGACCATCCGGCGCGCCATCGGCGATGTACCGCTGGTGGGTTTTTTCGCCAATGGCGAGTTTTCCCACAACCGGTTATACGGGTACACCGGGGTGCTTACCCTGTTCTTATAGTTGAAGCCGGAGCCTTTTTTCATGGAATACCGTCGTCTCGGCCGCACCGGCCTTCACGTTTCCGCCATCGGCCTCGGCACCATGACCTGGGGCCGGCAGAACACGGAAGCCGAAGGCCACGAGCAGATGGATTACGCCATCGACCAGGGAGTCACCTTCTGGGACACGGCGGAGATGTACGCCATACCTCCGACCGCCGAGACGTACGGCCGAACCGAGGCCATCATCGGCTCGTGGTTCACGTCGCGCAGCAAACGCGACAAGGTCATCCTGGCGACCAAGGCGGTGGGCTACGCCCCGGGCTTCACCTGGGTCAGGGGCGGCAGGGCCCGGCTCGACCACGCCAATCTCGCGGCGGCGGTGGACGCCAGCCTGAAGCGGCTGCGCACGGACTACATCGACCTTTACCAGCTTCACTGGCCCGACCGGGTGACCAACCGCTTCGGCCAGCGCGATTACGTCCACAAGCCCGAGGCGGACGGCACGCCGCTGGAAGAAACCTTGGCGGCACTGGACGATCTGGTGAGGGCCGGCAAAATCCGCCACCTCGGCCTTTCCAACGAGACAGCCTGGGGTCTTATGACCTACCTGAAGCTGGCCGAAACCAAGGGGTTGCCCCGCGTCGCGTCGATCCAGAACGCCTACAACCTGCTGAATCGCGCCTTCGAAAACGACCTGGCCGAGGTGACGCTGCGCGAGGGCTGCGGGCTTCTCGCCTACTCGCCGCTGGGGGCAGGAACCTTGTCGGGCAAGTATCTGGGCGGCGAGCGTCCGGCGGGCACGCGCCGCGCCATCGATCACCGCCCTTCGCGCTACGAGACGATCAACGCCGATCCCGCCACCAACGCCTACATCCACATCGCCCGGCGGCACGGCCTGGACCCGACGCAGATGGCCATCTCTTTCGTGATGGCTCAACCGTTCGTCGCCTCCGCGCTGATCGGCGCCACCAGCATGGAACATCTGCGCTCCAACATAGCGGCGGCCGGTATCGTGTTGAACGAGGAGGTATTGAAGGAGATCGAGGCGGTTCACGCCCGCTACCCGAACCCCTGCCCCTGACCTGTGTGCCTGCCATGATCCGTCTGTTCGTCGGTCTTGCCTTCCCGGAAGCCATCCGTGACCGGCTCTCGGGCCTTGCCGGCGGTGTGCCGGGGGCGCGCTGGACTGATCCCCACAACCTGCATCTGACGTTGCGCTTCATCGGCGAGGTGGACGCCGGCAGGGTAGAGGACATCGACGAGGCCCTGGCCGCCGTCCAGGCACCGGCCTTTACGCTGGTGCTCGACGGGGTCGGGCAATTCGGCCGGGGCAAGGCCCGCATGCTGTGGGCAGGGGTGGAGCGCACCGAGGCGCTGAACCACCTCCAGGCCAAGGTGGAATCCGCCGTGGTGCGGGCCGGCATCCCGGCGGAGGAGCGCAAGTTCACCCCCCACGTCAGCCTCGCCCGGCTGAAGGACGCACCGATGCCCCGCGTCGCCCGCTTCCTGGAGGATCGCGGCCTGTTCCGTGCCGGGCCGATCCTCATCGACCGCTTCGTGCTGTTCCGCAGCCACCTCGGCCATAATGGGCCGCATTACGAGATGCTCAGGGAATATCCGCTGGAGTAGGTTCGGGATAATAGGCCAAGCTGAAGACGAATTGGTCGAAAAGCTGCGCCAAGTGATGCGGACCGAAGGTTCGATACCGCATGTCATCTACCAGAATTTCGAGGACGGTTCTGCCGTCAAGGCTCACCTTGCGACCGCAGAACTGCGCAACCCGCCTTTTGAAGCGGTCTTCATCATAGACTACCGGACTTTCTTTTCCGGAATCCGAGTCATGAACCAGAAGCTTCCCTTGCTTGGCGAATTGGGCCAGCCATTGAAAAGCGAGGCGGATTGCCACCTGTTCATTGATGGTGACCACTTCACTCCAATAGGGAATGGGCTTTCCAGTCGCTTCCGATTTCAAAATGTCGGAAAAGCGGTAGGCTCGGGAAATCGGCTTGATCTTCCGCATCCAGAACGCCAGGAAGGCGGCGTGTTTGGACGGGCGAACGCCATCGGTATCTCGGGCGCTGATTTTGCCAATGTCGTGGCACCAGCGGTCTGCCAGGTCGAAGAACAGAGCCTTTGAAAGGTCGGCACGGACGTTCATCTGCTTCATGAGAAGCCTGGACGTCTCGCATTGCAAAGCTGGCGCGAAATCCGCAACGCTCTGAGATTTCTCCGTAAGCATACCGACCCTCAGCGAGCGAATCAGAACTTGTCGCTGATAAGAGCGGTTGCTGTAAGATCGTCTTCAGCGGCTTTCACCATACAGGCGACGGCTTGCGCCATTGAAACCCCAGCGTTTTCCTTCCGGCTCACCGAAACCCCTTGTGCAGCCATACGCGCCACGAGAGTGTCACGCTCGCTGTCGGACATCACCCACGGTTCCATCGAACTGTCGATCAAATGGGCGTGGGTAGGGGCGGGCTTTATGTTCATGATCCACCGGGCTTGTACAATCTGCGCAGCGCTCACATCAAGAAGCGCCATTATAAAAAACAGAATCCACCCCCGACGAAGAGGTGGAACCTGTGTTTCTCAAAAATGGAATATCCCTACCTGTTTGTCAACGTTGTAGAGGTGTTACGGCAATCAGCCACGGCTAGAGCGCCTCCCCTTTGATCATCCTTGGCAGGTCGCCCACCAGTCCCATGGCGTGGCGCATGAACACTTTCTTTAACGGCGGCACGCGGTTGATCGCCGCCATGCCGAGGTCGCGGGCCAGCCGCAGCGGCGGGATGTCGTTGGAGAACAGCCGCACCAGGGAGTCGCACAC
>Ga0196976_1001506_pt1 | contig 10535 bp, 11 predicted proteins | sample S3v_513CmetaG_FD_148644 | JGI IMG/M metagenome (GOLD analysis project Ga0196976, IMG submission 148644) | Soil microbial communities from Anza Borrego desert, Southern California, United States - S3+v_5-13C | ecosystem: Environmental > Terrestrial > Soil > Desert | place: USA: California...
GGGCGTGGCAGTGTGCGGGTGATCGATTAGTCGTCAGGAGGGCCCAATGGCTGCACCGCGTTTTGCCCCGGCGGAAGATCCGCTGGTACGGGAAGCCGAATCACTCGCGCGCCAGATAGACGCGATTTGTACCTTGGCGGACGGTCAGGACAACGAAAACAAAATGGAAACTGCAACCAAAGCGCAACAGGAACTGGAGCGCATCGAGAAGCTGATTGAGCAACTTGAACCGGCCGCCGCGCACAACGACGAAGCCAAGCGCAAGCTTCAGCAGTTGCATGCTCAAGTGGACTCGCTGCGCGGGCAGTTGACCGTACAGCGCGCGGCCTGGCACAAAACGGAACTGGCCCGTCATCAGCAGCGCCCGTACCTGCTCGACTACGTCGAGCACATGCTTACCGAATTCAGCGAGATACATGGTGATCGTGCATTCGGTGACGATCCGGCACTCATCTGCGGCATGGCGAATTTTCGCGGCGAACAGGTGATGATTATGGGCCAGCAGAAGGGGCGGGACGTGAAGCAGCGCGTTTACCGCAACTTCGGTCAGGCTTCGCCCGAGGGCTACCGCAAGGCGCTGCGCTGTATGCGAATGGCCGAGAAGTTCGGACGCCCGATCCTCAGCTTCATCGATACGCCGGGCGCCTATCCAGGACTGGGGGCGGAAGAGCGCGGACAAGCCGAAGCGATCGCGCACAACCTCCGCGAGATGGCCAGGACGGAAGTGCCGATCATTGTCGTCATCACCGGTGAAGGCGGCAGCGGCGGTGCATTGGCAATTGCCATCGGAGATCGCGTGCTCATGATGGAGAACTCCATCTACTCCGTGATTTCTCCCGAAGGCTGCGCGTCCATCATGTGGCGCGACGCAACGAAGCGCGAGAAAGCGGCCGAGGCGCTCAGGATTACTGCGGAAGACCAGATGAGTCTCGGCATCATCGATGGCATTATCCCCGAACCACCGGGGGGCGCGCACACTGATCACAGGAAAGCCGCTGAACTGGTTGGGGACGAAGTTTGGAAGCACCTTCAGGAACTAAAGAAGTGCACCGGACGGGAATTGGTCGATTTGCGATATGAAAAGTTCCGCCGGATGGCGCAGTTCTTCGTCCAAGTGTAGCCGTTCAAATCAACCTCCTGTATATGCGCAACGCCGCTGGGAACAGCGGCGTTCGTGTTTGTGCCCGTCGACTCACGTCTCGCCAGCCCGCTCGCATCGCCCCGCTCGCGTTTCGTTTCTGATATCGTAATTGCCACTGTGGGGTGGCCCTTAGAGTCGTTCAGCGCGCTCGGCGCATCCATGCAAGTATCCGGCCCGATCTCGTTTCGAGGACAACGCATCGTATGGCAATCGGTGACATAGCCGTCCGGGAAGAATCCACAACAGCAGGGCAAAAGCGGATCCTAAACGACATGAGCATACAGGTGGCGACCGTGAACGGATCCGGTTCGCAGTCCGCCAACACCGTCCTGCTCCGCACCATTTTTCAGATGGGAGTCCCCGTAAGCGGGAAGAACCTGTTCCCGTCCAACATCGCTGGGCTTCCAACCTGGTACACGATACGCGCCAATAAGAACGGGTACATCGCGCGAAAGAAAGAGATCGATTTTTTGATCGCGATGAATCCGGAAACGGCCCAGGAAGACGTGATGTCGCTTGCGCCCGGCGCTGCCGTGCTCTACGACGAACCGTTAAATCTTCGCACCCTGCGCGACGATCTTACGTTTTACTCCGTCCCATACGACAAACTTGTCGCGGCCGTAACTGCCGAGGCAAAACTCCGCAAGCTCATCAAGAATATGATCTACGTCGGGGTGGCGGCCGGCCTACTCGGGTTGGACATGGCGCAGGTTGAGCGCGCAATCAACAAACAGTTCGCCGCCAAGAAAAAGGCTGCTGAGTTGAACGTCAACGCTGCGCGTGCGGGTTATGACTACGCGAAAGCCTCGCTGGAGAAGGCCGACCCGTTCTGGATCGAGCCGATGGACAAGACGCAAGGCAAGATCATCATCGACGGAAACTCGGCTGCGGCATTAGGAGCCATGTTCGGCGGCGTCACGGTTGTGACGTGGTACCCGATCACTCCGTCGTCCTCGGTCTGCGAAACTTTGATCGAGTACCTGAAGGAGTATCGGATATCGCCGGACAGCAAAGCGACCTTTGCTGTCGTCCAGGCTGAAGACGAACTCGCCGCCCTGGGCATGGTGATCGGTGCGGGTTGGGCGGGCGCACGCGCGATGACCGCCACTTCCGGTCCGGGCATCTCGCTCATGGCCGAGTTCACTGGGCTGGGGTACTACGTCGAGGTCCCGGCCGTGGTATGGGACATTCAACGGGTCGGACCCTCCACCGGCTTGCCTACACGCACGTCGCAAGGCGACATGCTGAAGAATGCTTTCCTGTCGCACGGCGACACCAAGCACATCATGCTGATTCCAGCATCCGTAAGCGAATGCTTCGATTTCGGAATTGAGGCATTCGAACTGGCAGAGCAGTTTCAAACTCCGGTGTTCGTCATGTCCGACCTCGACCTAGGCATGAACAACTGGATGAGCGATCCGTTTAAATATCCCGAGAAGCCAATCAATCGCGGCAAGGTGCTGACGAAGGAAGATATCGAGCGTCTCGGAGGATTCGAACGGTACCGTGACGTCGATGGCGATGGCATCGGGTATCGCACGTTACCGGGAACGGATCATCCGAAAGCTGCGTATTTCGCACGTGGCAGTGGACACAACGAGAAGGCGCAGTATTCGGAACGGCCGGACGATTTCGAGCGAAACATCAACCGCATCTTGAAGAAATTCGAGATGGCGAGGGCGGTTGTTCCGAAGCCTATCGTCGAGGGTGCCGGGGCGAGCGTAGGAATCATCGCGTACGGAACAACTCACTGGGCGATCACAGAGTGCCGCGACCAGTTGCGGAATGAATACGGTTTGGAAACCGACTATCTCCGAATCCGGGCGTTCCCGTTCACGGACGAGGTTGAGGATTTCGTTCGCAAGCACGACCGGGTATATGTGGTCGAGCAGAACCGAGACGCGCAGATGATGAACCTGCTGAAGATCGAGCTTCCTGCGGAGTTTGCGGTGCGGTACAAGTCGATCGCTCACATTCACGGACTGCCGATCGACGCGCGGTCAGTCACGGACGAAATCATCGCGATGGAAGGCGGCAGGGTGAAAGCTGCGGCGAAGGAGGTGAAGTAGATGGCAACCACACCGACATCAGTACCTCCGGGTAAGGCGAACCGGATTGGGTTAACCGTTCTCGAGTACAAGGGCGGCAAGACTACCCTGTGCGCGGGTTGCGGTCACAACGCGATCTCCGAGCGCATCATCGACGCCATGTACGAGATGGGCGTGAAACCCGAGCAGGTTATCAAGCCGTCGGGAATCGGGTGTTCGTCGAAGTCGCCAGCTTACTTCATGTCGCGGTCGCACAGCTTCAACGCTGTGCACGGTCGCATGCCGTCGGTGGCGACCGGCGCGGTGCTTGCGAATCGCAACCTGATCGCGCTCGGTGTCAGCGGTGACGGCGACACGGCATCCATCGGTATCGGGCAGTTCGTTCACCTGATGCGGCGGAACCTGCCGATCCTGTATGTGATCGAAGACAACGGCGTGTACGGACTGACAAAAGGGCAGTTCTCCGCAACAGCGGACGTCGGGTCGAAGCTGAAGACGGGCGTTGTCAACGACCTGCCGGCGATCGACACGTGTGCGCTGGCGATTCAGTTGGGGGCGACGTTCGTCGGGCGCTCGTTCTCGGGTGACAAAAAGCAGTTGCTCACGATGCTGAAGGCCGCGATCGCACACAGAGGTACCGTGATGATCGATGTGATCTCGCCGTGCGTGACGTTCAACGATCACGAAGGGTCGACGAAGTCGTACAAGTACATGAAAGACCACGATGAGCCGATCACGGACATCAACTTCGTGCCCGCGTTCGAGGACATAGAGGTCGATTACGAGCCCGGAACCGCGCTCGACGTCACAATGCACGACGGATCGAGGCTGCACCTTCGGAAACTGGAGGAGGACTACGACCCGACGAGCAAGGCAGTCGCACTGAAACGGCTCGCCGAGGCGAAGGAGCGGGATGAGGTGCTCACTGGCGTGTTCTACGTCGATACCAAGGCGGCGAGCTTCGTTGACATACTGAACCTGGTTGACGAACCTCTCGCGACGTTACCGGAGAGTTTGGTGCGTCCGCCGCGCGAGGCGTTGGAGAAGGCGATGGAAGAGCTGCGGTGAGCTGCGGTAACGCAGGTATTCAGTATTGGCGTACTCGAAAGCCCTCGCTGCGCCAGGGCTTTCGTACGTGAGGCAAGCATGCTGAGACGTAGCGACGCTACGTCTCTACAAAACGAGTGGTTGAGTGTTCAGGCTGCGAGCGGGTCGTCTTTTTCGTCGCCCTGATTTTCTTTTTGGCGATGGCCGGGGTCCTGATCCTGCTCCAAACCCTCGGGGTTGATTTCGCGTTCTTCTTCCGGAGCTTGCTGATTACGATCCCTGTCGAGAGCGGTCATGGCTTGTGGTTCTCCGGTGTGTTCGGGGTTTTCACCCGGTTCGGGATAATCGGTATCGCTCGACTTTACCAAGGAATCTTGCGTGCGGTGTGGAAGTTGCTGGTCGAACGCGAGGTTATGTTCCTGCCCGGGGTTATCTTGCTCTACGGCGCCTTTGCCAGCGAAGTTGTCGTCCTTCAAAGTGGAAGTCACGTCGGAAAAGATGACCGAGAAGGTTTGTGCTGTTGCCCGAAACTTTAGCGAGGTATTCGGGTTTGCTGGAGCAGGCACGAGCACAGGAGGGACTGAAGGAATGAAGAAGCTGTTAGCAATCGCGGTATTTGCGCTCATGTTTACGGCGGCGGCCGAAGCACAAGGGGGCAGGCGCGTGTGGGTTGGCAACCCATACTACGGCGGGCCGGTGGTTGTGGCTCCCGGCATTGCCATTGTGCGCCCAGGTGTTCCAGCGTATGTGGGGCGCAGAAGTTGCAAGCGCGAGCGGCGGCACGAAGCCCGCGAGTGGCGGCGGTTGATGCGCCACCAGCAACGCGAGCGCCGCTGGCTGCGACGTCACCAGGCCCGGGAACACGGGTGGTACCGTTAACAGAAGTCATCCTAAGCAACGGCGGCCCAGTGCCGCCGTTTTATTTCTTGCCCCCGCCTCTCCGATAGCCGTGCGAGCCCGTGCAACACGGAGTTTCAGCAGTCCCTAGAACGCGGTCGGCTTGTCGGCGTAAAATCATGCATGTTTCGCAAGCCACGTCTATTCACTCCTGGGCCGACTCCCCTCCTACCGACAGCCCAACTCGCCATGGCCGGCGCCGACATGCACCACCGAACAGCCGAGTTCCGAAAGCTCTATGCAAAGGTGCTCGGACAGCTGAAGGCATTCATCGGCACGCAGAACGATGTGGTGGTACTGACCGCCTCAGGAACTGGGGCGATGGAAGCGGCTGTCTCGAACCTGACATCTCCGGGCGACGCTGTGCTGGTACTCACTGCAGGAAAGTTCGGGGAACGATGGGCTGGCCTTGCAAAGGCGTTTGGGTGCAAGGTCGATGGTGTGTCGGCGCCATACGGGAAGACGTTCGATCTCGCCGAGGTGCAGCGGGCGTTGGGAGCGCATGTTCGAGCGGTTTTCGTGCAAGCCACCGAAACCTCCACCGGCGTCCGGCACGACGTGGGTGCCATCGGGGAGATGCTGCGTGGCAGCGAGACTCTCCTCATAGTGGACGCCATTACCGGGCTGGGCACGACCGAGTTTGACGTGGATGGCGCCGGCGTCGACGTAATCATCGGTGGATCTCAGAAGGCGCTGATGATTCCACCGGGATTGGCGTACTGCGCCGTGAGCGAGCGCGCATGGGCGAAGATGGAAACTTCAAAACAGCCACGGTACTACTTCGACCTGCGGAAGGAACGAAAGGCGGCGGCGAAAGGTGAAGCGTCCTACACTCCTTCCGTGGCACTGATTGCCGCCATGGGTGCTGCGCTGGACTACATCGCGGGAGTGGGAGGTGGAGATGTTGCTGAGGGCCGAAAGCAACTCGTGGCGAACGCCGAACTGTGCGCGGCGATGACGCGCGCGGCGGTCAAAGCCATCGGATTGGAACCGTTCGCGCCACAATCACCGGCTGCTGCCGTAACTGCCGTGAAGGCACCGGAAGGCATGTCGTCAACGGAGATAGTGAAGGCACTCCAGGCCGAGTTCGGTGCCACTGTTTCCGACGGACAAGGAGAGATGAAGGGCGAACTTTTCCGAATCGCTCACCTGGGGTACTTCGATTACATGGACACGATTGCTCTTATTGGTGCCCTGGAGCAGGTGATGCGACAGGTGCGGCCGGAACGGCGCGCGGAACTCGGCGAGGGACTTAGCGCAGCACAGCAGGAATATGCAAGGCGTGCCGCGCAACAAAGGTCAGCAGCAACGCAAGTCTGAACCTTTTTACCGACGAAAGAGAATCGATGAAAATCGTCATCGCCGAAAGAATCTCGGCAGCAGGCTACAAGCTGCTCCAAGAACTGCATGAGTGGCAAGTAGTAGGGCCGGAGGAGTTCGCTGCTGCACCGGACGAGCACATCAGGGACGCTGATGCGCTGATCGTGCGGTCTGCTGTTCAAGCCGACAGAAAACTAATCGAGAAGGCCGGACGGCTGCGTGTGATTGGGCGTGCGGGCGTGGGCGTGGATAACGTCGACGTTGAACTCGCCACGCACAAGGGCATTGTGGTGATGAACACGCCCGGCGCGAATGCGGTCGCGGTGGCGGAACATACGATTGGGCTGATGATCTGCCTTGCGAGGCACATCTGCAAGGCTGACCAAAGCACGCGGGCAGGAGGATGGGAGAAGAAGAACCTGCAAGGTAGGGAACTCGCGGGGAAAACACTGGGCATCGTCGGGCTTGGCCGAATCGGGGTGGAAGTGGCACGCCGCGCGGGTGCGATGGGGATGCATGTGTTTGCATACGATCCCTACGTCGCGAGCAGCGTTGCGCGTGAGGTTAACGCTTCGCTGGTGTCTCTTGATGAACTTTATGCCGCCAGCGACTACATCTCGCTCCACGTAGGGCTGACGGCGCAGACGAGCGAGATGGTCAACGCGGCAGCTATCGCGAAGATGAAGCGAGGTGTTCGGCTTGTGAATTGCGCTCGTGGCGAGCTGATCGATGAAAGGGCACTGCTTCAGGGCCTGCGAGACGGGCACGTCGCCGGTGCAGCCCTCGATGTATTCACGGTGGAGCCGCCTCGGAACAATCCTTTGTTCGAGCTGGATAATGTGATTGCGACACCTCACATTGGCGGATCGACAGCGGAGGCGCAGGAGGCGGTGGGCTCGCAGATCGCCGCACAGGTCCGCGAGTACCTGACTCGCGATGTTGCACAGAACGCCGTGAATATCCCGTCCCTCACGGACGTGCAGTACGCGCAGCTCCGACCCTATCTGGAACTCGCGGAGCGAATGTGTTCGTTGCTGGGCCAGCTTATTCCGGCGAATCTGGAAGAACTCCGGATCGAGTATTCGGGACCAATTACGGAATGGCGAACCGAGTTGGTGCGCAGCTCCGCGATCAAGGGCGTGCTGAAACACAGTTCTGAAGATCCAATCAACCTGGTAAATGCGAGTGCAGTAGCGAAGCAGAGGGGCTTGCACATATCCGAAGTGCGCGATGAGACGGGCAGCGCTGCCGGGCTCAGTTTGCTCTTCATCCGGCTGAAGTCGAACCACACGAACGTCTCTGCGCGAGGCACGGTTGTGCACGGCAACTCGCCGCGAGTGACGGAATTGAATACGATCGAGATCGAAGCACCCCTGGAAGGCAACCTGCTGGTGATAAGCAATCGCGATCTTCCGGGCGTTATCGGCAGTGTGGGCTCCATACTGGGTGGCAACCGGATCAACATTGCCCGCTTTGCCCTGGGCCGCTCGGTCGCGAACAGAATGGCGGCAGGCGTGTCCGACGGAGCGGACCGCGCAACACAGCGGCATGCGATGGCCATTGTGCAAACCGACAGCCGAGTTCCGGAACACGTGATGCAGCAACTGAGAGATGTGCCGGAAATCCTGAGCGTCTCCGCGGTCGTGCTCGACTAGAGATTACTGGGTTCGCGAGGGGTGTGCGTCCGAAGGTAACGGGCACTCGATGCCGACGAGGAACAGGACCGCGTCGAGTCCCAGATGTGAGATGGCGTGCCGGGCGCTCGCCTTCACGACGGGTTTCGCATGGAATGCTATGCCGAGACCGGCGACGTCCAGCATGGCCAGATCGTTTGCTCCGTCTCCTATGGCGACCACCTGGTCCAGAGTGATTTCCTCGAAGTCAGCTATCTTTTTCAGAAGCTCGGCCTTTCGTGTGGCGTCGATGATTTTCGAATTCACCTCACCGGTGACGAGGCCGTTGGATGTCTCAAGCCGGTTCGCGTACACGTAATCGAATCCGAGCTTCTGCTGAAGGTGCTCAGCAACAAAGGTGAATCCGCCAGAGACTATCGCCGTCTTCCAACCCATTTGCTTCAAGGTCGAAACGAGCCGTTCAGCACCTTCGGTGAGGGGAATGTGCTCGAGAACCTGGCTGATGCGATTCGTCTCGAGACCATGCAAGAGGGCGACGCGGCGCCGGAAGCTCTGCTTGAAGTCGATTTCACCACGCATGGCGGATTCAGTGATCCGAGTCACCTGCTCTCCCACACCGGCGAGTTTGGCTAGTTCGTCAATCACCTCGGCCCCGATGAGCGTTGAGTCCATGTCGAGGACGATGAGCTTGCGGTCGGTGCTGGACACAGAGTCGGGCTGAATATCGATGTCAAGTTGTGCAGAGTCAGCGAAGTCGGTGCACGCAGCTTGGAAGGGCGACAGGCTGTCCGATGGCACGTCAGCGCGCAACCGAACACAGATAGGGCCGAAGCGTGAGTCGCTTCCGGCCCGAGCGGGTGGCAGACCAAGCCACTCTGTTTCCCCGAACCGACTGCTTCGACTCCGTGCGATGTTGCTGAGGGCTGAAACGTGATCGGGCGAAATGTGTCGGCCCATCAGGCGAACGATGTAGTCTGTCATATGTGCGGACTGCCGCTTCAATAATAAGTCGGTCTTGACTTGACTGCGAGAGTGCTACCGGCCGGCAGCGACGTGCACCCGAATTCACGAGAGACATCGTATTGTGTCGGACGGCCACTGTCGCTGACAAAGGCCAACATCGCCCGCCAGCATCGCATCCCAACCTGAAAAGACATGGAATGAACACTTTGGGTCGGCGACCGACGACCAGAAACAATCTTGCCGATGCTCACCGCTCGACCAATTGAGGCACTGGGAGAGTTCGTATGAGCTCACTTCTTACATCGTGGAAGGAGATCGCGCGCCACTTCGACAAGGGTGTCCGTACCGTTCAGCGATGGGAACAGGAACTCGGGCTTCCGGTACGCAGACCGAACGCCTCTCGCAGCCGCAGCATCGTATTCGCCTTTACCGAGGAACTCGACGCGTGGGTTAAACGGCTGGAACACGACGGCAAGGCGGGAGAGTCTGAAGAAGCACTTTCAGCGCAGTTGCAGAGACTGCGCGCCGAAAATGAGAGCTTGCGGCGTGAGTTAGCCCTCCTGAAAAGCACCGACGGGAGGCGATCTCCAGTAGAAGTTAACGGCCGGCATGACCACCGCGGACGCCGCGAACCGTGAGAACCGAGGTGTTCCACCGGAGTTCGCGGTCGGCATTGGCTGTGCTTCCGCGCAGACAGATGCGAAAATTCGAGGTAAGCGCGAGAGGCAGTTACAACCTGCTGTGAAGGGTCGTGCGCAAGAAGAAAGGGAGCACCGTTGCGGTGCTCCCTTCGTCGAGTCATCCAGCCTAGAACGTCAGTTTCACGCCAAGTTGCACGTTGCGGCGCTCACGCGTGTCTGAAGTGGGATTCAGCCCGAGACCACCACGACGTGACTGAACGACGGGGCAGGCGCCACCGCCAGCAGGGCAGCCAGGCTCCCCTGCCGCAATGGAACTGGTGGCTACATCGGCGCTGGTACCAATTACGAACATATTGGCGTGGTTGAAGAGGTTGAACAGCTCACCCCGGAACTGGAGACCAACTCGCTCGGTGATGGCGAAGTTCTTGTACACACCGAAGTCCAGATTCCAGTGCCCAGGTCCACGGAAGGCGTTGCGACGGGTCATGTTTGCTGGGTACGGCGGCAGATCGGAGAGTCCGAACCCTGCGCCGGTTGGATCGAGCACCGGATTCGGCTGCGTGGCTGCCGGCGGCAACACGAGATAGTTAAAGTTGTTGGCACCGGCTGCCGGAGGATCGTCAGACCCCTCGAGCCTGAGTCCCGCGGTCGTTGCAGGCGTGTACCGCGCACAGGCGTTGAAGCCGAACGTACAATCGTACACGGAGAATGGAGAACCCGTGTTTGCCGTGAAGATCGGTGCGACGCTCCATCCGCCGAGTATGTGGCCCGCCACGGAACGGTCGTTGCGCAACCACGGCACCTCCCAAACCGCACTTGCAACGACGCGATGCCGCACGTCGAA
>Ga0196976_1001507_pt1 | contig 10529 bp, 9 predicted proteins | sample S3v_513CmetaG_FD_148644 | JGI IMG/M metagenome (GOLD analysis project Ga0196976, IMG submission 148644) | Soil microbial communities from Anza Borrego desert, Southern California, United States - S3+v_5-13C | ecosystem: Environmental > Terrestrial > Soil > Desert | place: USA: California...
GAAGCAACGTGCGCGCGTGCGGCGTGCTGTCACTGAAGTCCGCGACGCCGACACGCAGGTGATCCGCCGCCAGCCCCAGCACGCGGTCATCCGTCAGCAGCCCCGACGCGACGACCGATTCCCACAATGGCCGGCCGTCGGCGGCGAGTGACGCAATGGGTTCCTGCCCCAGCACGTTTGTGAGCAGCGGCCGGAGCCACATCTCGCTCGACCATGCAGAATCCACCATGGCCGCATATTCACATGGCTCCGGCGCGGCGCATCACCATTTTCGCGCGCCGAGGCACGGCGCGTTACATGATGCTCCAGAAGGGGCGAACAAGGTCCAGCGAAAACACCCAGCGTCCGTCACGCAGTCCCCGCGACACGTCGAATCGCAGGAGATCGAAGGCGACGATCATGCTGGTACCGATCGACGGATAGAGACCCGTTTCCCGCGGGCGCAGTGGATCCGGCGACGGAACGCTCCCGCCACTGCGCAGAATGCCGACCTCGATGTCGGGCTGGTGCAGCCAGACGAGGGTGCCGTGGGGCACCAGCATCGCCCGCGCCGGCGCCTTCCCGAACCGGCCGATCGCGATCGCTGGGAATGGAACCGGAATGTGCCACTCGATGTGCTGCGATGCAGCCCGGTCGCTCACGAGTGAATGGTAGGAGTAGCCCGGTGCGCTTACCGGGCCGCCAAGGAACACGAGTTCCTGCGCGATCAGGTTTCCCGTGGCCACGGCTGCCGCGCCGAAGGTCCGTGAAACGAAACGCATGTCACGCGTGGGGCGTTCGACTTCCAGAGTAAACGAACCGCGGGTCACGGTGGTGGCGGTGCACGGGCCTGCGCACACCGGCAAGGCACGGCCGTCGGCAGCGCTCACGCGCAATTCACCGTTGCCGCGGAATTCCAGTCCGAACCGTCCGAGGGACGTCGGCCGATCGAGTCGCAGCGCGCCGCGCCACAGTGCGAGCGGCGCCGCGGGGATCGTCGCCTCGAACGTCCCGGATGCCGCCTGCGCGTTGACGTTTACAGCGCGGTGGCGCTCCCTGGCGACATCCAGCGAAAGCCGGCTGGATCCGAAGGTCAGCGACCCCCCGCCTCCGATGGACTCGAGCCCGTAGGGATCGGTGTAGTCGCTACCGGTTTCCTGAGCGGCAAGGCTGTTGACCAGCAGCGATCGCTCCGCAAGGTCGCCGGCGTCGGTGAGCGAATTGGCGTAGTGTGCACGCGCCTCGACGCCGGCTGCGTTCTGCCAGGTGAGCTCGAACCGTGTCTTGGTTCGCTCATCAGCCAATCCATGTCGTGCGCGGGCGCTGACACCGAAACCGCGTCCGAGTTGCCACGAGAGCCCGGCGCCAAACGCCACTCCCTCGACCCGATTGAAGCGCACAAAATCGCTGACGCCGCGAGCCGCGAGCACCGAACCACGCGCGCGCCGCAGCGCCTGTTCCCGGACGAGTGCCCGGACTTCGGCCTGGACGCGACGAACTTCCTCCGCCGTTGTTGTTGATCGGATGTCCGGCGGCAATGAATCGAGGATGTTGGCCGACGGCCATGTGTGCATCCTGCGCACGGCCTCCGGCGCATTGACGATCTCCGACCCCGCAAAGGTCGCGAGTGGGATTCCCTGATTCAGCTCGTAATCGCCGATTTCCCAGCGCCCCCGGATGATCCCGCGGGCGGGATAGTCCAGCCATGTCGCGGTCCGCCGAATCTCGATTTCCTGTCGTCGAGGCAGCCAGAATCGCGTCCCGACGAGCCCATTCTCCAGAACCACAAAGAGATCTTCCAGTTGCTTGTCGAGGAATGCCGCCCTGGTGAAGCTGAGCGCCATCCGGACCACCTGGGCGTTGTCGCGGTCCAGGTAGATGGCACCGATGACCCGCGGTTCCCGGTCATCGCGCGGGCGGATCTTCACCTCGTAGACGCCGATGACCCGTCCGGGAATGGTGATGCGAAGCGAGTCGGTCAGCGCAAAGTCATATTCGGTGATACCGAGTGGCGAGAGCGGATGCGGCACGTCCTGCACCTCGTCCCCATCGCCGAGCCGGATGATGGCCGGGAAGTTGTTCTGGATGATCCCCAGGTGATCGCGGTGATACTGGATGTCGGTGGGCAGCAGCGTCGTGTCCCGGCGACCCACGATACGCTGTTTGCTCAAGTTCGGGGTCCGCCAGTACACTTGGAGCGCGAGTTCGTCAGCCTTCACGACCTTCGGCGGTTCGCGGAACCCCTCGCCGAGCTGTGCGAGGAAGGTGACGTAGCCGTGCGCGATGGCTTGATAGTCCACGAGCCCGCTGTCCGCGAGCTGCTGCGCCCGACGCTCCGTCGCGAGACGGACGAGGGTCAGGGTGCGCGCTTCATTCCATTCCTGCGCACCCGCATTTGCGGATCCAAGCACCACCAACATGCTGAACATCCTGAACGCACGCATTCACGCAACTTATTCATGCTGATACCGGTTTGGCGCGAGATTGCGTTCGACCTCGAGTCTCCGGTGTCGGCATTCGCGAAGCTTCGCCGCGGACCATTCTCATTCCTGCTGGAGTCTGCCCCGGCGGGCGGGGAAAACTGGTCGCGCTTCACCTACCTCGGCACCGAGCCGCGGCGCGCCTGGCGCCTGCGCGACGGCATCGTCCAGGAATGGACGGCGGAACAAGGGTGGCACGGCGAACGCCGTCCGAACGACCCGCTGCTCGACCTGGAGCAGACATTGGCGCGCAACCCGGTGGCGCCCGACGCTGCATTATCCGCCCGCTGCGGGGGGTTCTGGGGTGGCGCGGTCGGATACTTCGGCTACGACGTCGTCCGGCACATCGAACGCCTGCCGGATGCGCCTCCACGAGGGATCGAAGCACCCGACGCGCTCTTCGTCATGACGCGGGTGCTGGTGGTGATCGACAACCTTCGATCGCGCGCGGTGCTGGTCGCGTCCATGGAGGTGCCGGCCGATGCCGACGCGGACGAAATCCTGCGCTGCCGGCAAGCCGCGGAACGGGACCTGGACGATGCGACGGATCGCCTGCGCGCCCCCTCCCTGCTCCGACCGCTGGCGCTCCCCGACTCCGCGTCTCGCGCGGCCGGCACCTCGAACTACGAACGGGAGGCATTCGAACGCGACGTGCGGCGCATCCAGGAATACATCGTTGCCGGCGACGCCTTCCAGGTCCTGCTGGCGCGGCGCATCTCCATTCCCCACGACTTCGACACCACCGAACTGTATCGAACGCTTCGGATGGTGAATCCCTCACCGTACATGTACCACCTGCAGCTGGATGGCGTCGAGTTGGTGGGCAGCTCTCCGGAGTTGCTCGTGCGTGTCCAGCAGCGCAGGATCATCGTGCGTCCCATCGCCGGCACGCGCCCGCGCGGTCGGGACGATGCCGACGACGCCCGACTCGCCGATGAGCTGCTGGCGGACGAAAAGGAACGCGCCGAGCATCTGATGCTCGTGGACCTGGGCCGGAACGACGTTGGCCGGGTCGCGCGCTTCGGCACCGTTCGCGTCACGGATTTCATGGTGGTCGAGCGATACTCCCACGTCCTGCATCTTGTCAGCGAGGTCGAGGGGGAATTGCGCCCGGAAGTGACCGCAGTCGACGCGTTGCGCGCGACCTTCCCCGCCGGCACGATGACAGGCGCGCCGAAGGTGCGTGCGATGGAGATCATCGACGAGATGGAGCCGGAGCGGCGCGGCCCGTACGCGGGGACGGTTGGTTACATCGCTGCCGACGGCGGCCGCATGGACCTGGCGATCACGATCCGCACCTGCGTGGTCGCGGGCGGCGTCGCTTCCGTGCAGGCGGGGGCCGGCATCGTGCACGATTCCGTTCCGGCCCGCGAATGGGAGGAAACCGAGAGCAAGGCGGGCGCCATCCTGACTGCGATCGGCCGGATTCGCGCGCGACGCTAGGCAGACGGCGCGCAGCCATTCATATTCCTCCCACACATGCGCTTCAAGCTCACCAGCGCGGACAACCAGTCGTTCGAGCTCAAGACCGGCGTTACCCAGGTCGTTGGCCGCGCGCCGACGAGCGACATCCCCGTCTTCGATCCTACCATCTCGCGCCGTCACGCGGAGATCAGCACGGGCGACAAGACCGTCGATGTCCGTGACCTCGGATCGAGCAACGGTACCTTCCTGAACGGTTCGCGCGTCGAGAACTGCACGGTCACGCTCGGCGACACGATCACCTTCGGGAAAGTCGCCTTCAAGCTGCAGTCAGTGGACGCCGCGCCGCCTCCGGCCATCGGCGAAAAGCCCGCCGGCGCGACCATCGTCCGGCAGCTGCCGATGCGCAACACGCCGGGCAGCGCGTTCGCGTCGATCAAGTCCGGCGAACAGGAGGCGATGCAGAACGCCGAGGAGAAGGTTCGGCAGAAGCTCGAAACGCTCCTGAATGTCGCGACCGAGCTTGGCCGCGCAGTGGACACCGACGCGATCCTGGCCAAGATCGTCGAACAGGCGTACCAGATCCTCACGGTGGACCGCGTGGCCATTCAGCTCATGGACGACGTCGGGCAACTGGTCACGAAGATCGCGCGCGACAAGCGTGGCGCCGAGCAACAGCGCACGGTTCCGCAATCGATCGCCCGGGCGGCGATCGCCGATAAGGTGGCCATCCTGTCGGACAATGCAGGCGAAGACCAGCGGTTCGGCGGCCAGTCCATCCTCATGCAACAGGTGCGTTCGGCGATCTGCGTTCCCCTGATGGGCAAGGAAGACAGCACGTTGGGCGTCCTCTACGTCGACAACGTCTCGGCGGCGCATCGCTTCACGCCCGACGACCTGGATTACGTGGTAGCCTTCGCGGGGCTGGCCGCCGCGTCCATCGAGAACCGGCTGAACATCGAGCGGCTCAACCGCGAGACGGCGGCGCGGAGCAATTTCGAGCGATACTTCACGCCGCAGCTCGCGAAGCGAATCGCGAGTTCCGAGGGAGCAACGCGACTGGGCGGCGAGAAGCGCGAAGTCACTGTGCTCTTTTCCGACATCCGGGGCTTTACCGCGCTCTCGGAGACGATGCCGCCGAACGAAATGGCCACGCTCCTCACCGATTATTTCACCGAAATGGTGGAGTGCGTGTTCCGCAACGAAGGGACGCTCGACAAGTTCATCGGCGATGCGGTCATGGCGCAGTGGGGCGCGCCGATCGGCAGCGAGGGCGATCCCGACAAGGCGATGCAGGCCGCGATCGAGATGATGCGCGAGCTCGCCAAGCTCAATGCGCAGTGGAAGCAGGAAGGCCGGCCGCAGCTCGAGATCGGGATTGGGCTGAACCATGGCGACGCGTTCGCGGGCAACATCGGCTCGGAGCGTCGCCTCGAATACACGGTTATCGGAGACACCGTCAATACGGCAAGCCGTCTGTGCTCAGCGGCAGGACCGGGTGAGATCCTGATTTCGAACGAGATGAAAAGTGTCCTGTCGAAGAAGCCGAAGCTGAAGGAGATGCCGCCGATGGAGCTCAAGAACAAGTCGCAGCCGGTCAAAGTCTACAAAGTCATCATCTGATGGTGCCGGCGGGGTTCGAGCGGTTGCTGCTGGGTCACGCAGTCGCCATCGCTCGCTCCGACGTTGCCGCCGGGGTGCGTCGCGCGCTCGTCCATCCTGACGGTTCGAAGTACACGCTGCACGAGTACGCGGCCCGGCACCCGGGAGCGCGGTTGCTCCAGGGTCGAGGCGCCGCGTACGCGGTTGCGCTTCCCCATACGCCGTTTCGCGTCGTGGTTCGGCACAACCGGCACGGCGGCGCGCTTGCCCGCGTCACCGGGGATCGCTTCATCGCGCCGACGCGTGCCCCATACGAGCTCGAGGTGTCCATCGCGCTGGCGCACCTGGGCATCCCCACGCCGGAAGTCATCGCGTATGCGCTGTATCCCCCTGGCGGCTGGCTGCAGCGGAGCGACGTATGCTCCCGCGAGGTCACCGGGGGGCGAGACCTGGCGCAGGTACTGACCGGCGAGGGAACCGCGCAGCGCGCCGAGGCGCTTGCCTGCACCGCCACGCTCGTCGGCACTCTCTCGGCAGCCGGCGCCCGTCATGCTGACCTGAACGCCAAGAATGTGCTGCTCGCTGGTGAGACGGCGTACGTCCTCGACGTCGATCGGGTGAGGCTGCGACAGCGGCCCGATGCCACCCTGGCGGGAAACCTCGACCGGCTGGCGCGGTCGCTCCGCAAGTGGCGTGAGACGGCGGGCGCGCGCGTGACGGACGACGATATTATCCAGCTCGCGGAGCGCGCACGCGCCACCGCCCAGGCTCTTTCCTGAAGGAGAACTTCGCGTGTCTACTCCCGCTGCGTCGCTGACGCGGCTCAGACGCAAGCTCAAGGCGGACCTGTGGAAGCGTCAGGGACGCATTCCCGGCGGCTCCGGCTCCAATGCCGCAAAGTGGTTCGCCATCGAAGACGCTGCGCTGTCGCCGGGCAAGGCGGGCTATGGTTGGGATGACGCCGGCCTGGACGAACGCGTGGTCGAGTACGCCTGGCTGTTTGATCGTATGCGTGCACTCGACAACGGACACGGTCGCGTCCTCGACGCGGGATCCGTGCTGAATCATGCCGCGGTGCTGCAGGCGTGGCGCGCGGCCAAACACTCCCCGGTGTCGATCGTGACGCTCGAGTATGAGCGCTTCGCGGACGTATCAAACGACGTGCGCTACGAGTTCGCCGACCTGCGTCATCTTCCCTATCGCGATCAGTGGTTCTCGACCGTGCTCTCCCTTTCCACCATCGAGCACGTCGGCCTGGACAACCGCATCTACGGCGAAACAGCGGGCGCCGTCGCTGCCACGTCGAATCCGTCGGCGGAGGCGCAGCGGGCCGTCCAGGAGTTGCAGCGCGTGCTGCAGCCCGGAGGAACCCTGCTCCTCTCAGTGCCGTTCGGCGCGCGATCCAACCGCGGGTGGTTTCGGATTTTCGGTGCGGAAGACCTCGAGGCCATCACCGGGCTCCCGGGATGGACCGGTGCGCGCACACGCGTCTTCCGCGCCCTTCGTGAAGGATGGCGCGAATGCGCGCCAGCGGAGGCGGCGACCGCCGGCTATAACGAGCCTGCAGGCCGCCCCGGCCAGCAGACGGCACCGCCGTACGTGGCCGCCGCCGAAGCGGTGGCGCTGGTCGAGATGCAGAAACGCTAACGGATCTTCCACGCGCGCGTTGACGCCAGCTCGTCGATGAGCGCGTCGAGGGCTGCGACGACGCGGTCCACCGGCAGGTCGACGAGGCGCCGCTCATCGTCCGCAAATACATTCCTGCCCTGGGTGCGATAGGGGCTCCAGCGGCTGTTTCCCTTGCGCTGCAGTGCAAGAGTCGGTGTCTGGAAGGCGGATGCCGCATGCGTGATCGCCGTCTCTGGGCTGATCAGCAGATCCGCCGTCTCGATGGCCGCAAACACTTCGCTCAGCGACAGCGATGCGGCGCGTCCATCCACAGCCTTGGCGAGGTCCCAGGCAATGGCGGCCTCGGATGGCATGCCGGCAAGGAGAATCGTCGCCTCGGGGAGCCGCTCGCGAACCCGGCGCAGCACCTCGCTGAATTTCCCGGCGGGCCACGATCGCTCCGGGTGACCGACGGAGACGTTGACGAGGACCCGGGGTCGCCCGGTGGATCCCCAGAGCGTTTCAGCAGCCTGCCGGTCACGCTCGGAAACAGCCAACCGCGGACGCCAGTCGCGATCGGGAGCAACGCCAAAGGGCCGTGTGAGTGCGGCGACATAGTCCGTCCAATGGTCGCGGCGTTCTGGCTCGACCTTCACGGTATAAATGGAATCATTCTGTCGACTGCCGATCCCGATGCGCACCGGTGCACGGGTGCTGAGGAGCAGCGCCGCGGTCTGCGTGCTCAGCCCCCGGAGGACGACACGGCCATCAACGACTACGTCATAGCCTCGTTTGCACAGCGCCCTCCAGGTCGGCAGTGACTTGAGCAGGAAGCCGCCGCGCCGATGGACCAGCACCTCATTCACGAATGACAACGTGCGCGCCAGGGGCGCATTCTGCGGCGATGCCAGGACGTCGAACACCAATCGCGGTTGCGATTCCGCGATGGCGCGCATGGCCTCAATGGAAATAATCAGGTCACCGATCCCGTCATTGCGGATGAAAAGGACCCGGCGGGCGCGAGCCCGCCAATCGTTGCGCATGGGGCGTGTTCCGCCGAATGCGCGCAGCATCGCGGCGAGAAACCATTTGCGCCACAACTCTTCAACCCACTGCAGGCGTGGCATCAGTTACTGCCACCCCAGGTCGTGGATGATCGCGTCCAACACAGCGATGACCCGGTCCGGCGGAAGCCCGATCAGGGATCGCGGATCGTCGGAAAACGCGACGCGCCCGCGGTTGCGATACGGCACCCATTGCTCCGTGCCCTTCCGCATCAGCGCAAGCACCGGAATGTGAAACGCGGATGCGATCACGGTAATCGCGGTATCGGGGCTGACCACGAGATCCGCGGTCGCGGTCACGGCGGTCACTTCCGGCAGGGAGAGTGGCATTGCCACGCCGCCACCATCGCTCGCCAGAGTGGTCGCGGCCTGGTCGCCGCCCGGCATGGTGGGAACGATGATGGCCGCCTGTGGCAGCCGCTTCCGGATTGCCTGGATGACAGGGCCAAACCGTCCAAGCGGCCATTGCCGATCCGCAGATGCCGAGTACAGGTTGACGAGCACGCGCGGACGCCCTGTCCCCGAATTCCTCCATCGCTCGTCCGCCGCGGCCCGGTCGTCGTCCGACAGTGGAAGCTTCGCACGCCAGTCGCGGCTGTCTCCCGCAATGCCGAATGGCGTCCCGAGTGCAACGATCGCGTCGACCCAATGCGCGATTTTCGGCAGGTGAATGGGCACAGAATAGACCCGGTCGTTCCGCCGGCCAGCGATCCCGATACGCCACGACGCCCCGGTACTCAACATCAACATCTGCGTTTGCTTGTTCACGTTCGCGATCGCAACGCGTCCGTCGATGACCACGTCATATCGATTGCGGCGCAGACGACGCCACGTCGGCCACGCCTTCAGCAGGAACTGGCGCTTATGGACGATGACCTCGTTCACGAAGGAAAGCGTCCGGGCAAATGCGGCATTCTGTGGTGATGCCAGCAGATCGAGCGTGAAGGCGGGAGAGACTTCAGTGATCGCCCTGAGCAGCTCCATCGTGACCATCAGGTCGCCGATACCGTCGTCGCGGATGAAGAGAATGCGGTACGGCCGCGCATGCCAGTCCGGCAATGGCCGCCGAGGCCCGCCGAGCAACGCGACCATACCCCAGGAAAACGCCGAGCGAACCGCGGCCTCGATGGACGGGATTCGCATCGCGGCGGTCAGGTCTTTCCGGTGCCCGGCGTCCGGTATTGCGGATCGTTGTACATCTTGAATTGCCGGTACACCTTCGGCACCACGCGTCCCGCGGCCATGTCGCCCACGAGCCTGGAGATTTCTGCGGCAAGATCATCGCGCTGTTCGCGCATGACCTCCAGCCGCTGATTGCATCGGACGCGAAACTCCTCGGTGGCATCCGGACGCTCCGCCTGCTCGGCCATATGGAAAATCTTCAGCTCGATGATGGTGATCTTGTCGACCAGCGACCCCACCGTCTCAGCCATGGGGCTGGCCAGGGCGTGTGCCTGCGATCTGGTTCCGGACTTCTTCGTCGATGCGCTCGATCAGGTCATTCCGCTTCTGATTCAACTTGTCGACGTTGCGCTTGGCGGCAGCGACCTGGTCATCGTCGCTGACACGCGCCTTGTCCTCCTCGTGCCACAGCTCGATGTTGGTCATCGCCAGGCGCGAGATAAGCTCTCCGATGTTGTCTGCCATGGCGCAGAATATAGAACCTCGGCGCCAGCGGCAGCGAGTAGTTTTCCCGGCGATGAGCCATCCGACGCTGGACCGCGTCGCCATCGTCATGATGAGCGCCGTGGGCGATGCGGTGCATGTGCTGCCGGTGGTGAATGCGATCAAGCGGCACCGTCCCACCTGCCACATCACGTGGTTTCTCGAGCCACTGCCGGCGACGCTGGTCCGCGGCCATCCGGCCGTGGATGAGGTCGTCGAGGTGAAATCGCGCGGCGGTCTCACCGCTTGGCGCGACGTGGTCCGGAGCCATGGCGATCGGGAGTTCGACGTCGTCCTCGACTTGCAGGTCGCCATCAAGGCCGGGTTACTGACCGCCCTCCTCAACGCGCCGGTCAAGCTGGGCTTCGACTTCGGCCGCTCACGTGACGCCAACTGGTTGTTCACCAACGCCCGGATCCCGCGCCACACCCCGCAGCATGTCCAGGATCAATACTTCGAGTTCCTCGACGTGCTCGGCGTGCCGCATGATCCCGTTGAATGGGCCATCGGCCCATGGGCTTCCGAAGCCGGATGGGCGTCCGAGCTCATTCCTCCGAACTCACCGCCGATCGCTGCCATCGTGGTTGGCACCAGCAAGGCTGAGAAGGACTGGCCGGCGGAGCGGTGGGTGCCGGTGGTCGACGCGCTGCATCAGCGATTCAACATGCTGCCGGCGCTGGTCGGCGGAACGTCTGAGCGTGAGCGCGCC
>Ga0196976_1001508_pt1 | contig 10529 bp, 11 predicted proteins | sample S3v_513CmetaG_FD_148644 | JGI IMG/M metagenome (GOLD analysis project Ga0196976, IMG submission 148644) | Soil microbial communities from Anza Borrego desert, Southern California, United States - S3+v_5-13C | ecosystem: Environmental > Terrestrial > Soil > Desert | place: USA: California...
ACCCGCGCCGCTGCGCGCGCTGATCGGCCGGCTCGCCGCGGCGGGCGTGGACAACCTCGTCGCGGCCGGCAACACGGGGGAGTTCTACGCGCTAGAGCTGCAGGAGATCCTCGCGGTCTACGCCGAGGTGGCGCAGGCCAACGCGGGCCGCAGCGCGGTCACTGCCGGGGTCGGGCGCTCGCTCAAGGAAGCCATCGTGCTCGCGCGCGCGGCGGAGAAGGAGGGCTTCGACGCGCTGATGATCCACCAGCCGCCGGACCCGTTCGCCTCCCCCGCCGGCATGGTGGCGTACAACCACGCGGTCGCCGGGGCGACCCGGCTGCCGGTGCTCCTCTACATCCGCCGCGACGTCTTCTCCGACGAAGAATTCTCCAAGCTGCTCGACCAGCCGAACATCGTCGGCATGAAGTACGCGTTTCCCGACGCGCCGAAGCTTGCGGAGCGCATCCGCGCGTGCCGGCCGCTCGGCAAGATCGCGGTGTGCGGCCTTGCCGAGCCGTGGGCGGCGCCGTTCCAGGCGGTCGGCGCGCAGGGCTTCACCTCGGGCCTCGTCAACGTGCTGCCGCAGCTTTCCGTCCAAGTGCGCGACGCCCTCGCCAGAGGCGACTACGAGACGGCGCGCGCCGCGTGCGAGCGCATCGCGCCCTTCGAGGCGATGCGGGCGATGCAAGGCAGCGGCTGGAACGTCACGGTCGTGAAGCAGGCCATGCGCGCGATGGGCCATGCTGTGGGCCCGGCGCGCCCGCCGGCCTCCCCCGAGCTGCCTTCCGCCTTCGCGAAGAAGCTCGAGTCGCTCCTCGGCGAATGGGAATGCCTGTGAGCGACGCGCGCTTCCGCGCCGAAGACCTGCGCGCCTTCGCCGCGCAGATGCTGGGCGCGCTCGGCATGGACGCGGACATGGCGCGCGCCATGAGCGCCCGGGTGATCGACGCCGACCTGCTCGGCTACCCGACGCACGGGCTCGCGTTCTTCCCCGCCTACCTCGAGCGCATCGAGAAGCGCATGATCGCGTTGTCGGGGAGCTGGGAGGTCGTGTCCGACCGTCCCGGCGCCTTCGCCTGGAAGTGCGAGCGCCTGCCCGGCGCGTGGGTGATGGAGAAGGCGACCGCCGAGCTGATCGTGCGCGCCAGGGCGCAGGGCGTGGCCACGGCGACGATCGCCAAGTGCTCGCACATCGGCTGCCTGCAGACCTACCTCCCGCCGTTCACGGAGCAGGGGCTCCTCGTCTTCCTCGCCTGCACGAATCCGGGCATCTACTCGGTGGCGCCCTTCGGCGGCGCGGATGCGGTGCTCACCAGCAACCCGATGGCCTACGGATTCCCGACGAGCGGGGCGCCGGTGCTCATCGACCAGAGCACCTCGCTCGCGAGCAACGCGTTCTTCAACGGCTTCGCCGCGCGCAAGGAGAAGCTGCCCGCAAAGTGGCTGCTCGACGCGCACGGCAATCCGACCGACGACCCGACCGCGCTGGGCGCGAAGCCGGCCGGGACGATCCTGCCGCTCGGGGGCCTGGAGTTCGGCTACAAGGGTTTCGGCTACGGCATTGCGGTAGAGGCCCTGTCGCTCGCGCTGTCGGGCTACGGCCGCGCGCAGAAGCCCGACGCATTCGGCCAGAGCGTGTTCATCCAGGCCATCGACCCGGATGCCTTCGCCGGCCGCGAAGCCTTCCTGCGCGAGATGGACCATCTCGTCGCCGCCTGCCACGCGAGCCGCCCGCGCCGGGGCGTGGAGCGCGTCCGCGTGCCCGGCGAGCGCGCGCTCGCGGCGAAGGCCGACCAGGAAAAGAACGGCGTGCGGATCGCCCCCGCGACGCTGCAGAAGCTCGACCCGTGGCTGAAGAAACTGGGCGTCGCCTTTCCCCAGGAGGAGAAACCATGAAGAAGCTCGCCGCAGTGCTGCTCGGCCTGGCCGTGTCGTTCGGCGCCCAGGCTTTCCCGACCAAGCCGATCAAGGTGGTGATCGCATTCCCGCCGGGCGCGGCGCACGACACGCTCGGGCGCATCCTCGCGAGCGAGTTCGGCAAGGGCTTCGCGCCGGGCTCGATCGCGGAGAACAAGCCCGGCGGCGGAACCGTCATCGCCACCGACTACGTCGCCAAGTCGGCGCCCGACGGCCACACGATCCTGATGGTGGGTTTTCCGTTCCCGCTCATCAACAGCATGTTCCCGAACTCGGGCCTCGACGTGACGCGGGACTTCAAGGCGGTGATCAACGTCATGTCCTCGCCGAACGCGCTCATCTCCCGCGCCGACCTGCCCTACAAATCGCTCGCGGAGGTGATCGCCGCGGCGAAGGCGAGCCCGGGCAAGATCACCTACGCCTCGGTGGGCAACGGCTCCTCCCCGCACATGGGCATGGAGCTTCTGAAGAAGATCGCCGGCGTGGACATCCTCAACGTGCCGTACAAGGGGAGCGCCCCCGCGCGCACCGCGATGCTCGGCGGCGAGGTAGACATCATGTTCGACAACCTGCCGAACGTCGTGCCGATGGTGAAGGGCGGCAGGATGCGCGCGCTCGCCGTGACCTCGCCGCAGCGCTCGCGCCTGCTTCCCGAGGCGCCGACGATGGCGGAGGCGGGCGTGGCGAACTACGTGATGGACATCTGGTTCGGGGTGGCGGTCCCGGCGGCCACGCCGCCGCAGGCGATCGCCGCGCTCAACAAGGAGATCAACCGCATCATCGCAACGCCGGAGGTGAAGGCGCGCCTCGAAGGCATGGGCCTCGACATCATCGGCGGCAGCGCGGAGAGCTTCCAGAAGCGCATCGCCGACGACGTCGCGAAGTGGTCCGGCGTGGTGCGCGACGCCGGCATCAAGCCGCAGTAGCGGTGGACCTCGGCATCCGCGGCCGCCGCGCGATCGTCTGCGGCGCGAGCAAGGGCCTCGGCCGGGGCTGCGCCGAGGCGCTCGCCGCCGAGGGGGTCGAGCTCTTCATCGCCGCTCGCGGCAAGGAGGCCCTCGACGAGTTCGCCTCTCACCTTCAGAAGACTTTTTCCGTCAAGGCGCATGCGATTTGCGCCGACGTCACGACCGAAGACGGCCGCAGGGCGATCCTCGCCGCGTGCCCGGAGCCGGACGTGCTGGTGAACAACGCGGCGGGCCCGCCGGGCGGCGACTTCCGCCAGTTCGGCCCCAAGGACTGGCTCGCGGCGGTGGAGGCGAATCTCGTCGCGCCGCTCGAGCTCATCAAGGCGACGCTCGACGGCATGGCCTCGCGGCGCTTCGGGCGCATCGTGAACATCACCTCGCGCTCGGTGAAGGCGCCGCTGCCGCACCTGCCGCTGTCGAACGGCGCGCGCGCCGGCCTGACCGCGGTGGTGGCGACGATCGCGCGCGATCCGAAGATCGCCAGGGCCAACGTGACGATCAACAACCTGCTGCCCGGGCTCTTCGACACCGAGCTCTACCACAAGCGCAATGCGGCGCTCGTGAAGCAGACCGGCAAGGCGATCGCGCAGGTGGACGCGGAGCGCCTGGCCGAGATCCCGGCCGGGCGCCTCGGATTGCCGTCCGAGTTCGGCGCGGCCTGCGCCTTCCTCTGCAGCGCCCACGCCGGCTACATCACGGGGCAGAACCTGCTGCTCGACGGCGGTAGCTACCAGGGCGTGCTCTGAGCAGCACGTAGTCGAGGAGCGGGTTCATCCAGCCGCTCGCGGTGCAGTAGTGCGAGCGAAAGGGCGCGATGTGGTGCCGGCGATGCGTCTCCGCCTTGAGGACCAGGTGGAGTCCCTGCAGGAAGGCGACCGCGCGTGGCACGCGATCCATGTGCGCCCACTTGTGGCACTGGTTCGTCACGAGGATGCCCAGGCAAAGAAAAACCACAAGGGTTCTTGAAAAGGGCATTTCCTGCATGAATAGCGCCGCCATCAACAGCGGCACGCAGGCGAGGCAGCTCGAGCCGTTCGTCTCGACGAAGTCGTGGCGCGTCATCGCGTGCGGATCGGCGTGGTGCTCGCGGAACGGACGGATGAACGCCGGGCCGACGAGCGGCGTGTCGAGGCGGCCGAAGCTGTCGAACACCCAGTGCGCCACCCCGCTCAGCAGGTCGGCCGCCAGCCAGGCGAGCACGGCGCACGGCAGCAGGAATCGGTCGAGCTCAAGGCTGACGGCGTTCACTCCTAGGAGCAGCAGGAAGAGCGCGATCCCGCTTAGCTCCAGCGCGCGCTGGGCGCGGCCGTAGCGCGAGAGCGCCTCAGCCGTAGGGCGTCGGACGTCCACGACGGCGGAACGGATAGACGAGCTGGCCTAGGTAATCCTGCGGTGGCTGGAAGTTCACGGTGCCGTAGCGCTGCGGCCAGCGGCCCGGCAGGTGCGCGGTGCCGAACACCACGTCCCACAGCGGCAGGAAGCCGGCGAAGTTCTTGTCGAGCCCTTCGTCTTCCGAGGAGTGGTGCCAGTGGTGGTACTCGGGCGTGGCGATGATCCAGCGCAGCACCGGCCAGCGCCAGCGCACGTTGGCGTGGATGTACACGGCATGGATGGAGACGAAGGCGAGGTAGGCGAGCAACGCGCCCTGCGAGAAGCCCAGGACGAAGACCGGCAGGAAGCCGGCCGCGCGGGTCACGACGACATCGACGAGGTGCATGCGCGAGCCGGCGAGCCAGTCCATTTCCAGGCTCGAGTGGTGGATGGCATGGAAGCTCCACAGGAACGGCACCTTGTGGAACGCCCGGTGCACCCAGTACGTCGTCAGGTCCACCACGAGCAGGATCTCGACGAACTGCAGCCAGAGGGGCTGCGCGGCGATCGCGCGCTGGAAATCCATCTGCACCGCCCAGGCGAACATCGCCTGCACCGGCACCATGGCGACGAAGGAGAGCACCTGCACCCCGGCGTGGCTGACGAAGAAATGCTTGAGGTCGGTCTGCCAGCCGGCGCGGAAGATGCGCTGCCGGCGAAGCGCGAAGAACCGCTCGAGCGGAATGAAGAGCAGGCCGAGCACCAGGAGCTCGAGGACGAAATAGTCCAGGCCGAGCGAGAAGGACGGGCGATCGCCGGCCGATACCGGTTGCGCGTCCGGGCCGCCGAGGAGCAGGGCGGCCGCGGCGAGGACCAGGCCGAGCAGCCCGTGGGACTTGCTCCGCAGCAGGAAGAGCGAAGCAACGGCGAGCGCGAGCGTCGCGAGGATGCACGCGGCGAGGATGCCGCGCAAGACCGGCAGGTTCGCCCTGTAGAACGGCAGCGCGTCCGGCGTGACGAGCGTCTCGGGAAAGAGGAAGCAGAACTCCGCCAGCACGCACAGCATGCCGAGCGCCCCGGAAGCGACGCCGGCGCGCTTGCCGAGGTCGGCGCGGAGGCGCGGAGTCATCGCGGGCAGTTTACACTTCGCCCCGCAACCGAAAGGAGAAGCAGCGTGGGCAATCCGTACATCGTGAAGGACATCCAGCGCGTCCCGCCGAAGCTCGTCGAGGCGGCGCGCAAGTTTCCCGCGGCGATCCTCGCCGACGTCGCCGGACGGCGCGGCTCGCTCGGCGGGCGCATCCAGCCGCTTTCGAAGGCGATGAAGGTCGCCGGCCCGGCGTTCACCGTGGAGGTGCGCCCCGGCGACAACCTGATGATCCACGCGGCGCTGCTCCTCGCGAAGCCGGGCGACGTCCTCGTCGTCGACGGCAAGGGCGACCTTTCCTGCGCGCTCACCGGCGGCCTGATGGCGGCGCAGGCAAAGGCCGCCGGCATCGCCGGCTTCGTCATCGACGGCGCGGTGCGCGACACCGACGAGGGCGCGCAGGGCGACTTCCCGATCTTCGCCGCGGGCTGCAACCCGAACGGGCCGCAGAAGGGGGTGCCGGGCTGGATCAACATCCCCGTCTCGCTCGCCGGCACGGCGGTTAACCCCGGGGATCTCGTCGTCGGCGACGCCGACGGCGTGGTGATCATCCCGCGCGAGCAGGCGGAGAAGGTGATCGGCGGCGCGCAGGCGAAGATCGACGCCGAGGCGGCGCGCATGAAGGAGATCGAGGCCGGCAAGCTCGCCTCGCCCTGGGTCGCCGAGACGCTGCGCAAGGTCGGCGTGCTGGGACCGAACGAGCCGCTCTAGCGCCCGGGAGGTGCGCGCCGAGCTCGCCGCGTTCGCCGCGCGCTACGAGCGCGGGCTGGCAGCGGGCTTCCTCTTGGCGGCGCAGCTCGACTAGAGGTTCGTTTCGAACTCCGCAGGATCGAAGCCGACGAGGAGCCGGGATCCGGCCTCGACGATCGGCCGGCGGATCGCGCTCGCGTGCTTCTCCAGGAGCGCGAGGGTGCGCTCTTCCGTCAGGTTCGACCGGTCGGCCTCGGGAATCTTTCGCCAGGTCGGGCCGCGCGTGTTGGCGAGCTTCTCCGCGCCGACTTTTGCCGCCCATGCCTTCAGCTTGCCGGGCGGCACGCCGTCCTTCTTGTAGTCGTGGAACTCGTACGCGATCTTCCTCGCCTCCAGCCAGGCGAAGGCCTTCTTCATCGTGTCGCAGTTACGGATGCCATAGACGCGTGGATGCATGGTCACGATTGAAACACAGGGCCGCCGGATTTAAGCAGAATCGCGGCCATGCGAATCTTCCTCCTGGCGCTGGGCTTTTTCTTCGCCGCCTCCGCGCAGGCGGCCTGCATCAACGACCGCTACGGCAATCCCGTCTGCCCGCCGGCGGGCGGCGAGTGCGTGATCGACCGCCACGGCGAGCCGATCTGCTCCGGGCCCGACGGCTCGGTGCGCTTCGACCGCGCGGGCGATGCGGTTTGCGGCCGCGGAGCCTGCGTGACCGACATCCACGGCGAGATCATGTGCTCCACCGAGCCGCGCGGCTCGGCGACCCTCGACCGCTACGCGCAGGCCGTGTGCACCGGCGGCTGCGAGCGCGCCTCGAAGTCCCGTTGCGTGGTGCCGCGCCGCTAGACTTCTACTTGGCGAGGGCCTTCATGGCCCGTTCCAGGCCCGAGAGGGTAGTGGGGAACATGCGGCCGCCCATCAGCTCCTTCATGATGCCGATCGACTGGCGGTAGTTCCAGATTTCCTCCGGCTCGGGGTTGAGCCAGATGCACTTCGGGTAGACGTCGGTGAAGCGCTTGATCCACGCGGCGCCCGGTTCCTCGTTGAAGTACTCCACCGAGCCGCCCGGCTGCAGGATCTCGTAGGGGCTCATGGTCGCGTCGCCGACGAAGATCACCTTGTAGTCGTGGCCGTACTTGTGCAGCAGGTCCCAGGTGCGGGTTCGCTCGGAGTGGCGGCGCCGGTTGTCCTTCCACACGAAGTCGTACAGGCAGTTGTGGAAGTAGAAGAACTCGAGGTGCTTGAACTCGGTCTTCGCCGCGGAGAAGAGCTCCTCGGCGAGCTGGATGTGGTCGTCCATCGTGCCGCCGATGTCCATCAGCATCAGCACTTTGATGGCGTTGCGCCGCTCCGGGCGCATGTGGATGTCGAGGTAGGCCTTGCGCGCCGTGCTCGAGATGGTGTTTTCGAGGTCGAACTCGTCGGGCGCGCCTTCCCTGGCGAACTTCCGCAGCCTCCTCAAGGCGACCTTGATGTTGCGGGTGCCGAGCTCGACCGAGTCGTCGAGGTTGCGGTACTCGCGCTGGTCCCAGACCTTGACCGCGCTGCGGTTGCGGCCCTTCTCCTGGCCGATGCGCACCCCTTCCGGGTTGTAGCCGTACGCGCCGAAGGGCGACGTGCCGCCGGTGCCGACCCACTTGTTGCCGCCCTGGTGGCGGCCTTTCTGCTCCTCGAGCCGCTGCTTGAGCGTCTCCATGAGCTTTTCCCAGCCCCCGAGCGCCTGGATCTGCTTCTTCTCCTCCTCCGTGAGGTTGAGCTCGACCTGCTTGAGCAGCCACTCGAGGGGAATCTGCGCCTCGATGCCGGGGATCGTCTCCACCCCCTGCCAGAACTCCGAGAAGGCGCGGTCGAACTTGTCGAAGTTCGCCTCGTCCTTCACCAGCGCAGCGCGCGAGAGGTAGTAGAACTCGTCGATGGACGGCCCGATCACCTTCCTGTCCATCGCCTCGAGCAGCGTAAGGTACTCCTTGATGGAGACCGGAAGCTTGTGGCTCTTCAGCTTGAGGAAAAAATCTATCAGCACGCCCGCAATTATGGCGCGCGGCATCGCATCGGGCCACGTTTTGGGTGAGAATGCCCTTGGGGAGGGGATTGGAATGCAAGCGTTCTTCGGGCTCGGGCTGCGGTTCATCTCGTTCTTCAGTCCCTGGGGGCGGGCCGCCGTCATCATCGTCGTCTATGGTTCGGCGGTCTTTGCCGCCGGCCGCCTGGGGGGGCGCGACGCGATCGCCCTTGCCTTGACCTGGGGCATCTTCGCGCTGGCGGCCTATCTGACCGGCGCGCTGATCATGTGGGGCCAGGTCGGCATGAAGCGCATCAGCCGCACGGTCGAGCGCATTGCCATCGGCGACCTGAGCGTGCGGGTGAACGGCCGCGGCACCGAGGGGACGGATGCCGAGGGCATGTGGCGGGCGCTCGGCGTGATGACCTCGAGCCTGGCGGACATCGTGAAGCAGGTGAACGAGAGCGCCGACGCGATCGTCAAGGCCTCCCGCGAGATCAGCGAGGGCTACACCAATCTTTCGCAGCGTACCGAGGAGCAGGCCTCCACGCTGGAAGAGACTGCGAGCGGGACGGAGGAGCTCACCGCGACGGTGAAGCAGAACGCGGACGCCTGCCGGCGCGCCGACGCGCTGGCGAAGGAGGCGACGCGCATCGCCGGCCTCGCGGCGCAGTCTATGGCGCGCGTCACCGGGACCATGGACCGCATGGAGGCGGATGCGCGCAAGGTCGGCGACATCATCTCCGTCATCGAGGGCATCGCCTTCCAGACCAACATCCTCGCGCTCAATGCCGCGGTCGAGGCGGCGCGCGCCGGCGAGCAGGGGCGGGGCTTCGCGGTGGTGGCCGGGGAAGTGCGCGCGCTCGCGCAGCGCAGCGCCGAGGCGGCGAAGCAGATCAAGGCGCTCATCGCGCAGTCGGTGGACGGCGTCGCGGCCGGGGCCAAGATCGTCGACGACGCGTCGGGCACGATCAGCGAGGTCTCCAAGGCCGCGGCGGGCGTCGCCGACGTCATCGCCGAGATCGCGCGCGCCTCGGCCGAGCAGAGCACCGGGGTGGAGGAGATCAGCCGCGCGATCCAGCAGCTCGAGGGCGTCACGCAGCAGAACGCGGCGCTCGTCGAGCAGACCGGCGCGGCCGCGCAGGCCTTCGAGGACGAGGCGCGCCGCCTCGCCGACGCCGTGGGCGCCTTCAAGCTCGACCGCACCGAGGCGCGCGACGCGGCGATGGCACTGGTCGCGCGCGGCATCCGGCACATGCACGAGGCGGGCGAGACAGCCGCCTTCGACGACTTTGAGAACCGGGAGAAGAGCTTCATCAACGGCGACTACTACCTCTGGGTCTGCGACCTCGAGGGGGTGGTGCGCTGCAACGGCAGCAACCCCAAGTCGCGCAACCAGAACCACGCCGACCTGAAGGACGCCAACGGCAAGCTCTTCATCCGCGAGGTGCTGCGCATCGCTCAGGAGCGCGGCAAGGGCTGGGTGGACTACTACTGGCGCAACCCGGTCTCCAAGCAGGTCGAGGCCAAGTCGACGTACTTCGAGCGCACCGGCAACCTCATCATCCTGTGCGGCATCTACCGCGCCGAGGCGGGCGCCTCCGTGGCGGTCCTCAGGGCGCCGTCGAACCGGATGCTGCCGGCGGCCTAGAGGTCGTCGACCCGCTTGTCCTTGGGCGGCTCGCTGTCGGGCGAGCGCCCGGACCGATCCTCGTCCAGGCCCTTCTGCATCTCCGGCTCGACGGGCTTCAGCTTCGGATCCGGCTTCTCGAGGGGCTTGCGTTCGGCTTCCATGGCCCGGGCCCCGCAAGCGCCGTGCCGCTATAGTTCCCGCCAACAAGAAGGCTGAGGGGGAATCTGATGCAGATCGAGGAGATTCATGCGTTGTGGGACCGGCTCGCCGACTATCCCGCGTCTCAGGCAGATTCTGCCCTGACGGACCTGATGAAGACCTTGTGCGGATGGATGGGCGCCGACGATGCGCTCTGGATCGGCGCGGTCCGCATGTCGAGCGGCACCGCCGCGCAGCGGGATCTGCAGAAGGGCTGGCGCGGTCGAATCGTGCGGCGGCTCAAGCCTCCCACCCCGGACGTCCTTGAGAGAACGATGCGGGCCATGCGCGAGCAGGACGTCGACCCGGGGCTCACGACCCGCGCGATCGTGACCAAGGCGGGCACGTTCCGCGTGCACCGGCTGCGCGACGGGTTCGTCGACTTCGCCGAGCTGCAGCGCACTGCCCACTACAACGTGTTCTACCGCGAGACGCGCATCGTGGACCGCATGTGGGCCGCGCTGCCGGTCAATGCGGACTCGGAGTCCTACTTCGTCTTCGATCACGTGGGCAGCCGCCGGCGGTTCTCGGTCGCCGACGTGGCGCTCGTCCAGCACGCGCTGCGCGGCATCAAGTGGTTTCACCGCCAGATCTTGCTCAGTCACGGCCTGCTCATCGCCCGGCACCCGCTTTCTCCCGCGCAAAGGCGCGTACTGCTCGAGCTCCTCACCGGGAAGA
>Ga0196976_1001509_pt1 | contig 10523 bp, 9 predicted proteins | sample S3v_513CmetaG_FD_148644 | JGI IMG/M metagenome (GOLD analysis project Ga0196976, IMG submission 148644) | Soil microbial communities from Anza Borrego desert, Southern California, United States - S3+v_5-13C | ecosystem: Environmental > Terrestrial > Soil > Desert | place: USA: California...
TCCATTCCCCGCTTCAGCAGCGAGACGATGGTACTCTTGCCCCCGCCCACCGGGCCCATCAGCAACAGAATGCGCTTGCGCACCTCGAGCCGCTTCGCGGCCGAGTTAAAGTACTCCACCAACTGCTCCAGGGGCTTCTCAACACCGAAAATGTCATGCTTGAAGAACTCATAGACCTTCCGCCCGTTCTCATCGGTGCCGACGCCCTCGGTCATGATCATGTCGTGGACACGGGCGTGGGCCAGGGCCGCTATCTGGGGCCGGGCCTTCACGATCTCGAAGTAGTCCAGGAAGGTCCCCTCCCAGGACAGCCGCTGCTCCTCCGCCCTGAACTGGGTGAGCCGCTCCTTGAGGTCCATTGTCACCCTCCTCCCGGCAAAACCGCCTGCGTGTGCGAATGTGGTCCATCTTATGCACCCGCCCTGCGCAGGGAACGCCCTCAGCTTGGTCACTTGCCTGGGTAGGGATGCCATCTCAAAATGAGAGGCTCCTCTCAATTCGAGAGGAGCCCAAATTCCCGCAGCCGGCGGTAGACCGTCGCCCGGCTTAGCCCCAGTTCCCGGGCCATGCGGGTCGCTGCCCGGTCGCCGGGCCCGTACAGCGCCAGGCCCCGCCGCAGTTCCTGCGCCAGCCAGGAATCCAGCGGCAGGAGCGGCCCAGCAGCCGCAACGGCGGCCGAGGAAACCGGAACCGCAGCCTCCCGCAGCCGCGACGGCAAGGCGCTTACCGTTACTACCGGCCCCTGGGCCATGGTCACAGCATACTCCACCACGTTCTGCAGCTCCCGCACGTTTCCTGGCCACGGGTAGCGGAGCAGGATCTGCTCCACCTCCCCGGCGAAGGCGATCACCTGGGGCGCCCGCTGCGCCCGGATGTGCTCGGCGAGCAGCAGGATATCCTCCGGGCGCTCCCGCAGGGGCGGAATCTCCACCGGCAGGACGTTGATGCGGAAGTAGAGGTCTTCCCGGAATTCCTTGCGCTGCAGCAATTCCTCCAGGTTCTGATGGGTCGCGGCGATAATCCGGACATCCAGGGGGATGGCGTGGGTGCCGCCCACTCGGGTCACTTCGGACTCCTGCAGGACCCGCAGCAGCTTCGCCTGCAGGCGGAGCGACATGTCGCCGATTTCATCGAGGAAGATGGTGCCCCGGCTGGCCAGTTCGAACTTGCCCGGTTTGCCGCCCCGGCGGGCGCCCGTGAACGCCCCGTCGGCGTAGCCGAAGAGCTCGCTCTCTAGCAGTTCCTCGGGAATCGCCGCACAGTTGATGGCGATGAAGGGCCGGTCCCGGCGCTTGCTCTGGGCGTGAATGGCCCGGGCGAAAAGCTCCTTGCCGGTGCCGCTCTCGCCCCGAATCAGCACGGCGGACGGGCTGGCCGCCACCCGGCGGGCCAGGTCCACCACCCCCGCCATAGCGGCGCTGCGGTAGATGATCCGGTCAAAGCCGGAGGGCGGCAGGTCGGCGCCGACCCGGTAGACCAGATCGTACACATCCCGGATGTCCCGCAGGCTGGCCACGGCGCCGGCCACCCGCCCCCGGATTTCAATGGGCTGAATGGTGCCGACCACGGAGATGGGCCCCCGCCCCAGGGTCACCGTCAGTTCCCGGTTGGCGATGGGGCGCCCGGTCTGCAAGACTTCCACCACGTGGGCGCACAGGCCCGGCAGCCCGTCGATGTGGACGGGCTCTTCACCGGGCGGCAGCCGCAGCATGCGGCGCAGAGAATCATTAAGGAAGGTGATGGCGCCCGACTCATCCACCGCCACCAGCCCCTCGGCCACCGAATGGGCCGTGGCAAGGAGCAGGCCCGCCGTGCGTTCCTGCTTCAGCTTGCCGGCGAGCAACTCCGACATGTGGGAGAGGAAGGCAACGTAGCGGTCCAGCCCGTGCAGCAGGCGCTCCCGCTGCTCACCGGTAAAGGCGATCAGCCCCATCACCCCGATGGGCCGCCCGCTGTCCAGAATCGGGGTGGCCACGTGGGCGCTCTCCTCACAGCCGTCCCGTACGGCGCAGCCCAGGCAGGCCGGGTCGACCCGGGGCGCCGCCACCTGGACCGGGGCGCCCGAGCGCAGCGCCTGCCCGAAGGCCGAGTCGGGATGGACCTGCTCCCCCACCCGCTGCCGGTACGAGCCGGTCCCCGCCGTGCGCACCAGGCGGTCATCGACCAGGGTAACGTCAAGCCGCAGCACCGACGCCACCGCCTCGACAATCTGCTGGGTCTCGTTTTGCAGCTCCATCATCCCCAGAACCTTTCACGAGCCCGATTATTCACATCATCTCAAATTGAGATGAGTTGGTCAAGCAAACCGCGGTTTGCGGCTGGCACGCAAATTGCTTCTCCTTGCGATCAGCAGGTTATCCAAGGAGGAAGACGCCGTGGAACAGGCGTTGCGCGTCAGCGGGATGGAACAGGTCGTACCGGTCCTGGGCGGCGGCAGCCGGCGGTATATCAACCTCGATAACGGCGCCAGCACCCCGCCCCTGTCAGAGGTGAGCGCCTGCGTCGAGCAGTTTATGCCCTGGTACAGCAGCGTCCACCGGGGATCCGGCTTCAAGTCGCAGCTCGCCACCCGCGTGCTTGATCAGTCCCGGGAAGTGGTCCTGGACTTCGTCGGCGCCAACCCTGCCACCCACGCGGCGGTCTTCGCCAAAAACACCACCGAGGCGATCAACCGGCTGGCCCAGCTCTTCGACTTTGCGGAGGGCGATGTGGTGCTGGTCTCGGAGATGGAGCACCACGCAAACGACCTGCCCTGGCGGGCCCGGGCCACCGTCGGCCGCGTGGCGGTGACGCCGGACGGCGAACTGGATCTGGCCGACCTGGAACGAAAGCTGCATCAGTACGCCGGACGGGTCCGCCTGGTCGCCATGAGTGGCGCATCCAACGTGACCGGCTTCGTCAATCCGATCCATGCCATCGCCCGGCTTGCCCACGCCCACGGCGCCCGGATCATGGTGGATGCGGCCCAACTGGCGCCCCATCGTCGGATTGTCATGTGGCAGCCGGAGCGGGCTGAGTCCATCGACTTCCTGGTCCTCTCCGGCCACAAAATGTATGCCCCGTACGGTGGCGGCGCCCTGATTGCGCCCATCGCCTTCCTCGAAGCGGTCCGGCCCGACCAGTGGGGCGGCGGGGCCGTCAAGCTAGTCGCCCCGGACGAGGTCGTCCTCGCCGATGCCCCGGACCGGGTGGAGCCGGGCTCGCCCAACGTGCCCGGCGCCGTCGCCATGGCCAAGGCGATGAAAGTGCTGATGAGCCGGGGCATGGAATGGGTGGCCCGCCACGAGGAGGAACTGACCGCTTACGCCCTGCGCCGGCTGCGGGAGATTCCCTGCCTGCGCATCTATGGCTCGTCCGACCCGAGCCGCACGGCCGACCGGCTCGGCGTGATCGCCTTCAACCTGGGCGCCCTGCCCCACGGGCTGGTTGCGGCGATTCTGGCGCAGGAAAGCGCCATTGGCGTCCGCAATGGCTGCTTCTGTGCGCATCCCTACGTGGTCAGGTTGCTGGGGCTGACCGAGGCCGATTACACCGCCCACCGGGCGGCGATCCTGCACGGCGACCGGTCGGAGATCCCGGGCATGGTGCGGGTCAGCTTCGGTGTCTACTCCACCGAGGCGGATGTGGATGCCCTCGTCGCCGCACTCCATCGGATTGCCGCCGGCGAATACCGGGATGGGTACGAGTTGGAAGCCCGAACGGGGGAGTACAGCCACCCGGATTATCAGCCCGCATTCGACGAGTACTTCGCCTTGGAGGAGTCACCCGTTTCTAAGAATCATTATCGATAACGTATAAGCACTATAGTGTATTGCCCCAAACCTCCATCTCGGGCTATACTCAAAGCCGAGGACCCAACTGGCAAAGCCAGGGCGGGTCTTTTGGCATGAAATGCAGGTCTTTCCCGCGGCCAACATTGTTGGCGGGCGGAAAGACTGGGGATGGAGGCCACACCCACATGACCGCGCTGATCACCCCGCTTCTCATGGTCGTCATGGCAGAAATGGGCGACAAGACCCAGCTTCTGGCCATGACCTTCGCCGCCAGGTACCCGGCCCGGCAAGTGCTGCTGGGGGTCTTCCTGGGCGCCCTGCTCAACCACGGCATGGCCGTCGGGCTGGGCTCCTACCTCGGTGAGATCATTCCCCTGGGCCTCCTGGGTCTGGTGGCGGGCGCCCTCTTCCTGGTTTTCGGCCTGCTGGCCCTGCGTGCCGAAAAGGATGACGGCGAAGATGAGCAGGAAGCGCGGTTCGGCCCCGTCGCCACGGTCGCCCTCAGCTTCTTCCTGGGCGAGATGGGCGACAAGACGCAGCTGACCACCCTGACCATGGCGGTGCAGTATCGCCTGCCGCTCCTGGTCCTGGCGGGCGCCGTCGGCGGCATGATGATCGCTAACAGCCCCGGCATTCTGATCGGGGACAAGCTCCTGCGCAAAGTCTCGCCCCGGACGCTCCGGCTGATCTCCAGCGTGGTCTTTGTCGGGTTCGGTCTGGCCCAGCTATACGAAGGCCTGGGCGCCGGCCTGCGGACCTGGCTGATTCTCGGCGGCACGGCTGCGGTTGTGGCCGGCATCGCCTTCCTGATGCTCCGCAGCCAGCGGGCTGAGGCGGCGGCCCGGACAGCGAGCGGCCAGGAAGCGGCATAACAGAAACAAAACCGGGTAGACGCCTGCTGGCACCTACCCGGTTTTTCTATTGAAGCGCCACGGTCAGCACCGCCTCGATCTGAATCCGCCGGGCCTCCCGGACGGTCAGTCGCTCAGCCTCGGTCAGGGCCAGTGCATCACGCCCGGCCCCGATGGGATCAATGACATACAGGGCGGCCGCCCGCTCGATGCCGAAGTGATCAGCCACGGCGAAGACCGTGCTGGCCTCCATGTCCACGCCCACGCAGCCCTGCTGCTGCCAGCGGGCGATATCCTCCACCGTTTCGGCCAGGAACGAGTCGGTGCTGACGCTCAGCCCGCCGCGCACCCGGGCGCCCCGCTCCCGCAGGGCCGCGGCCAATTCGGCGTTCAGCGTCGGCGTGGCCGCAGTCTCCGGCATGCCCGGTCGGTAGAGCCGGCCGCCTCCGTCTTCATGGGCCACCCGGTCCGGCACCACAAACTCGCCCACCTGCAGGGTCGGCTCCAGCCCCCCGCAGCTGCCGATCAGAATCGCCCGCTCTGCGCCCATGACGGCGAAGGCGTGCAAGTAGGTGGCCGCCATCGGTCCGCCATAGGCAGCGGCGAACGCGCATGTCCCTCCCGCCCGCTGCCCGATGTACAAGTTAGGGAGCCTAGTTTCGGTCACCCGGTCAAAGTGGCTGCGCCACCGGGCCGCGTGGCTGACAACATCCAAAACGCCCAGCAGAATGATCGTCCGGGGAATCGCCGCCCCGGTCAGTCCCAGTGCCGTCATGTGATACTCCCGACCGAGTTGCCGGTACATGGCCGGACCACCCCCTTTGATTGCGTAAGTATTTCGTGTCTAAAGGTAATTCCCCTGCCCCGCGCAGAGACCGTGCTGAAACCGAAACCGCGGTGCGAGCGTCTATCACTTGAAAACTTACAGAAACAAGGAGGCCTCACCGCCATGCGGAAGCCGATACACTGGTGCCTGGCTCTGGTCCTGATGCTGGTTATGGCCGGATGCGCCACGCAAAAGCCGAACCCGGTGCCCCCCACTCCCCCGACCCCGGTCACCCCGACCACCGTGGGCGTCACCAAGTACGCCCAGGGCCCGGGCCTCGTCGTGGAAGGCTACACGCCGCTCAAAGAGGTCCACGTTGAACTGCGCAGCGGCACGACCGTACTCCAGTCCGCCAACGCCACCCCCAAGGACGATGGCTGGTACCGGATTACCTGGCCCACGCCTTCGGGCCCTGCCGAAGTGGTCGTCTCCGCTGGCGACAAGGTCCTGGTGCGCGGCGCCCTCCCCGGTGAGATCAACAAGGGCCTCTTCTACGGCCCGGATGCGACCGCCGTGTGGACCGAACCGGTCGATCCGCAGGCGATGACCGCGCTCTTCCTGGTGGGCCAGGTTCGGGCGCCCGGCGGCAAGATTGTGGTGGAACTGCGAGACGGCACCAAGGTCCTCTCCACCCAGAGTTTCACCCTCGACAAGGGCACGCCGGACTTCGGCTCCATCAACATGAAGATCCCCATGGCGACGGGCGCCCGCACGGTCCACATTCTGACCGGCGACGGCAAGCAGATGCTGGTGGCGGTGCCGATCGTGACGCATTAAGCAGGGCGAGGCGGGAGACGCAAAGTCTCCCGCCTCAGCTTATGGTACGAGCACGCCGCTCTTCGCCACGGAAGCGTACCAGAGCGCCGAATCCTTAGGGTACCGCTTCTGGGTGGCGTAATCGACATAAACGATGCCAAACCGCTTCTCGTAGCCCCAGGCCCACTCGAAGTTGTCGAGCAGCGACCAGACGTAGTAGCCCTTCAGGGGCACCCCGGCCTCCAGTGCCTTGTGGCAGCGCAGCAGATGCTCCCGAATGTACTCCGTCCGCCGCTCGTCGTGCACCTGGCCGTCCGCATCCAACACATCTGGCATGGCGCAGCCGTTTTCGTGAATGTAGAGCGGCAGACTGCCCGTCCACTCCTGCGGCACCCGGACCAGCAGATCATACAGGCAGTCCGGCACAATCTCCCAGTCCTGATCCGTAACAGGGGCCGTCTTCGGGATGGTCGCAACGCCGCCGAGGAACGGGCTGGCCGGCTCCTTGCGCAGAATGGCCCGGGTGTAGTAGTTGATGCCCAGAAAGTCGATGGGCTGGTGAATCTGCGCCATGTCTCCCGACAGCATGTACTCCATGGGGCCAAACGTGGCGTAATACTCCTGCATATCGGTCGGATACGCACCCTTGAAGACCGGGTCAAAGAACCAGCGGTGGTGCCAGCCGTCAAAGCGGCGGGCAGCCCACTGATCATCTGCGCTGTCGGTGGCAGGGTAGACGCCCGACATGTTCAGCGTAATACCGATCTGGCCGCCCGGCATAAGCCGCCGGAACGACTGAACCGTCAGGCCGTGGGCCAGCAGCAGATGATGGGTCGCCTTGATCGCCAGGTGATAGTCCTGCAAGCCCGGCGCATGATTGCCCTGACCGTAGCCCAGGTAACTGGTGCAGAACGGCTCGTTGAGGGTCGTCCACTGCGTCACCTGATCGCCCAGCGCCCGGAACATCGTCTCGGCATAGGTGACGAAGGCGTCCACCGTCGCCCGGTTGCCCCAGCCGCCTTCATGCTCCAGCGCCTGCGGCAGGTCCCAGTGGTAGAGCGTCACGCAGGGCTGAATGCCCTTGGCCAGCAGCTTATCGACCAGCCGCTTATAGAAGTCGATGCCCTCTGGTTGACCGTGCCCGTACCGTTCGGGTAGATCCGCGGCCAGGCGACGGAGAACCGGTAGCTCTGAATGCCCAGGTCGGCCATCAGGTCGACGTCTTCTTCGTACCGGTGGTAGTGGTCGCAGGCCACGTCGCCGCTATCAAAGTTGGCCACCTTGCCGGGCTGCCGGCAGAAGCGGTCCCAGATGCACTCGCCCCGGCCGTCTTCCCATGCCGCACCTTCGAGTTGATACGCTGCCGTGGCAGCGCCCCACACAAATTCCTTCGGAAACTGCATGATGCAAAGCCCCCAGTTTGTTTTAGCCTTTCACGCTGCCTGCGGTCATGCCGCTGATGAAATACTTCTGGCTGGCAAAGAAGGTGAGCAGGACCGGTATGGTCGAGATGGTCGCGGCGGCCATCAACAGGTCATAGCGATTCTGAAACTGGCCGACGTAGAGGCGAATGCCCACAGGCACCGTGGCCGAGGCGGAGTTGGTCGTCAGCGCCCAGGCGAAGAGCAGTTCGTCCCAGGCAGTCAGGAAGATGTAGACGCCGGTGGCGATCAGACCGGGCGTGGCCAGGGGCAGCACCACCCGCCGGAAGGCCTGGAAGGGGCTGCACCCGTCAATCAGGGCGGCCTCCTCCATCTCCTTGGGAATGGTGGCGAAAAAGCCCCGCATGATCCAGATTGACATGGGCGTGTAGAACGCCGTATAGACCAGCACCATGCCCCAGTAGGTGTTGACCATGGGCAGACCAATCGTCTCCTTGATCCAGAGGAACATCATGTAAATCGGGAGCAGGAACATCATGCCGGGGATCATCTGCGTCGCCATGGTGGCAAAGCTGTAGGCGTCGGCGCCCCGGAAGCGGTAGCGGGCCATGGCGTAGCCGGCCATGGTCGCAAAGAGGCCGGCCAGGACCGTCGTGACACCGCAGATGATCAGGCTGTTCCGGAAGTAGACCCAGAACTTCACGTTGATCCACATGTCCCGGTAGTTCTTCCAATTCAGCTTGTCGAACCGGACGACCCCCAGGGTGATGTCGTTGCTGGTCTGCAGGGAGTTGATCACCATCCAGATGATCGGAAAGACCGTGATGACGATGGCCAGCGCCGTGATCAGGAACAGCACAACCTTGTGGAGCTTCTTCCAGGCCTGCGGCGAAAGACCGAATGTCATTTGATCACCAACTCCTGCCGGAAGACTTTGTACCAGAGCCAGACGACGACCAGCATCAAGAGCATCAGTACGGTGGATGCGGCAGCGCCGTAGCCGAAGAGCCACCGGGAGAAGGAGTTGCGAACGAGGGCGGTCATGAACAGGTCGCCCCAGTCGCCCGGGTAGCCGGCGCCGTTGCCGAACATCATGATGACGATATTGTAGGAGTAGACGTTATAGATGATCTGGAAGAGCAACTGGATGGCAATGACGGGTTTCATCATGGGTAGGGTAATTTTGTAAAACTTCTGCAGGGGCGTGGCGCCGTCAATGGCTGCCGCTTCATATAAGTCGTCCGGAATCGTCTGCAAGCCGGCCAGGAAGACGATCATCACGTATGGCCAGGAGCGCCAGATGGTCGGGACGACGATCGCCCAGATCGTGTTGGGGCCGATCAGCCAGAAGGGCTTGTCACTCATGAGGTGGAGCCAGTCGACGAGAATTTTGTTGATCAGGCCGTTGTCCTGGTGCCACATGAAGCCCCACAGGACGCCGACGACGTAGCTCGGCACGACCCAGGGCAGCAGCATCATGGTGCGCACAAAGGACCGGCCCTTGAAGTTCCGGTTGAGCAGCATCGCGATGGCCATGGCGGTACACATCACGCCGATGGTGACGCAGACGGTGTAGATGCCCGTGTTGCGGGCCGCCAGCACCAGCCCCTGGCGGATGGGGTTTTCCGCATCGGTCAGGACGGCCCTGTAGTTATCCAGGCCCACGAAGGGGGCGTGCAGATACTGCTTGAGCGTGAACTGGGTCAGCTTCAAAAAGGACATGTAGATGCCCTGGACCATGGGCCAGAGATGGACCGCCAGCATGAACAGGAAGGCCGGGAGGACCATCAGGTAGGCCAGGCCGTTGCGCCGCCACTCACTTGATAACCACGAGGTCCGCTTGAGTGATGGGCCAGCCGGCGCCTTCGCGGCAAGCTTCACTTATGAACCCTCCTTCCCGGAAGTGACGAAACAGGGGTGCGGTGGGCAGTCCCCGCACCCCTGCCGTGCGTAGCGTTACTGGGCGGTCTTCAGGTGGGCGTCGATATCCTTGGCGAGGGCTTCCAGGTTCGCCTTGATGGCGTCGCGGCCGTAGGTGCCGGAAACGCCGGCGGTCACGTCCCAGATGTTGCCGAAGTGCTTCTGCCAGATGGGCTCAGAGGTCATCCAGGCAGCGATGGACGGATAGGAGCGGCCAGACTTGGCGGCTTCGTAGAAGGCGCCAAACCGCTTGTCGAGGGCGAGCATGTCGGCTTCGGCAGACCTGATGGCCGGCAGATAGCCGTTGACCTTCGCGTAGGCCACTGCGCCTTCCTTGGAGCCCATGTACTTCAGCAGGTCGAGGGCGACGGTCTTGTTCTTGGAGGCCTTCCAGAGCGAGAGGTTGGAGCCGCCGAAGAAGGTGAAGCGACCCTTGGGGCCGGCGGGCATGGGAGCGACGTCGTAGTTCTTCGCCGGTGCCTTGTCGGAGTGGCCGCCCTTGGCCGGATCGGTGTAGTAAGACCGGATCAGCTGCGGGCCTTCAACGAGGATGGAGAACTCGCCGGCATGGAAAGCGTTGTCAACGTCAGCGGTGTTCTTCTCGAGCAGAGCCTTGGGAGCCAGGCCGTCACGAACCAGGCCGGTGTAGAACATCAGGCCGTTGATGGATTCCTCGGAGACGATCGCGGCCTTCTTGTTGTCGGCAGTCAGTTCAGTGCCGCCGGCGCCCCAGACCCACGGGAAGATGAAATGGAGCACGTTCCAGTCGTTCTTGCCCGGGAAGCCGTAAGCGGCCATCTTCTTGCCCGGCTCAATCTCGACGCCGTTGATCTTCTGCAGGGCAGCCTTGAAGGTATCCCAGGTCTTGAAGGCTTCCTTCGGGTCAACGCCGGCCTTCTGGAAGACGTCGGTCCGGTAGTACATGGCCCGGAGGTCGACAAACCAGGGGATGCCGTAGTAGTCCGGGGTCGGGGCCAGGTTGTTGGTGGAGAGCGAGGCCGGGAAGAAGGCATCC
>Ga0196976_1001511_pt1 | contig 10489 bp, 6 predicted proteins | sample S3v_513CmetaG_FD_148644 | JGI IMG/M metagenome (GOLD analysis project Ga0196976, IMG submission 148644) | Soil microbial communities from Anza Borrego desert, Southern California, United States - S3+v_5-13C | ecosystem: Environmental > Terrestrial > Soil > Desert | place: USA: California...
CCCGGGCTGCTTGCCGCGGGCTCACGCGTTCAGCGATCGGCTTGCTCCGGAATCGGTGATCGGCTTCGACCGGAATCGGCGATCGGCATGCTCCGGAATCCGTGATCGGCATGGGCCGGAACCCGCACCGCGCCTGACGAGCTTGCGGCGCGCGAGCAGCCCCTCGCAGCGCGGGCGGAGTGACGTGGTCCTCCTCGTCCGGCGAGCGGGTAGCCGCCGCGCCGGTCCGCACGCGCCCTCGCTGTGCATTGCGCGCGCGGTGGCCATTCATCAACAGACCCCCTCACAAGGAGCGACACGACATGGCCTTCGAGCTACCCAAGCTGCCCTACTCCCCCAGCGCCCTGGCCTCCCGCGGCATGTGCCAGGAGACGCTGGAGCTTCACCACGGCAAGCACCACCAGGCGTACGTCACCGCCCTGAACGGCCTCGTCGAGAAGAACGAGGATCTCAAGGGCCAGCCGCTCGAGAACCTCATCACGATGTCGTATGGCCGCGACGACCTTGCGCCGGTGTTCAACAACGCCGGACAGCACTGGAACCACATCCTGTTCTGGCAGGCCATGTCGCCCACGGAGGGCGGGAAGATGCCGCCCCGGCTCGAGCAGAAGCTCCAGGAGGCGTTCGGCGGCGTGCAGCAGTTCAAGGAAGCGTTCAAGGCGGCGGCTGTCGGCCAGTTCGGCTCGGGGTGGGCGTGGCTCGTCCTCGGCCGCGACGGGAAGCTCAAGGTGTCGAAGACGCCCAACGGCTCGAACCCGCTCGCCACCGGCGAGGGGAAGGCCATCCTCGGCTGCGACGTGTGGGAGCACAGCTACTACCTCGACTTCCGGAACCGGCGCCCCGACTACGTCCAGAACTGGCTGGACAAGCTCGCCAATTACGAGTTCGCAGCGGCGCAGCTGTAGCGCGGGGCGGCCGCTTCGCGAGGTAAGCCACCACCCGCGACGCTGGTTTTTCGCGAGCTGTCCCGTGCCCCGGCAACGACATCCCGCGGGCGGGCGTCGCCGCGGTCCGCGAGTCCTTCGCCGAACTCCGCTCCGAGCATCACCTCCGCGCCGAGCTCGCAGAGCTCCCGTGCGTGAGCTGCTCGAGCACGACGCGGAGCTCGAGGCGATCTTCCGGAGCTCTCCGCCGTGCGCGTTCGAGCGCGAGGGCGACGCGGGGCCGTTCGTCCGAGTCGTGACTTCAGACCGGGGTCATGAAGGTGCCGTCGTGAACGCGGCAGCGGTCTTCTCCACGGACGGGAGCTGGTAGGTCCGCGACCAGCTGCGTGTCCTTCATATCGCTCGCGATGCGTGTCACTGCGCGCAGCGCCGTCAACCGCACCGACGACGCTGCGCCGTCCAGGATCCCGGCTTCGCCGTCTACCAGCGACAACGACCGCAGAAGGGCGACTCTCGCCTCGGGCAGTCTTCCGCGAAGCTCGAGCCTTCCTCCTTGGCCCAGGAGGCGGCTCGCTCTCATGACGCGGCTGAACTCGCGGATGCCGCGAAGCACGCTAGTCCTCGTCTTCGACGTCGACGAGGCCCTGGCCGACGACCCGCGTCTCGCCCTTCTCCTTCGTCAACCGCACCGGCTCGGCGCCGGTTCGCCGCGCGACGCGCTCGGCCAGCTCCTGCGCGTGCGTGGTGAGCCAGACGTGATGCCCCCTCGGCGTTCCAGCGATCAGCTCCGCCAGCGGGTCCAGGAGGTCCGGGTGAAGGCTCGTCTCGGGCTCGTTGAGCGCGAGGAGCGGCGGCAGCCTCGGACTGAGCAGCGCCGCGATCAGGCAGAGGTACCGCAGCGTCCCGTCCGACAGCTCGTGCGCGTCGAGCGGGCGATGCAGGCCCGGCGTCTGCATCTTCACCTCGCGCCCACCGAGCTCGAGCTCGGAACCGGGGAACGCGCGGTCGATCGCAGCGCGCAGGCCCTCGGCGTCCCCGACCTCGTGGATCGTCTGCAGCGCGCAGGCGAGGTCTCGCCCATCTGGTGCCAGGGCCGGTGTTCGCACCGGCACCTGTGACCGCCGGATCGGCGAGTCGGGGTCGGTGCGGAAGGAGTGATAGAAGCGCCAGGTGAGAAAGCGATCCCGCAGCGCGGAGAGCGCCGGGTAGCGCTGAGGCTCCGAGACGCGCGCCAGGACGGACTCGCTGCTCCACAGATCGAACGCGTGCGTCACCGGCCGGCCATCGACGTCCCGGAGCGTGACCGACTGAGCCTTCCGGTCCACGATGACGGCGCCGTCGAGCAGCACGCGCTCCCGCTTGACGACCGGGTCCATGTCGAACGCGCTCGCCTGTCCGACCGTCCTGTCGGGCAAGCCCAGCTCGAGCTCGTAGGAGAAGTCGTCCATCCGCGCGGCGATGCGCATCCGCACGGGACCACGCTTCCGCGCCCCGGCCCAGAGCACCGACTCCATCCCGCCGTCCTCGGCGATCGTGCGCGCCAGGTTCCCGCTCGCGGCGGCGTGGAACAGCTGGAGGGCGCGGTAGAGGTTCGTCTTGCCGGTGCCGTTCTCGCCGACGACGACCAGGACCGGCTTCATGCGCATCCGGACGGAGCGGACGGACCGGAACCCCTCGATCTCGATCTGCTCGATCACGTCCTCGCCCTCCCCGCGAAGAGTCTATCCGTTCGCGCCGGGCGTCTCGTGACCACTACCGCCGAATCAAGATCGGTCGCTGAAAACGACCAAGGCCGCGGCCCGCCGGTTTCCCGTGCAGTGCCGCGGCCTTCTGAGTCGGGGAGACAGGATTTGAACCTGCGACCCCTTGGTCCCGAACCAAGTGCTCTACCAGACTGAGCCACTCCCCGGTGCTGCGGTCCGTCGCGACTGCTGCGGGTTTCGGGAAGGTCCCGCCGTGACGTAAGGCCGCGTGTTTACTGGACCGGCCGCCGGGTGTCAAGCGCGGACTGGCGGGTGCGCTCACACGGCTGCTCGGCGCCCGGATCGGCGTTCTCCGAGGCCGAATCCGCTCCTCTTCAACCTCGGTAGATGACGGCGCGGGGAGGACGTTACACGGGCCGGATGGAGCGTGCCCGGTCAGCGCTGGCTCGGGGCGGGCGGACCATCGCTTCTCCTCCTCCTGTTCTCTCAGCTCACCTCGCGCACGCCGCCTCGACGTCGGCGATCTCCTTCGGCACGCCCTCGGTCAGGTTCACGGGGCCGTCCTCGCCGACGAGCACGTCGTCCTCGATCCGGATCCCGAGGCCGCGCAGGCCGACGGGGGCGCTCTCGTCGTCGGGCGCGACGTACAGGCCGGGCTCGATCGTGAGCACCATCCCGGGGACGAGCGGGCGGGGCTTCCCGTCGACGTGGTAGTCGCCGACGTCGTGCACGTCCATGCCGAGCCAGTGGCTGGTCCGGTGCATGTAGTACTTCTTGTACGAGCCGTCGGCGATCCGGTCGCCTGCGGCGCCCTGGAGCAGGCCGAGCGCGATGAGCCCCTCGGTGAGGCGGCGGACGGTGAGCTCGTGCACGGCCTCGATGGTCGTCCCGGGGCGCACGGCGGCGATCGCCTCCTTCTCGGCGGCGAGGCAGAGCGCGTACAGGTCGCGCTGCGGGCTCGTGAACTCGCCGGAGACGGGGAACGTCCGCGTGACGTCGGCGCAGTACCAGTCGTACTCGCCGCCGGCGTCGACGAGGCACAGCTCGCCCTCGCGGAGGACGCCGTGGTCGGCACGGTAGTGGAGCACGGTCGCGTTCGGTCCGGCGGCGACGATCGTCCCGTAGCCGGGCCCGCTCCCGCCGCGGCGCCGGAACGCGTACTCGATCTCGGCCTGCACCTGGAACTCACGCCGGCCGTCGATGCCGTCGCGCATCGCGGCGAGGTGGCCCTCGGCGGTCACGTCGGCGGCCTTGCGGAGGAGCGCGATCTCGTCCGGCGTCTTCACGAGCCGCAGCTCGTGCAGGATCCGCCCGCTGTCCGCGAGCGCCTCGGGCGCGCGCTTCCCGGCGCGGACGCCGTTCCGGAGCTCGCCGAGCACGCGGATCACGCGCGCGTCCCAGGCGGCGTCGAACCCGAGCCGGTACCAGAGCGTCTTGGCCCCCTCGAGCCGGCCGGCGAGCTGCACGTCGATCTCCGGCACGGTCCGCACCTCGTCGGCGAGGTAGATCTCCCGCGCGCCCTCGACGCCGGCGCGGCGGCCGGTCCAGATCTCCTTCTCCTTGTCGCGCGGGCGGACGAACAGGATGAGCTTCCGCTCGCCGTCCTTCGCGAGGAAGAGCGCGCAGCCGGTGGGCTCGTCGAGCCCGACGGCCCAGGCGTAGTCGGAGTCCTGCCGGAACAGGTACTCGGCGTCGTTGTTGCGGAGCTTCTCGTCGGCGGCGGGGAGGAGCAGCGCGCCGCCGCCGCGGCGCTCCATCTCCTCGAAAATCCGGGTGCGGCGCGGGCGGTAGACGTCGGGGTCGAAGGTCATGGTTGGGCGGGAATCATAGCGGGGGGAGAGGCGGGCGTCTGGATCCAGAATCCGCTCGTGCTTCGACAGGCTCAGCACGAGGGACATTCACGGGCTGGTCACCCCGGGAACCCCGCCCCGCACCACGCCTCGAAGCCGGCCCGCGCCTCGGGCGGCGCGTCCGGGATCGGCTCCACCCAGACGGTGTCCTCGGGCGGCCTCGCGAGCGGGACCTCGACCTCGACGAGCTCGTCCCGCCGGAACACGGTCAGCCGCAGCCGCCCCGCGGGCCCCTCCTCGACGAGCCGCTCCCACAGGCCGCCCCGGTCCACGCGGAAGCCGTCCTCGGCCACGACCTCGTCGTCGGGCTGGAGCCCGGCCGCCCACGCAGGGCTGCCCTCGCGCACGCTCTGCACGACCAGCTTCGGCCCGGACGACAGGTCCGCGCCGAGCCAGCCGGGCTCGCCCTTCCCGTTCTCGGGCCCGGGCGTGCCGCCCTTGTCGTCGAACCCGCTCGCGACCCGCCTCCGCTCGCGCAGGCCGAGCCCCTCGAGGCCGAGCTCGAGCGGCGCGACGCCGCGCACGTACCGATCGAAGAACGCCTTCGCGGCGGCGGGGCCTAGGACCTCGGCCGCGGCGCGCTCGACGCCGTCCTCCGGGAGCCCGTGCTCGGAGTGGCGCGCGAGCAGCGTGCGCAGGAGCGCGTCGAGCGAGCTGCCCGCGCGGCGGAGCGCGAGGTCGAGCGCGAGCGCGACGAGCTCGCCCTTGAGGTAGTACGAGACCATGCTGTTCCCGCTGTTCTCGTCGGGCCGGTACTGCTTCACCCAGGCGAGGAAGCTCGACTCCTCGGCGCTCATCTTGGCCGCGCCGGGCGTGCGCGCGAGCGCGGTGAGCGCCTGGCCGAGGTTGCGCAGCCAGCGCCGCGGGGCGGTGAGCCCGGCGCGGACCAGCATGAGCGTGTCGTAGTACGAGGTCACGCCCTCGAACCACCAGAGGAGCCGCGTGTACTGCTCGCGGGCGTAGTCGTACGGCGTGAACGCCGCGGGCCGGAGCCTCTTCACGTTCCACAGGTGGAAGAACTCGTGCGCGACGAGCGCGAGCGTCTCCTCGTACGCGTCGCGCGGGTGGAAGTTGCCGCGGCCGACGTTGAGCGTGGTCGAGCGCGCGTGCTCGAGCCCGCCGCGGCGCTTGTCGGTGAGGTGGACGATGAAGAGGTACCGGTCGTACGGGACGCCGCCGAGGAGGCCGGCGAAGGCCTCGACGATCCGCCGGACGTCGGCCGTGAGCCGCTCCTCGTCGAGGCGCGCGCGCCCCCAGAGCGCGAGCTCGTGCGGCCGCCCGGCGGCCTCGAACCGGAGCAGGCGGTGGCGGCCGATCTCGATGGGCGCGTCGGCGAGCGCGTCGTAGTCACGCGCGGTGAAGCGCGTCGGGCCGCCGTCGAGGGCGGTCGCGACCTGCCAGCCCTCGGGCGGGACGATCTCGAGCTCGCACGGCTCGGCGAGGCGGCCGGGCGCGTACGGGAACACGGCGGCGCCGTTCAGGTACCCGTGGGTCTCGTCGAGGTGGCAGGTGCGGACCGTGAGCTCGTTCGCGTAGACGCGCCAGCGGAGCGTCACCGCCTCGGCGCCGCCGGCGGCGATCGACACGCGGTGCTTGTCGAGCCGGACGACGGGCAGCGGCCTGCCCGAGGCGTCGGCCGCCTCGAGCCCCTCGACGTGGCGCGCGAACTCGCGCACGAGGTAGCTGCCCGGCGTCCAGACCGGGAAGACCAGCTCGGCCGCGGCGCCCGGCCGCGCGAGCGTGGCCTCGACGTGGAAGAGGTGGCTCCGCGGCGCGGGGAGCGAGAGGCGATAGCGCATGCCCGGGTTCTAGCCCGAGATCAACTCGGGACGCGCGGAGTTCTGGTAGCGTGCCCCCGAGTGGCACCCTCCTCGGAAACACCGGCGGGCTCGGGGGAATCCCGCACGGAGGACCGGCCCGCCCCTGCGCTGCGCGTGCACCTCCTCGGCCGCTTCGAGGTGGCGCTCGGCGACGCGCCCGTGCCACCTCACGCCTGGCGCCGCCGGCGTCCGGCCGACCTGCTCCAGCTCGTCGCGCTCGCCCCCGATCGCACCCTGAGCCGCGACGAGGTCATCGCCGCGCTCTGGCCGGACAAGGACGCGGCGAGCGGCGCCAACAACCTGCACCGCGCGCTCTACGACCTCCGGCAGATCCTCGGCGCCCGCTTCGTCGACATCGACCGCGGGCGGCTCTTGCTCGATCCGTCGGCCTGGCTCGACGTGGACGCGTTCGAGCTCGCCGCGGCGGACGGGGCGGCCCGGCAGCGCGCCGAGGCGGTGGCGCTGTACCGCGGCGACCTCGTCGGCCCGGCGGCGGTCCCGTGGATCGCGGCGCGGCGCGAGGAGCTGCGGCGGCGGTTCGCGGACGCGGCGGCGCCGCTCGCCCGCGACGCGGCCGCGGCCGGCGACGCGGCCACCGCGGTGCCGCTGCTCCGCCGCGTGGTGGAGGTGGATCCGGGCCGCGAGGACGCGCACCGCGACCTCATCCGCCTCCTCGCCTCGACGGGCCGCCGCGCCGAGGCGCTCCGGGCGTACGACGCGTGCGAGGCCGCCCTGCGGATCGCGGGGCGGGGCCCACCCGCGGAGGAGACCCGCGCGCTCCGCCAGGCGATCCACGCCGGCGCGCTCGGGCCCGCGCCCGACCGGCACGCCCTCGACGGCGTCCGGCTCGCGGCGAAGCGCCTGCTCGGCACCCCGGATCCCGCGCCGGTGCGCGGCCGCAACGCGCTGCTCCTCGTCGTCGAGGCGCTCGTCGAGCGCGGCGCGGGGACGCTGGTGCTCCTGGGAGAGCGCGGCGTCGGCAAGACGCGGCTCGCGATCGAGGGGGCCCGCTTCGCGCAGGGCCGCGGCGCGCGCGTGCTCGCCGGCAGCGCCACCGCGGCGCCCGGCGCGCCCTACGGCCTCTTCCTCGACGTCTTCCGCCACGAGCGCGAGGCCGGCCACGACCCGCTCACCGCGCCCCCCGGCCTCTCGAGCGACGCCGGCCGGCACGCGATCCACCGCGCCGCCATGCAGACGCTCTCCGCGCTCGCGGGCGGCGGGCCGCTGTTCCTCCTCCTCGACGACCTCCACGCCGCGGACGAGTCCTCGCTCAACCTCCTCCACGATCTGGCGCTCCGGGCCCAGGCGCAGCGGCTGTTGATCGTCGCCACCTGCCGCGACGACGAGGTCCACGCCGGGAGACCGATCCAGACGGCCCTCTCGCACCTCGACGTGGGCGGGCTCGCGCGCGGCGTGCGCCTCCCGCGGCTCTCGCTGGACGGCACCCGCGCGCTGCTCGCGGATCTGCTCGGCGTGCCGCCGGAGGAGCCGCTCGTCGGCCAGGTGTACCGGGCGACCGACGGCTCGCCCTTCCTCGTCGAGGAGGCGGCCCGCGCGCACCAGGAGTCGCGGAAGGTGCCGGCCGATCCCGCGGTCTCGCTCCGCGCGCGCGTGACCCGGCTCGGGGCGCGCGCCGAGAGCGTCCTCTCCGCGGCTGCGGTGGTGGGGCGCCGGTTCGAGCTCGACCTCGTCCAGGCCGTCAGCGGCCTCACCGCCCACGACACGATCCGGACGCTCGACGAGTGCGTCGGCGCGCGGCTCGTGGACGACGACGGGGGCGGCTTCCTCTTCCGGCACGACCTCGTCCGCGAGGCGCTGTACGAGGCGCTCTCCCCTGCGCGCCGCGCCACGCTCCACGGCGGCGTGGCGGACGCGCTCGAGGCGAGCCGCGCCGCGCTCGATCGGCCGGAGCTCCTCGCGCACCACCGCCGCCGCGCGGGCCAGGCCGATCGCGCGCTCCGCCACCTCGCGGCGGCGGGCCACCGGGCCGCGGCGCGGGCGTGCCTCGCCGAGGCGCTCGGCTTCCACGCGGAGGCGCTCGAGCTCGCGCCGAAGGCGGGCGCGCCGGCGGAGCTGCGGCGGGAGCTGCTCGACGCCGCCGGCCGCGCGCAGCTCGCGCTCGGCGAGGTCGCCGGGGCCGCCCGCAGCTTCGCCCAGGCGGCGCGGATCGTCGCCGCCGAGCGGCCGCACGACGGCGGACCGCGGGCGCGCCTTCACCGGCTCGCCGCCGCGGCGCTCGCCGCGGGGGGCCACGTCGGCGCCGCGCTCGAGGGTGTCGCCGCGGGGCTCGCCGCCGCCGGCGAGGGCGCCGACGAGGAGCGCGCGGCCCTCCTCCACCTCTCCGCGCAGCTCCACTTCCACGAGGGCCGGAGCGCCGAGACGCTCGCCGCCGCCGGCGCCTGCGCCGCGGCCGCGGAGCGCGCCGGCGACGCCGACCTCCTCGCCCGGAGCCGCGACATGGCCGCCCTCGCGCAGGGGCTCGAGGGCGGGGCGCTCCCGGCGATCGAGGACGCGATCGCGCACGCGGACCGGCTCGCGCAGGACGTCGCCCCCGAGCACCCCATCGACGTCCACCTCGCGCTCTGGGACCGCGATCTCCTCGGCGACCGGACCTGCGCGGAGCTCGCGCGCGCCGCGGCGCTGCTCTCGGAGCGCGCCCGCCAGCGGCTCGCCCCGGAGGCGGTGGCGTCGGGGCGGTACGGCGAGGGCGTCGTGGCGCTCGCGGCCGGGCAACTCGACGCCGCCGAAGGGCTGCTCCGGGACGCGCGCGAGACGTTCCGGGAGCTCGGCGCGGGGATGGGCGAGGCCCTCGCGCTCGAGCGGCTCGCCGCCCTGTGCGCGCAGCTCGGGCGGTTCGACGAGGCGTTCACGCTCCTGGGCGACGGCGTCGTGCTCGCCGAGCGCGGAATGCTCCGGCGCCACGTGCTCACGCGGCTGCACGTGACCGAGGTCCGGACGCGGCTCGCCGCGGGCATCGTGGGCCAGGCGGAGAGCGCGCTCCGCGAGGCGAGCGAGAGCGCCGCGCGGCACGGCGAGTGCGTGACCTGCGACGCGGTCCTGCGGCCGGAGGCGGCGCGGGTGGCGATCGCGTTCGGGCGGCTCGAGGAGGCCGAGGCCGAGGCCCGCGCGCTCGAGGACGTCGCGCGCCAGCGCGGCGGCCGCGGGCTCCTCGCGATCGCGCGGCACACGCGGGCGCGCGTGCTGGCGGCGCGCGGCACGCCCGAGGATGCGCTCGTCCCGCTCGCGCAGGCCCGCGCCGGGTACCTGGCGAGCGGTCTCCGGTACGACGCCGCGCGGACCGCGCGGCTCGAGGCGCGGCTGCGCGGCAGCCTGCCGGAGGCGTGGGCGGCGCTGGACGCGCTGGTGAAGGTGGATCTCGACGCGTAGGGCCTTCACCGCTCGTGCTTCGACAGGCTCAGCACGAGCGGACGAGAGAACACCGCTCGACCTGAACCTGTGAAGGCCGAGCGATGCCGCGGCCACGCCCCGCGAGGCCGAAGCCCGTGGCCCGAGGCCGGCTAGACTCCCTCCATGACTGCGATCGGCATCTACGTCTACCCCGACGTCGAGGTCCTCGACTTCGCCGGGCCGTTCGAGGTGTTCTCGACCGCGACCCGCGTCGCGCGCCGCGCGCGCCCGGACGCGCCCGCGCCGTTCGCGGTCACGCTCGTCGCCGCGCAGGATGGCCCCGTCAAGGCGCGCGGCGGGTTCACTGTGTTGCCGGACGCGACGTTCGCCTCGCACCCGCCGCTCGACGTCGTCCTCGTCCCCGGCGGCGTGCACGAGCCCGAGCTCGACCGCCCGGAGCTCGCGGAGTGGCTCCGGAAGCAGGCCGCGTCGGCGAAGCTCGTCGCCTCCGTCTGCACGGGCGCCTTCCTCCTCGCGCGCGCCGGGCTGCTCGACCGCCTCGAGGTCACGACGCACTGGGAGGACGTCGCGGACCTCCGCCGCCTCTTCCCGGCGCTCGCGGTCCGCGAGGGCGCGCGCTGGGTCGAGCACGAGCGGATCATGACCTCCGCCGGCATCAGCGCGGGCCTCGACATGAGCCTGCGGATCGTCGCACGGCTCGCGGGCGAGGACCTCGCGGAGCGCACGGCGCGGCAGATGGAGTACGACTGGCGGAAGCGCGCCTAGGGCCCTGCGCTCCCGCCCTCCACCTCCGCGATCCGCCGCGCCAGGAACCGCCGCTCTGGGTCCTGCCGCGCCAGCGCGAGCGCGCGCGCGTAGGCCTC
>Ga0196976_1001512_pt1 | contig 10486 bp, 10 predicted proteins | sample S3v_513CmetaG_FD_148644 | JGI IMG/M metagenome (GOLD analysis project Ga0196976, IMG submission 148644) | Soil microbial communities from Anza Borrego desert, Southern California, United States - S3+v_5-13C | ecosystem: Environmental > Terrestrial > Soil > Desert | place: USA: California...
CACGGCTCGGCACCACACCTTCTTCGAGATGCTCGGGAACTTTTCCTTCGGCGACTACTTCAAGGCCGACGCGATCCGGTTCGCATGGGAATTCGTGACGACCGAGTTGCGGATCGATCCGCAGTTGCTGCGCGTCACCGTGCACCATTCGGACGACGAAGCCCGGGCGCTGTGGCGCGACATCGCACAGCTGCCGGATTCGCGCATCTACAGCCTGGGGGACAAGGACAACTTCTGGCAGATGGCGGACACCGGCCCCTGCGGTCCGTGCTCGGAGATCTTCATCGACCTCGCGCATGCCGCCCGCGACTGGCGCTTCCCGACGGATGCCCGCGGTGAATGGACAGAGACGAACCGCAAGGAGTTTTCGCTCGATGCCTTCGTCGAAGGCGCGGAGGCCGGGCGGTTCCTCGAATTCTGGAACCTGGTGTTCATGCAGTTCGATCGCCGTGCCGACGGGACGCAAGTGCCGCTGCCGCGCCCGTCGGTCGATACCGGCGCGGGGCTGGAACGCATCGCCGCCTTCATGCAGGGCTTCACGAACAACTACCATACCGATCTCTTCGCCCCGCTGATTCGCGAAGCGGAACGCGTGGTGGGGAGGCCGTACGACCAGAACCCATCCTTTCGCGTCCTTGCCGACCATGCACGCGCGGTCGCCTTTCTGCTGGCGGACGGCGTACATCCGTCGAACGAAGGGCGCGGGTATGTGCTTCGCCGCATCCTGCGGCGCGCCGTGCGCCACGCGTGGCTGCTCGGGCGCAAGGCGCCGACGCTCGCGTTCGTGGCGGAGGTCGTGGTCGATACCATGGGCGACGTCTACCCGGAGCTGCGAGAAAAAAAGGCGCTGATCCTGAAGACCACGCGCGTCGAGGAAGAGGCGTTCCTCTCGACGATTGAAGGCGGGCTGGCGCGGTTCGAACAGATCGCGCCGATGCGCACCGCAGACGGGAGCATCGACGTTCGGGGCACGGTCAGCGGCGAGGATGCGTTCCGCCTGTACGACACGTTCGGGTTCCCGATCGATCTCACCGAGTTGATGGCACGGGAGCGCGGCTATGTGGTCGATATCGCGGGCTTCGAGGCTGCGCTCGACACCCAGCGGAAGCGCTCGCAGGACGAACGGAAGTCCCGCAAGCTTGGCGTGGAGACCGACGCGCTGGCGGACCTGTCGCAGTGGGAGGCTCCGGATCCCAATGCAGCGCGCGAAGTCGCATTTGTCGGCTATGAGTCGATCGAGATCGAGACGCAGGTCGCTGCGATTCGCAGGCTCGATGGCAATCGCGTGGCGGTGCTGCTCAAGGAATCTCCGTTCTATGCGGAGTCCGGCGGCCAGATCTCTGACCGTGGCGAGGTTGTCGGCGAGGGATGGCGCATCGACGTCGATGACGTTCGCAAGGTCGACGGACGCCCCGCCGCGGTGGGGTTGTTGTCTGGCACGTTCCACTTCGGAAAGGCGACCGCACGTGTACCCACGCTGCAGCGACGCGATACGGAGCGGAATCACACGGCGACGCATCTCCTGCACGCGGCGCTGCGCCAGGTGCTTGGCGAGGCGGTACATCAGGCCGGCTCGCTGGTGGCACCAGATCGCCTGCGGTTCGACTTCACGCACCATGGTCCGGTTGCCACTGAGCGCCTCGTGGAAATCGAGCGCATCGTGAACGAGCACATCTGGCGTGGAATCGCCGTGACGACCCGGGAGATGCGCTACGCGGAGGCGCGTTCCGCGGGCGCCATGGCGTTGTTCGGCGAGAAATACGGAGATGTCGTTCGGGTCGTGACCGTGCCGGGGTTCTCGATGGAGTTGTGCGGGGGCACCCACGTGCGGAACACCGCCGAAATCGGCCTGTTCAGGATTATTCACGAAACCGGCGTCGCCTCTGGCGTCCGCCGAATCGAAGCCGCAACCGGGCCCGGCGCTTTCGCATTGATGCATGACCGCGAACAGGCGTTGCTGCGGATTGCCACGTTGCTTCGCACGCCGGAAGAGGGGGTGGAACGGCGCGTCATGGCATTGCTCGAAGAACGCCGGGCGCTCGAGAAGCGCGTGGAGGGAGCACTGCGCGGGGGCGGTGACCAGCTCCAGCAGTGGCTTACCGAAGCGCAGTCCCTCGGCGAGAACGGCGCACGGTTCGTCGGTCGCCGGGTGAATGTGACGGACGTGAAGGAGTTGCAGGCCGTGGGGGATGCGTTGCGCGAGCAACTGAAGTCCGGCGTCGGCGTGCTCGGGGCGACCTTTGCGGACGGGAAGTCCACGCTGCTCGTCGTCGTCACAGATGACCTGAAGGACCGGGGCGTTCGCGCAGATGCGCTGGTCCGGGAAATCGCTGCCGTCGCGGGAGGGAAGGGTGGTGGCAAGGCGCACATGGCGCAGGCCGGAATTCCGGATTCGGGTCGTCTGGACATCGCCATCGGAGAAGCCTCGAACATCGTCCGGCCCTTCGTCTACCCGGCATGACCGTCGCCGAGTGGGTTCGCCGCCGGTCACCCAGACCACCTGATGTGTTATTGGATGCTGTCATTCGCGCGCTCGGTGCCGACGGCGAGCGTCCAGAGTCGGAGACGGCTGCCGCCTGTCTCGACGTGGCAGCGCAGCGTCTCGCTGCGATTCTTGAGGAGCGGCGCTTTCAGCGCGACGGCGCACTCGACCTGCTCACGGTCGATGCACTCGTGACTTATGCTTTCGAGCACGCGAGCACGAGTGCCGCGAAAGACCTTTCCGGAATGGCCGCTGCCGCGATCACGCGCCTGACCGCCCTGGCGCCGGCGGCATGAGCGAACATTTCAGCGGTGCCCTCCGCGAACTGTCCGAGACCGCGGAGCGCGTCGCGCGCGACCTGGGGCCGGCGCTGGACCGCGCCCTGTCGATGGTGCGCGAGACGGTGCGCCGGGGCGGGACACTGTTGTTCTGCGGAAACGGCGGCAGTGCCGCGGACGCACAGCACCTGGCGACCGAATACGTCGTGCGATACACGCGCACGCGTCGCGCCTATCCAGCGATCGCGCTCACGACGGATACTTCGCTGCTGACGGCTGCTGGAAACGACCTGGGATTCGAAGAAGTTTTCGCCCGTCAGGTGGAGGCGCTTGGAAAGCCCGGGGACCTGCTGGTGATCCACACGACGAGCGGGAATTCCGCGAACCTGCTCCGGGCCGCCGAAGTAGCGAGAGACAGAAATATCGACGTGCTGGCGCTCAGCGCGCGCGACGGCGGGAAGTTGAAGGCTCTCGCCACGCATTCGGTCATTATTCCTACTGACCGCACCGACCGCGCCCAGGAACTTCAGTTGTGCATCCAGCACATCATCTGCGACCTGGTGGAGCGCGATCTGTGAATTCCATCGCGGGACGGCGGGCGCTGGTCACCGGAGGATCGCGCGGGATCGGCGCCGCGACGGCGCTGCTCCTCGCCGAGCATGGCGCACATGTCGCGATCGGATACCGTACGCGTGGAGATGATGCTGACCGGGTCGCACGACAGGCACGGTCGCATGGCGTCGAGGCGGTTGCCATTGCGACTGATATCTCCACCCGCGAGGGCGCGGAACAGCTCGTGACGGAGGCCGCCGAACGGCTCGGTGGGCTGGACGTCTTCGTTGGAAATTCCGGCATCTGGGTACCGGACGATGTCGCGCTTCAGGACATGTCCGATGACCAGTGGCGCCGGACGATGCGCGAGAATGTCGACTCGATGTTCTTCACCACGCGGGCGGCGGCTCGGGTGCTCAGCGACCATGGCCGCATCGTGCTGGTGGCAAGTACCGCCGGCCAGCGCGGCGAGGCATTCCATGCGGACTATGCGGCGTCGAAGGGAGCGATGATCTCGTTCGTGAAGTCGCTCTGCATCGAGCTGGCGCAGCGCGACATCACCGTGAATTGCGTTGCTCCGGGGTGGGTAGACACCGAGATGTGCGCCGGCCCATACGCCAATGGTGGACGCGCGCGGATCGAACGAGCGATTCCCCTCGGACGCGTCGCAGCGCCGCGGGACATTGCCGGTCCCATCGTCTTCCTCTGCTCCGACCTGGCCCGGCACATCACCGGCGAAGTCATGAACGTCAACGGCGGGAGCGTGCTGCCCGGATGATCGTCCTCGTCTTCACGGGCGGCACGATTTCGATGAAGCATGATCGCGGTGCGCGTGGCGCCATCCCCGCGCTCGCCGGCAAGGACATCATCGACCTGGTGCCCCAGTTGCGGGAGCTCGGGGAACTCGAGATCGATGACTTCGGTGCCTTTCCGGGCCCGCACATGACCGTGGAACGCATGTGGGCACTGCGCGAGCGCGTCGAAACGCATCTCAGACGTCCCGACGTGGATGGCATCGTGGTCACCCACGGAACCGACTCGCTCGAAGAATCCGCCTACCTGCTGGCGCGCTCACTGGCGAGCGAAAAGCCCGTCGTATTTACGGGCGCGATGCGAACCTCGTCGGATCTTGGGTGGGATGGCCCGTCCAATCTCGGAGCTGCAGTGCGCGTGGCCGCGGCGTCGGAATCGCGTGGATTCGGCGTCCTGGTCGTCATGAGCGACCGGATTTTCACCGGCCTCGATGTCATCAAGGTGCACACCCATCTCCTCGACGCCTTTGAAAGTCCGGGGCTGGGGCCACTTGGTGTGGTGGACGGCCGGCATGTGATATACCGGCGCGCGATCCCATCCCCATGCGAGGTCGTGGACGCCCCAGCGCTCGGTGGGCCAGTGGATATCATCTATGCGTATGGCGGCGCGGACTCGCGTCTCCTTGATGCCGCCCGCAAGGTCGGACGGGGAGTCGTCGTCGCTGGCATGGGGCGCGGGAATGTTCCGCCCGACATGGTTCCGGGGATCGAGCGCTGGATCGGCGACCAGAAACCGGTGGTGATCACCTCCCGCGCATTGCGCGGGCGCGTCGGCAAGACGTATGGCTACCCGGGTGGTGGCCGACGGCTCGCGGACCTCGGAGCCATCTTTGCCGGGAGCCGCCGTCCGCAGCAGGCGCGCATCGATCTCATGCTGGCGCTGGGAGCGGGGCTCGATGTGCGAACGCTCTTCGATCGCTGAGGGGACGCCCTCAGTTCTGTGACCGACGTTCCCACTGCTTGAAACAGCGCCAATCGAATTCCTGTGCGGCCCGCATCTGGTCGGGGAACCCGAAATAGTCCACGTATCCCTCACGCTCGGCGCGCCAGCGACAGCACCATGCGAAATCGAACACGTGGGTCCCCGACGCAGTGTGCACGTTGACCGAGCCGACAAAGTCGGAGCACCCCGACATCCCACGAATCTCCACCTGCTGAATTTCGAGCGCCGGTTCTTCGGCAAGCAGCTGGTTGAGGAGACGACGTACTTTGACGCGCGGGGCATACGTCTCGACCTTTACGCGCTCGGTTCGATCGCCCGAGAGAAAGCGGGTCAGGTCAGCCTTGAAATCGGTCGTCGCGCTGGAGTTTTCGAGCAGGTTTTCAATCACTCGGTCGAGTCCGGCAAGATACTTTAGGTGTGCTAGCTGAAGTCTTTGTGGGACAACACAATATCGCATCGAGCGCAGGCCACTGGTAGTGACAAATTCGAGTTCCGCTGAGCTCCTGAAGCTTCGCCCTCCAAAGACCGTTCTCCAGATCACCAAAGACCTGGAAGCCGCCGGTTTTGAGGTCTGGGCGGTGGGTGGGGCAGTTCGCGATGCGTTGTTGGGGCTGCTGCATCTCGACTGGGACCTCGCGACAAATGCCACCCCGGACCAGGTTCGCGAAGTATTCGGGCGGAAGCGGACGATACCGGTGGGGATCGAGTTCGGGACAGTGGGGGTTCTGGACCGCGACGGTCGCTTGCACGAAGTCACCACCTTCCGGCGCGACGTGAGAACGGATGGTCGGCACGCCGAGGTGGAGTTCGGTGCGTCGCTCCCCGAGGACCTGGCCCGACGCGACTTCACCATCAACGCGATCGCGTACTCTCCGTCGCGCGGAGAAATCCAGGACCCGTTTGACGGGCGTGGCGATCTGCAGCGGCGAGTGATCCGCGCAGTTGGCAACGCGGCGGACCGGATGAGGGAGGACAGACTCCGGGCGCTTCGTGCCATCCGGTTTGCGGCGAGATTCGATTTTCGACTCGACGATGCCACGTGGCAGGCCGTCGTAAATAGCGCTCCGCACCTCGGCCGTCTATCAGCGGAGCGGGTGAAGCAGGAACTCGAGAAGACGATGGACCAGATCGCGGCTCCCTCGCGTGCGCTCATCATGTGGCGCGACAGCGGAGCGTTCGCCGCGCTGATCCCTGGCCTTCGTGACGTATCGGACGGGCTCTTGCGCGCCGTGGACTGCGCGGCCACGCCAGGGCCGCCACGGCGTCCGGGGCGCCGTCTCGTTCGGCTTGCCGTGCTGTTTTCAGAAGTTCCAGCCGAGCGGCTCTATGCCATCGCCATGGGACTCAAGCTTTCCAAGGCCGACGCGGCCTGGATCGCGTCGCTTGGCGGACTGTGGCAAAGCTTGCGGGATGAGCTTACGGCAGCCGTCGCAGATCGGCCGGACGATCGTCGCATTCGCCACCTGGTCTCTCGCATCGGCCGCCCGAAACTGCATGCGTTCTTCCGGGTTGCGGCCGCGCATTGGGGATCGGGGCGCCCGGTCGGCGATGCAAGTCCAGCGGCGCAGGCTGTGCATTCGCTGTACCGGCGCAGCCTGCGGATTGCCATGCGCGATCCGGTGGACCTGCGCGATCTGGCGATCGACGGCGACGACCTGAGGCAGGTCGGCATCCGCCCGGGACCGGACCTTGGTAAGATTCTTTCGTCGCTGCTCGGTCTGGTGCTGGACGATCCCGGGATGAATACCCGGGAGCGGTTGCTGGAGGAAGCACGCCGACTGGCGTCGGCGTGAACCCAACACACACGACAGGCAACTGATGTTCTTTCGAGGCAGGCAGCCGGAGGCGTCGATTTGGCGGCGATTCAACGTCGGCGCGGACGGATTCACGTTCGTGAACGAGGAAGGCGTCTTCTCGATCCATGTCGTGGCGAACGCGGAACGAGTGGTCGACCTCTTTCATTCACTGACCGAGCAGCTGCCCCCCGCCGTGGACGTTGCTCTCGAGGATCTGCGATCGGGTCGCAGTTGGAAGGGGGAGGCACTGCCGCTCGAGGATGTCCGGGAGCAGATCGCGAGATTGAAGGTGTTGCTTGGGCGATATGGGGGCGTGGAGTTGTCGGTATTCACCGCGGACGATCAGCTGACGCTGAATCCGTATCTCGAGCTGTTTGCGTACGCTCGCACGGATCGGTGGTATTACCTGCTCGAAGGGAAGGGACTCGAGGAGAAGCGCGCCGTGCGCACCAAGAGCTGGAAGCAGCGACGGGCCCAGTTCCCGGCTGCCGCGGAACTCGTGAACGCGATTCAAACAGCAGTGGAGCGGTTGGGCCTGCAGCGGGCGTGACGCGACTCGAGCTGGTGTACGGCGCGTCCGCGGCGGCCGCGAACATCATCGGCGCCCTCGCGATCACGTCCGGCCGGCGATGGAGCGTCCAGGCACTCGACCGTGTCCTTGCCTTCGCGGCCGGATTTCTCCTGTCGGTGGCCTTCGTGGACCTGGTTCCGGAGGCTGTGTCCCGAGGCGGACGCACTGCCGCAATCACAGCGCTGCTCGCGTATCTCGCGGTGCACCTCACCCAGCACACTCTCGGTCGGCACTTTCACTTCGGCGAGGAGACGCACGCTGTCACGCCCTGGGTCAGCCGCAGTGCGCTGATCGGGCTGATGCTTCACACCTTCGTTGACGGGGTGGCCGTGGCGTCGGGCCTGTTGGTCAGCAGCACAGTCGGTGCGCTCGTGTTCGTCGGCGTCCTCGTCCACAAGTTTCCCGAAGGTTTAGCCATCTCGAGTCTTTTTCTCGCCGCCGGAAGCTCCCGTGGCCATGCGGTCCTCGCGGCGGCATCGCTCGGCGTTGCGACGCTGCTCGGAGTGGTGCTCACGGACAGCTTCGCGGCTCTGCAGACCCATGGCCTGGCCATTTCCGCGGGGGTGACGATCTACGTGGGCGCGTCGAACCTGGTGCCTGAGCTCCAGGCCCGCGGCGATTGGAGCACCCCCCTCAGTTTCGTCGCCGGATGCGGAGCGTATTTTGCCGCCCGGGCAGCATTCTAGAGCATCATGGCGCGACAAAAGGAGCGAGGGCCAACGCTGTTTCAGGCTGCTGGTGACCGGGCGCATCCTTTGGCGTCGCGTATGCGTCCCGCCACCCTGGACGAGTTCGTTGGACAACGTCATCTGCTGGAGCCAGGAAAGCCGTTGCGTGAGGCAATCGAGGCCGGTTCCATTGGCTCAGTTGTCCTTTGGGGACCACCGGGCACGGGAAAAACAACGCTGGGCCGCCTCATTGCCGGCTACACGGACCGCGAGTTCGTTCCGTTTTCGTCTGTCACCGAGGGTGTGCCTCGAATTCGTGAAGTTGTCGCGGATGCCGAACGCCGCCTCCAGGTGGGGCGCGGGACGATCCTGTTCGCGGATGAGATCCATCGACTGAACAAGGCGCAGCAGGACGCATTCCTGCCGCATGTCGAATCCGGAACCATCACCCTCGTTGGTGCGACCACGGAGAATCCGTCGTTCGAGATCAATGGCGCGCTGCTTTCCCGAGTTCGCGTTTTCGTCCTGAAGCCGCTTGCTCCGGACGACATCCGCAGGCTGCTCGATCGCGCACTGAAGGACGAGCGCGGGCTGCGTGCGCTGAACCTGCGGGCGGACCCGGAGGCGTTGGATCTCATCGCGACCGAGGCGGACGGGGACGCGCGGCGGGCGCTCACGGTGCTGGAGGCCGCCGCGGGACACGTCGGAAACGAGGGACACATCGATGCGGCTGCGGCACGGGAGGCCATGCAGCTGCGATTCGCGCGCTTCGACAAGGGCGGCGAGGAGTTCTACAACTCACTCAGCGCGTTTCACAAAAGCCTGCGCGGCAGCGACCCCCAGGCATCGTTGTACTGGATGGCGCGATGGATCGAAGGCGGGGGTGATCCGATGGTACTGTTCCGCAGGGCGCTGGCCATGGCCGCTGAAGACATCGGGCTCGCCGATCCGGAAGCCCTGAAGCTCGCGGTCGCCGCCCGGGACGCCTATCACATGCTCGGCCCGCCGGAAGGATATCTGCCGTTGGCGCAGATGGTGGTGTATCTCGCAACCGCACCGAAGTCGAACAGTGCGAAGGTTGCGCTGGGCAATGCGATCCAGGCCGCACAGGAGACACCAGCCGAAGGAGTACCCCTGCATATCAGGAATGCTCCCACCAAACTCATGAAGGAACTGGGGTATCACTCGGGGTATCAGTACGCGCATGACGTCGCCGAGGCATATATCCCGCAGGAGTACCTGCCGGACAAGCTGAAGGGACGGACGTTCTATCAGCCAGGCCCATTTGGTTTTGAGAAGGAAATCGCGAAGCGGCTCGCGTGGTGGGAAGAGCTCAAGCGCCGTACGACAGACTCGGGAGACAAGGACTCATGAAGAGATTTGCATTGGTGGCGATGGCGCTCGTCGTAGGTGCGTGTTCGGCACTCGGTCGGGCGGCCTTCCAGAATCCGGTGGTGAACCTCCGGGACGTTCGCGTACTCGGGCTCGGGACCCAGGGCGGCAACCTCGAAGTGCAGCTGGGGGTGTATAATCCCAACAACTTCCGGCTCGACGCGACGCGACTGACCTATCGGGTCTTCGTCGGCGATTCGGTGGGTGTCGCCAGCGGATCGCTCGATACGCAGACGACGGTGCAAGCGGGGGACTCGACGATCATCCGCCTGCCGATTTCCTTCACGTATGCCGGCATCGGTGCGGCGGCGATGCAGTTGATGCGCACGGGCGCAGTTACGTATCGTGTCGGTGGGGACGTGACCGTCGGATCACCCGTAGGCAACTTCACGGTGCCGTACAGCACCAGCGGGCAATTCAACACGATGGGCAGGTAGGGAGGCAGTCATCGCGAAGGGAACGATCCAGGTCCAACAGCCGGTTGAGCGGGCGCTACTCGTGGGCGCACCGCTCAAGCGTGCCCGCGCCCGCGCCGACCTGCGGGAGCACCTCGATGAGCTCGAGCGCCTGACGGATACGGCCGGCGCGGTGATCGTCGGCGAGCTCACCCAACAGCTCGACAAGCCACATTCCGCCACCTACCTCGGCGCCGGAAAGGTGGAAGAGCTTCGCAAGCTGGTTGTCGAGACGCAGGCCACCGTGGTCGTCTTCGACGACGAGCTGTCGCCATCGCAGTCCAAGAACATCGAGGATGCCATCGGGCAGCGCGTGGTCGATCGTGCGGAGCTGATCCTGGACATCTTCGCAACGCGCGCGCGGACGGCGGAAGCCAAGATGCAGGTGGAGCTGGCGCAGCTGGAATACATGCTCCCGCGCCTCACGCGCATGTGGACCCACCTCGAGAAGTTCCGGGGTGGCATCGGTGTGCGAGGTCCGGGTGAAACCCAGCTCGAAACGGACCGTCGCCTCATCAACCAGCGCATCAAGGTGCT
>Ga0196976_1001513_pt1 | contig 10462 bp, 7 predicted proteins | sample S3v_513CmetaG_FD_148644 | JGI IMG/M metagenome (GOLD analysis project Ga0196976, IMG submission 148644) | Soil microbial communities from Anza Borrego desert, Southern California, United States - S3+v_5-13C | ecosystem: Environmental > Terrestrial > Soil > Desert | place: USA: California...
GCCGTCCCCGCCACCGCGTGCGGCAGCCGCGTCGAGCGGAGCTCCACGTGGACGAGCGCGCCCTCCGGGAGCTGGCGCGACAGCGTGACGCCGCACCCGCCGAGCCCCACCTCCACGGTCAGGCACGTCTCCTCGAGCCCGCGGCCGCGGACGACGATCTTCACGGGCACCTGGAACCGAGAGTACCGCCGCCGCTCCTTGCCCGACACGCATCACCTCGGTCTTCAGGAAACAGTCCTCGGCGATCAGTGTGCAGGACCGGCGGGAGAACCGGAAGACCCCCGCCCACCGACAACGGACGGCGGATCCGGGTGAGACGCGCTCCCACGTCGGGGCTTGTGGACGGTCCGTTGAATCTGGTGGACTGCTCGACCGTCCCTCGTCCAAACGACGTGGAGGCTTCCATGACCCGGACCGCTCGACTCCTGCTCCTCACCCTCGCCGTCCCCACGTTCGCCGCCGCGGGCGAGCTCGGCCGCGACCACCACGAGCTCCGGCGCGATCGCGCCGAGATCCGCGGAGACAAGGCGGCGCTCGCGGACGACATCCGTGACTACCGGCACATGGAGGCGCTCCTCCACGAGTTCGACCGCGCCCGCGGCGTCCGCGACTTCCGCGCGGTGAAGGCCGTCGAGGTGCGCGTCGCGCTGGCGCTGCGGGAGGAGTTCCGCGAGGCGAAGCGCGAGACCCGCGAGGCCAGGGGCGAGCTGCGGCAGAGCCGCCAGGAGACGCGCGAGGAGCGGCACGAGGTCCTTCGGGACGCCGATCAGGCGCGGCCCGCGCGCTACGCCGACGATCGCCACGATCTGCGCGACGACCGGCGCGACCAGCGGGACGACCGGGCCGACCTGGCGCGCGAGAAGCGGTACCGCAAGCGCGTCAACGCGATCCGCGTGCAGTGGACGAGCCGGCTCCACGATCGGAGCCACTGGGCCATGGACCAGAAGCGCGCCATGCTCCAGGAGCTCGTCCAGCTCGCCCATGACGAGGTCCGGGCGACGGCCGACGAGCTGCACGAGGATCGCGCCGAGCGCCGGGAGGATCGCCGCGAGCTTCGCGAGGACCGGCGCGAGCGGCGGTGGGACTAGGGGCTCTCGTCGGTCGGCGGTGATCCGTCGGACGACGGGTCGCCGCCGGCTGATCACCGCCACCGCGCGGCGAGCGCCCGGTAGTGGTCCTGCAGGATGCGGAAGGCGAGCTTCTTCTCGCCGCGGTCCGAGACGAGGCCCTTGCGGTTCCAACCGTCCTGGACCCCGGGCAAGGCGCGGCGGGGCGAGCGGAAGTCGGCCAGGATCCACGGGCTCATCCCGCGGAGGAACGGGATCGCCTCGAGCATGCGGAGCTGGTGCTCGTAGAAGGTTGCCTGGTACTCCTCCGTCCAGCGCGTGAGCGCATTGCCGTGGAGGCCGTGCAGGGCGTCGGCGCCGAGCTCCGTCATGACGAGCGGCTTCGCGTGGCAGGTCTCCCAGCGGACGCCGTCCGGCCGATCCGGCAGGCCGTCGTACCAGCCCAGGTACTCGTTGCAGCCGAGCACGTCGAGGTCGGCGCCGAGGGGATCGTCGACGCGCTGCAGGAGCGGGTGCACCTCCTGCCGCTCCAGCGCGGCGCTGACGAGCCGGGTCGGATCGAGCGCCCGCGCCGTCCGGACCAGCTCGCGCATGAAGCGGAGCCGGGCCTCGGTGGGCGGCGTCTCGTTCCCGACGGACCAGAGGACGACGCTCGCCCGGTTGCGGTCGCGGGTGACGAGCTCGGTGAGCTGGGTGCGCGCGTTCTCGAGCGTGTCGGGATCGTCCCAGGCGATCGTCCAGTAGACCGGGATCTCCTCCCACACGAGGAGGCCCAGCTCGTCGGCGAGCCGGACCGTGTGCTCGTCGTGCGGGTAGTGCGAGAGCCGGACGAAGTTCGCGCCGAGCTCCTGCGCCCACCCGAGCAGCGTGCGCGCGTCGGCGGGGCCGCACGCCCGCCCCTCGCGGCGGGGCGCCTGCTCGTGCACGCTGATGCCGCGCAGGAACACCGGCGCGCCGTTGAGCAGGATCTCGCCGCCGCGCACCTCGATGGTGCGGAAGCCGATCCGGTCCACCACGCGGTCGGTGTCGCACTGGAGCTCGACGTCGTGGAGCCGCGGGCGCTCCGGGGTCCACCGCTCGATCGACGGCGCCTCGAGCTCCACCCGCGCGAACCCCTCCGCGTCCGTCTGGACGCGGACCGCCAGGCCGAGCCCGGGCAGGCGGACGACCACGGGCTGCCGCCGCGTCGGGCCGTCGAGCTGGACCCATCCCGTGATCCGGCGCGGGTCCTCGGGCGCGAGGTGGAGCGCCCAGTCGCGGACGAAGGTCTCGGGCACGTCCACGAGCAGCACGTCGCGCGTGAGCCCGCCGTAGTTCCACCAGTCGGTGTTGAGCGTGGGGACGCCCTCGCGCCGCCGCATGTCATTGACCATCACCACGAGCGAGTTCGACCCCTGCCGGAGGAGCGACGTCACCTCCACGTCGAACGGCGTGAAGCCGCCGCGGTGGCTCCCGGCGAAGGTGCCGTTGAGCCAGACCCGGGCCTCGTAGTTCGCGGCGCCGAAGCGGAGGAAGCGGCGCCGGCCGCCCGCGGCGCCGGCGTCGAACCGCGTGCGGTACCAGACCGTGCCCTCGTACAGGAAGAGCTCCGGCCGCTGCGAGTTCCAGTCCCCGGGCACGCGCAGCGTCTCGGAGCGATCGAAGTCGTACTCGATCCGGTCGCTCTTCGAGGCGGGCTTGCGGTCGGCGAAGTACCCGTCGGTCGCGAGCGGCTGGCCGCGGTAGTCGAGGTACCCGTTGTCGTACGGATCGACGATGACGCGCCAGTCTCCGGCGAGGCTCTGCGCGGAGCGCGCGAACACGTTCTGGATGAGGGGTGCCGAGCGAGGTGGCATGGCGCCACTACATGGCCCGGTGGCGGCCGCGGGTCAACGGCCCGTCGGGCTCGCGACGCCCGGCCGGCCGGTCAGGCCGCGCGGGCGCCGCGCAGGAAGGCGGCGAGCTTCGCGTCCACGGCGCCGATGTGGCTCACGAGCCAGCCCCGGAGGAGATCCTTGAGGTCGAGGACCACGCGCGCGTTGGCGCCTCTCTGGTCGAGCGCGCCCACGATCTCCTGGAACCGCTGCTCGAAGTAGCGGTGCGCCTGCGCGTGGCCCGCCGCGAGCGGGTAGGCCGCCTGCGCCATGAGCCGCTCCTCGAGCGCGAAGTGATCCCGGCAGTAGTCGCGCAGGAACCCGACGAGCCCGGCGATCTCGGCCGCGGCCCTGCCCTGGAGCATCGCGTCGATGAGGGCGTCGGCGCGGGCGAAGAGCTCCTGGTGCTGCTCGTCGATCGTCGCGTTGCCCGTGGCGAGGCTCGGGTTCCAGGTCGGCATGGGGCCTCCGAAGGTCCGCCGCGAGGGCGGGATCGGGGACGGTGCAAGACCGAGGCCCCCGCCCCGGCACGCCCGGACCGGCGTGATCGCGGGCGAGTCGCGGGCTCGAGGCCACGGGCGCGCCGGGTGTGGGCCGACCCGAGGCGTCGCGCGGCCCTCACCCGGCGTGGGCAGACTCCAGCGCCGCCTCCCGGCGCCGGCGGGCGGGGGCGCTCGCCGGCGGCGCGCCGGCGACGACCTGCCGGGCACGCGCCAGGTCGTCGTGCCAGCGCGCCTCGAGCGCCGCCGCGAAGCCCGCGTCGTCCACGACGAGGCAGCCCTCCTCGAGCCACTGCATCGAGAGGAAGTCGAGGTTGATGGACCCGACGACCACCAGGCGGTCGTCCACCAGCATCGTCTTCGCGTGCATCATCGAGGCCTGGTACTCCCAGACGTTCGCGCCGCCGCGCCGGAGCCGGCCGTAGTACCGGCGCTGCAGGAACCGGACGATCGGGTGATCGAGGTGGGGCCCGGGCAGGAGCAGCCGGAGGTCCACGCCGTGCCGCGGCAGCAGGAGCAACGCGCCGAACACCTCCGGCGGCGGGACGAAGTACGCGTTGGCGATCCAGGCGCGGCGGCGCGCCGCCATGAGCGCGATGTGCGTCACCCACCGTGCGTGCGAGAGCCCGACCACGTCGGTGCTCGTGACGTACGCGGCGCGGGCGTCGCCGGCGGGGCGCGCGCGCTCGAGCTCGGCGCGGGGCAGGAGGGCGCCGCCGGTCTCGAGCCAGTGCGCGGCGAAGGACGCCTGCATGTGGCGCACGACGGGCCCCTCGACCTCGGCGTTCGCGTCGCGCCACGGGGCGCCGTCCTTGCCCGTGCTCCACTCCTGCGCGATCCCGAACCCGCCGGTGAAGCCGACCTTCCCGTCCACCACCACGACCTTCCGGTGGTTCCGTCCGGTGAGCGCGAACGGCCGCCGCTTCGGCGGGCGGAAGTACCGCACCTGGCAGCCGGCCGCGAGGAGCGGCTCGGTGAGCTCCTCCTCGAACCCGGTGCTGCCCATCGGGTCGACGAGGATCCGGACCGCGACGCCCTCGCGCGCCCGGCGGCAGGCGAGCTCGGCGAGGCGCGTGCCGACCCCGCCGGGCTTCCAGATGTACACGCCGACGTGGATGCTGTGCTCGGCCGCGCGGAAGGCCTCCTCGAGGGCGTCGAAGATCGCGCCGTCGTGGCGCCATGCGACGCGGTTGCCGCCCACGAGCGAGGCGCTCGTGGCCTGCGCGAGGGCCAGCCCGACCTGCTCCTCGCCGTCGGTGAGGCCCATCCGGAGCGAGCCGAGGGCGCCGGAGCGTGCACGGCTGGTCCACCACCGCTTCGCCATCCCACCGATCGCCGCGCCCGTGAGCAGGCCCTTCGTGAACGGGGACTTCATCGCCGTGAAGCCTGCGCATCGCGGCCCCGGGCGCCCGGGCCCCGCAGCGACGATCAGGAGTCCAGCCGTACGCTCGGCCGGCGCGCGATGATCCGGCCGCTCACGGGGCCTCGGGCACGCCGCGCCGGAGCAGGCTCCCGCGGCCCGTCCCCCACAGGATCTCGGCGCCCGCGGTGCCCGGGATCCGGTAGGCGACGACGCCGCTCCCGGACGTGCCGACGAAGACGTGCAGGTCGCCGCCGTCGGCGAGCCGCGCGAGCGTCGGCGCGCCCAGGCCGCCGTTCCACCCGCCGCCCCGCGCGGGCGGGAGCTCGGCGGAGTGCGCCAGGCGGCCCTGCGCGTCGAGGATGAAGAGCTTCCCGCGTCCGTTCGAGGCCTTCGGCGGCCAGGAGGCGAAGATCACCTCTGCGCGGCCGTCGCCGTCGAGATCGGCGACGGCCGGCTCCGAGGCGAACGCGTAGCCCGGGCCGGGCACGGTGAACGGCCAGCGGCCGTGCTCGGTCCTGTCGAGCCAGAGCGCGTGGAGGCGGCCGTCGTACGACGGGTACAGGATCTCCTTGCGCCCGTCGCCGTCGAGATCGACGACCGCGGGGTTGGGGAGCGCGCTCTCGATGACCGCGTAGTCCTCGGACCGGGGTCCGGCGCCGGAGCGCGGGCTCGGGAGCGAGGTCCAGTCGAAGCCCGCGCCGCTCCAGCGGCTCCGGTCCGCCTTCAGGACGAGCGGCACGTGGTACAGGCTCCGGTACGGGTCGGCGGCGCAGTCGTAGACGTTCCCCACGACGACGATCTCGCGCGTCCCATCGCCGTCGAGGTCGGCGATGACGGGCGCGCTGTGCGCGAAGTTGGGCCGGTGCTCCGTGCCGCAGTCCGCCCAGCCACGGAGGTCCACCGCGTCGGAGACGTGGACGCCGACCTGGCTCCAGACGCTCCGGCCCGTGTAGCGCGCGTTCACGCCGAGCTGGTTCCCGGCGTGGTCGAGCGCGGTGATGTAATGGGTGTCGGTCGGGCCGATCACCTCGGCGTCGCCGTCGCCGTCGAGGTCGGCCACGGCCACGTTCTGGTTGTACATGCCCCACCCGTACCCGGGCTCGCCGTCGCGGCGCGCGGGCCAGCCGGAGAGCACCGCGCCCGTGGGGCCGTACGCCGAGAGCTGCTCCGTGTCGCCGCCGGAGGCGCGGCCGACCACCACCGCGAGGTCGTCGCTCCCCGTCATGCCGGGCGCGATCGCGAGCGTGCGGACCTCGCCGGCGCCGAACGGGTGGACGGACCACTTCACCGCGCCCGAGGAGGAGTACACGGTCAGCTCATCGCCGCTGCGCCCGACCGCGATCTCGAGCGCCCCGTCGCCGTCCAGGTCCGCGATCGCCGGGCTGGGCCAGACGCGCGCGCCGCTGCTCGCGCGCCAGCGGAGCGCGCCCGTGTGGGCCTCGAGCGCGACGAGGTCGTAGGAGCCCCAGACGACGGCCAACCCGCCGTCGCCGCCGCCGTCGAGGTCCACGACGGCCGGCGATGCGTACCAGCCGGTCTGGCACGAGGACGTGGAGCAGCCGCCGTTGCGCCAGACCTCGACCGGCGCGCCGTACGCCACCTCGAGGCGGGCCTCGCCCGCTCCGCCGCCGCCGCACGCGGCGAGCGAGAGCAGGGCCGGCGCGAGGAGGGCGATCGAGCGCAGGGTCGACATCCGGCGAGCCTACTCGCCGCTGCGTGTAGGTCGCCAACCCTGCCGGCGGAGCGCTCGCTTCCGCCCCCGCCGGTCATGCGGCCTGCTCGCCGCTCGGCCTTCGACAGGCTCAGGCCGAGCGGTGAGGGTCCCTCACTTCTTCGGCGCCTCGGGCGGCGGCGGCGGCTTCCCCGAGAGCGTCCCGGGATCCGCCGCGCGCTGGAGCGCCTCGGCCGCGTACGCGGCGACGCGGAGCGTCTCCGGGCGGGCCGAGGTGCGGAGGGTCCAGTCGGTCCCCGGCGCCGCGGGCTTCGCGAGCCGGTGCTCGGTCGTCGCGCCGCCGGCGCGCCGGACGGCGACGACGAGGGTGTCGGGGACCGAGGCCGCCGGCGCGTCGGCGACGCCGGTGATCGAGAGGTCCGCGACGGCCCTGACGAGCGCGTCGGCGGCCGCCGCATCGAGCGTCGAGCCCTTGGGGAGCCCCGTCGCGCGCCAGGTCGGCGCGACGGGCGCGGCGTCCGTCGCGGGCGTCGCCTCCCCGGCAGGGGCGACCTTCTCGAGCGTCACGCCGCCCGCGATCACGGCCTCGATCTCGCCGCGCGGGATCCGCAGGACGGCCTTGTCGAGCCACTCGTCGGCGGCCGCGGGCGTCTCCCACGTGGAGAACTCGGCGAGCTGGATGTCGCCGGAGCCCGCCGCGCGGGTGTGCACGGCGCGCATCGCGGCGGTCGTCCCGAAGAGCGCGGTCGCGACGGGCTTCCCGCCCGCCTCGACGGTGACGCGCCGCTCGAAGTCGGCGTCGGCGACCTTGAACCGCGCCGCCGCCTCGGCGCTCGTCGCGACGGGCTCGGCGCGCCGGAGCGCGGCGAGCCGGTCGAGGAGCCGCTCCACCTTGCCGGCGTCGGCGGGGAAGCCGCCGCGGCTCGCGACCTTCCAGGCGCCGGCCGCCTTCACGAGCTCGACCTTCGCGCCGGCCGGCCCCTCGACCACGATCCGATCGGCGGCGGCCTTGTCGAACGCGAACAGCGGCGTGTTCGTGGGACCGCCGCGGCGCTGCACGCTCGCGAGGGCGAGGCCGCCCGCGACGAGGAGCTGCACGGCGAGGAGGACGGAGAGCGAGAGCATCGGACGCTTCACGGCTTCACCTCCTGGAGGACGAGGGCGTGGCGGCGGCGGTCGGCGCGGGCGACGGCCTTCCGCCACCCGAACACTGCGCCGAGCGCGGCGAGGACCAGCGCGTACGTGGCGTACTCCCACCCGCGCCGCGCGCCGTCCTGGAGCGGGACGAGCGTCGCGGCGAACCGGGAGCGGCCGCGCAGCGCCAGCAGCGCCGGGTCCTCGACCGACCAGTCCACGGCGTTCTGGAGGAGCTCGATGGGCTTCAGGTAGAGCGAGCGCAGCCCCTCCGAGAGCAGGTTGATCGACTCGTCGGACGCGAACTCGTTGCTCGCGACCACGACCAGCCGGGCGCCCGCGGGCGACCGCTCGAGGACGCTCGCCGGGGTTGCCTCCGCGCCGGCGGCGGGGGCGGGCGGGGTCTTGCCCTCGAAGGCGGAGTCGAACGGGCCCTCCACCGCCACGGCGAGCACCTTCGCGGCCCGCGTCGCGGGCGCGTCGAAGCCGGTCTCCGGGTGGACGCCCCAGTCCGGGACCACGTTGGTGGACTCGGAGGTCCAGCTCTCGGCCGAGCTCTGGAGGAGCTTCGCGACCGTGCGGCCCTCGAGCTTCTTCGCGTCGAGCTCGATCGGCGAGGCCCACGGGACGGTGAGCTGCCCGAGCGCGGCGGTCGTCGGGTGGGACCGGTCGAGGCCGCCCTCGCGCAGGTCGGGGAAGTGCGGGTACGGGACGAGCTGGACCTCCTGGATGGCGAGGCCGCCCGCGAACCGCTGGACCGGCACGGGGAGCGCCGTGCTCTGCGGGTCGAGCACGAAGCTCTTGCCGATCGTCACGCCGTGCCCGGCGAGCCACTCCTCGAGGCCGGACGACGCCGGGCCGGCGGTGACCCCGCCCTGGAGCTGGACGTCGAACGGCGAGGTGGCGAGGACGACGCTCCCGCCGCGCATGAGGAACTGGTCGATCGCGAACCGCTGCGGCTCGCCGAGCGTCCGCGGCGCGAGGACGACGAGGACGTCCACGTCCTCCGGGACGCGGCCGGAGTCGAGCGACACCGGCTGCACCCGGGCCTCCTGCGCGAGCACCTTCTCGAGGATGGAGTAGCCGCTCCCGCCGTACCGCGGATCGCCCGGCGGCGTCACGAGCCCGACCGTGCGGAGCACGCCCGGCGCGAGCCGCTGCACGCCGGCCTGGATCGTCTTCTTCAGGGACTCGCGGTCGAGCTTCTCCGGGATCGGGAGCGGCACCGTCTCGCCCTTCCCCTCGAGCACCATCGAGAACCAGAAGGGCCGCGGGTCGGCGAGGCTCGCCACCATCGGCGCGAGGCCGTGACGCTGGCGCAGCTCCCCGGCGACCTTGCCGCCGTCGTCGTCGGGATCGTGGAACGCGACGGTGAGCTTCGCGCCCGCCTGCTTGCCGAGCTCGGCGAGGACGGCCTCGAGGTCGGCGCGGAGCGTGCGGAGCACCGGCGGGAGCCGCTGCGGCGCGGAGACGTAGGCCTTGAAGGCCACCGGCGCGTCGAGGGCGTCGAAGGGCGAGCCGCCGCCGCGGTACCCGGTCACCGCCTTCCGGACGGCGCCCGTGAGGAGGTACTCGGGGTCCCGGAGCACCACGTCGATCTCCGTCCCGCGGAACTTCACCTCGACGAGGTCGCGGAACCCGAGCACGACGTGCTGGTCGCCGTACGCCACCACGACGTCGAAGTAGGAGCTCACCACCGCGGCCTGGTAGCGGTCCGCGGTCTGGAACGGCGTGGGCCGCACGCCGAAGCGCGACGCGGCCTCCTCCTCGGCGGCCTGGTCGCCCTGCGGATCGACGAACTCGACCCGCACGCGGTCGCCGCCGGCGACGCCGTACTCGCGCAGGACGTCCTGGAGCTGCGGGACGAGCGGGGCGAGCAGCGGGTGCGTGCGCGCCGAGAAGTAGCCGCGGAGGAGCAGCGGCTCGCGGAGCTTCCCGAGCTCGGACCGCGTCGCCGCGGAGAGCGTGTACTGGCCGCCGCGGGTGAGGTCGACGCGGGCCCACGGGACGTGCGCCAGCCAGAGGTTGGCGGCGGCGAAGTTCGCGGCGAGGAGGCCGGCGAGCCAGACGGCGCGCCGGTGCGCGGGGCGGGCGGGGTTGCCGGCCCAGCGCAGCCGCTCGAGCTGGAGCAGGTTGAGCGTCAGGAACACGCCGACGATCGAGGCGAAGTACGCGAGGTCGCGCAGGTCGAGCACGCCGCGCAGGATCGACTCGAACCGGCGGCCGGTGCCGAGCAGCGCGAGGACGCCGCCGGCGGGGTGGCCGAAGAGGTTGGTCACCATCGGCGCGCCCACGGCCCACAGCAGCCCGCACACGAGCGTCGTCACGATGAGGGCGACGATCGGGTTGTCGGTCCGCGCCGACGACCAGAGCCCCACGGCTGCGTAGGCGGCCGCGAGGAGGAGCGCCGCCACGTAGCCGCCCGCCACCGGACCCCAGTCGAGCCGCCCGAGCTGGGCGACGACGATCGGGATCGGCAGCGTGAGCGCGAGCGCCACGCCGACGAGGCCGAGGACCGCGAGGAACTTGCCGAGGACGAGGCTCGCCGGCCGCACCGGCGAGGTCAGGAGGGTCTCGAGGGTGCCGCCGCGCCGCTCCTCGGACCAGGCGCGCATCGTGAGCGCGGCCACGAGGAAGATCATGAGCCGCGGGAGCCAGGTGAAGAGCGGCCGGACGTCGGCGAGGTTGCGGGCGAAGAACGTCTCCACCCAGAAGAAGACGAACAGCGTCGCGACGAGCCAGGCGGCGAGGAAGAGCCAGGCCGCGGCGCTCGCGAAGAAGGCCCGGAACTCCTTCCGGGCGACCAGCAGGAGCTCACGCCACACGGGCCACCTCCTCGTTCACCTCCGCGAAGACCGTCTCGAGATCGCGCC
>Ga0196976_1001514_pt1 | contig 10461 bp, 7 predicted proteins | sample S3v_513CmetaG_FD_148644 | JGI IMG/M metagenome (GOLD analysis project Ga0196976, IMG submission 148644) | Soil microbial communities from Anza Borrego desert, Southern California, United States - S3+v_5-13C | ecosystem: Environmental > Terrestrial > Soil > Desert | place: USA: California...
CCGCCGCGGTAACGCTTCCAGTGCTGCCACTCGGCGCTGATCGGCACGAAGGCCACGCGCTGTCCGGCGGCGTCGACGGCAGCGTGCTCGGCACGAGGGACCGGCAGCAGCTTCGGCAGGCCGCCCGTCACGTCGATGCTCCAGAGCCGGTTGTGCCACTCGCCGTTGAGGCGCCGCGAGCGGAAGAGGATCTGCCTGCCGTCCGCACTCCACGCCACCGGCCGCACGTTGCGGTCGTTGTCCCACGTCAGCCGCCGCGGCACACCGCCGGCGGCGTCGATGACGTAGAGGTCCGGCCCGCCGTCGTACTCGCCGACGAACGCGATGCGCGCTCCGTCCGGCGAGAAGCGCGGACTGGTCTCGGTGCCGTCGTGGGTCGTGAGCCGCCGCGCCTCCCCGTTCGGGAGCGACGCGACCCAGAGATCCCCCTCGGAGGTGAAGGCGATCGTGTCGCCGTGGATCGCCGGCCGCCGCAGAAACGGTTCCGAGGCGTGGGCGGAGAACGCCAGTGCGAGCAGGAGCAACGCGAGTTTGGGACGCATGGGGAGGAGTATAGGGCGCGCGCGAGAAGTACTTCGCGCTGCAACCGTACGGCTGGCTCGTCGGCACGCTGACCGGCTTGCCAGAGGCCCCGACAAGACGCGTTCTGCGCCATGCGTCACGCCTCGAGAAGCTACAGAGACGCGTGCCGGCGTCACTCCACCACTGGTGGAAAGTTGCTACTCTTACGCCGGTCCAAATCAGTCAGCAAACAGACGTGCTCCGCAATCGCGGCGAGGAGAACAGTTGCTCACGGGAGAGATCCGCAGTCAGGTCGACGCCATCTGGAACGCCTTCTGGTCCGGGGGCATCTCGAATCCGCTGGAAGTCATCGAGCAGATCACCTATCTGCTCTTCATCCGCCGTCTCGACGAGCTGCAGCTCAATGAGGAATCGAAAGCCGCGCGCCTCGGCACGCCGGTCGGGCGCCGCATCTTCCCGGCGGGCAAAGACGCTCACCCGCTGAAGCGCCGTCCGTACGACGACTACCGCTGGTCGCGCTTCCGCAACTTCGAGGCGAAGGAGATGTACGAGGTCGTCTCCGAACGGGTCTTCCCCTTCCTGCGCTCGATGGGGGGCGAAGGGTCGACCTACTCGCACCACATGAAGGACGCGCGCTTCACCATCCCCACGCCCGCGCTGCTGGCCAAGGTGGTCGACATGCTCGACCGCGTGCCGATGGAGGAGCGTGACACCAAGGGCGATCTCTACGAGTACATGCTCGGCAAGATCGCCACCGCCGGGCAGAACGGGCAGTTCCGCACGCCGCGCCACATCATCCGCCTGATGGTGGAGCTGGTCGCGCCGACGCCGGGCGACGTGGTCTGCGATCCCGCCTGCGGCACGGCCGGCTACCTCGTCGCCGTCGGCGAATACCTGCGCGACAACCATCCGGAGCTCTTTCGCGACGCGAAGAAGCGCCGGCACTTTCACGAGGGGCTGTTCCACGGCTTCGACTTCGACAACACCATGCTGCGCATCGGCAGCATGAACATGCTCCTGCACGGCGTGGAGAGCCCGAACATCACCTATCGCGACTCCCTCTCCCAGGACCACGCCGGGGAGGAGGAAAAGTACACGCTCGTGCTGGCCAATCCGCCCTTCGCCGGCTCGCTCGATTACGAGGGAACGGCGAAGGACCTGCTGTCCATCGTGAAGACGAAGAAGACCGAGCTGCTCTTCCTCGCGCTCTTTCTGCGCCTCCTGAAACCGGGCGGCCGCGCGGCGGTGATCGTCCCCGAGGGGGTGCTGTTCGGCTCGAGCAAGGCCCACAAGGAGCTGCGGCGCGTGCTGGTCGAGGAGCAGAAGCTCGACGCCGTCATCTCCCTCCCCAGCGGCGTCTTCAAGCCGTACGCGGGCGTGTCGACGGCCATCCTGCTCTTCACCAAGACCAACTCCGGCGGCACCGACACGGTCTGGTTCTACGACGTCGACGCCGACGGCTGGAGCCTCGACGACAAGCGCACCCCTCTGTTGCCGGAGGAGAAACTCGGCGCCATTCCGAAGACGCCGCTCAGTGAGGAGGAGCACGCAAAGAACAACCTCCCCGACGTCCTCGCGCGCTGGCGCGAGCGCGACGGCGCGGAGCGCGAGCGCACGCGTACCGCACAGAGCTTCGCCGTTCCGAAGGCGGACATCGCCGCGCAGGGCTACGACCTCTCCCTCAACCGCTACAAGGAAGTGGTGCACGAGGAGATCGACCACCGTCCGCCGAAGGAGATTCTGGCGGAACTGGCGAAGATCGAGGAGGAGATTCAGCAGGGGATGCGGGAGTTGGAGGGGATGCTTCGGTGAGGCACGAACTCGTGCGCCTTGGGGACGTCGCATCATTCATTCGCGGTGTGACGTTCAAGCCAGAGGACGTTGTCTCGCTGGAAGCGAAACGTGCCGTCGCGTGCATGCGGACAAGAAATGTCCAGGAGGAACTCGACCTAAGTGACGTGTGGGGCATCTCTGAGGACTTGGTGAAGCGCGACGATCAGTACCTGATCGAAGGAGATGTGCTCGTTTCGAGCGCGAATAGCTGGAACTTGGTTGGAAAGTGTTGCGTTGTTCCCAGATTACCGTGGCGTGCGACGTTCGGAGGTTTCGTCTCCGTCCTTCGACCCGAACGGCGCAAAGTAGACCCGCGCTACCTGTTCCGATGGTTTGCTTCGGATCGAATTCAAAAGACCGTCCGAAGCTTTGGACAGCAGACCACGAACATCGCGAATCTCAACATTGACCGCTGTCTTGGGTTGATGATTCCGCTACCGTCCATCGCTGAACAGCAGCGGATTGCGCAAATCCTGAACAAGGCGGACGCGCTGCGTGCCAAGCGCCGCGCCGCACTCGCCCAACTCGACACCCTCACCCAATCCATCTTCCACGAGATGTTCGGTGATCCGGCGAGTAGTGAGAAGCGTTGGCGAGCATCGCGGATCGGTGACGTGGCAGATGTCCAAGGAGGCCTGCAGCTCTCGAGTACGCGCAAGCAGCACCATCGCGAAGTTCCATATCTACGCGTCGCGAACGTTCATCGCCGTAGGCTCGACTTGAACCTGATCAAGACGATGACCCCCTCTGACGCGGAGATCGCGCGAACGCGATTAGTCACAGACGACCTGCTCGTCGTCGAAGGTCATGGAAACGTATCGGAAATCGGGCGCAGCGCATTGTGGGACGGATCAATTCCAGAATGCGTCCATCAAAATCACCTGATCCGCGTTCGTTTCCACCCCAACAGAATCGTCCCAGTGTACGCATGTGAATATCTGAATTCGCCGTCGGGCAGGCGGCACCTGCTCCGCGCCGGAAAGACGACGTCAGGGCTCAACACGATCACGGTGTCCGAAGTGCGATCAACTCCGATTGCGGTTCCGCCCGTCGAGCTGCAACAGAACTTCGCACTGCGCATGGCGGCGGTAAGTGAACTTCGATCGAAGTACCAGGCAGCGTTGGGCAATGCGGACGCCCTCTTTGCCTCCCTCCAACACCGCGCCTTCCGCGGCGAACTGTAAGTCAACTCGTTGATTTACGAATTACTATCAACCTAAAATAGCGCGCACGCTAATTTCAGGTTCCGTCATGCGGCGTCGAGCGACAGGGCAGTACCGCACCATCTCCGCCGCTTCGGAGCGGTTCCGGGCCTTCGTCCCGATGCCGCTTCCCCCGAAGCCGCCGCTGGTCTGGTCGCCGGCCTTGCGGCGGCGCTTCGACGACGCGCTGCTCGCCCTCGGCAGGCTCGACGCCGTCACCGCGCTCCTCCCCAACGCCTCGCTTCTCCTCTACAGCTTCGTCCGGAAGGAAGCGGTGCTCTCGTCGCAGATCGAGGGAACGCAGTCCTCGCTGGCCGATCTCCTTCTGTACGAGATCGACGAGCAGCCGGGCGTGCCGGTCGAGGACGCCCGGGAGGTGAGCCGCTGCGTGGCCGCGCTGGAGCTCGGGCTGAAGAAGCTGCGCTCCGGCTTTCCGCTCTGCATGCGCCTTCTCTGCGACATGCACAAGGTGCTGATGGCTCATTCGCGCGGCGGCGGCAAGACACCGGGCGAGGTCCGCCGGTCGCAGGTCTGGATCGGCGGAACTCGTCCCGGGAACGCCGTGTTCGTACCGCCGCCGGTCGACGCGCTGCCCGAGGCACTGAAACACTTCGAGCGGTTCCTCAACGACGAGCCCGAGCCGGTGCCGCCGCTCATCAAGGCCGCGCTGGCGCACGTGCAGTTCGAGACCATCCATCCTTTCCTCGACGGGAACGGCCGCATCGGCCGGCTGCTCATCGTGCTGCAACTGATCGCCGACGGAACGCTCCGCGAGCCGATGCTCTACCCGAGCCTCTTCTTCAAGCGCCACCGAGCGCTCTATTACGACCTGTTGAACGCGGTGCGGATCGACGGCGACTGGGAGCGGTGGCTCGACTTCTTCGCCGAGGGAATCGAGGCCTGCGCAACGCAGGGAGTAGCCACGGCCAACGCGCTCCTGCACCTGGTGAATGCGGATCGCGACCGCATCGTGACCCTCGGACGGGCGGCGCAGTCGGCACTGGTCGTCCACCACGCCCTGCAGCGGCAGCCGATCGCCACGTCGGGCGCGCTGGTGGAGGCCACCGGCCTGACCGCCGCCACGGTGAACAAATCCCTCGGACACCTGGCGTCGCTCGGCATCGTCAGCGAATTGACGAACCGTCAACGCGGGCGCGTCTTCAGCTACCACTGCTACGTCGACCAACTCACCGCCGAGCTGGAGCCGCGGTCGTGAGCCAGTTCGACTTCATCCGCACGCAATGGCCCGAGGTGTTCGAGGCCGCGGTGCGCGCGGAGAACGCCGCCCGTCCCGATCCGCGTACCTCGTGCTTCTATGCGCGGCGCGCGCTGGAGTTGGCCGTCGTCTGGATCTACAAGCACGACCCGGCGGTGACGCTGCCGTATCAGGAACAGCTCTCCGCGCTCATCCACGATCCCTCGTTCAAACAGAGCATCGGGCCGGCGCTGTTCGCCAAAGCGCGCCTGATCACAGATCTCGGCAACCTCGCCGCGCATAGTCCGAAGCCGCTGCAGGAGAAGGATTCGCTGCGGGCGACGGAAGACCTCTTCCACTTCCTCTTCTGGATGGCGCGCACGTATGCACGGGGAGCGGCGCCGCCGGACTCGCTGTCGTTCGATGCGACGAGGCTTCCGAGTGAAGCGGTCTCGCCGAAGAGCGTGGCCCAGATCCAGAAGCTGGAGAGCGACCTCGCGGCGCGCGACGAGAAGCTGTACGAGCTCATCGCCGACCGGCACAACATCGACGCCGAGCTGCAGCGCCTGCGCGACGAGATCGCCGCCGTCAAAGCGGCCAACAGCGCCCGCCCCGACACACACGACTACTCCGAGGCGGAGACGCGCGACTACTTCATCGACCTCCTGCTCAAAGAGGCGGGATGGTCGCTCAGCGGACTGGACGACCTCGAGTTCGAAGTGCACGGAATGCCGGCGAAGGACGGCCGCAGCGACGGCGGGGGATTCGTCGATTACGTGCTCTGGGGCGACGACGGCAAGCCGCTCGGCCTGGTCGAGGCGAAGCGGACGCGCAAAGACTCGCGCATCGGCCAGCAGCAGGCGAAGCTCTATGCGGATTGCCTGGAGCAGCGGTACGGCCAGCGGCCGGTGATCTTCACCTCCAACGGCTACGAGCATTGGATCTGGGACGACGCGTTCTACCCGCCGCGGCCGGTGCAGGGGTTCTACAAAAAGGACGAGCTGGAGCTGCTGATCCAGCGGCGCACGACGCGCAGGCCGCTCGGCACCGCCGAGATCGACGAGGCCATCGTCGAGCGTTACTACCAGACCCGCGCCATCCGCCGGATCGGCGAGGCCTTCGAGCAGGACAACGAGCGCAAGGCGCTGCTGGTGATGGCCACGGGCGCGGGCAAGACGCGCACCGTCATCGCGCTGTGCGACCTGCTGATGCGCTGCAACTGGGTCAAGCGCGTCCTCTTTCTCGCCGACCGTCGCGCGCTCGTGCGCCAGGCGGTGCGCGCGTTCGCGAGGCATCTGCCCAGCTCATCGCCCGTGAATCTGGTCGAAGAGCGGACGGCCGAAGGGCGCGTCTTCGTCTCCACCTATCCGACGATCATGGGCCTGATCGACGAGACGCACGATGGGCTTCGCCGTTTCGGCCCCGGTCACTTCGATCTGATCGTCATCGACGAGGCTCACCGCTCCGTCTACAAGAAATACGGCGCGATCTTCGAGTACTTCGACTCGCTGCTCGTCGGATTGACCGCCACACCGAAGGACGAAGTCGACCGCGACACGTACAAGCTGTTCGACCTCGAGCGCGGCGTGCCGACCGACGCGTACGACCTGGAGACGGCGGTGCGGGACAAGGTGCTGGTGCCGGCGAGGCCGGTGGCCGTGCCGATCAAGTTCGTGCAGCAGGGCATCACGTACAACGAGCTCTCCGAAGAGGAAAAAGAGCTGTGGGACGAGATCGAGTGGGACGACACCGGCCAGGTTCCGGCGCGCGTGGAAGCGGGAGCGATCAACCAATGGCTGATGAACGAGGACACCGTCGACAAGGTGCTGGCGCACCTGATGACGCGCGGCGTTCGCGTCGCCGGCGGTGACCGGCTCGGCAAGACGATCGTCTTCGCCAAGAACCACGCCCACGCGCTCTACATCGCCGAGCGCTTCGACGCGAACTACCCGCAGTACAAGGGCGATTTCGCGCGCGTGATCGACAACCAGATCACGTACGCCGAAAGCCTCATCGCCGATTTCGAGAAACCGGCGAAAGCGCCACACATCGCCATCTCCGTCGACATGCTCGACACCGGCATCGACATCCCGGAAGTGGTGAACCTCGTCTTCTTCAAGATCGTGCGCTCGAAGACGAAGTTCTGGCAGATGGTGGGCCGCGGCACGCGCCTGTCGCCCGATCTCTTCGGCCCCGGTCAGCACAAAGAGTTCTTCTCCCTCTTCGACTACTGCGACAACCTCGCGTTTTTCGGAGCGAACGCCGAGGGGAGCGAGAGCCATGCCGGTGACTCGCTGAGCACGCGGTTGTTCAAGTACCGGCTCGAACTGCTCGAGGAGCTCGACCGCCGCTTCCACAAACACGGCTTCGAAGCGGCTGCCGACGAAGTGCGCGATGCCGACGAGCCGTACGAAGGATTTCTGAGCGAGTATCGGCTGCGGCTGGAGCTCGCCGACCGTCTGCGCACCCAGGTCGAAGCGATGAACGTCGACAACTTCGTCGTCCGTCCGCAGCGGCGCCTGGTGGAGAAGTGGCGCGGCGCGGAGGCCTGGAAGAGCCTCACCACGGCCGACCTGGAAGAGCTCGCGCACCAACTGGCCTCGCTGCCGAACGAGCTTCCGGCGGAAGAGGAAGAGGCGAAGCGCTTCGACTCGCTCATGCTGCGCCTGCAGCTCGCCCGGCTGCAGGGCGACCATCGCTTCGTCAGGCTCGCCGAGCAGTTGCGTGCGATCGCCGGGCTGCTGGAAGAGAAGAAGAACATCCCGATGATCCGGGCCGAGCTGCCGCTCATCCTCGAAATTCAAAGCGACGACTGGTGGCAGGACACGACGGTGGCGATGTTCGAGAATGTCCGCAAGCGTCTCCGCTCCCTGGTCTGCCTGATCGAGAAGAAGGACCGCCGCGTCATCTACACCGACTTCGAAGACGAGGTGGGGGCGGAGGTCGAGGTGGAGCTCGGCCCGTTCGCCTCGGCCGCCGATTTCGAAAAGTTTCGCGCCAAGGCGCGCCAGTTCCTGCGCGAGCACGAAGACCACGTGGCCGTGCACAAAGTTCGGACGAACCGCCCCCTCACGCCAACCGACGTCGAGGAGCTGGAGCGCATTCTGGTGGAGAGCGGCGCCGGGACGCGCGCGGACGTGCAGCGCGCCGCGGAGTCTTCTCACGGCCTTGGCCTCTTTGTCCGCTCGCTGGTGGGGCTCGACCGAGGCGCGGCGAAAGAGGCCTTTGCGGCGTTTCTGAGCGGGAAGGCGCTCACGGCGAATCAGATCGAGTTCGTGAACATGATCGTCGATCACCTCACCGAGAACGGGGCGATGGACCCGGCGCTGCTGTACTCGTCGCCGTACACCGACTTCAGTCCACGCGGAGTGGATGGTGTGTTCGCCGCCGGCGACGCGGCCGAGATCGTGTCGATCCTGCGATCGGTCGCCAAGACAGCGGCCGCGTAGTTGGCCCTCCACGACCTGTGGAACTTTGCGGTTCGTGCGTGGTCCGAGGGACCCTCGGTCAGTGGAGACGCAACACATCGACATCGCGGACCTGCCGGTGGATGAACGGCCACGAGAACGAATGGCGCGCGGAGGTGCCGTCGCATTGTCGGACGCGGAACTGGTCGCGCTGCTCATCGAGCCTGGCAGGAAAGGAAAGAGCTCGCTCGACATCGCCCGCGAGGTGGTCGCGGACGGTTTGCTCGCAGTGGCGCGTCGTGAGTGGATCCCCGGCAAAGCGGTTGGAAACCTCGGAGCAAGCCGCGTCGCGCGGATCGGTGCGGCGCTCGAACTGGGGCGTCGCATCGCGACCCTCTCCGTAACCTCATCTGAACCCCTCCGCGACCCGGAGGCTGTCGCACCGCGACTGATGGCGACCTACGGCCACCGCGTTCAGGAGACGTTCGGTGGCATCTATCTCGACGCCCGCCATCGCATCATCAGCGAGCGTGAGATCTTCGTTGGAACGCTCACCTCAGCGTCCGTGTCACCGCGCGACGTGTTCCGCTTCGCGTTCAACGATCACGCTGCCGCCGTGATCGTCTTTCACAACCACCCATCGGGTGATCCATCGCCGTCGCCTCAGGATCTGGCGTTCACTGCGAAGCTCGTGAGTATCGGTCAGCCGCTCGGCGTGGAGGTGCTGGATCATCTGATCGTGACTTCGAGTGCCTTCGTCTCGTTCAAGCAGCGGCAGCTGCTTTAGGTGCGGTTCCCGGCATCGTGGTTCCAGTCGCGGTCCCGATGACTCACGAACGCGATGAGGAAACCGTCCGGCGACCACTCGGCGTCGTAGTGGTCATGGTCACCGGACGTCCCCTGTTTCAACTCCTTCTGCCGATGCACATACGGCCGATGGGCGAGCGCTAAAGAACAGCCTCGATTTCGGCGCCTACCGCGATCTGGCGCTTCAACAGCGTGCGTAACGTTTCGCCGCTCATTCTGCGGTTCGTGACGTACATCAGCGCACCTCCCTCCAGACTCAGCGGCGCGCGGTCCGGTGCGGCGTCGTAGAAATCGAAAACGGCTTCTCGCAAGAGTCCTGTCAGCCAGAGATCGCGCGGGTGAAAGCCGTTATTGCGGACGATGAGCGAGTCGGGGGTCCGGCCGTTGCCGCGGCGCTTGAACGTGAGGTTGTAAATATCGGACACGTTGCGGAGTGGAACGGTGACCACGAGCCCAAGCCCGCGAATGAACCGGCCATCCATGGTTCGCGATCGGTAGCCTTGCGCGATCTCGCACCGGCGACCGTCGACGTGCACATTGAAGTGGGAGGTTGCGTCGGAACCGTGGGCTGCTGTCGTCGCGAAGGCCACCGCCAGGCTCTCGACCCACCGCCGGCGTCGCCGCTCGATCACCCGCGAGCACGCCCACAGCAGGAGAAAGGCCAGCGCGATCCCACCGATGATGAGGATCTTCCGGGTGATCTCGTTCAATTCCATTCCCCTTCCCGCCGAGCAGGATTGTCCCTCGGCCGCGATCCGGCCGGCGTGTAATCATCGTTGAAGCGGGGGGCGGACTCCGACCGCCCGCTCCCGAGGAGGCGATCGTGGCGCAACCCAGCTCGCCCCGACCGCCTTCGCGAAGAACAAGTACATCCCCGCCGCCGCCAAGGCCCCGGGGGCGAACGGCACCTACTGGCGCACCGACGTGCGCATCTTCAATCCGTCGAGTGCCCATGACATCAACGTCAGCCTGCACTTCCTGCCGCAGGGGATAGACGGCCGCAACATACCCGGCCGCGGATTCCGCATCGGCACATGGGAGACGCTCGTTCTCGACGATGTCGTGGGCGTTCTCGCGCCATGGGCCGCCAGCGCCGTCGGCGCGATCCGCATCGATTCCGACCACGCGCACGCGGACGACGACTTCATCGTCAGCTCGCGCACGTACACCGGCACGGGAGACGCCAGCCGTCCCGGTACCTACGGCCAGTTCGTGCCCGCACTGGAGGTCGAAGAGGCGACCCGATCGGCCGCGGTGCTCCACATCGCTACCCGGCCCGACGTCCGCGCGAACCTCGGCGTCATGAACCCCGGCCTCGAACCGGTGACGGTCCGCTTCACGCTGCTGGGCATCGACGGGCAGCCGTTCCTCGGCAGCCTGCCGCTAAGCAGACCACACTGACTTCGCCAACGGATGCGGACCGCCGGCGTCCTCGCCGGCTGTCGTGGCGGCGTCCCGCGCCGCCACTCCCCGCCCAGGGCGCAGGCGCGGGACG
>Ga0196976_1001515_pt1 | contig 10459 bp, 6 predicted proteins | sample S3v_513CmetaG_FD_148644 | JGI IMG/M metagenome (GOLD analysis project Ga0196976, IMG submission 148644) | Soil microbial communities from Anza Borrego desert, Southern California, United States - S3+v_5-13C | ecosystem: Environmental > Terrestrial > Soil > Desert | place: USA: California...
GTTGAGCTATTCCATGGCTGTCGCTCACACCGCCTTCGGTGATCACGAACGGGCCCTAGAAATGCTTGAACGCGCTGCTGACGAACGCTCCGGGTCTCTGATCGTCATGCACGTCGAAGGCTTTTTCGATAAGCTCGCTGATCACCCTCGGTACCAAGCCCTGCGTCAACGTCTCGGGCTCCCAGAGAGCCAGAGTCCAACAGTGGCCTCGGCCCAACCCAATCGATAGGAGGTCACTCGGCTTGTAGGTCTTTGCAGGTCCAATAAGAATTCCTTACGGTTCTTTTCGCGTCTTTTCAGGGCCATCCGTGTTCGCCAACTTGTGAAATACGTTTGTGAGCGTCCTGTAGGTTCAGGTCCTAACCAAACCGCTCTCAACGAAGGCGGCGCAAGCGCGCCTTTCTTCGGACCTGAGTGTCCTGTCACAGGAACGCCTGTGGATAGATACCGCTGATCTCAATCTGCATCTGCTGCGCATACGCAATACGGATAGGGCTAGTGTCTTGGACCCTATCATCAGTACAACAGCACAAATGTGAGCCACAGGTCTCATGGGGATTCTCCTGGTGGGAGTTGTACGGGGACCGGTTGGGGAGGGGAATCGATGTGAAGCGACATCGCTAATGCCGCTTCTGCTGTGCTTGGGTTCACAGTGACATGTAACTTTCCGATGGCGCGCGAAGAACACACTGGTGCGGTGCCTGCGGAGGCGTCGCTCCCGTCCGCCTTCGAAGGAGGTACTTGGTGATAACCAATGTATCGGCCCCGGTTCCCCGGTGCTCGTGCGCTAGCGGTGTGTGGGGATGGATGCGCGATGAAACTGAGGCACGAGTACAGCCGTGTTGCTTCAATCGCGTAAGTTGTTGATATTCCTACAGGGCAGGTTCAGTCATTTTCGCGTGGGATCCCTAACGTGGGCACCCCGAGTGGTGCGCGGTTGAATAGTCCGAACCACAAAGGTCCTGAATGCGAGTGTCCGTGCCCTAACCGTTTGAGTCCGATTGGTATCGAAATTTCATTCTTCCACTCACCGAAAGCCGAATGGCTGAATGAGGAACTGCCCCGGGTTGCGATGAATGTACCTCAGCTTCTCGGGATCGCTCACAGGCAAATGCACATGCTCCGGCAGGAACACCGAGGAGATCACGTCGTGATAAGAACGAACGGAACGCAAATTGACGTATTCGCGCGCGACACCGGCCAACCTACAAAGAGTGAAGGCCTGTGTACCTGGGTGCCCATAGAGCGTGGTCATTCCCAATGAAATCGTCGTTCTCGAAGTATTCACCCCCGTTTTCTTGCTGCATGGTTTTCTACCGGGTGTATAGTTCCGCGCGTCAAGTGAGGTTTGCTGGAGGTAGCCATGAGCGAATCCTCCCAAGCGTATCCTGCTACGCCGCATACGCTTCCTTACCGCGTTATCTTCGAGGAACTTGAGGCCCGCGGACGCCTAAGTTCCCTGGCATCCACCTACACCCAAGATGTGAAACGCTGGCGAGATCTCGTCAACGATCTCCACTGGCGCCGGGTCGACCAAGCTTCCGAGCGCAGCCTGCTTGCTGCGGCATCGGCTGAGCTCGACGATCTAGCTCGTCGGGGCTTGAACAAGCAGCAGCAGGAAAGACTCCTTGCACGCGTAAAGCGACATCGAGCCTTCATTGCCGAGCAGCAGCTGCAGTGCCAGAAGATCGAATTGAGACTTCGCGACATGATGCATGCGGCGAATCTGAACGCTCTCTGTCTGTCCGGCGGCGGTATCAGAAGTGCGAGCTTCAGTCTCGGTGCAATTCAGGAACTAGCCAGGTTCTCAGACACCTCCAACAAGCTATTGCTGCCCGAGCTCGACTACATCTCGACAGTTTCCGGAGGCGGGTACACGGGAGCATGGCTTACCTCCCTTATCAGAAGAGCGAGCTTGGAGGCGGCGGGGCAGGGGTTCTCGCGAGTGATCGAGAAGCTGAGGAAGGAGCCGCCTGAAACTTCCGTCGATCCCGAAGTCCGCGAACTACGCCACGTCCGCGAGTACTCCAACTATCTGACACCGCGTTGTGGGCTGGCGAGCCTCGATACTTGGACTCTTATTGCAACCTATTGCCGGAACCTGCTCCTGAATACCTTGGTGCTGATTCCATTTGTCGCGGCCGTCCTGTTGGTTCCGCAACTTGTCCTCATGTTGCCCCCGGACGATATGTCCAGCCGACTTCTAGGATCTGCAATCCTCGCCCTTACGCTTCTCGCGACAATCTACATTTGGCGCATCCTGCCCGACGCCGACCGGGACATATGCCGACGTCCTGCCACCGCGAGTTACCGGCCATTCGGAGCGATGGTGAGCGCCATTGCCCTCCTGGCGGTGCTGTATGTTTTCGCCGACGATCATGCCAAGAGCGGTTTCTGGCCCGACAACCCGCTCGTACTGGCTTTTGTTTCGGGCCTGATCGTAGCGGCCACCTACATTCTCGGAGACCTGTCCCGCGGCCTCGTGAACGCACGCCTTCATGAACGGCTGACTGACAGTCTTAAATCGTTGGTCGGAGTGGCGGTAGGCGCCGCACTGCTCGTTGTCCTACTCATCCTGGCGAGACGTTTCGGGACTTCGGATCGATACGTCCTGTTGCTTGGCCCGCCTGCGGTGCTCATCTGCTTGTCCGTTGCGGGTTCGGTCATGAATGCCCTCAAGAGTACGACAGAGACCGAGGAGGAGCGGGAGTGGTGGGCCCGTTCTGGAGCCTGGCTATTCACGGCGAGCATCGTCTGGCTGATCGCGTTGGCAGTACCCATCACTGCCGAACGAATTGTTGAGACTCTGAAGAACTACAAGCAAGCGGCGGGAGGTTCTTTAACGGCGATCGCTATCGGGTTTCTTGCCAGCAAGTTCGCCTCGAGTTCGTTGACACCCAACCGTCAGGACCAAAACGCCGAGGGGCATCTGACGGTTGCTGTGAAGCTGATGAGGAGATTGAACGTGCTCCTGCCTGCGATCGCAATCGCCTTCTTTGCCCTCCTTGCCATTGGCATCTCGGTCCTGAACCACGCGATCGTGCGTTATCTGTCGACGTTCATCACCCCCGATCTCTATCCCGGAGCACTCGGTGTGCTTCGCGGGAACCGACCCATAGGGGCCGATCGCGTATCGGCGATCATGTGGTTCGTGATCTTGCTTTCGGGTTCGCTCCTTCTCTCGTGGGTCGTGAATGTGAATACGTTTTCATTGCACGGCATGTATCGCATGCGGCTTATACGAGCCTTCATGGGTGCCGCAAACGATAGAAGGTGGCCGTTCCCGTTCATCAACTTCGACCCTGCCGACAACTTCCCATTGGCGGAAGCAACCGTCAGCCCCGATAAGCCAATCCACGTCGTGAACTGTGCATTGAACGTGGTCGCGACAAAGAACCTCGCTTGGCAACAGCGCAAAGCCGAGCCCTTCACCTTCACGCCGCTGCACAGTGGAAGCATGCGGGTCGGATACGTTCCAACCTCATCGTACGCCGGTCGACAGGGCGTGACGCTTGGCACCGCAATGGCAATCAGTGGAGCTGCCGCAAACCCCAACATGGGCTATCACTCATCCGCTGTGGTTACGGCATTGATGACCTTGTTCAACGTCCGCCTGGGATGGTGGCTTCCCAACCCGAAAGCTGAGGCGTGCTATCACTCCCAACCGAGCCCGAAGATGGCCCTGCGCCCTCTTCTCTTCGAGGCGTCGGGGTTCACTACTGATGAGAGCCGCTGGGTCAATCTCTCGGATGGTGGACACTTCGACAACCTTGGTCTGTACGAGATGGTGATGCGCCGCGTGCACACCATCATTGTGCTGGACGCATCCGCTGACCCGGAGTTCAGTTTTGAGGATCTTGGGAACGCCTGCAGGAAGATCTACATCGATCTCGGGGTGCCCATCGATTTCGATGACAGGAACATCACCAAGGGTGTCACCAAGGCTTACTGTGCGATCGGAACTATTCACTATCACTGCGTTGATGGTCTGGAGTGCGGAGCTGATGTCAACACTACACGCCATAAGGGTTATCTGGTTTACATCAAGGCCTCACTGAATGGCACAGAGCCCGCCGATGTCGCCCAGTATGCGGGCATGCACCGACGTTTCCCTCACGAGTCGACTACAGACCAGTTCTACAGCGAGATGCAGTTGGAGAGTTATCGGCGCCTTGGTGCTCACATCATCTCGTACATCATCCGGGGAAGCCAGCGAAGACCAGTCGTACCTATTAGCATCCAGCAATTTCTTGAGTGCGCGAAGGCGCGCGCACCCCTGAAGACGGCGTCGCCGGGTGGCGGCCCAGGCCTGACGGAAGTCCGGGAGGAGCAGGTCTATGGCTCTGTATGCATTTGATGGCACCTGGAATAAGGAGCGCACTGCGGGCGAATATGGTCGCAACACCAACGTCGTATTATTCCGCGACGCCTACTTGGGCAATAAGAAGTTCTACCAGAAGGGCGTGGGCACAAAACTTGGGTTCCTTGGGAAACTCTTCGGCGGCGCGTTCGGAGCCGGAGGGCACGGCAGGATTGCGGATGCTTACAAAGAGCTATGCGCATGCTGGCTGGCTGGTGACACCGAGATCGATATCGTTGGATTCAGCCGCGGTGCGGCCCTTGCGCTGGCGTTCACAAACCATGTAGTCAGCAAGGGCATTCGCGATCCGAAGGGGAGCAAGGTCATCGCCAAGCCGGCAATTCGCTTTCTGGGCTTGTGGGATGTCGTCGGATCCTTCGGAATACCAATCGACCTTGGGCCAGTAGAGTTTCAGCACATTAACCTTGGTTACAAGCTGACACTGCCGAACGAGATCCGGTACGCCTTCCACGCCATGGCGCTCGATGAACGAAGGCAGACGTTCCGAGTCACAAGGGTGACGAATGCAGTTGAAGTTTGGTTCCGAGGCTGCCATTCCGACGTGGGTGGCGGGAACCAGAATCGCGGATTGAGTGACATAGCACTGCGATGGATGTTGCGAAAGGCCAGTGCGTCAGGGCTGCCGATCTCCGCCAAGAGCATCGCTGCAACGGAGTCGGTAGCGAACCCTGCCACACCGATTCGAATCGGTGGCTTCGATGTCTACAAGAACCCGTTTCGGGAGATTAGACAGGGAGATCGCTTCCACTACACCGTGACTTTCAGACAGGACTGCAACAACGTACTCGATAACTCGGGGATGCCAGTTCGGGGCTGCAGATGCGAATCTGCAGCCGATGAACTTGGCCCAAATGCAATCGGAGTGACTGCGTGATCCGCTAGAGGCTTGCGCTAGAGGAAATCCCGGAAGCTGATAATCGCCCAGCCGAACTGGGGCGTGGCGGGTTCTTCAAGGTCGCATTTGCGTGAAGCCGCAGGTGAACCAAAATGGACGTGGCTGCCCGAGGGCTGGACTCCGCCGTGTGGGCACCGCTGGTGAAACGTTCGACGTACGCAAGTAAGTTCGGGCAGCGCACCTTGGGGTACCGTTAACACATCTGTGGACGGGGCCCGCCTGCTCACGTAGCTGTCTACTAGGGTGGCAAAAAACTCACCGTATGTCTTTTTCTTGACCGCATGTTAACAAGTTGTGCTAGCATCTTGCGTCTTGTGGGTGGGTTGCTTGATTGCTGGCAATCCAACGGACTAGCGCAACTACGAAGTATCTCAGAAGGCCGACGCCTCCTCAGGCAAGGATCGTCTCGGAAGTAAGGGCTACGTGGCCGATAAAGTTGTTACGCTTCGCTGCCGGTGAATCGTGCACCGTCCAGTAGTCACGGCTCTGACTCGCATGCCCTTTCCACGCCAGGGAATTACTGGAATCTGCCGCGCCTAACGCGCATGCGTCGAATCGGTGGTCACGTTCTCTCGATACTTCCCTGCTGACGGCGCAGCAGACCTCACGCTCACGACAATCAGCGACGACGTTGGAGTAACGCGTGCAGTCGAAGAGAAATACCTCCATATCCCTCTGTCTTTCTGGCACCGGCTACCGGGCGATGCTGTTCCAGGCGGGATCCCTTCTGCGGCTCAACGAACTCGGCCTGCTTCGAAAGATCAATCGCCTTACAAGTGTTTCGGCGGCATCAATCACAACTGGTGTTTTGGCCGCTCATTGGCAGACGCTAGCCTTCGATGCTACGGGCGTTTCCACAAACCTCAGCGAGGTTCTTGTTCCCCCGCTTCGTACGCTTTCCTCAACATCGCCCAGCCGCACCCTCCTCGGACCTTTACTAAGAACGTCCCCCGGTGCGTTTCTGAGCAAGCGCTATTCCCAAGTACTCTTCGGATCTAGAACTCTCCGTGAAATACCTGACCGTCCAAGCTTCCGGTTTGTGGCCAAGAATTTACTAAGTGGCCAGCCTTGGTGCTTCACCAAATACTCCAGTGGCGATGCGCAGGTGGGACACATACTCGGAGATGAGCTACACATCTCCGATGTTGTCGTTGCGAGCTCAGCTCCACAGGTGTTCCCGTTGCGGATGGATCTGCGCGGCTTTCGTTGGAAGCCTAGTCGAAACCACGTGGATTCGAACCTTAGAACGTCCGCGCTCTTGTGCGAAAACGAAGTACTTGACGCTCTTACGGTTAAACGCGTGCTCAACAAGAGCACGGTTGTGCTTGTAAGCGACGGCGGCTCATTGCTCCCGTCGAAAGCTGCGGACCCGTGTTCTGCTGAGCTAAGGCGCGCTCTTCACAAGGGGAGCCACGTCGGGGCTCACTGGGGTCTTACCAGCGGTGTCAATGTATTTCAAGTTGCTGGTGCGCTTACTTGTCGTACGGCGGTGGTGTCGCGCGTACTCGATCTCCGATCCGGATACGAGACTGTATCTGAATACGCTCAGGATCTCCTCATCGACTGGGGCTACGCGATAACGGACGCGGCAGTCCGTAGATTCGTGCCCTGGCTGGGCAACAGCGGTGAATCGCCTTTCCATTCACCGAATGATCTGTTCCGCTTCTCGCCGACTGCAAGGTTCAAGGGGGCTGCGGCATAGGGGAGTTGGAGTTCCATGACCGCAAGATGGAATGAGTTCGGATCGGCCGCAGTGATCGTTGCGCTCGTCGCGTCGTTCACGACCCGGGACATCCGGCAACCCGATTCTGCTTCGCGACCCCGCGATAGCATCCGTGAACACGCCCCGCAAGAGAAGGATCCGCCGAGCGCCGGAGATGGGTCTTTGAACGAGTGCGAGAATCGACGATTCAGTCCGCAAGATGTAGTTGTTATCGCGACACTGCCGGATCCCGTCACCACGAGGTTAAGTGTCTCGTTTGATCGCAATATCGACGCGATTCACGCAGCTTTTCAGCAGGCAGGGTACAACTTACAAAATGCGGATTTCCGTTGGACACGCGCCTCCTCCGCAGCGCCTCCCCCGAGTTCTTCATGTCCGGGTCTGATCTCTTTCGCCAGCTCTCCATCTGCTGCGAGCGTACACACTCCTAACGCTCACGTCCTTGTAGTGGGCGAGTCCCCCACCGCAGGGGTGAACGAGGCACAATTCAGATTGGCGGTTAAGAGCGCAGTTTTCCGGCAAGGCAAAGATGCAGCGGAGAAGATGGATCGCGTTTACGTTCTTGGCCCATCCTTCTCCGGCACACTTTCGACACTACCCCGAATTCTGCAAAGCGCCAGCGGAGCAACGTGGGAATGCAAGCAGCCGCGTCTACCCATTCCCTCCAGATTCATCTTCCACAGCGGAAGTGTGACGAGCGAAACAGCTATAAGTAGGTTCAAGAATGCTGGTCGGCGATCTGGATATGAGTTGGAGGTGTTGCAGCACACGGACGAGTATCAAATCGGCCAGTTCTTCTCGTTTCTCGAACAACGCGGGCTACTGGCCCGAGTTGGATCCCGCGACCCTTGTAGCGGCCCGAGAGTGGCGCTTGTCTCAGAGGACGGAACTGCGTATGGCGCGCCTGTAACGAATGCTGAAGGCCACTCAAAGTGCCTACTCCAGTTCTATTTTCCCCGCGAGATCTACCACTTGCGAACAGCATACCTGACTTCGCCCAAAACCACTGCGAACCCGGTCCCGTCGAGTAGGACCTTCCGGCTTGAAATGGAAAACGAAGACGGCGCCTCATCTAACGACGTGGTACCTACGTTTTCCCGAAAGCACACTTCGCTTTCGAAAGAAGCGGTGTTACTTGAACTTGCTGCGATGTTAAGAGTGCATGGTGCCGAGTACGTGCTTGTTCGGGCAACTGATCCGCTAGACATGCTCTTCATTGCCCAGTTCCTCCGACGCAACTTCCCGGAAGCCCAAATCGTGACCCTCACAAACGACTTGCTGTTCCGGCGCGAGTCGGATCTCTCCGATCTGTACGGGATCATGGCTGTTTCGTCTTACCCGCTGATTCCGAGTTCATCGCGATTCGTCGGCGAGGCGGATGGGCAATCTTTGGCTCTACGAGCCTTCCCGAACGGAACGTCCGCGGGGGTGTTCAATGCCACATTGTCACTGTTGGAGACCATCGGTCTCATCACAAAGGGCAACAACTTGCCGCCTCCGTATCACGCGTATTCCGCGCCCAGTCTGGAACCGGATGCACCACACAGAGATGCTGACGTCCGCTCCAGTGCCCCCGCCGTTTGGCTCACGGCCATTGGACGCGACGGTTACTGGCCCGTGGCGGCGCTCGGTTTCGCACCTGGTGAGAGCGGCGACCCATTGATTCGCAAACTTGGCGCGCGTGTACCCAAGCACCACAAGCAGCATGTCCCCGTTGGTTGGCTATTGATTTGGACGTCTTTGACGCTTGCAGCACTCTGGCTGACCGTTAGCGCATGGACGGGCTCGAGCAGCCGGCTCACGATGGTCGATCAGCGCCTTGCTGCAGTGGAGGGCGAGCGAAGTGCAGCCTTGCTAGTATCTCTAAGCCTGGCACTGATGTTCGCCATGCTCGTTTCCGCAGTACCACTGGCGGTGAGGAGACCAGAGCATTCGACAATCGCATTCCTGCTTGCAGCTGGGCCCGCGGCGGTTCTGGGCATTTCCATGACGCTTCATCTCTGGCTCCTCCGCTGCTGTAGAAGAGCAGCCGTTATCCACCTATTCGCAGTGTGCGCTATGTTCTTGATCGCGCATCATGTACACAACAGCTTGCAGGCACCCTCTGAATTCTTCACGGTGTACCGTGCGTTGCACATCAGTTCGGGGCTGTCGGCCGCGCTTCCATTGTTCCTGCTCGCAAGCGGGGTTTTCTGTTGGGCTTGGTATGCGCTGGCGGGAGAAACTGTTGTCGGCTCGCGGAAGATCATACTTCCGAGACAAGTATCCAATCTCCCAGCACACGACGAATTCAAGGATCTTGATCGGACTACCAAACGTGAGTGGATAGCGTGTTGCGTTGTGGGCCTAGTCAGTGGGATGCTGCTGTTTCGTTCTGCTTTTCGCACGCTGGAACCATCGTTATACACGAACTTTTTCTTGTCGTCGCTTGTTGGACTTTCTCTGCTGATGACCCACACGCTGTTCCGCATATGGGATGTTTGGCATGCGTGCAGTAACCTCCTTGGCCGTTTGGATTCGAGCCCGCTGCGCGACGCCTTCGCGCGAATCCACGGATTCAGTTGGACGCCGATTTGGGAATTAACGTCGTCCGACCCTCGAAGGAGTTTTCGTGCGCTGGGCCGGGCTTTTCTCAGCTTGCGCAACTTGATGAACTGCCTCCGGGAACCAGATCAGGCGATCGCCCCGGTTGTTGATGCATTGCAGAATGCCTTCAATCGCGCGAATGTCACGCGAAATCAGCTGCTCACTGCTGTTGATCCGGACTCCGACGACTTTCATCATCCGCTTTATTGGCTGTTGTCTCACCGCAGGAGAGAGCGTGCCATCCGAACGAAGCTCCGGGAATACCAAGCAGCGCAGGCGGCGGCGGCCGCCGTTGTATATGAATGCATCATTCTGCCCAGATGGAAGTCCCAGGCGGCACCCGTTGCAGTTTCGCCGCCGACAAACATTGATGGACATCCACAATGTGTCACAGTTGCGGAGGAGTTCGTCGCGCTAGTCTATGTCCACGCCATCACTCGTATTCTGCTTTATGTGCGCTGGCAGGTCATGGCGGTTGGGGGGTTGTTCGCGTTGGCATTGTTGGCATTCACAGTTTACCCATTTGCGCCTAGATCACTGATAACGACGTTTTTCTCCATTGTTTTCATCGCAGCAGGCTACGTAGTGGTTCACGTTTACGCAGACATGCACCGGGATCATATCTTGAGCTTGCTGACCGACACCACTTCTGGAAAGCTGGGAGGGGATTTCTGGTTACGCGTTCTGTCGGCTGGCGCGGCGCCCGTGATCACTCTCGTATCGGCACAGATTCCGGAACTGAATCGACTTCTGGGAACTTGGTTCAAACCATTGCTTGACAAGTTTTCATAGCCCTGCCGCTGGATGCGCCGCGGCCCTAAGCATTGATCTTTAACAGCGAGAACCGGTAGGGAGGCTCCTCGCCTCCGGCGAC
>Ga0196976_1001516_pt1 | contig 10456 bp, 5 predicted proteins | sample S3v_513CmetaG_FD_148644 | JGI IMG/M metagenome (GOLD analysis project Ga0196976, IMG submission 148644) | Soil microbial communities from Anza Borrego desert, Southern California, United States - S3+v_5-13C | ecosystem: Environmental > Terrestrial > Soil > Desert | place: USA: California...
CACGAGTTCGCTTCGAAATCCGCAGAGAACGACCGCATCAGCGAGAGCCGCATTCATGCGCTCGAGAATGCCCAGAAAGCGCAGAAGGGCTACTACGACGCGCTGCTGGACAAAGATCTTATGGCGCAGAAGGCCCGCGATGAGAAAGAACTTCGCGCTCGATTGACCAGGGCCGACCCATCGCTGGATGCGGCATGGGTAAACATTGCGCGTGCCATGCAGGCCCACAAGGAAGTGTTCCTTCCGCATCAGTTGGTGGAGAGGGGTTCCGGATTCGACTCGACACTGGCGGACATCTCGCGCCACCTCGTCCGTGCTGCCGCTGAGCGTAAGCGCCCGAACGGCGAGCGCATGCGTGAGTACCGTGAATCCGCTTTGCCCTCCCTTGAGCAACAATTGTTCTCGCCTGCACCAGTCTATGACTCACTGGAAGAACTTCGCCTCCAGCTTTCGTTCGAAAACCTCCTTGAGGGCCTCGGTCGCGAGAACCCGTTTGTGAAGCGCATCCTGGGTGACCGCACCCCGGCGGATGCCGCGGCTTTTTACGTTCGGAATACAAAAATCAAAGACATCACTGCCCGTAAGGCGCTCTACGACGGCGGTCCCGAGGCGATCGCCGCCAGTGACGATCCCCTTATTGCTGTCATGCGCGACATCGACCAGCCTTCGCGCGAACTCCGCAAGCGCTACGATGACCAGGTCGATTCCGTCCTTCGCCAGGAAGCCGGAAGAATTGCGCAGGCGCGGTTCAAGCAGGAAGGACTCAACATGTATCCGGATGCGACCTTCACCTTGCGCCTGAGCTACGGCTCAGTGCGCGGATACACGGAGGACGGTCGCGGCAGCATCGTGCCAAAGGGGACGAAGATTCCCTATTTCACAATCATGAAGGGCGCTTTCGATCGCGAGCAGAAGATGGGTGGCAAGGATCCGTACGCACTGCCCCCGTCGTGGCGCGACGCCAAGTCGCGCATCAAGCTCGACACGCCGATGGACTTCGTCTCCACCTGTGACTCCATCGGCGGTAGTTCCGGGTCGCCAATCGTCAATACGAAAGGACAGCTCGTCGGGATCAACTTCGACAGAAACATGCAGGGACTCGGGCGCAACTTCTACTACTCCGAGGAAGGCATGCGGCACATCGCCGTGGATGCACGCGGGATCATCGAGGCGCTGCGGAACATCTATGGCGCATCCGCGCTCGCGGACGAGTTGATGCCCGCGGCCGGCCCAACCAGGTAGTTACACGGGAACGGTAAAGGGGAGCCGACTGGCTCCCCTCTTTTCTTCCCCAGATTGGACTGTCTAGTCTCTCGGTGCGAAATATCCCTTACGGGCACGGATCACAACGTTCTTGTCTGCGCGAGGCTGGATCTGGATAGTGCGGTAGCGCCCATCTGAAATCAGGTCGGCCGGCTTGTAAGAAAGTGCGTACTGGCTCCGCAGTTCGTCCTGAATCGTATTGAACGCGCTTACTACGTCCTCCAGCTTATTCGGGAAGAAGACGCGACCGCCGGTCTCCTCGGCAAGCCTTTCGAGCACCTTGTCGCCCCGCGATTTCGTATTCGAGTTATTAGTGCTGATGGCGTACACAGTGGCTTCGGCGCGCCGCGCTGCCTCGATCACATCTGCGCGAGTTGCCCGGCTCTGGTTGTCCTCCCCATCGCTGATAAGAATGATGACTCGACGCGTCGGCCGGTCCGACCGTGCGTGCAGCAGTTTCTTCATTGCCGCGAAATGCACCGCATCGTAAACCGCGGAACCGCCGCCAGGAGTCAGCGCCCTGACTCCTCGGCTGAGTTGAGCCGGATCGTCCGTGAAGTCCTGCGTCAGCGTCGGCACTGAATCGAACGCAAGCACGAAGGCTTCATCGGTCTTCGGACGGATGATGTGGTTGAAGAAGCGGATTGCTGATTCCTGTTCGAAGGTAAAGCGGTCCGTGATAGACCCGCTAACGTCGAGCACCAATCCGACCCGCAGAGGAAGATCGGTCTCGCTGCGAAAGCTCCGGACTGCAACCGGTGGCTTGCCGTCATCAACGATCGCGATATCGGCAGATTTAAGATCGCGTTTGAAGCGGCCACGCTTATCCGTAGCGGTAAAGATAACGTTCACTTCCTGCACGGAGGCACGGATCGTCGTCACCGACTCGTCCGCATGCGCCTCAGCGGAAGTCTCTGCGGCGCTGGACTGTACTGCGGTCGGGCCCTGGGCCGCTTGCGAAAATGCACACTGCGCCGGAACAAAGATTGCCAGCAGCAGGAGCAGAGTTTTCTTCCACCCCAAGCTCGTATCTCCTCAATTTTCAGTTCTGACGTAGTGGCAGTCTACTTAGATGCAACATAGCATGAAAGACACCCAAGTGCAGTGCACATCGCGAGATAGGACAGTAACCGCGGAGTTGCCTGCTGAACTCGCTTTCCTCAGGCAAGTCGCCTACTCTAATCGGACCGCCTGGCCGAATCGTAGGATTCGTTTCCGGTCGTGCAGCCACCGGAGTAGCGCTTCAGCGCTGCCCAAAATCGGACAGTTTCTTCCCATATCCGCACACGCGCATCTGGATTGCGCTGACTGGCTGATCTAAGTCATTCACCTGCCGCAAGAAAATCTTTCTGACAGGGCACGCCGATTGCAACATCTCTATGTACGCTTTCCGGAGGCTGGATGGATACGCTGTTACAGGATGTTCGATACGGGGCCCGAATGCTGTTCAAGAACCTGGGCTTCACCATCGTCGCGGTGCTGACCCTCGCACTCGCAATCGGCGCCAATACCGCCATCTTCAGCGTCGTTAATGCCCTGCTCCTCAAAATGCTTCCGGTTGAGCATGCGGACTCTCTGGTCGTAGTCGGCAATCCCACGCGCGTGCACAGTCGTTCGGGCGGCACCCCGAGCGTGGACATCTTCTCCTATCCTCTGTTCAAGGAAATCCGGGATCAGAACCAGGTCTTCTCGTCGATGTTCGCCACCGGCGACACGCGACGGCTGCGCATCACTACCGGCACTCCGGGCAAGGAAACCGAAGAACCGATCCGCGGGCGCATCATCACCGGCGACTACTTTGGCACTTTGGGAGTGCGCGCGGTGCTTGGTCGCGGCTTCTTGCCGCAAGAGACGGAGCCCGGCACTCCGAGCCCGGTGGCCGTCATCAGCCATACGTATTGGCAGCGCAAGTTCAATTCGAACCCGTCGATCGTCGGTCAAACGATCCGTCTGAACTCGACCCCCTTCACCGTTGTCGGCGTGCTGCAACCTGGGTTCGATGGCGAAGTCTCCGGCGAGTTGCTCGACGTGTGGCTCCCGATGAGCATGCAACCGCAGATCCTGCCCGGAGACACATGGGTGAACAGCCCCAATGTCTCCTGGCTTGTAACGGTCGCGCGCCTGAAGCCGGGTGTCACCCGTGAGCAGGCCGAAGCAAGTGTCAACGTCCTGTTTCAACAACTCGCGCGCGGCCCTTACGGCGCGACGCTTTCGTTCGACGATTCCGAAGAGATCAAGAAGTACGCCATCAAAGTCGTTGACGGCGGAAAGGGACTCTCCTGGGCCCGTGAAGAGTTTTCGCAGGCAATGATGCTGTTGCTCGGCATCGTGGGATTGGTGCTGCTTATCGCGTGCACGAACGTATCCAATATGCTCCTGGCGCGTTCCTCTGCCCGTCGGAAAGAGGTCGCACTCCGGCTTGCGCTCGGCGCTTCGCCCGGCAGGGTGATGCGGCAGTTGCTTACGGAGAGCGTCCTGCTCGCGGCGCTGGGTGGCCTCGTCGGCGTCCTGGTCGCACAGTGGGGCACACAACTTCTGCTGCACTGGGTGGGGCAGCAATATACGCGCCTGGTGCTGGACACGTCGATGGACGCGCGGGTGCTCGGTTTCACCGTGGCCCTTTGCGTACTGACTGGCGTTCTTTTCGGGCTAGCGCCAGCAATGAAGGCGCTGCGGACGGAAGTCACGCCATCGCTGGAGTCCTCGCGCATGTCCGCCGCGGCCGGACGTGGCCTCTTCAGCCCTGGCAATCTGCTGATTGCTGGGCAGCTCGCCATCTCCGTACTTGTACTGCTGGTCTGCGGGCTGCTGGTGCGTTCGCTGCACAACTTGCAGGGACTCGACTTCGGCTACTCCCGCGAGGGCCTTGTGGCCGTTCGCACCGATCCGATGGCGACAGGCTACTCGACGGAGCGCCTTCAGAATCTGGCTCGAGAGATTGGGGACGGCATAGCAACCATCCCAGGCGTAAGCGGAGTCGCATACTCCGAAAACGGCTTGTTCAGTGGATCAGAGAACGGAACGGGGATTGTCGTTGAGGGCTTTGAAGCCAGGTCAGAGGACGATAGTAATGCCGCTTATGACCAGGTTGGACCGAAGTACTTCAGCACCATCGGAATTCCCATCCTGATGGGGCGAGAAATCACTGAGAGTGACACTGCTGCGGCCCCGCGGGTCGCAGTCATCAACGAGTCCTTGGCAAGGTTCTACTTCAAGGATCAGAATCCGATCGGTCGCAAGATACGTCTGCAAGGCGAAAGCCAGCGCGACGTACCTCCCTACGAGATCGTCGGCGTCTCTCGGGATGCGCGCGACCACGGCGTGCGCGACAAAGTGGAGCGGCGGTTCTACGTCCCCCTTACGCAGCCACTGCATGGCGTAAACAGTCTCAATTTCACCCTTCGGACCTCCGCTGAACCTCGCACGGTCATGGACGCGGTGCGTACTCGCATCCGCAGTATCGATTCCGGACTTCCCGTGGGCGGCGTTGACCTGGTTGACACGTTGGCCATGCGCACCGTATTTGCGGAAGCCATGCTTGCGCGTCTCTCGGGGCTGTTTGGTGCGCTCGCGCTGGTGCTCTCTGCTGTGGGCATTTACGGATTGATGTCGTACCTGGTCGTCAGCCGGACAAAAGAGATCGGCATACGGATGGCACTGGGCGCTCAGCGCAGCCAGATACTCATATCCATCCTCCGCCATTCCCTGCTGCTCACGGCCGTAGGAGTGGCAATTGGCATCCCTATCGCGATGCTCGGCACTCAAGCGCTGAAGGCGGTCCTGTTTGGGGTACCCAGAGTAGATATCTTGTCACTCACAGCAGCCGTACTCATGCTCGCAATCGTGGCGCTCTCCGCCGGACTGATACCGGCGCGAAATGCAACCAGGGTCGACCCAATGGTGGCGCTACGGTACGAATAGCCATAAAAGTCGAAAGCGGCGGGAGCCCCGCCGCTTTTGTTTGCTGCTCGCGAATTGTTAGTCGCTGGTCATGATGAACAGCGGCTTCATCTCGAAGCTGTGATAGTGCGGGCGTAAGCGCTCGGTGTTGTAATGTTCCTTTACGCTCACGAACTTCTTGGAAGCCGTAACCGCGTTGATCGGCATGTTGTCGTAGCGTCCATTCTTCAATACCACCAAGCGACCGTGGATCTTGTTAAGCGCGAGATCCAGCGCGAGGTTTCCGTACGCCATCGGGACTATGGAATCGATCGCATCCGGATCGCCGCCGCGGACAAGGTAGCCGAGTTTCTGGTTGATGCACTCGATCGCTTTGCCGTTGTTGTACTTCGGCGAAAGCTCCTTAAGCTTTGCTGAGACAAGGTCTCCGATGCCGCCTAGCTTCTTGTGACCAAACGCGTCGGTGGTCTGCTCCTGGAACACCATCTCGCCGCCTTGGAACATCGCGCCTTCGGAGATCAGCACAACGGAGTACCTGCTCGGATTGTTGCGACGGTCCGCTACCAGCAACTCCGTCAGCTGCTCGATATCGAACTTGTATTCGGGGATGACGCAGCGGTTTGCCGCGCCCGCCATGGTGGGCAGCATCGCAGTGAACCCGGCGTAGCGGCCGAACACCTCGAGAACAAGAAAACGTTCGTGCGAACCGGCGGAGGTTCGGAGATTGTTTGCCAGCTGGATCGTGCGTGTCACGCAAGTGCTGAAGCCGATGCAGTAGTCCGTACCGGGCACGTCGTTGTCCATCGTCTTCGGAATCGCGATGACCTTCATGCCCTCCTGGTACAACCGAACTCCGTAACTGAGCGTATCGTCGCCGCCGATAGGAATCAGGTAATCGATACCGAGCCACTCAAGGTTTTTCAGGACTTCGGGAGTGAGGTCGTTCTTCTCCTCCGAAAAGCTGGAACGCAGGTGCTCAGGTACACGCGCTTTGCTGACGTTCTGCGGATTCGTCCTCGAGCTGTGAAGAAACGTGCCGCCGGTGCGTCCTGCACGATTCACCAACTCTTCCGTCAGTACCTGGTAGTTGTCGCTGTTGTCGTGGTCTTTGTCGCGGACCATATCGACCAGGCCGCCCCATCCACGACGAAAGCCGATGACCTGCCAGCCTTCGCGGATCGCACGAAAAGTTACGGACCGAATTGCGGGATTAAGTCCGGGTACATCGCCACCGCCCGTAAGAATTCCAATAACGCCTTTTTTGGCCATATACTTTCTACCTGCAAGTTTGGATTGATAGTTCAAAGATACATTCCAGAGCCTATTCCGTGAATAAGCACTTTGCTTGAGGTTCCTTGCGGAACCTGATTTCCTACGTTCTCCTGCTGCGACGCCCAAACCGGGCCAGGGACGAAAAACCCGCTTCGCAGGCCGCTGCCGAAGCCTGTGCTTGCATCTGAAAACCTGAAACAAGTGTCAGCTGTTGCAGGCATGCAGGCAATGATCAGGCCAGTCGCCCTTGCCCTTACATTATTCACCCTGTGGCCGCCGGCGGCCCTTGCGGCTCCTGACCCGGGCGCTCATACAGTCCAGGCTCGCGTGACGGACGCCACCAGTGCACCGCGAGCGGCCACATGTGAACTTTCCGGCGAGGACACCCGCAAGCAGGAACACGCCGGCAGCGATGGCCTGTGCGTCTTCCGAGGACTGCGTCCAGGTGCCTATCTGGTTCGCGCGACCGCCCTCGGCTTCACTCCGAATTCGACAACGGTCGTCATCTCGAAAGCGGCATTCGTATCCGTCCCCATCACGGTCCGGGTGCCCGCGGCAAAAACTACCATCACCGTATCGGACACCGACTCGCTCCTAAACTCAGAACCGGGCAACGTCGAAAGAGTGAGCGAACAGGCATTGGCGCGCCAGTCTGGTTCGCAGATGTCCCGAGATCTGATTGAGCTGGTGCGTGCGAGGGCCGGGTGGCTCCTAGAAGCCAACGGCGTGCTTCACCCCCGCGGCTCGGAATACAACACGCAGTACGTTATCGACGGCCTGCCAGTTTTCGAAAACCGCTCCCCCGGCTTTGCGCCTCCTGTTGAACTTCTCGAACTGCAATCCGTTGCTGTGCAGACCGGAGGCTATCCCGCTTCCATTGGACGCAAGCTGGGAGGGGTCGTCGAACTCCACACTCGAAGCGAACTCGCCCCGGGATTACACGGAAGCGTCGTGGCCGAAGGCGGAGGGTTCAATTCGAGGCGCGTGGCTGGACAACTCGGATTCGCTCGTTCTCAGACGGCTGTCCAGGCTAGCGCCGCAGTGGCCGCAAGCGAACGGTTCATGGATCCCCCATCGCTCGAGAACTTCGCCAATCACGGTTTTTCCGACTCAGTTCAGGGCTCAGTCACACACCGTTTCGATGAGCGCAGAAAGCTCCGCTTCTCCTTCGAACATGCCAGGTCGAACTTCGATGTGCCGAACGAGCCTCTTCAAGAGGCTGTCGGCCAAAGGCAGGACCGTTGGGTTCAGCAGCGGCGCCTTGCATTTGCGTATCAGCACCTAGCCTCGGAACGGCTTGTTGTTGATCTGCGGGCGAGCGCCCTCGCGGGCTCTGCGCGTCTGGAATCGAACCTGGTTTCGACTCCCATAGCGCCGAACGAAAACCGCAACCATCGCGAGTTCTATCTCTCCGGCGCTGTTTCCGGGCATCATTCGCACCACGACTTCGCCACGGGGGCCGATCTGCTCGTGACATCTCTTCACGAGAGGTTCCGATACCAGATTACCGATATTTCGGCCTTCGTTGAGGTTGTCCTGCCGTCCTTTGCATTCGATAAAAGTAGCGTCGGCTTCGAGACCAGCGCCTATATTCAGGACCGCATCTCCATCGGTCCACTGATTGCCAACATCGGCCTTCGCTGGGACTCGTATGACTTCCTCGTCCGGGAGTCTGCTTGGAGCCCACGCGCGGCCGCTGCGTGGACCATCCGCCGCCTGGGTCTCGTGGTGCACGGTTCGTATGACCGCGTGTTCGGCACGCCTGCAGCCGAGAACCTTCTGCTCGCCAGTTCCTCGCTCACTCGCCTCGTCAGTCCGACTGTGCTGGGTCTACCCGTCCGTCCTGAAACTGGACACTTTCTCGAGGTCGGGGCCACGAAGCGGCTCTTCGGCCGCGCCGCGTTGAACGCGCGCGCCTATCGGAGGGCACTGAAGAACTTCAGCGATGACGACGTTTTCCTCAACACTGGCATCGCCTTCCCGATCACGTTCGCCGAAGCAAACGTACAGGGCTTTGAGGCGAACCTGCGGATTCCTTTGGCGCAAAGGTTCTCCGCCGCCCTCACTTACTCAAATCTCTCCGGCACCGCGCAGCTACCCGTCACCGGCGGACTCCTGCTCTCCGGAGCCGAAGAACTCCTCGAACCGGGCGGCGCCTTTCGCATCTCGCAAGACCAGCGCAGCACCGCCAGCTCTGAGCTGTGGTTCCAGGCCACGAACCGGCTGTGGTTCGGGCTCAACGCCTGGTACGGAAGCGGACTTCCGGTGGAACTCGAGGAGGGCGAACCCCGTACCGCGGACGCGAGGATACTAAGTCGCGTGGACTTCGACCGTGGGCGTCTGCGCCCCTCTTATTCAATCGATGTTGCCGCCGGAGCCGACTTATGGCGACAGCAGTCGCGAGCCATCAACGCCCAACTGACCGTCTCTAACATCACCAATCATGTGAACGTCATCAATTTCGCGGGACTTCTTTCGGGGACGGCGATTGCGCCGTCGCGCAGCTTCAACGTGCGCTTGAGATATAGCTTCTGAGGACTTCAGAGAGGCGACCACAGACGTTGCTCATTGAAGTGTGTACAGATAGGGCGCGATGTCTTTCACATCTTGCTCGGTAACGCCCATGTCCGGCATAGCTGTACGCGATCCATCTTCTGAGGCGTGCGGATCCAGTTCACCAGGTTGATCGCATCGTTCGGGAACTGGTCATGCAAGGGATCCACTTGCAACGCCACCGAACGTCCTTCATATGACGGATACCAGAGTCGTGAACCGAGCGTCAGCAGCGCGCCAGGTAGTCCGCCTCATTCCATCAGCAGCGCTAGCTTGTGCATCCCCTCGTTCCATTGGCCGATTCTACGTACTCCCTACGTTCCATTCTGTGCTCTTTGATTGTTGTTTTTTCTGCCTGGCGTAGACACCAAACGGACACCAAAAATAAAACCGACCTCAAGGGTCGGTTTATATTTGCCATCTAACATTCTGAATTTAAATGGCGGGGTCGACGGGACTCGAACCCGCGGCCTCTGCCGTGACAGGGCAGCGTTCTAACCAACTGAACTACGACCCCGCTTTCGCGGATGATGCGTCTCGATTGCTCGCGCGCATCGCAACAACCTTCTGGCTTACCACTTGCCAGATCCCTTGCAAGTTCCTTGTCAGGTGAACTTGGTGGGCAGTGCAGGACTCGAACCTGCGACCTCCTGCTTGTAAGGCAGGCGCTCTAACCAGCTGAGCTAACCGCCCCCTCGACTGCGCCACATGCGCCACCACATCGACGAGGGGCGGCATCAAAGTGGAACCAACGACAAAAGAAGTATACGGTACAGCTTCGAATTTGGTCAATCATTCAGAGCGCCAACCGACTACGGCATCACGCGCGTTTTTAACTTATTTGTAACCGGACTCGACCAAATCGATGTGATAATACGGAACACTTGTTCGGTATGGCATGTGCGGTCTCGGCTTGTCTCATGCAGATACTGAATACACGCAGTGCTAGGCATCTTTTCTGGTTCCAAATGAAACCAACAAGATGGCTTAGCGGACACTCTCGCCGATAGCCCACTTCGCTCATAGGTGCCGTATGAAAGCCATTCTTTTCGTCGACGACCACGAAGTTCTGGCGCGACTCAGCTGCGAAATCCTCGAGATGCAGGGATATCGCGCTGTCTCCGCGTACAACGCTGCCGACGCACTTGAAAAGTTTGAAAAAGAGAAGTTCGACATCCTTGTGACCGACTTCCGCATGGAAGGCATGAACGGGCTCGAACTCGCGCGGCAGATTCATGCCAGGAACCCGCAAGTTCCCGTTATTATCGTCACCGGCTACGGACCTGTTGACGGCGGACAGGACGTTAGTGCCTGCCTCCAAAAAGAAGAAATGTTTCCGGCGCTTCTCGAGAAGATCAAGCTCTACCTCGGAGAAGCCGACAGCCCCGTTGAAGAACTGAAGAGCGCGTAACTGCGCTGAACCGACACAGAGGGAGCCGCGCAGGCTCCCTCTTCCAGTCTCTCGGTA
>Ga0196976_1001517_pt1 | contig 10439 bp, 4 predicted proteins | sample S3v_513CmetaG_FD_148644 | JGI IMG/M metagenome (GOLD analysis project Ga0196976, IMG submission 148644) | Soil microbial communities from Anza Borrego desert, Southern California, United States - S3+v_5-13C | ecosystem: Environmental > Terrestrial > Soil > Desert | place: USA: California...
CGTCGGTATCTTGCGGCTTGTCCTTTCGTGGGTAAAGAAAATCCACGATGTTGCGCACGTGTATAGCGAAGGCTTCAACGCGGGCGTTAGAGAAAGCCCAGGCAGTGCTCTGTTCTCCAGACGCGAACTTGCAAGCAATCAGGTCGGCGCAACCTATCAGCATTCGAATTTCGTACAGCAAGTGTTTGTCCGAGTAGGCTGCTAACTCTGCGTCTGTGAAATCGCGTGTCTTTCTTGCCAAAGAGTGTCTCCCTAGCGACGGGATAAGTGGCGCTGCACAGAGCGGTAGCGCCATCCTATTTTTTCATTTGCAGAGAAGCAGAAAGATCACTGTAACCAGTAGAAACAAATGGCTCGTCAGGTAGGACTCGAAGCTACAACCCTCCGGGTCGAGGAACATCGCCAGGCGGATCGGCGGTTATGAGCAGCGGGACACTGCGCAGTGCTAGTACTCCGCAGCCGCTGTCTTGACTTGGAAATCAGGGGATATGAATGGGCGGCGATTGCGGCTTGAACCGACAACCTCCGCCCACTGCGAGTTCGAGGAGCTACGGTCTTCCCGCCTTGTGCTCTGGTGTCTGGCCATTATCCACGGCCGGATTGTGCGCAAGGCTGACTATGTTTGCGAAGAGCCTGAATGCTCCGGGGACGCCTTCCGGTAACTGCCGGTACAAAGCGTACGCGGCATAGATGTAAACACCCTTTCCGTACTTGGCGTAGAGCAGTCCGCCCTTCTGCGGTTCCTGGTCCGGATCATGTACTTCCGTGAGGGCCTGGTACTGAGCGTCCCAGCTCTTCATGAAGCTATGCCCACGCTCTTCGACCCAGCCGTCGAAATCTGCCGAGGTAATCTTGTTCGGCCAACTCATCAGCGGATTACCGGGATCAAGAATGTTGACCTTCGCTGTTTCGTCTACGACCTTCTCCGGATCGTTTGTCAGCGAATACGGATACGGGCCGTAATTCTTATCGTACTGTCCCGTGTTGTATTGCACGAAAACGATTCCTCCATTCTCGACGTACTTCAGGATGCGTCCGTTGTAGGTCACAAGGTCAGGGCGCGCCGCATACGCACGAACGCCCAGCACAAGGCAGTCGAACTGGCTGAGGTCGCCTGTCGCGATATCGCTCGGCGACAGGTATTGTGCATGCACCCCGATATCCGAAAGCGACTCAGGGACCTCATCCCCGGTGCCCATCACGTAACCGATCCTCAGCCCCTTGGCGATCTTTACGTCTACGCCATGAGCCCGGTACGTAGCCGATGCATACAAAGGATAGGGCCGTAACCCCTCATATCCCGTCATGTCGTAGCCTTCCGTGTACTTACGACCGTTGTACTCGGCGACCGCGGTGATGTTGTACGGCTTTGCCTCGAGCTTGCCCGGAATCACTTCGAAAGTGACATGCTGTTCTTCCCCGTCTTTCGCGAGCGAGAAAGCGGTGTGCGCGGGTTTTGTTGTCCAGCCTTGCGGAACATCAAGCTTGATGGTTCCATTCGCCGCCGCCTTCACATTACTGTGAATGTTCACCTTCAGGTTGAACTTCGCCCCTGACAGCGGAACAACGCCAGCCTTCGGAGAGATGGAAACTGAGATCGCGGGGCCGACGACAAGCGGCTCGAGTATGAATCCAGGTCCATTCGCCCGCCGTACCGCCTGCACGACCTCGGAGAGACGGATCGGCACACCTTCATAAGTACCTTCCAGATCGGCCGTCAGCGGGTAGGGCGTGGTTGAGAGGTTCAGGTATTTCGTGTCGGCGACCTCGTAGTACGCCTGTTCGATGTTCGGGCGATTGAAGTAGGGACGCGTGTAGGTTGCGTTCTGCGGCACCGTCACCCGGAAACGCTGCGACGAAGCCGTATTGTTGGCGAGTTCACGGGGCGTATTTCCGACGGGTTCGAACGTATATGGTTCACCGCTGGCGGCAGTCAGGGTGAGCTTCTCGACCTTCACTCCAGCATCGCTCTGAGTCGCGGCCGTCACCTTCACCCAGAACTGCTGTCCGGGAATTGCAACCTGGAATGTATCCTGCAACCCGCCGGTCCAGGCCGCGAACCGGCCACCGAGATCTTTTTCAGGAGCAACCGTGGCGACCATAGACAAGCCAAGCGCCTGGACGATGGCATCGTTGAACTGCTGCTCCTTCACGCGCAGCTCGTGAGTAACGTTGTACTTCCCTTCTGCAGATAAAGGACTCGATTCGACTTGTGAGATGAGAGCACGAGTCAGTTGCAAACCTTTCGCGAGAGCGGGAGCAATGACCTGCGGTTTGTCGATATCGAATTTCGAGACGGATTCCTGGATCGCCGAATGGATCTGAGTTAAACCGTTCCTCAGGAATACCGTGTCGCCTCCTCCCGCGAGGTCGGCTATTCCCATCAAGGATGTGTCAATGCCGTCATAGAAACTCTTCTCTTTATCAGTAGTTGCAACGGCCGAAGCCCATCGGTGATATGGCATTGTCGTCATCCCGGCCGGGCTGGGACCCGTGCCACCGGTCTGAGACTTCTGCATGCCCAGTCCTGTTCTTGCGAGCTGAACGTAGTTCTGCCCCAGAACGGCGTCGTAGGTACCGGACGGGATCTCCACATCGGTTGAGATCGGGCCTTCGATCCACTTCTTGTTCACGTAATCGTAGAAGCGAACCGGAACATATTTTCCGGTTGCGTAATCGTAGAGCCCCTTTGGATCGCCCATGGCGAAGAATGGAACTCGCGAGTACACCTTCAGCGGTTTCCACGGCAGCAGCCCTTCCTTGATCTGCTCGGGATAGACGTTCGGATCGCCCGCCGCATTGAATGCCTCCAGCGCCATCACGCCGGCGTACTGGTGGTTGCCGTGTCCGTCGGTGGGACCGCCCAGAAAGACAGAGGTCACAACGAGAGGACGTTGCTGGCGAATCACGCGCACAATGTCGGAGAGCACGCGATCGTGTCCCCACTTCTCGTCCGCCTCTTCCTTGGTCTTCGAAAATCCGTAATCCGCAACCCGCGTGAAGTACTGGTCTACGCCGTAATAGCGGTCGGCGGCCAGCAGTTCCTGTGTGCGAACCTGCCCGAGCGCGTCGAAGTAATCATGGCTCATGACGTTCTGCCCGCCTTCACCGCGATTCAACGTGAGCAGCGTCACGCGCGAGCCCTGCCCCCGGGAATAATAGGCCAACGTGCCACCGTCTTCGTCGTCCGGGTGAGCGGTGACCATGATGATGCTGCCGCGGGTCTGCAATTTGCGGAGGCTCTGCCAGACCGCCGACGAGCCCCGATCAAAGGGAAGCTTGATGGCGTCCACAGACTGAGTGTTACGGACGAGGCTGGGCGACTGTGTCCAACCATGTGTGATGAGACCGGCTATAACTCCCAGCACCAGAAGTGGCCCGCGGAATCGCATCGGTTGTCCTCCGAATTTCTACTCGCTGCTGACCGGCACCTGAATGGGCGCTGCCGCGTCCTGCGCATCGAGCGCACTGCCAAACGGCCATTCTTTTCGTATGTAGGCCCGAACAAAATAGATCGCCGCGCCCACGACCAGCAGAACGATCGCGTAGCGGATCTCCTTCAGATAGTTCGGGCGCGAGAACAGAATGTAAATGAATCCCGCGGTCGCAATGAGCGACGGCAGTGGGTAAAGCCACATTCGGAACGGGCGCGGCATGTCTGGCCGGCGCCTGCGCAAGATGATCGCTCCAACCGCCTGCAACAGGAATTGCAGAAGGATTCTTATGACGACCAACGCGGCGATTACATCCGCGAGCGAAAGGAAACAGAAGCCGATCGCCACGATACCCAACACGATGAGCGATACGTGCGGGAACGCGCCTTTCTTGTGCAGCCGCCCGAACACCGAGAAGAAGTTGCCGTCGAGCGCAGCCGCGTACGGCACACGTGAATAGCCGAGCAGCAGCGAGAACACGGACGCAAACGCCGTCCACACGATGAGAATCGTGATTGCGATGCCGGCCCAGTGCCCGTACACGCGCTGCATGAGCACCGACATGACGTAGAAGCGCGTATCGGATTTCGCGCTCTGCATCAGTTCCTGCCAGGGCACAATTCCGATCACGCTGATGTTCATCAGGATGTAAAGGATCGCGATCACCACGATCGAAATCAGCACCGCGCGCGGAATGTTCTTTTCCGGTTGCTTGATCTCCTCGCCCAGGTAGCAGACGTTGTAATAGCCCCAATAATCATAGGTTGCGACGAGCATCGCCGCGCCCAGGCCCGTAAAGAACTCCGGCGTCAGCTTGAACGCATCCGGCGGGAATGTGAACGCTATCTTCGGATCGAAGTGCGTGACGCCGGCAAATATAATCCAGCCCAGTGCGCCAAACACCCCGAACGACAGCACGTGCGAAAGCTTTGCAATCGCCGTGTTCCTGCGATACAGCATCACGACCGCAAGCACTACGATTCCGATCGCAAGGAAAGTGCCGAGCGCAAGAGTCGCGCGCGCTTGCAGCATTCCGAGGAATGGGATCGTGACGCTCAGATCGCGAGCAGCGTACTCGTGCTGGAGCGCAGGAATGAAGTAGCTGCTGTAGTGAGCAAGCCCGATCGCCCCTGAGGCAATGGACAAGGGCGCACTGAACGTCAGTTGCCAGATGAAAAGGAAACTGATCAGGCGGCCCAGCTTGTTCGGTCCATAGATCTCTTTGAGGAAAAAGTAAGATCCTCCGGCGTTCGGCATACTGGCCGAGAGCTCCGAGATCACGAGGCCATCGCAGATCGCGAAGATTGCTCCAAATATCCACCCGAGCATCGCCTGCGGACCGCCCATGGCGCTGATGATCAGCGGCAGCGTAATGAAGGGTCCCACCCCGACCATGTCCAGCATGTTCAGCAGGACGGCCGTTCGCAGGCCTATTCCACGAATGAGTTTGGGTTCTGATTTCTGCTGGGACATGGTCAGATTCTGGATTCGACTACAGCGGACTTCGCACGTTCGATCATTTTGGGAAACGACTCTTCCTGGTCCTGCTTCATCCGGAGCCACGTTGTCATCGCATCGCTCTCTTTTCGCTGCCGATCGATTTCTGCACTGACTACTTCGGGCGCCGGGCCTCCAGTGATCGTTCGGATGGCGACAAAGTGAACGGGATCGAGCGCCTCAAGCAGAACGTCCGGGGAGGTATTCATCGGACGTCCAATAATCTCTGGGCCGTATTTGCGCACCAGGGCCACCATCTTTTCCCGGTCGTACTCGCCGCAGTCCACCACCGCGCGGTGGACAATCTTGTGAGCCATTCGGAAGCTGAGGCCCTCATTCCGGACAAGCGTGTCGGCGAGTTCTGTGACCGTCAGGAAGCTGCCGTGAGCACGCTTCGCCATGTGTTCACGATTCACTTCACAGTGCCGCATGACACCGGCGAACAGCTTGAGGGCGCGCAATGCATCCGAGAACATCGAAAACACCAGCGGTTGCAGGTCGTCTTCGCTGTCCACAATGTCTCCAAAGGGCGTATTGTGCGCGCACGTGAGCACTGCCTGAGCCTGCGAAAACGCCTTGGATGCCAGTATGCGCGTATGCTCGAGCGAGACGGGGTTCCGCTTCTGCGGCATGATGCTGCTGCACTGCACGAACGAGTCCGTGAGCCGCAGGAAATTGAATTCCGCCGTGCACCACTGCAGCAGGTCTTGAACGTGCTTCCCAAGATTCACCATGCACACGGCCACCGCGCTTGCGGCTTCCGTGACATAGTCCACGGCGGCGATGGCACCGTAGGAATTGACCTGCAGCCCTTCGAAGCCCAGCAACTCGGCTGTGTATTCACGGTTGATCGGGAAACCGGTCGTTGTGATAGCGCACGCACCCAGGGGATTCTTGTTGATCGTTCCCCACGCGGACTTTAACCGCTCACAATCGCGCCCCAGGAACTCGGTCGCCGCCAGCAGGTAGTGCGCGAACGTGGAAGGTTGTGCCGGCTGCGTATGCGTGTACGCTGGCATCACCGTCTCGGTGTTCGCAGCGGCGAGGTCGAGGAGGGCCTCGCGGGCGTCCAACACGGCGGCTGCAATGTTCAGGACTTCTGCGCGAACACACATGCGGTACAGCGTCAGATCGATATCGTTACGGCTTCGCGCCGTGTGCATCCGGCCCGCAACGTCGGCGCCAATGGCCTTCGCCAGCTTCTCTTCGATATAGAAGAAGAGGTCTTCGAAGTTTCCGTCATATTTCGCCTTCGCGATCTCTTCGCGATCTACCGAATCGAGGGCGCGCAGGCACGCGCGCGCGTCTTCGCGAGTGATGATCCTCTGGCGCTCGAGCATGAGGGTGTGGGCGTAATGGATGTGCATCAGCGCCGCCAGGAAGTAGCGCTTTGCGTCCTCAAAATTGGCCGTCAGAACGGTTTCCGCGTACACATCTGCGGGAAACTTCTCGCCTGATTCATTGCCGCTGATTCCGCTCTGCTTTGCTTTCGGATTCACGTCCACTCCTGTAGGAAATGCCCGCCGGAGTCTCCCCCGGCGGGCGACTGGACTAGAAGCGAACTGCAAGCCCGAACTGCACAAGACGCCCTTCGAGCACCGTTCCCGTAGGACGACCGAAGTTGGGTGAAACGGTGGGCATACCGGCCGTCGCGTACGTCGCCGGATTGCTGATCGTGATCGGCGTAACGTTCATGACCGTGTTCACGGACGTATAGTTCGGGTGGTTGAAGATGTTGCTCACTTCGAACAGGAATTGGGGCCTCACCCGCTCCCAGAGGTTCGCGATCGTGCGGGTGTAGCGCATGTCAACCTGGTAGACCGACGGACCTCTGTACGTGTTGCGGCCAATCCCCACAGGTCGAGTAACGGAAGTCACCGTGCTGTCGCCGTTGAGGTTGCTGCTCGCCGTGATGTTGAGCTGGTCACCCGAAGCAATGTTCGTCAGGATCGCGAGGTTGTTGTCGTTCAGCAGGTGGCGAACAACCGCGTTACCACCGCTGATGTGCGGCTCGAGAATTGCGCTGATCGTCAACGAGTGCGGCCGGTTCACCGTGCTGTTGCCACGATCCCGCTTTCGGTTCGTCGTATCCTGGATGGGGAGATTCTGCTCGAAGCTGTTGACGTCCGGCGCATCGCTGATCGTGTGCGACCAAGTATAAGAAGCACTCACCTGGAAGCCCGCCGACATGCGGTGCGTGTAGTTCAGAATCATGGCGTCATAGACGGAATTCGCGCCAGTATCCTGCACGGTGATGTTCTTGAACTCCGGATGGACCCTGGTCGACGCGAGGGCGGTGTTAAAGATCGGCCGGCCATCGGAGAGGTATCCGACAGGGTTCTGCAAGTTGATGTTGTGAAGGAACTCGAGATTCCGACCTGCTGTGTGAATGTAGCCGATCGTGATCGAGTCGTTCTTCGAAATCTCCTGCGCCACTTGCAGGCTGGAGTTGATCACGTACGCGTTCTGATATTTCGGCGAGACCGTGACGATGTCCTGGACCCCGGTTGGAACCACGTTCGTCAGAACCGTCGGGTATGCCGGAGCACCCGGATCGGTTGCCAGGTAGCTGCGCGAGGTCGAACCGCCATCTCTCAGCAACGTATTGAACCAGGTGTTGGTCGCCGGAGCCTCGTAGAAGATGCCACCCGACGCGCGAATGACCGTCTTCTCGAACAGCCGGTATGCGAGTCCCAGCCGCGGGCTGAAGTTCGCACTAGGCGATGCGAATTCCCGCGACATGAAGAACCGCGCATTCGCGTTCGCTTCCGGCGGCACGAACTTGTCGTATCGCACTCCGTAGTTGAGGGTCAGCTTCGGCGTCACTTGCCAGCTGTCCTGGGCGTAGAGGCTGAAGAAGTGCGACTTATACGATGGCAATGTTCCGCCATTGCTCACGACCACGCTCGTATAGGCATACGGGTTTGCGCCCGACTTGGCGGAAAGGTAGTTGGCGATGCTCGAGAAGGTGTACTCGGTGTATGCCGTCGAGCGTTGGAGATCGACGTTCTCCTGCCACGCACCGCCAAACTTGAAGGAGTGTTTGCCGTGGATCCACGTCAGGTTCTCATTGAAGTTGGGAATCTTCTCGTTGAAGCGATCACCGGCAGCGTTCGTGCCATTGATACGGGCAACGCCGGAAATATTAACGGCCGGACCAGGCCCCGTGAGCGACCCGGCGAAATGGGTATTGTTGCGATACGGCCACGAGAATCGGAACTCGTTCAGCAGTGCCGGCGTGAACGTGCTCACCAACTGCATTCCGATAACGTGCGCGCGATCTTTGTAATCGGACCACGCGTCCAGTGCGCTCAGCGCCCCGGAACTCGTGTTTACCGGGAAGTTGTTGCGGAAATAGTTGTACCTCAGGAACGCCGTGTTCTTGTCGTTGATGACCCAATCGGCCCGAACATCCATGAAATCCGCTTTCAACTGGCCGGGGGCCGCTCCAAGAAGGCTTGAATCGATTCCCAGGGCTGCCGCGTTTGCCGGGGTGATCGTGATGGGCGAGGGCACGATGCGTTTCACGTGCTCGTAGGCCCCGAACCAGAACAACTTGTCCTTGATCAGGCGTCCGCCGGAGTTCGCGGCAATGCTGTTCATCTCGGGCTTCGGTGTGGTCGGCGTCGCCAGGATCGGCCTCGCGGTGGCGTTCACCCACCGATGCTGCCACTGGAACATGCCGTGCAAGTCGTTAGTGCCGGAGTTCGTGATGACGTTGTAGATGTTGCCGCCCGTCATGCCGAATTCCGGAGCGTAGCTGTTCGCGACCGTCTGCACTTCACGTACGAACGTGTCGGAGATCGGGAACAGGCGTAGGCCGTGGCGATCGCTTTGCGAGTCCACCATGCCGTCCATCTGGTAGTTGATACGGTCCAGCAGACCGTTCGTGTTGATCGTGCGCGGAATTCCCAGCTCCTGGTTGGGGTGTCCGCTCACGCCCGGCTGGAAAAGGATGAAGTTGTACGGATTTCGCGAGGGTAGAGGAAGGTTCTGAATCTCCGCTTCGGTGATCGTGCGCCCTACGTTTACCGATGTCGATTCCACGATCGGGACCGCACTGGAAACCTCGACCGTCGTCTCGACATTGGATAACTTCATCGGGGCGTCGATCACGGCTTCACTTCCTGCCTGGATCGCAATGTTAGTCGCGCGGACGTTGGCGAATCCCTGCCTCGTGATCATGACTTCGTACTTGCCGAGCGGCAGGTTCGGTATGACGTAGTACCCGTCTTCGTTGGTTTTGAAGGTTCGGGTAAAGCCCAGTGCCTTGTTTTCGACCGTAACCGTCGCGTCAGGTAGTGCCGCGCCGGATGCATCGAATACCCGTCCTCGGATGGTACCGTTGATTGCTTGCGACTGCGCCCACGCTCCGGCCGCACAGGTAAGCACGATCAGCGCAAGGACGATTGCGGTGCGAAGTAGGGTTCGCCCGTTGGACCACATGTTGCAAGATGCACATTTTTGACGCGTCATCCCTAAACTCTCCACATTTGTGTTGGCTACCGCATGTCCCACCAAATAGAGATGGCCCTGAATTCCGATTGCACAAACAGCGCACGACACTACGCAACTTGCCGTTGGAAACCGTGCGCCTCGGCCATTTGGACAGCGAGGTGGACGGCCCCCTGCAACTGAGCTTCTACGCCTAAACTGCTGATAACGAGTCGTGGTCTCGCAAATTGATTTTTCGAAACCAGCCTGCTTGTCGCTTCCAGGAGAGCGGAATTGCTCCCCAACCCGCCCCCGAACACCACCAGCGAGGTATCAAGAACCAAGCTGAGGTTGGTGACAGCATTGGCAAGGTGGCGCGCCGTCCGCGCCAGGAGATCACGAGCACGCGGATCCCCGGCCGTGGCTCTTGCAAAGATCTCCTCGCAAGTTTCGCCATGATTGATGTTGCCGATCTTTCTTCCCCACTCACGCTCCACGCATGCGCCGCCAATGATGCTTTCCAATGCTCCCAGTCGGTTCACCGCGACCGCGTCCGACGGAAGATCGGGGAGCAACATGTAGCCGATTTCTCCAGCCGACCACGTGTCGCCATGATGAAGGTGACCATTCAGGAAAATACCCGCACCTACGCCGGTTCCGATTGCAAGAAACACAAAATTGCGAACGTCTTTCGCAGCACCGCAGGAGCTTTCGCCGATGGCCGCGAGGTTCACATCATTCTCGACAGTCGCGGGAATGCGCGTCTTCGCGCGTAGAAGGTCGCGCAGCGGAACGTCGCGCCAATTCGTGAGGTTGGGGGCAGAAAGCACGTGGCCCGACTTCGCGTCGGTGATGCCGGGAGCTCCAGCCGCGATCGCAAGGATCTTCTTCGCCGAAAGCTGGTGGCGTTCGCGCATCTCCGATACGCCTTCGGAGATCACATCGGTGATGCGCTCGGGCGTCTTATCGCGGGTAAGTCTCCTGTTCCACCGCTCTACAATCGCTCCACTCAGGTCGGCAAGCGCCATCCGGACAGTCGAACCGCCAATGTCTACGCCGACCACGTAGCCTGAA
>Ga0196976_1001518_pt1 | contig 10435 bp, 6 predicted proteins | sample S3v_513CmetaG_FD_148644 | JGI IMG/M metagenome (GOLD analysis project Ga0196976, IMG submission 148644) | Soil microbial communities from Anza Borrego desert, Southern California, United States - S3+v_5-13C | ecosystem: Environmental > Terrestrial > Soil > Desert | place: USA: California...
CTCCTTGGACATGCCGCTCAGCTTTTTGATTTCGAGCACCGCCATGGGGCTTTCGTCCGGCAGGAACCCCTCCTCCAGCAGCCCGCGGCTGGCCTGCTGGATGGCGCCGGCGGCGCCCGTCTCTTTCAGATAGCCGTAGGCCTGCGAGACGAGTTTCGCGTTCTGTCTGAGCAGCAGGGTCCAGGTTTGCTGGTTGATTCGGCTTTCAATCACCGACAGGAGGGCGCTCATGTCCCGCTGCTTGTTTCGCCCGTGCGTCAGCATCTCCAGCAGTTCCTGCGGGCTGAGGGTGTTTGTCTCGATCTCTTTCTCCTTGCTGTGCGTGGGGTTCTTCGGGTCAAATTGGGTCTTGATCTTGATCATCTGAACCGGGGCGTCCAGCCGCATGACCGGGCCGGTCTGCCACAGGGGTGAGCCTTGCTGTGCGTTCTGCTGCGGCGCTTGGTCGGAGCGGGCAGTAGCTTCGGTTTTTGGATGTTGTGTCCTGTCCGGTTTGCGGGTAAAACCTGTGTGTGTCATGAACACCTCCGCGGGCTAAAATACTGTCTACTTCGAATTTTATCCGCGGTTTGGTGTTGCCGCCAGCCAGGATTTGCCCGTTGCTGATCTTTGCGGCCGCGTGATACGATGCGTCTTTGCCGGTGAGAGTTCAGCACATGATCGCGCTGCGCTAACGGGGAGGCTGTACGGCCGTTTTCACCCGGATGGCGCGGTGAGGAACTTCCTGGCACCGCTTCCGTTGCGGAAGAAGTTGGCGCTGGGCGTAAGCCCAGGCGGCGTGAGCCGACGATGGGGAAGGCTATCTCGATTTTTCGAGACGCCGGTACCTGTAAAGAGCTATAGAAACGCAAGCCGGCCCGTGAGGGCCGGATGAGACGGGCAATCTCCGCCACGGTGCAAGTCCAAGTAGGCGCGTTAAGCGCGGGTAGGACGCAGTCCCCTTGTGGGGACCACGGCCAGGTCAGGCCGTGAGATAAATGATCATCCAATGACAGAACCAGGGGTATCGCTGGACTCTCACAAACGGAAAGGCTCGAACCTTGCTTTGGCAGGGTTCGGGCCTTTTGCGTTGGTCGATTTTGCAACGTGGACTGGACCGAGCGGGAAAAAGGTAAGGGACCCACGACATTGAAACATTCTGTAGAGTCTGGACCAACCGTGGTTCCTGAGGATCCGGCTGATTGGCTTGACCTGACCGAGGATAGAATGATCATGAGACGTTGTGGGTATTGGACCTCGCTTCGAGGTGCTGCCCCGACGAACAATAAGACGAGCGTCACCATCGAGATTCCGAGGCTGCAGGTCTTTTCACCCGAGGCGCTGCAGGGCATCATGAGCCGGCTTGAGAGGAGGGACCTGCCGTGAAGGTAGCGGTGCGAGATTCGGATGCTTTCCAATCGCTTCCGCCCAGGGAGGTTGCCGCCTACTTGCGAGGGCGCGGCTGGAACGAGGTCAGCCGCCTGGGCGCAAAGGGCTCTGTCTGGGTCTTGCGTACTGACGACCAGGACGAGTACGAGTTGCTGCTCCCGCTGGATCGCAGTTTGCGGGACTTCAAGGTCAGAATGTCTGAAGTGCTGACAACGCTTGAACAGGCAGAGCAGCGATCGCAGTTGGAGATCCTGCAGGATCTGAGCACCGTGGCCGGTGACCTTGTCCGCATCAGGCTTGACCGGCTGGATGTTCACAACGGCACCATTCCGCTAGACGTTGGTGTCAAACTGATCGAGAGCGTTCGAGACCTCGTCGCGGCGGCAGCCTGTGCGGCTGTCGCACCGAAGCCCTATTATCAGGCCCGGCGCCCGTCGCAGGTCGTCGAGTATATGCAGAAGGTCCGGCTGGGACAGACCCAGCAAGGCAGCTATGTGGTCAATGTTCTCTCTCGGGTTCCGCCCGAGGTTGCCGTCGGCCAGATGCAGTTGCCGTTTGCCACTCCACCTGAAGACCCGTATGAGCGCAAGGTGACGATGACCCTCGCTTCCGGCCTGGCAGTGGCACGTGGCACGATCGATTCTTACAGCAGCATCGCTGATGTGCAGCAAATCGTGGCGCATGGGGTAAGCTCCAACCTCTGCGAGGCCCTGGCCGCAATCGGCCGCGATGAATCGGCGCAGGAGGTCGACATCAGCTTTGCCTGGGCAACTGGCCATGGTGAATGGACCAAGTGGGTTCGGCCTGAGGAACTCGACCGGATTTGGGAGGAACGGAGGCCCCTGTAATGGTGCCATAATCAAGCCACCCGCCGATGTCAATCGCGGCCGAAAAGTGATCCACTTTTCGGCCGCGATTGACACGACTGCGTGTTAGCTCTCGCAATCGCACCTTTCAGGCTGCGCTACTCAGGTCTTGGATACCGTCCCTGCTGACCTCGCCTCGGGGTTTCCGGCTAGGTGGGGTCTCCCCTCTCGGTGGCGGCCATTACGTTTAAGCCCTCTAACCGTGTGCCACTCGCTCACGTGGCCGAACTCGACTCGGCTAGGTGCCCTTCGCTCCTCCTGGTTTTCTCCTCCCACCCGTCACCGGGATTCAGGTATCAACACTGTCGGGTCGGAGGAGGCGCCCCATCGGGAGCTGGCCTCCGTCCGCCGCTCAAACGGCCCGTACAGTTTTCCCGTAGGCCGCTTTCACGAGGAATACGCAGTTCTGCGCTCAATCGAGGGGATCATGGCGACAAGGCTTAGCAATCCTAACTCACCACGCAGAACCCGGGTGGGAAGTCTTCGCCACCCGGCGTTGCGCCACCGCTTGAACTGGTGCGACCAGATGCGTCGTTCAATCCAGCGGTCAAGTTGGTTGAAGAGCTTCCGTACGTGGGCACGCCTAAAGTACATGCCCCATCCGCGGATCACGGGATTGACCTCTCGGATCAACTGCGTCAGGGTAACGGGTGCTTTACGTGTCGTGAGTGCCCGTACTCGGTCCTTGAACCGTTGTCGGGATTTTTCCCGCGGTTGGGCGTACAGCGCCCCTTGCCGTGCTCCGGACTTTACGCGATGCTCCGGCAACTGCATGGGCTTCTTTCCCTGACGGATCACGTATCCCAAGAACTCGAATCCCTGTCGGACGTGCACAATCCGGGTTTTCTCCGGATGCAGGACGACCCCCAGGTTCTCCAGGATCTTGCGTGCCGTGTTCAACGCGCTTTCTGCCTCTGCGCGGGTAGCACAAGTCACCACCCAATCATCGGCGAACCGCGTCAGTCGGTACCCCCGCGCCCGCATCTCCTTATCGAATGGCGTCAATAGAAGGTTTGCGAGCACTGGTGAAACGACGCCGCCTTGCGGTGTCCCTCGCACTGTCTCCTGCATTCGTCCTTTGTCCAGAACCCGAGCCTGGAGCATCTGCACAATTAGCTTCAGCACCCGGCTGTCGGCAATCCGTCTCGTAACGAGCTGCATGAGCAATTTGTGGTCCACAGACCCGAAGAAGTCTCGGAGATCTGCGTCCACGACCCACGTCCTTCCACCTTGGATCTCGCGCCAGAGTTTGCGCATAGCGTCATGCGGCGACCGCCCGAGGCGGTACCCAAAGCTACTGTCGTCAAAGTCTTGCTCGAAGATCGGGTTTAGTCGCTGGGTAAGGGCCTGTTGGCAGACGCGGTCTCGGATCGCGGGTATTCCCAGGGGTCTGAGTTCGTTCTTCTTACCCGCCTTCGGGATGTAGACCCGCCGCAGGGGTTGGGGCTTATACCGATCGACCCGCAGATCCTGGTAGAGTTCCTCCAGGTTCTCGCTTAGGTTCTTGGCGAAGTCCGCCAGGCTTACTCGGTCTATGCCTCCTGCTCCTCCGTTCCGCTTGACTGCTTCCCATGCCAGTGCCAGGTTCTTCTTGCTGTAGACCTTGTCCACCAGGGAGTGGACCTTCCTCTCTTGCCCAGCATTGATCCAGTGCGACAGTCTCCTCGGACGGTCAGTTCTGAGTTTTTCACTCAAGGAACTTGTCCACCTCACCGTCTTTACTCGCTGCCTACCTTCTCTCTGCCGATTCCTCGCGGGTGGCCTTCCCGGGACTTCCCCGTCCCCCTTACGGTAGCGCAGGTTTTGCTGCTTGCGCTTATGGTACTTCGCCACCCTCCGACGACTGGAGGGGCATACCCGAACACTTCGCTCCTCGCTTATAGTTCGGGCTCGCGCTAGTCCCTAGCCGGCGCTCGCCTCCAGCCCTCCCTGGGTCACGTCCATGCCTTCCGTTCCGTGCCGCCCGCAAACACCTTGGTGCGCAGGGTGAGTAAGAGCGCCTTCGCCTCCATAGTGCAGGCTCGACCTTGCCCCTGCTTGGGCCGACCGGTTCATCGATGGGGTCTCCCCCTTGATTACAGCCCGGAACTTCTCCTCAAGCCCTTCAGATTCCACCTCGCGATGGACACCCTGCCCTCTCCAGCGCGGCTCTGCCGGAGCCCGTGAGGCATTACTCCCACGTTTGGATATGGCCCCCCTTACCTGAGGGCCAGAGGGACTTTAACCCTCCTGCCATGGACGCTGCCAGGCACACACTACGGCACCGTCTGACTTCTCATGGCGCTTCGCTCTGGCTTTCCCACTGGGGTTATACCTCAGCTACCTGTTCCCGTTTGGGCCAGGACCCCATGAGATCTCCCTCGATCATCCACCAAACCGTTCCTCTCCATCCCAACCCTAATCACACCCATAGCCCCCAGGGAGCGTTTGCTCGTTTGAGACCCCTGGGCACCTTCTTGGCGAGGGCTTCCCCGTTCGCTGGGCGGGTCGCCAACTATGAATGCCACCTCTGGTTCGCTTGCGCTTCAGGCTGGAGATTTGCCTGCAGGCCCTTCGGATTCCCAGTCGCCCGGGACACCCTGCCACGCCTGGATCACTCCGAGGCGCCTTGTCTTTGGCTACGGGACGGTAACGAGCAAAAGTCCGGTGGGATTTGAACCCACTGGCTCGGTGGACTGCGAGGCGTACCAACAAAGGAACCCTACGACCCATGGCTGGTCGTAGGGTTCTTCCATGAGTTAGGAGGCGTTTTGCAGTGGTCTCGTGACGGAGGGACGCTTTTTGTGCGCTTCGCATCACGGCTGGTATCTGAGCTTTCACACTCCCTGACGATGATGCCGCCCAGATCGGTTTGGGACCGGGATTCTGTTTGCTCGGTTAGTAACCCAGGTGAAAGTTTGAACGAAATAACATCCATCACTGTTAACATTTTGCTATCCGAACACGATACTACATAAGAGGTAAGTCAGTTCAACTTTTCGCTGGTGGATAGGGGGAGCCCCATGCACAAGGAACGAATGTACGCCCTGGATTGGCTCAGAATTGGTAGCATCATCTTCGCCCTGCTCTTCCATTCCGCCGCCTTCTTCACCGCCGCAGGCTGGATCGTCAAGAACTCGACCGTCGACCCGATCCTCGATATCCTCGCCGGATTCATCATCCAGTGGAACATGCCGCTCACGTTCGTCGTCTCCGGCGCCAGCGCCTGGCTCGCCCTCCAGCGCCGGACACCCCGCCAGTTCGTCTCCTCCAAAGTGCTCCGCCTGCTGCTGCCCCTGGTCTTCGGCATCCTGGTCCTCGCGCCGCCCCAGGTATACCTGGAACGACTGACCCACCACCAATTCAGCGGCAGTTTCTTCGCCTGGCTGCCCCGGTACTTCGACGGCCTGTACGGCTTTGGTGGCAACTTCGCCTGGATGGGCATGCATCTGTGGTACCTGCTCGTCCTGCTCTTCTGGACCTACGTCACCCTGCCGCTCTGTCTCGACCTCATCAACGGCAGGGCGGCAAAGCTGGCCGCCTTCTTTGCCCGGCCGGGCATGGTCTTTCTGCTCATCATTCCCCTGACCATTTTCGAAACCCTGATCAAGCCCGGCTCTTTCCTGGCTGAGCTGAGAATGGGCGGCTATAGCCCGTTCATTTACGTCTTCTTCTACCTGGCTGGTTTTCTGATTCCCGCCCATGAGGCCCTCCCGAAGGCCCTCGCCCGCCAGTGGTGGGTGGGCCTGCTGCTGGGCATCGTCATTCCCGCCGTGGTCCTCGCCACCGGCCTGGACTTCAACGACAGGCCCTACCTTTCACTGCGGTCGGCTCTGATCTTCCTGCTGCGGGAGGCTAACGCCGTCTGCTGGGTGGTCGCCGTGATCGGCGGCGGCCTGAAGTTCCTCACCTTCCGCAACCGGTTCCTCGACCGTGCCAGCGAGGCCGTGCTCCCCTTCTACATGCTCCACCAAACCGTACTGCTGATCATTGGCTACTTCGTCATACAGTGGCCCTGGCCCAACTTGGCCAAGTTCGCGACGGTCGCCCTGGCCACCGCCGCCGTCAACGTCCTCATTTATTTGACGCTGATCCGCCCATTCCGCCTGGGCCGCTTCCTCTTCGGCATGAGGCAGCCCAGACCCAGCGCCGCACAAAAGGCCGCGTAAGGAAACGGGCAACGTGGGATCTCGAAGGTCCCTCATTGGGTACCGAGAAACCTTTGGTGGGGGGCGCCCCAGGCGGTCGGGTCCGGTCAGGGGCTGAGGCCGACAACGCCCGGAGCGACGACGACTCTGACCGGGGCCGGCCCGCCGCTACATAGCGCGAGCAAACATAATCCGAAGCGCCCATAACGTCACGGGTTCATTAAGGCATCGGCGCCGCGACCGGTCGAATTCACCGCTGATTTCTCGGCGAGCCCCTGGACGCATGAGGATTCCAGCGGTGAATCGCTGGAAAATGGCCCCGATCAGGCCTGCAAACCCCCATTTCCTCACTTCTCGCTCTCCAAACAGACCCTTTGGGGCTGAAATGGAGCCTTTTCCAGGGCAAGTTGGCTCTCATCAACGCGATTCGCCTGCGATTTCCCTACAACTCCAAAAGCGACTCGAGAAAAAAGCACCGAATACCGGTGAACGCTCCAAGCCACGTCCCAACACCGTGTGATCCAGATGCTGCCAAGCCGTCACTCGGCGGGAGAGATCGGCAAGCCGGGCCTGCCTCCCGACCCGGCATACAGAAGGTCCTCTGCACGAAACTTGACCAAGAGCCATTTTGAACCGCGAGTGACACTAACGCTCTCTCGCGACTGCATTCTACTCCACTACTACTCCACTACTACTCTCCTTCTACTGCACTTCCCCTCGGCTCCGGTCCCCTACAACCCCACCGCGGCGCCCCTTGCAGCCCATTGGGCCACAGGGGGCACCCGCTTCCTTCTACACTTGTCCCCCGCCCCCGTTCACTCACCCCAACATATGAGCCTACTGCTGAGCCACTTCCACCACACTTGCCCTCCCCTTCTACTCCCCTTCTACTCCCCTTCTACTCCCCTTCTACTTCACCGCGCTTCCTCTTCACATCCGGTTTGCTGCTCTACAGGGAAACTATAAATGAACTAAAACCAGGAGGTGTCTGGGCGCCCTCGAGGAGCGCGGCCGGGTCAGCAAGAAGAAGGCCCGATTCGCGCGGCAGCGTGCGAATCGGGCCTTTTCACTGCTATGCCTCTTCTGGTCGGGTAAGGAAGCGCTTCAGCCGCTCCAATTCGGCCTCAAGTTCCCGGTCAAAGGCCCGACTGGCGGGGCGGGCCTTCGGGAAGCCCAGGTCGGCGGTCAGCTCCCCTGCCTTGTAGCTCACGTTGGCCCAGCCCACCACCTGGTCGGCCCAGAGTACGGGCAGGGCGTAGCGGCCAAACTGCCGTTTCGGGGGCGGCGTGTAAGCTTCCAGTCGGTAGGGCCAGCCCCACAGATGCTCAAACCGGTCCCGGTCCCAGACCACAGGATCGAAGGGGGCCAGCAGCCGGACTCTGCGGGGCACCTCACCCTCGGCCCATTCGCCGGCGGGCCACACGTACTGCACCCCCTCCACCTTCTCTGCCGCCAGATGGCCGGACTTGATCAGGTCGGTGACCGCCGTCAGCCGCCCCGGCAGGGTCGGCGCGGACCACCGGAACGGCCGCAGCAGCATCTTCAGCGTGGAGGACGGGAGCGGTGCGTAGAGCCGCGCCAGCAGCAGCACCAGCCGGCGCAGGCGCTCCTGCGGCTCCAGGTCGCTGACCACGGGCTGCGCTGCCACAAAGTACCGGACAGTGCCCTTCCGTCTGGCCACCCGCAGATGGCCCCGAAAGTGCAGCAGTTCGAGGATCTTCGTGGTGGCCTTGGCGACGGAGCCCCAGCTGCCGATGATGCGGTCGGCCCCGAAGTGGGCCTCCAGGCTGCGGGCATCGGTCTCGCCGTTGGCCTGCACGAAGGCCAGCACCCGCTCCGCCAGGTCGGGGAATTGCTGCTCCACGCGCCACTTCGGCTCGGGCCGCGGGTGAAGCAGCCCCAGGGTGCTGGTGGGCATGAAGCCGTACACGTAGATCAGGTCTTCTGCCAGATCCAGGTCGGGGTACCGGCGCTCCAGGTCGCCGGCCCGGTACCCCTTCACCCTGTGCCGAAGGATCAGGTCCTGGGCCCGGGCCGGGGCGGCCATGGGGTCGGCCTGCACGAAGCCCAGCCGCTCCACTGCAGCACCGAGGGCGGTGGGCGGGAAAAGGGTGCGCAGCACGGCCTGTCTGCGGATGTCGGCAAGCGTAAGCGGCATGGCTGTTCCTCCCGGAAGTCAGAATCATGCCGAAGAGTTTCGCTATGCGAACTGACGTTCCCTTCTGGAACAGGCGGGACCGCCAATAATCCGTGTGCGACCAGAACAGCCCCCGGACTCCTGGAGCCGCCGCGCTGAACATCTCCCCGACCTTAGCGCATAACCGCTGCGCCGCACCGCCCACCATATCGATAGCGATAACACTGCATAACAAGGCGCCCCTCCGTACCACACGGAGGGGCGCCCTGTACTTCACCGCCCAACGGATTTTGGGGCCACAGCCGCCCGCAACAGCTTGCGCTGGCTGACCAGCATACAGGCCCAGCCAGGCACGGAGAAGAACATGGAGAGGATACCTGCACCAAGCGCGGCCGAAAGATTATGGCCTGCCGAATCGGACCTTAGCAAATTGCCCGGGGGCCCACCGATGCCACAGGCAAACCAGGAAGCAAAAAACAAGAACATGTAGCCGACCATGCTCCATCGCAGGGCGGAGCGCAGGCCATGAGCCGCCGTTGCGTGATACTCCAGCCAACTCCTTGCGACCAGCACAAAGAGGACGGTTCCGATCGTTCCGAACGTGCCGAAGTATGCCCACACCAAAGTCGGATGAGTGATCAGGAAGTCCATTCGCTCAACTCCTTGCCTCGCGCCCATAGATGAGGCCGCCTAACACCATCAACAGGGCGCCGATCGGAGGCGAGAATCCCGGCAGAATCGCCAGTACTCCTTCAGTCGAGAAAAGTGGATAAGCCCAGGGGATTCGCGCCAACTCCCACAGGAAGGGCAGCGTCGTGTGGACCAGCATCAAGGCAACCCCTATGTAAAAAAGTGACAGACCTAGTCTCCGATGCTTCATGGGATCCTCCTTTCAAGGCGCCCGTCCGCTTGGAGGGGCGCCTTCTCACATCTAGCCGACCTGTTACTCCTTCACCAGTTCCGGGAACAGGGGCCTGTTCTGCTCATACGCCCGCCGGTACAGCCCGTGCAGCCGGGCATACCGCTCCGCCAGACCGGGGTCAAACGCCGTCGCCTCCCCGGTCACCCTGACCATCGCCCCGGCAGCCGCATCACAGTCCGGATAGACCCCAGCGCCCACCGCCGCCAGCACCGCCGCGCCAAAGGCGGGGCCCTCGTCCACCGCCATTTGGCAGACAGGGGCGCCAAAGGCGGCAGCCAGCATGGACCGCCACAGGGCCGACCGGGCGCCGCCCCCCGTCAGGCGCACCTCTGGCACCGCGATGCCCAGCCCCCGGATCAGATTCAGCGAATCAGCCAGGCCCAGGGTAATGCCGTCCAGCACGGCCCGCACCAGGTGGGCACCGGTGTGGTGCAGCCCCAGGCCCACGAAGGCGCCCCGGGCGTACGGATCCATGTGCGGCGTCCGCTCCCCGGTCAGATAGGGCAGGAAGAGCAGCCCCTCCGCCCCCGGCGCCACGCCGGCGGCCATGGCGGTCAGCTCATCGTAGGTGCGGCCCGGGAAGACCGTATCCCGCAGCCAGCGCAGCGAACCGGCGGCGCTGAGCATCACGCCCATTGCATGCCAACGGCCCGGCACGGCGTGGCAGAAGGCGTGCAGCTTCGCTTCCGGATGGACCAGCGGCCGGTCGCAGGCCGCAAAGACCACACCGGAGGTGCCAATGGAGCAGGAGATGCGCCCCTCCTGCACCAGACCCAGGCCCACAGCCCCGGCGGCCTGGTCGCCGCCGCCGGCCACCACGGGCGTGCCCGCCGGAAGCCCGGTGGCCTCGGCCCCGGCCGCAGTCACCGCCCCGGTGACCGCCGTGCCTTCATACAGCTCGGGCAGCAGGGAGACGGGCAGGTCAAGGGCCGCCAGCACTTCGGCGGACCACTGCCGCCGGGCCAGGTCCAGCAGTACCATGCCCGAGCCGTCCGCCATGTCGGTCGCGATGGCC
>Ga0196976_1001519_pt1 | contig 10428 bp, 11 predicted proteins | sample S3v_513CmetaG_FD_148644 | JGI IMG/M metagenome (GOLD analysis project Ga0196976, IMG submission 148644) | Soil microbial communities from Anza Borrego desert, Southern California, United States - S3+v_5-13C | ecosystem: Environmental > Terrestrial > Soil > Desert | place: USA: California...
CACGAGCCCGTCCTCGGCGCGCGCTCCCCACGCGCGTGGGGATGAACCGTACGAGCCGCGCCCGTTCGCGCTCGAGCTGCCGCGCTCCCCACGCGCGTGGGGATGAACCGCGAAAGCGCATCGTCTGGGTGCCCCAGTACAAGCGCTCCCCACGCGCGTGGGGATGAACCGTCAGCCCGCATCGGCTACACGCTCATGATGAGGCGCTCCCCACGCGCGTGGGGATGAACCGCAGGAGCGCACGGAGTGGATGGCGGCGCTCGGGCGCTCCCCACGCGCGTGGGGATGAACCGCCGACCGGGAACGCGCTGCCGCGAGCGAACACGCGCTCCCCACGCGCGTGGGGATGAACCGTACCGGACCGCGCTTCGCGAGGTGCGCGCCATGCGCTCCCCACGCGCGTGGGGATGAACCGGGGGAGCGCGCGGAGACGTTCCAGGGGTGCCCGCGCTCCCCACGCGCGTGGGGATGAACCGTCCGGGCGGTTGCGGGCGTGTGTCGGCCGTAAGCGCTCCCCACGCGCGTGGGGATGAACCGGCGATCCTCGAAGGCTACGCCGATGCGCTCGGGCGCTCCCCACGCGCGTGGGGATGAACCGATCGGCGTCGCGATGCGGGCCGAGGGCGAGACGCGCTCCCCACGCGCGTGGGGATGAACCGAAGCCGCACGGCCGACTCGCGTGGTCGATCCCGCGCTCCCCACGCGCGTGGGGATGAACCGTGATGCGCGGCGTCGCTACCGGGATCTTCTCCGCGCTCCCCACGCGCGTGGGGATGAACCGAAGGTGCCGGGCGAGGAGTCGGGCACGGGCTTGCGCTCCCCACGCGCGTGGGGATGAACCGGCGCGGCTGGAGGACCGGCGATGATCTCCGTCGCGCTCCCCACGCGCGTGGGGATGAACCGCTGGCCGAGGACACCGCGGCCGTCCGCGACCTGCGCTCCCCACGCGCGTGGGGATGAACCGCCGTACGCCTCGCCGACGCCGGTGCCCTTCACGCGCTCCCCACGCGCGTGGGGATGAACCGGCGCGGCAGAAGGCGGGGCGGCTCATGCGGCCGCGCTCCCCACGCGCGTGGGGATGAACCGCCACTCGTCTGCGGAGACCGATGCTTCACTGGGCGCTCCCCACGCGCGTGGGGATGAACCGTCGTTCGCGGGCATGAAGTTCTGGAGCACGTGGCGCTCCCCACGCGCGTGGGGATGAACCGTCGGACTCGATCGTGAGCTTCGCCGCGCGGCCGCGCTCCCCACGCGCGTGGGGATGAACCGTCGTTGCTCGCCGGCTACGGGTACGTCCTCGAGCGCTCCCCACGCGCGTGGGGATGAACCGCCAGGGTGGACACGGAAATCCCGGCCGCCGCGGCGCTCCCCACGCGCGTGGGGATGAACCGGAGGAGCAGCGCATGCGCAAGGGGCCGCATACGCGCTCCCCACGCGCGTGGGGATGAACCGCCCTCGTCGAGGCGCTCACCCGCCGACGGCCCGCGCTCCCCACGCGCGTGGGGATGAACCGCGGCCGACCTCATGGACCCGCGCCGCGTGGCGGCGCTCCCCACGCGCGTGGGGATGAACCGGCGTCCTCCGTTTCACTTCCCCAGAGAGCGGCGCGCTCCCCACGCGCGTGGGGATGAACCGCACCTGGAGTCGATCGCGTGCCTCGCGTCCGAGCGCTCCCCACGCGCGTGGGGATGAACCGATGGACGCGGACCAGCGGCGGCGGTTCGGCCGGCGCTCCCCACGCGCGTGGGGATGAACCGGTGGGGTGGACTCCCACCTTGTCAGGCAAGCCGCGCTCCCCACGCGCGTGGGGATGAACCGCCGGCCGCCGATGAGGGCGGACACGCGCTCCAGCGCTCCCCACGCGCGTGGGGATGAACCGAACGCGGAGCGCACCGCGGCCAACCTCGTCGCGCGCTCCCCACGCGCGTGGGGATGAACCGGGATCACGGGCGCGCGAGCAACTGCAAATGCTGCGCTCCCCACGCGCGTGGGGATGAACCGGCGGCGATCGAGGACTGGACGACGGCGGAGGAGCGCTCCCCACGCGCGTGGGGATGAACCGTGGGATGGCGGGCGTGTAGGCGCTCGGCCGACGCGCTCCCCACGCGCGTGGGGATGAACCGACCTCGCCCGCCTTCGGCGCCGTGGGCACGATGCGCTCCCCACGCGCGTGGGGATGAACCGGTGTTCGACACGGCCGTCAACGTCGGGCCGACGCGCTCCCCACGCGCGTGGGGATGAACCGGGGGCGCTCACCGCGCTCGAAGGCGGCGACTTGCGCTCCCCACGCGCGTGGGGATGAACCGGAGAGCGGTGCGGATGGCCTCTGTGGTCTGTCGCGCTCCCCACGCGCGTGGGGATGAACCGCAGCGGACGCGGCGGGCCATGGTCAGACCTCCGCGCTCCCCACGCGCGTGGGGATGAACCGCTTTGGGAGGAGATGGTCGAGAACACGCAGCTGCGCTCCCCACCACGCGGCGTGGGGATGAACCGAACACGGGCGCAAACGCGGCCGGGTTCAAGGGGCGCTCCCCACGCCCGTGGGGATGAACGGTGGGACAAGACCATGATGAACGCCCGCTCGCGGTTCCACTCTCGCTCACCCGGGATGACGACCGAATGATCCTCCGCTCGGTGCCGAAGTGACTTCGCTCGACTACGAGGACCTGCCCCCCTCCGAGCTCGCCCAGCTCGGCTCGATCGACCGGTCGAAGCGCATCGACGCCCTCTACCTCCATCATCACGGCCAGCTCGAGCTCCGCCAGCACGTCGAGCATGTATCCGGCTGGGACCCGGCCGAGCTCGCCCAGTACGTCGCCCGCCTCCGGGTGCGGGACGTCCTCGGCGCCGGCGACGTGGTGCTCGGGGCCTGGAACGGCGCTCGGCTCGTGGGCCTCGCGTCGCTCGATCGCCGCGCGGTGGGCGGCGACCCGAAGATCATGAAGCTCGACATGCTCTACGTCGATGCGGCGCACCGGCAGCTCGGGTTCGGAACGCGGCTGGTCGCGATGCTCGGAGAGCGCGCGCGTTCGCGCGGCACCGACGCGGCTCTACATCTCGGCGACCCCCACGCGCCCGACGGTGGACTTCTACCGCGGGCTCGGCGCGCAGGTCCTGGCGACCCCGGATCCGGCGCTGCCCGAGAAGGAGCGGGCGGACCTCCACCTCGTCCTGCGGCTCGACGCCGGACCCGCGGGTGCCACTCACGTTCGCATGCCCGAACCGTGAAGCAAGCACCCACGTCCCCCCCCCCCCCCCACCTCCTCGACCTTTGCCGCCGCCCGGACCTCTGGTACAGCTTCGAGGTCACCCTCACACGGAGATCCGCATCATGATCCGCACCTCACTCGCACTGCTCCTCGCCCTCGGCGCCTCCCGCCTCGAAGGCATCCCCCTCCGCTTCAAGCCGACCGACAGCACCGCCAAGGTGCTCAACGAGACGTCGCGCGTCTTCAAGCTCAACAAGGTCCAGGTGAAGCCCTTCACCGACGCGCGCGAGGACAAGCAGCTCATCGGCCGCAACAACGAGGAGGACGTCCTCCGGACGGTCACGACGAAGGACGACGTGGGGGCGTGGTGCGCGACCTCGTTCGCCGGCCTGCTCCGCGACGCGGGCGTCCCCGTGGTCGACAAGGACGCGCAGTACGTGATCTCCGCGCAGGTGACCCGGTTCATGGTGGACGAGACCAACATGTACAACGGCGTGGTCGCCATGCTCGTCACCATCCAGGACGCGAAGGGCAAGCAGCTCTGGACGGGCCTGGTCACCGGCGAGGCCAAGCGCTGGGGCCGGTCGTACAAGGCGGAGAACTACATGGAGACGCTGTCCGACGCGCTCGTCCGGGCCGTGAACGCCGTCGTGACGGATCCGAAGCTGAGCCTCTGAGTCGAGCGGATCGGGTCTCGTTTCGTTGAACCGCGCCCCCGGAGCTCCCGGGGGCGCGGTTCTTTTTTCGGCTGGAGCCTGCTCGAGGCCGTCACCGCTGCGGTTCGACAGGCTCACCGCGAGCGGACGAGCGGAACCGCTCGCCCTGAGCCTGTCGAAGGGCGAGCGGGGACCGGACGAGACGACTTCGGCCCGCTGCTAATCCGTCTCGTGCAGCGAGACCTGCAGCTTCACGGAGGTGACCTTCGACCACTTGGCCGCGGTGACGGACCCGCCGCTCGCGACCGAGCACACGCGCCGGACCTCGTTGAAGGTCTCCTCGTCCTGCTCCAGGTTGCCGTTCCCGCACGCGTACACGATGGCGCCCTGGTCGTCGAAGAAGGTCGCGTCGAGCCGCATCTCGACCTCCTCGCCTCCCCGGTTCGTCGTGACGCTCACGGGGCGCGGCTCGATCGTCTTCTCGCCGGGCATGGACGCGAGCTCCTCCGCGTCCGGGACGCCCCGGAGCACGAGCTCGTTCACCAGGACCGGTCCGACCTCGAGATCGAGCGCGACGATCCCGTCCTTGCTGAGCGGGACCGTCTTCTCGCCCCTGTACTCCCCCGCGCTCGCGAGCGCCGGCGCGAACAGCGCCACGGCCGCCGCGAGGCAGGCCCACCTCGTGCACGTACGCATCTTCGTCTCCCTCCCGCGTGCCGCGCTCATTCCGTCACCATCCCCACGAGCCGGACCACCTTCACCTTCGGCCAGTCGATCGTGAGCATGCTCTCGTTGCCGCCGCAGAGCTTGTCCATGAGGTCGTTCCGGTCCGTGCCCTGGTACCGCGAGACCGTGCACGTCATCACGACGCGATCCAGGTCGTCCTCGAGCTGGAGCTTGAGGTCGAGCTTCGCCCGCGAGCTCCCCAGGTTGCTGAGCACGAGCACGGGCAGGACGCGGGCGCGATCGTCGGCGTCGGCGTCACGGAGCTCGCCCTCGTTCGGGATGTTCTGGAAGATGACCTGCCGGAACAGGACCGGGCCGACCCGGCCGTCCTCGACGTACGCGATCCCACGGGCGGTGTCCACCTCGCCCGAGACGTCGACCTTGTGCTCCTTGCCTCCCGCGATGGCGCGCGCCGGGGCTCCCCCGAGCAACGCGATCGCGATCATCGATCCCAACCAGGTGCGAGACACGTTCCCCTCCTTGCGGGTTCGTTCCAGCGTTGCACGATCACCAGCGACGGGCAACCGCTCCGTCGCCTACTCGCACTCCGCCTCCAGCGTGCGCACGCGCACGCTCCCCGCGCCCCCGCGCGCGGCGAGCTCGATCTCCGCGGGGAAGCGGCACGGGCCGGGCTCGGGCGCGAGGCCCGTGAGCCGCACGCGGCCCGTCCACCCTCCCGCCTCGGCCTCGCCCCCGCGCTCGGCGTAGCGGCGCGCGAAGACGTCCCGGAGGAGCTTCACGAGGCGGACGCCGTCGCCGGCGCGCGGGCCGGGCGCGAGCAGCTCCTCGGTGACGGCGCGCCCCTCCGCCCGCGCCGTCAGGACGGGCGCCGCGAACACCGGGTCGAACAGGGTCACCTCGTGCGCGGCGCCGGACCGCCGCACGCTGGCGATGAACTCCCGGCGCTCGCCGCCCGCGTTCACGGCCACGACCTGGCTCGCCGCGAACGCGCGCGGGAACCGGTACTCCTGGGCGCCCGGCCCGCGCGCCCCTGCGCTCGCGCAGGCCGTCGCGAGGACGAGCGCGCACGCGCACGTCGCCGGGCGCCTCACGGCGGCTCGCCCTCCACGCCGCGCGCGCTCCGCGCGCCGTCCTCGCGGAGCGAGACCAGCAGCGCGAACGCGAGCGAGGCGGCGCAGCCGATGGTCACCGTCGCCCCGAGGGCGCGGAGGACCGGGTGGCGCGCGAGGAGCAGGACCCCGAACGTGCCGAGGGTCGAGAGGCCCGTGAGGAGGACCTTGGCGCGCTCGACCGGTCCGTGCTCTCCCGAGACGACCACGGCGCTGTAGTCGAGCGCGAGCGCGATGACGAGCGAGAAGCCCATCACGTGGACGATGTGGATGCTGCCCCCCGCCAGCCGCGCGTAGACGGCGAACGCGAGCGCGGACAGGAAGAGCGGCGCGAAGACGTAGAGCACGCGGGCCGCGCTCCGCTGCAGGTACACCAGGTAGACGGCCATGAGCGCGAGGCCGGCCAGGAAGAGCCACCCCAGCTCGCGCGAGAACGACGTGAGCAGCGCGTCGTAGTGCGGGCGCGGGCTCACGGACACGGCACCCTCCGGCACCCTCCCCGCGGCCGCCTTCGTGAGGCCCGCCATCACCCAGCGCCGGCCCCCCACGTCGTCCGACCAGCGCACCGGCCCCACGGCGCCGAGGCGGTCCAGGTAGGTCCAGCCGTCGAGCGGGCCGATCGCGGCGGGCAGGTCGCGGGCGGGGGCGAGCCGCAGCCCCGTCGCCTCCAGGTGCGCGCGGAACCGGTCCACCGCGGCGCCGTACCCGCCCAGCGCCCGCAGGCTCTCCGCCTGCGCCTCGCGCGAGGGGAGGCGCGCGAGGGGATGGCGGGCCGCGTCCACCGTCCCCGCGGCGACGAGCGGCGCGAGCGCGTCCTCGGCGGCCGTCGCCGGGGCCGCCGGGACGGCGATCACGTCGTCGAGGCCGTACGCGTCGAGCCGGGTGGAGAAGTGCGCGAGCTGCGCGTCGAGGACCGGCGACTGGAACCGGAACTCGTCGATGTGCGTGGCGAGCCGCGGCACGCCGACGGCGGCGAGCCCGGCCGCGCACGCCGCGCACAGGATCGCGACCGTGCGCCCCCGGACCGGGAGCTCCGGGATCCGGAACGAGCGGAACCGGATGCCCCCGAGCAGCGCGCGGTAGGGCACGAGGAAGAGCAGGAACCCGAACATGCCGCCGAGCGACGCGATCGCCATCTGGCGGACCATCGGCGAGCGGCCCAGGAGCAGGACCAGGAAGCCGATGACCGTCGTCCCGATCGCCGACCAGACGCCGAGCAGCGCGCGCCGCCGGTGCCCGGGGCCCGCGGCGCCGCGCCCGAGCCCGGCCAGGTGGACCAGCGACTCGTTGTTGAAGCCGACGAACGTCGAGGTGTACGCGAGGACGACCGCGAAGACCTCGCCGTGGAAGGCGCGGACCGCGCCGAGGCCGGTGAGCCCGGAGACGACGGTGCCCAGCAGCAGGAGGCCGAGGAGCGACCACCGGCCGGTGAAGACGTAGAAGAGGGCCAGGTTGAACACCAGCGACAGGATCGAGCAGAGCACGATGTCGTGGTTCGCGGCCCGGTAGTTCTCGACGGAGAAGAAGTCGTTGCCGATGAAGTACACGCGCGGCGTGAGGGACACGAGCAGGTCGTACACGGCGCCCACGGAGTCGTACCGGAGCGGGAGCGGGCTGCGGTACGCGCGGGTCGTCCCGGCGCCGCCGCCGCCGCCGGACGACCCCGAGAGCCGCTCCAGGACCGCAGGCCCGAGGCCGAGCGGATCGCGCTCGAGCTCGGCCAGGTAGGCGTCGCCGCCGGGGAGCATCGCGAGCCCCGCGGCCTCGCGCGCGCGGGCGCCGAGCCGCTCGTCCGAGAGGAGCCGCTCGAGGTCCGCGGCCGGGAGGAGCGGCGCGAGCGAGAGGACGACGTCGGGCGCGGGCCGCTCGAGGAGCGGCATCGGGGCGTACCCCGCGGCCGCGAGGGCCGCGTCGAGCCGCGCCCGCTCGTCCGGCGTCAGGCCGGCGTCCTCGACGTAGATCCGATCCTGGAAGCGGCTCCGCTGCTGGTACCGATCGAACAGCGCCGCGCGGACGGGATCCGGGTGGGTGAGCGAGCGGACCGGATCCTGCTCGAGCCGCGTGTCCCGGAGCGCGAACGCCAGCGCGGCGACGCCGGCCAGGACGGCGAGCGTCCCGCGCGCCCTCCGCAGGGCGGACCATGCCCACGCGGCGGCGGTCATGGCGCCGGGGCCGGGGCGGGCGCGCGCTGCTCCCGCTGCACGCGCTCGAACCGGAGGCGCGTCTTCTCGTCGGCGGTCTCGAGCTCGACCGACGCGATCTCGAGGTCCGGGCCGAACCGGAGGCGCACCGCCCGGAACAGGCCCAGGTCCGAGCCGGGCCGGGGCGTCGCGGTGACCTCGCCGGGCCCGTACCGGAGGACGAAGTCGCGCTCGATCCCGTCGAGGTCCACGGCCAGGAGCGCCCGGACGAACCGCAGGATGGCGGCGAGCTTCGGGTCGCCGGCGGCCGGCCCCAGGTCGCGGCGCGCGCCGTCCGGGCCGACGAGCCACAGCGCGTCGCCCTGGATGACGGCGAGCGCGCGGACCGGCGCGAGCGTCTCCCACTCGACCCGCTCCGGCGTGTAGCGGAGCGCGACGCGGCTCTCGAACGGGCGGGCCCAGTACTTGCCCTCCTTCACCTGGACGACGTCGGCGGTGAGCCGCCGGACGCCGCCGTGGCGGGCGCGCAGGCCGTCGGCCGTGACGGCCGGTGCGTCGGGCGCGGCCAGCGCGAGCGCGAGGACGGCGGCGATCACGACGCGACCTCCTCCACCTCCACGTCGGCCGCCGAGCCCGCCCCGGGCGCGCGCAGCCGCTCCAGGATGGGCCCCGGCGTCTCGAAGCAGAGCCCGCCGTCGGCGTCGGTCGAGACGAGCACCGTCCAGCCCTGCGCGGCGAGCTTGCCGAGCGTGACGTTCTCGATCCGGTACGCGATCCGGATCCGGTTCCGCACCTCCACGGGCCAGGCGTGGACCCGGACCTGGTCGCCGTACCGCAGCGGCGCGAGGTGCCGCAGGAAATACTCCGAGACGTAGAACCGGAACCCGAGCGCGCGCATGTCGGGCGCGTCGATCCTGCGCGAGCGGAAGAAGGCGGTGCGGGCGAGCTCGAGGTACTTCGGGTAGTGGCCGTGCCACGCCACCTCGAGCACGTCCACGTCGTGGAAGGGGATCTGCAGCTCGATCACGACGGCGTCGTCGGGCGGGACGGGATAGCGCGTCGCCATGGTCACGGCTCCTCCGGCGCGCCGAGGGAGAGGGCCCCCGAGGCGAGCGCGGCCACGACCGCTTCGATGTCCACGTCCTGGCGGCGGTCGCCGGTGTTGGCGGGCGCCACGCTCCGGACGGCCGCGAGCAGCGCGCCGTTCCCGGAGCCCGCCCGCGGTCCGCCGCGCAGCTCCAGCGCCTGGCACGCGGCGAGGAGCACGATGGCGAGGACCCGCTCCGCGAGCTCGCAGACCCGCACCGCGTCCCGGGCGGCGATCGTCCCCATCGAGACCTTGTCCTGGTTGTGGCACTCGGTCGACCGGCTGAAGGCGCTCGCGGGCATCGTGAGCTTCAGCGCCTCGGCGGTCAGGGCCGAGGCCGAGATCTGCATCGCCTTGAACCCATGGTGAACCGCGCGCTCCGCGCCGGCGACGGCCACGAGGTTGGCCGGGAGGCCGTGGTTCGTCTCGGGGCTGCAGGCCAGCGCGAGCTGGCGGTCGAGCAGGTCCGCCGTGCTGGCCACGGCGAGCTTGAGGCCGTCCATCGCGTGCGCCACGTGCCCGCCGTAGAAGTTCCCGCCGTGCAGGACGTCGCCGGTCTCCGGATCGACGAGCGGGTTGTCGTTGGCCCCGTTCACCTCGATCTCGAGGGTGCGCCGGATCGGCGGCAGCGCGTCGAGCAGCACCCCGACGACGTGCGGCGCGCAGCGGATCGAGTAGCGGTCCTGGACGCGCACGCCGCCCGCGGGCACCGCCCCGAGCTGCTCCCGGATCCACCGCGCGCAGAGCGCCTGGCCGGGGTGGGGCTTCGCCGCGAAGATGCGCGCGTCGAAGTGGGCCGCGACGCCGCTCAGCGCCTCGGAGAGGAGGCCGGTGACCGCCGCCGCGCCGCGGGCCAGCCGCCGCGCCCGGTCGAACGCCAGGCAGGCGAGGGCCGTCATCGCGCTCGTCCCGTTCATGAGCGCCAGGCTCTCCTTGGGCGCGAGCGCGAGCGGCTCGATGCCGGCCGACGCGAGGGCCGCCGCGGCCGGGACGGTGGCGCCGTCCACCCGCGCCTCGCGCTCGCCCATGACGAGCGCGGCCAGGTACGAGAGCGGCGTCAGGTCGCCGCTCGCGCCCACCGAGCCCTCCTCCGGGATGACCGGCAGCACCCGCCGCGCGAGCAGCGCGCAGAGCCGCTCGAGCAGGACCTCGCGCACGCCGGAGTGGCCGCGGGCGAGCGTCGCGAGCCGGACGGCCACCACCGCCGCCGCCGCTTCGTCGTCGAGCGCCCGCCCCGTGCCGCACCCGTGGAACCGGACCAGGTTCCGCGCCAGCGCGGCCGCCTGGGCGGGGGTCACGGCCGTCTGGCAGGACTCTCCGAACCCCGTGGTCACGCCGTAGATCGTCTCCCCCGCGGCGAGCCGGCGCTCGAGGGCCGCGGCGGTCCGGGCGATCCGCCCGCGGACGGCGGGATCGGGATCGAGCACGGGGACCGCGGCCCCGCGCGCGAGATCGAGGACGTCCTCGATCGTGAGGAGCTTCCCTCCGACGGGGAGGGCGCGAGGGCGGGACGTGGTCATGCTGCGCTCCAGAAGTCGT
>Ga0196976_1001520_pt1 | contig 10420 bp, 15 predicted proteins | sample S3v_513CmetaG_FD_148644 | JGI IMG/M metagenome (GOLD analysis project Ga0196976, IMG submission 148644) | Soil microbial communities from Anza Borrego desert, Southern California, United States - S3+v_5-13C | ecosystem: Environmental > Terrestrial > Soil > Desert | place: USA: California...
GGGTTTGCTTTGGGTGCTTCACTAGAAATTGATTTAATTCCCTTTTCGACACCCTATGATGATCGTGCAACTACTTCTAGGGTAGCAAAAAGGGAAATAAATACTGAGGAGGTACGGCAGACCCTCCAAAGTCTCTATGATGCTGCTCAAAAAGATAGGGCAGTTTCATGACCAGCACCAGCAAAACACGAGTACAGGTAGTCCCTCCGGTACAAGCTGACCAGCTAAGTCCAGCTCGTGCAGCAAGCCGCCAGCAGGCTTATAAGCCCTACCAGCGTAGCGGGAATATCTGTCTGGATGCTCTCCAAGCAACCTGTCATTTGATGGGCGCATCCGGGATCAGCTTGTCCGGTGGGGTTCTCAGTTGCACCTATTCCAATGTCCGATATTCGATCCCGGTCACAAGCCGCACGCGCTGTACTGAGGTAATCGACATTCTCCGCAGACCTCCGCAACCGCCAGCGGGTGAGCGCCGCACCGATCCGGCGGCATGGTCAGTACAGTTAGCAGCGTAATTTTCAATAAGGAGTTACGAAAAATGATTACTCTAGAACAGGCACAGCAGATTTTAGATGCCAGCAATGATTTAATCCGGGTTCAGGATATGGTCGAAAAATTGGCGTATTTTAAGACGACGCTGAAGGTTATCAAAATGCCAGATACAGCCGCATTAGTGGCTCAGAAGAAGCTGCTTGAAAAGTACATTGCTGATCGGCTGGATTTCTTTGCTTTTGACACCATCCCTGCCAAGGTCAAAACAGATGATCATCAGCTACGCTACTTTGAGCTGCACGCACTGGCAACGGCTTTATATGCGCTTGTTAAATATGCTCCCACTGATAAGACCTTAGTAGGGGCTGACTGCCAAATACAGCAATACATCGTGGTATTGCTTGACCCATCAGCAATTGATCTGAGCTTAAAGACCCCGGCGGAGATGGAGGCGTAGGTATGAGCAATCTGGTTTACACCTATCGCAAAGTGGAGATCGAGGGCGTGGCTTATCTGATGCCTTGCGAGCTTGACCCGGTAAAGGATTTAGATGGGCGCACACAGCCGTTACGGGATGCCAGGGCATATCGGGCAGAGCGTCGGGAAGCCTGGGCAATGTGGCAACGGCTAGGGCTTCCACTCCCTGACCCAGATACCGGGCGGGTTAACCTTTCGTCGATACACCCTAGGCAGCCTGTTTTGAGTAGCGGAGCATGTATCGAAAAAAGGTCGGCAGCCTAGCAGGCATCTGCTGTTCAAAGCAGTACCAAAACAGCACCATAAGACAACCGATTTAGGAAAATATCTGAGGTAAAAATGACAACAATCAAAACCACTAAAGTAACCTATCATCCCAACCCGGCTGAGGTTAACACCCTTACCAGTGGGGAGAACTTAGCCGCGCTCATTTTCAAGCATCAGCACACGGCAATCAAGGCGATTGTAGGCATCCTGGAGAATGAGAACGCCGATGCGGGGCTTAAGCTCAAAGCAGCTACGATCATGCTGGACATGGGGGATAAGGTCTACGAACGTCTGAACAGCCGCCGCCGGAGCATGAACAGCATTTTTGAGGGGAGTGACACCGATCCCGAACTGGATAAAGTGGGTATGGGTAAAAAGTCCATCGACAATGTTTTAGCAGGCTATTGGCAGGTCGATGGAGACGAAGGCGCATAATGGGTGGGTATGGATCGGGGCGCTGGCATGGGCATATACCAGCGCCGACGGTTGAAGATAGCCAGGTGCTAACCCTGACCGGATTTAAGTCCCGGATTGTGGAGGTGCTGACCGATGGCGGAGGCTTCCACATGGGACAGATTACATGGTCATGGCGCGGGGAAGTCCGGCATACCATCGGCTATCGCATTACCCGCTATGACCCCGGAGCCGCGATCTGGCTGGATTACAACCTAATCACCAGTGCCACCGGAGAAAAGAAATCCTTTGATTACCCGATCAGGCTATCCAGCGAACCCCGGCATTTTGGAGGGCAGGAATTCTATTTCCATTGCCCCACTTGTAACCGTCGCTGCGCCAAGCTGTACCGCGCTCCCATGCGGGATTATTTCACCTGCCGCCAGTGTGCCAGAGTGACTTATACCAGCAGCCAGGAGTCCCATAAATATGATCGCATGGGGATGCTTCTAGGGGTGAACATCCAGCGCATGGATCGGCTGTTCAAGGCTGACCAACGGCTGAGGGATGCTAGGAGCAAGCGCAGCCGTGATAGGGCAGTGGCAGCCGCTAAACGATGGGGGTTAGTCTGATGGGTGGCATCGGTAGCGGGCGCTGGCATGAGCATCAGCGGGCGCAGGTTGTCGAGGGCTGTTTGAGCCTCAGCCCTGGTATGTTTGACCGAACGCTATTCAGCAGGGTAGGGGAGGTGGATAGGTTGCTGGAAGGGGTGGGGACTGCCTTTAGCTATGGTGCTGAGGGCATTGCAGCAACGCATATAAGACTGCCCACTCTTGATGCAGGAATCGAACTTCACTATCGTGTAAAACCCCTCTACGGCGCTTATAGCGACCAATGGCAGATCGTTCCTTTTGTGCCTCTGCCCCGGCACTTTGGCGGCTCTCAAATCTACTGGTTATGCCCAGAGTGTAATCAGCGTGTGTTGTGGCTCTACAGACCATTTACTGAGGCACTGCATCTGTGCCGACAATGCCATAAATTGACTTATCAAAGCTCCCGGAATTCGCACCAATTTGATAGAGGATACATTGCCAGTACATACCCTGAGCTTATCCAATGGGAGCGCCGTAAACGGCTGGAAAAACGAAACCTGTCATTCTGAGTAAATACCTAATAAAAGCTAACATTTTTGCGGCGCATGGATGTGACCAATAGCTAAAACCTCAGAAAACCTCAGATTTGCTCATGTGTATAGGGTGTTCAGCCGACCTCAGAAAACCTGAGATTTACCCGCCCAGAGGCGTGCGAACCTGCGAAAACTTACCAAAAATTGACCTCTCAGAGTGTGATAAGGCTCATCTGCTCAGGTAAAACAAGTAAGGGTTGTTTGCAGTTTTACATTCGGTAAGTAGAATAAGAAACAAACTTAGGTGGGAGAAAAGATCATGCTTGTTAAGCGTATCGTGGCACTTATCATTGACTCGATTTTAGTAGGTATTGTTTCTGGCATTATTGGCGCGGTGCTAGGCTCCGAAAATACAGCACTGACTGGGATTGCTGCATCAATCCTAATTATAGCTTACCAAGCTGTTTTTCTGACTACCATGAATGGTCAGACGCCTGGAAAAATGCTGATGGGAATCCGCGTTGTGTCTGCAAATGGTGGAGCTATTACCCCAGTTCAAGCAGCATTACGCGGCGTTGGATATGTAATTAACTCATGGCTTTGTGGGATTGGCTGGTTGCTGGTAGCACTTAATATTTTTAGCATTCATGACACGATTGCAGGCACAAAGGTAGTTGAATAGGACTGCCAAATAAAGCAGCGAAAATCGCAGATTTCCTGCGTTTCTTGTTTTAATGTGTAACTAGATATACCTCTTGTCGTTGAGAGTAACGGCTCTGCGAAACACAAACCCCGGCGGGAGTACATGCCGAGGCTTGTGTTTTCATATGTCTTAAGCATTGTAGTATCAAGGTTATATCGTTACCTTGAACGCCTAGATTATCTATCGCCGGATATATGATGCAGGCAAGTATTCGCCTTGATAGTTCCGGTTTATCCCTCTGGGGCGGTACGTCATACCCTACAAGACATTTGATGGAAATGGTAAATCCAATAAGATGAGTTCTGGAACTCTGCTAAGCGTCGAGGATATTCCTGCTATACGCCAGCCTCTTTATTCAATATGTCAGATATTGCCTTATTCAATCCTCGAAGTGAAAACGGCTTTTGGAGGAAAATATCAGGTTGATACTTTAGCCCATCACGATATATGTACTCAAGGTCATGTCCAGAGAGCAGAATAAAAGGTAGGTTCTTATCTGTATGGGATTCTCTAATGTGATTTAAAATTGCTGTGCCTTGCCCATCAGAAAGAACTAAATCTGATATAACGAGGTCGATGGCTTGCTGTTTTAGCTCATTAATTGCCTTAACATAGCTGCTAACTCCAATAACTGTATAACCCCAAAGAGTAAGAATTTGGGCAATATCTTCACGTAGATCAATATTATCGTCAATAAGAAGAATTGTTTTCATGGTAATTATAATCTTATAACAGTTTATAGAAATGCCCATAAAGAAATCTGGGTCGTTACAACGGTAGGAACAGAAAACCGGGATAGGAAAATGTAGGGCGACACAGTTGTTGCAACTTGCGATAAATTAAATGCAACCAAAACAATAGCGGCCCCATAGAAAGCTGCCATTAAGTCTGAACTATTACGAACTGTTCACCTTATCTATTTTGTACACAGTTCGCTAGTAACCCGTCATACTTATGAAGAGACAGTAAGCGTATTCCCCTGCTGAAGGATCGCCGAAACCATCGGCGCAACCCGCAGGGCAAAAGATTGGACAGGCTCCCGTTCTTTTTGCAGGCTCCAATGTCGGACTGCCCCGTACATGGCCCAACTTGCGGTGTCCGCAATCAAGGCTGGCGAGGACTTGCTACTGACCAGGACTTCCTTTAACCATGTCAAAAGCATTTCACTGATAATCTCAATGAGCTTCTCATCAAAAGAGGGTAAACCATTCGGATTCTTAGGGCGGCAATGGTCATCGACCTGCGCCAGAAATTCACCGAGCGCCTCAATCAGCAAGCCCACATTTGAGGAGCAATACTTAAAATCGGCAGGCAGCTTCTTTTCAAGTGTTTCCCGAAACCCAGTTCGCATTCCATGTTCAAACAACTCATATTTATCGGTGAAGTGATCATAGAAGGTCGCACGGTTGACCATCGCCCGATCTGCAATGTCCTGAACCGTGATGGACTGAAAACCCTGCTCCATCAGGAGTTCGAGGAACGCCTTCTCAATCATCATCCGCGTGCGCCGCACCCGCAGATCATCGGATAATTTTACCTTTTTTGACGACATTTTTACCTCTTTGTCGTTTAGACAACATAGCTTGTTTTTTGATGGTTGAGTGTTTTTCCATTCCATCCTATGATGTTCATTGTAAGCGACAAATGTTGTTTTAGCAACAAACATCGCCATCACTATAAAAATAAACATAAGTCCAAAGGACGGTCAAAGATGAAAGCTGTACGTATCAATCAATGGGGTGAACCTGTTCAAATCGAAGAATTGTCACAGCCAACACCTGCCGCAGGGGAAGTGCTGATCCGTGTTCAGGCTGCCTCGGTTAACCCGGTGGATCGCTTTATCGCACTTGGGTACATGGCTAACTACGTGACTGCGCCGATGACCCTGGGGACTGACTTCGCGGGCGATGTCGTGGCGGTGGGCGAAGGCGTTACCCATCTCAAAGCCGGGGATGCTGTCTATGGGATGAGTGCAAGCCGAGGCACATTTGCTGAATATGCAGTCGTCAATGCAGCAGGTGTGGCGCTAAAGCCGCAGACCATTGATTATGTACAGGCTTCAGCCGTGCCGCTGACGGGTCTATCCGCCTGGCAGACCCTCGTTGACCTCGCCGGGTTGAAAAGCGGTGAGCGCATTCTCATTCACGGTGCAGGCGGCGGTATTGGAACCCTGGCGGTGCAGCTTGCCAAGAATACAGGGGCGCATGTCATTGCCCATGACAAAGGCGATAAGCGGGAATTACTGCGCTCATTGGGCGCTGATGAATTCATCAATGCTGACTCAGAACGTTTTGAGGATAAAGTCAGTGACCTTGATGTCATTCTCGACCTCGTGGGGGGCGAACTGGTTGAGCGTTCCTGGGCAATCTCCCGTCCGGGCAGCCGCTATGTGACAACGGCGATGGTTGATGCTGAAGCAGCCGCCAAGCGCGGGATCAATGCGTCTGGGGTGTGGACACAGCCAAATGCCGAACAGTTGACTAAGTTAGCACAAACCATTGATGCCGGGAAGCTCAAAGTAATTGTTAACCAGACTTTCCCACTTGATCAGGCTCAGACCGCTTTATCCGCCAACCCGCCAGGGGGTGGTAAGGTCGTCATCACTATTCAGTAGCGTATCCGCCGGGGTGAGGGCTGCCTCACCCACCAGTTTTCAAGCATAAGTACAAAATTTCAAGGAGAACAACATGAACATCGCATTATGGGTTATTCAGGTGATACTGGCACTGGCATTTGCAATGTCAGGCATCGCGAAATTATCCCAACCCAAAGAAAAGCTCGCGGAGCAAATGCCCTGGGTGAACGATTTTTCGCAAAATACGGTTCGCATCATTGGCGCGCTGGAACTGCTCGCTGCCATTGGCTTAATCCTGCCTGCCGTGACCGGTATTCTGACCTTCCTGACCCCCCTGGCGGCATTGGGTCTGGTGCTGGTAATGCTCGGTGCAATTGTGACGCATCTGGGACGCAACGAATATCCGATGGTTGGCGTTAACGTCGTCCTGCTCATTCTGGCACTGATCGTGGTCTATGGGCGCTTTGTCTCGCACCCCTTCTAAGGAAAAACATCATGGCGATATCAACAAGCGTGGAGAGGGCAGTGACACCCGTTATTCATCCAGAAACCCGGCTGGGGCATGTTCACTACACTGTTGCCAGTCTGGATCGGCAGGTCGCGTTTTATCAGAACATTCTGGGCTTCAAAGTCCACTGGCGGGAAAGGGCTTCCGCAGGCTTGGGCGCAGGGGGCGAAGACCTGCTGCGGCTGACCGAAATGGAAAATGCGCGGCGTTATAAAGGCACAACGGGGCTGTACCATACGGCGTTTAACGTGCCGACGCGGTGGGAACTGGCGCAACTGCTGAGTAGCATTGTCCAGACCCAAACGCCTATTCAGGGGATGAGCAATCACGGCACACACCTGGCGATTTATCTGCCCGATGCCGAAGAGAATGGCATTGAGCTGGCATGGGATTTTCCACCGGATCAATGGCATAAGACCTTCGCCAGTGTGATGCAGCAGCGGCGCTTTGATCCACGCGAGTTATTGCGTGAACTGGAGCAGCAGCCTGCCCGGTGGCAGGGGTTAGACCCGGCAAGTCGCGTGGGGCATGTGCATCTGCATGTTGCCGATCTGCACGCTACCGAACGCTTTTATCAGAATACGCTGGGGCTTGAATTTCCTGATTACGTTCGGGATGCGCCTGCCCAGTTTAAGGAACAGGCTAGGTTTTTCAGCGCAGGTGGTTATCACCATCATATTGGCACAAATGTCTGGAATGGTGTGGGTGCGCCGCCGCCGCCTGCTGATGCGCTCGGCTTACGCTATTTCACCCTTGTTCTGCCCAACGAAGGTGAGTTAGAGCGTGTCCGGGAACGGGTTCAGGCGGCTGACATTGCCATCGAACCCAGCTCACAGGGGACTTTGCTCCGTGATCCGGCGGGAAATGGACTCCTCCTCACTGTCAATGCAGTAGGTGGGTTCTAAACCCTGCCGCCGAGAATACGCTGTCGTATCCATTGATCAGTCTCATCAGCAACGGTTGAGGATCATCGTAACCATCAGGTTTACTGCCTCAGCCGTAACATTAGTCTCCCTATCCGCTTTTACAACCAGCGGGTTGGGCAATGTTCCAGGCTTAAAGTCACCATTAATCAGGAAAGGTAAGTCAAAGATGTCTATCAATCAACAAGCAACACCCCATCTACCGTTCAAAGTAGAAGGAATTACCTGGCACGCTGTCACCCTGGAGCCAGATGCTTTCGAGGCGACCAAAGCCCTGATGATGCAGGTGTTTGGTCTTGTGCCAATGATGGAGCTAGAGGGAATCGTTGTATTTGCCATGCCGAACGGTTCCATCATTGAGTTGTACCTGCCCCATGCCACGCCAGCCTACGGCTACAATAACGCGATTGCTTTTGGCTTTCGGGTTGATGATATTGAGGCGGCATCCCAGGCATTGGCACAGGCAGGGTATGAACTACTCGGAGAAATTACGCGCGTCGCTGATCTAAAATATGCTTTCCGCCATTTTAGAGCGAAAGATGGGCGTGTGTATGGCTTGAACGAGCAGAAGTAGGGTTCGTTTGATAGGCTTTGACAATTAGCTGCAACCGGGCAATAAGTTGAAGCACCCTTAACCTTGCCCATTTCAAATTTGGGTCATCAATGGCAGGCTAGGACTGAGCTGCCAGTGTTTTATTAGTATAACTTTGTCGCAAAGATAGGATTGTTGCAATAACTGTGTCGGCCTACAAATATAGAGGTAAACAGAGGTTTGCCAGCGGAAAGATAGGGGTGTATAAATGGGGTTATACATCTCTATTTTCTGAGTTTATACACCCCTATTTAGCGGACTTAATATGCTGTTTCTTCGGGTAAATCGGCGCTTAACCCGGTTTTCTGTACGCACCATTGTAACGATCCTAGCGAAGCTGTTACCAGGAGAAACAGCTCCATCTAGTTATTTACCTTCTCTTATCGGCTGAGGTGTCTCTATGCCATCTCAGCATTACCACTGTACCTTGATTAACAACACTAGTTATCTCAAGCTGTGCCTGGATCGCCTCTGCACGTTGATACATAATTCCTAATCCCATAGTGTTCTCAGATACATCATTCACATTGAAGCCTTTCCCATTATCTTTGATAATCAGATAAGCCTCACTAGGTGCAGTCTGAAAAACAAGTTGGACTTCGGTAGCATTTGCATGTTTATAGATATTATTGAAGGCTTCCTGTGCAATACGATAGAAAGCTAAGCGTAGCGGAGATGGCATAGGGTAGCTGTCGTCAACCTGGCTGGTCAATATAAATTTATTTTTCCCATGAACAACAGCAACCAATTGCTTAAATAAACTGGGCAGATGCACCTCGCTGTGTTCATTAAGGTGTAATTCAAATAGCATGTTACGCATTTCAGAAAGGGCACTCTTGTTAAGCTCGTTTATATTTTTTAGCTGTTCTGAAAGCAGGTGAGGTGCTGTTGCTGCTGTATTTATCAGTGATTCAGTTAGGAGACTGGACGCAAACAAGCTTTGTGCTACTGCATCATGCAAATCACGAGAGATACGCTGGCGTTCTTCGAGAATGGCGACCTGCTGGGCTTTTAAAACAAGCTCTTTTTCTAAATGGCTTATTCGCAAGAGGGATTTCAAGGTGGCAATCAGTACATCGCTGCTAACAGTTTGCACCAGATAGGCATCTGCCCCATCTGTAAGTCCTTGAACAAGATGTACTTCCTCAATATAAATTGCCGAGAGCATAACCACTGGCAAAAATCTATTCTCTGCCAGCAACTTAAGTTGATGGCAAACTTCAAAACCTGTCATATCAGGGAGTTTTACATCCAGTAAAACACAATCTGTAGTAGATGTGAATTTTTCTAAGGCTTCTTGCCCTGTTCTAGCTAGAACAATATGAAATCCCGCCGTTTCGAGTATATGAACGATCATATACTGTTTGTCTTCACGATCTTCTACATAAAGGATTGTAGGTAACTGTTCAGTCATTGTTATTACGCTTGGGCTATATAACCGATATTTCCAAAAATATTTGGTAAGTAATTATACTATAAGAGAAACTTTCCTAAGTCCAATAACATCGCTTCTGGGACTTGGTGTAGAATCCATTTAAACCGACCTTTAATTCGGCACTTCTGCCAGCTATAAAACGGCGCTGGATTAATCGGTTTTTAGGTAGTTAAAACATGACCCCATGCAAGCCCCGTAACCCCATGCAAGGGTAGCCGAACGTTCGACAGTAGCAGCTTTTCCGGCTAAAGCCGTTCATTTCTGTTCATTAAAAAAAGGAGCGCTGATCATATTCTTATGAGTTAGCTGTAACCTCATAAGTCATGCACTGCCTCATGGATTACCCGCCTGGACAGACCTACACCAAAACAGCACTAAAACAGCACCGAAACAGTCCAAGATTTAGCCGAGGTTACTCCCCGAAAACTCACCAAACACTCACTAGCCCAGCGCTGAGGGTTATATGATAGTGTGCCAAAAGTACACCAAAAGTAGACAGATTAGAGGCAACAAAAGAGCAACGATAAGGCAATGGATAGTCAGAAAAACATCAGCAGCTTATCCGCTTGACCATATCAGGACTACATCAAAATAGGATCAGATTTTGACCCCTCTGAGGGCTTGCCAGTGATCCAGGGTGCTGCTCAGGCTGGCGGTGAGGCTTAACTTTTGCAGATTAGAACAAATGCGCTAATGAGATTGTAACCCCTAGAATTTAGGTATTCGACATAGCCATTTTATGCTATACTGTACAGTAAGTTTGAACTTACTGTACAGGCAGGGAGAAACCACCCCATGAGCAAGCGCAAACCAGCCCCCCAGACTACTCAGCAAGTCAGCCTCTTCAAAGCCGCGATCTATGTCCGGGTGTCAACGGAGGATCAGGCGGTAGAGGGGTATGGGCTGGATGTGCAGCTTGAGCAGTGTCA
>Ga0196976_1001521_pt1 | contig 10411 bp, 14 predicted proteins | sample S3v_513CmetaG_FD_148644 | JGI IMG/M metagenome (GOLD analysis project Ga0196976, IMG submission 148644) | Soil microbial communities from Anza Borrego desert, Southern California, United States - S3+v_5-13C | ecosystem: Environmental > Terrestrial > Soil > Desert | place: USA: California...
CGGGCGCCATTGTTAGCGTAACCTGTTCAACCAGCCCGCCGTCCACCTTGCCCTGCTTCTTCCCGCCACCTCGATCTGACATCCTCGGATCCCTCGAATCGCTCGCGACCCGCCTGCCGTCCAGATAGGGTGTCCAGCATCCCAGCTTGACCACGTCGTTCCGCCTACCCATCTTTGTGGACCGAGTCCGCTTTCCCGTGCATAACTATGGTGCCAAATTCATCTTCAGACTTGTAAGGCTCAACGCTGCGGTGGCACTCAGGGCACTCGTCGTTCAATACCCCACCCTGTTCGCGTTTCCACAACTGTCCGCAGTGAACGTAGTAATTCGCGAGCCACATGCTTGCTCTACCTCCAGCTTTCCAGCCCATATTACGGTCACACGAGCAGTTTGTCCTCGCTTGTTCTGGTAGCCACGCCCTCTTCGCATACGAGCGGATCGAACACTTCCACCCACACGGCACAGCACTCAGTCGCCGCTGAGGCAATGCGAGCAGTGCCTTGTGTTCTGATCACTCGAATCGCTTGTAGCTCGTCTAGGAGGTACAATGCAGGTACTCTTAATGATTTGGCCACCAGACACGTTGAGCGAGAAAGAGGGGGCTGTGAGTGTCGCCATCGACAAGCCAGGGGTAGAATTCGACACTCCTGAGTGGTATATAGCCATGACCAAGCCGCGCCACGAAAAGCGCGTAGCTGAACAACTCGCCGCGCGTGGCTTGACGTTTTACCTCCCCGTTCACTCCGCAATCAGGCAATGGAAGAATCGACGCGCGCGGGTCGAGTTTCCGTTGTTCCCAGGATATTTGTTCGTTCACATCGCGTTCCGCGAACGCCTGCGCGCGCTGAGCGTGCCCGGCGTGCTGCGCTTTGTAGATTTTGGAGGCCGCCCCGCAAAGCTTCAACAGGTCGAAATCGATTCGTTGAAACTCGCGCTCGCCGCCGGTCGAACTGTCGAACCGCATCCCTTCTTGAATACGGGAGACAAGGTGCGAGTAAGCAAAGGACTACTCGCCGGCGTGGAAGGCATTCTCAAAAAGGGCGCCGACGGATACTGTCTGGTTGTCTCGGTCAACGAGATCATGCGGTCAGTCAGTTTCGACATCGACATCGCAGAAATTGAAGTTCTGAAGGTGAGCCGAGTTGCATCGCCGAGTCAGACATAAGCGCACTGGTTGTGGACATGGGTGTGGCGCGACTGGGTCGAGTGATGCCCATTGGGTTCAACTCCTAAAGTGTCTTAGCTTGGGGCGGCCGAGCCGTGAGTCGCTGATCCGCCCGACTGGAAACTCCAGGTTCAGGCATGGCTCACGCGCCGCTGGCAGGAAGACGGGGCTCGTTCGACTGCGGCCAACATCGGAGCGTCAGGCGGGAGGCAGACCACTCCTGAACGCGTACCGCTTCTCCCAGAGCTGCCACTTTCGCTAGAACCTTGCAACGGTTGAAGCAGGTGTTGTTTGCTTTTGCGGACGAGTTTGGCTGAGACGCTGGCGCTGTACGACGACCTCAAGATGCGGCGCTTCCGGTTCGGGGAGCGCCTTAGCTGGCGTCGGAACGAACAGCGGTTCCCAAGCTCCAGGCGCAAGGAACTCTTCTGGCAGCACAGCAACATCATACGTACCAGATTTCTTCAGCCTTACGAAGAAGTCACCATTCGCATCTGTATAGACGATTTGAGTGCCGATCCTGAGTGCCGCACCACGCACCGCGTTACCCTCCGCGTCTGTGACCCTTCCCCGGATAATGTATCTGCCGAGGTCTATTTGAGAGCTGAAACTCCCCACCCCCGCTGCTTGCATTCGATATCGCGTGTCGCTTCCCCAAAGTGAATACTGTGTTTTTCCATTCGCGGCGACATATGAGCTACCACTAATCTGGACATTGCCGAACGGGCGAAGACGCAGCGACAACGTAAGAGCCTGCCGAAAACCAGGTTGCGGAGGCAGCGGAACATAAACAAGTCGATGGTCTATACCAATACTCATTCTATTCGATAGAAAGTTGCCACCTAGTCCGATAGATGTGTTGCCCTGTGAGCGCGTGATGTTTTGCACAAGATCTAATCGGGTAGAAAGCGTCTCTCGTAGCGAGGCCGTAACAGCACTCGTATGAGGTGTTCGTTCGGAACGACTCTGGGACCAGTGTACTGCGGCATGCACTCGGCTCCACAGGTCGCGACTTGCGAAAGCTGCAACTCCGAAGCTTCGGCGTCCGAACACGCTTGAGCTGAAGAGGCTTACGGCAGAACGAATCTCCCTCACAGTGAAAGCTGCACCGAGCTGGTTTACTGTGGCCCTAATCGGGGCACTGTTCTCGGCCACCTGTAACGTATGCTGGTGGGTCGCCGAGATAGTCCAGGAATTCGCTGGACGCCAAACCACGGCAACGTTCTCGCGGTTCGCCTCTGCCGAAAGTCCATCCGGGTTGCTGAGGCGTTGGAACGCGCGCGCCTGCCCAACATACGCCGCTTTTATGTTTAAGCCGCTGCGTTCAATGCTTAAAGCTGCCGCCGCGTAACCTCGATTGGCGCCGATACCACCGGTAACAGCGGTTCTTAGCCATTCCGCGCCCCGCCACTCCAAAGAGGCCAAACTGGTTTGTTTGCTCGCGAATACGCTGTGTAGGGACAGCCGCAAACTCGGCGAGATAGGGCGGTTTATGTAGAGGGCTCCAACTGGCTCGTCAACATCAGAACCGCGGAAGAAGGGAGTAGCGAATCCCCTCGCCGTTAATCCACCGAAGCACATCAAACGCGCTCCTCGGACCTGCCCGTCAACTGAGACACCGCGCACAAGTGCGAACTGACCAGCCCCGAAGTAGTCTGTCGGAAGCTTGAACTCTAGGGAATCATCGCCAACCGTAACCGTGTAACCGGCCACGTTGCGCCTACCGAATGTACCAACACGGAAACTGCCATCGCGGTACCCGATTCCCAGCCCTAGCGTGTAGGATCTTGACCGAATCTCCACTCCTCCCCCGCTGATGTTGAAGAGTGAAGATGCTCCACCTTGCAGGTTGACTACCTGAGCGTGCGTTTCGGAACCGGTTGAGCAGGCCGCCAACACAGATAACAATATCTTAGGCACCACCCTACCGAACCCACTCTGCTTGCGCTGAAGTGTCACATCATCTCACTGAAGTTTCGAGAGAGAATTCCTCGAAGCGAAGTACAAGTTTCTCAGGTGGGACGGCCGCGTCCCAATCTATGGCGAACGTCCGGTTACTTTTAGGAAATAGGGGAAAGCCGTAACCCTGCTTCCTGGTTCGAGGTGCAGATGCTTCGGTCATCTGAACTCGACCGAAAGAGGCGCCCGTGTTTTCCGCCTTACCGATAATCCTTTTAGTGTCGGGGTCGTAGCGCGCTTCGACGCGCACCTCCGATTTTGCTGTTAGCTGTTTGGGCAATATGTAGACAGTGTGAGGCAGTTCAACCTGCACATTGAGACCTGAGCGATCCCTCACCGGGTATCCGGAAAACTCGAAGTACAGAATGAACCACGCCGGGATTTTTTCAGCTTTGGCCTCATAGAACACGTAGTACGTCTGCCCAGGCGCGATCCTGAAGCTCATGGTAGAGAGTTTTAGCTTTATCTCGGATGGCAGCTCTGTGTAGGTGACCTCGCCGTCCTCAGACACCTGAAAGCCCTTCGGGGAGACGACGACCGCTAGCGGAATCGGACCATCATTAACGAGTTCCACCCGTCCCCGAGCAGTCTTTTTATGCTCCGAGATGATAGGTCGAACTGTTTGTGCGAGCGCAGCGCCGCCCGAGCATGCGACGACTACCAACAGAAGCAGGGCGCACTCGAATCGTGGGCCCTGCTTCTTTCCGAACGATATAAAAAGCATTCTCAGCAGCTCCAAGACGTCGATTCACAGAGTCGCCTGGGCACGGATGTGAAGAGTGCCCATGTACGTGTCCGCGGGAAGCTGGGTCATGTCTTGACCGTTCACGTTGGAGCTGAGGTCTAGCTCGAGGTTGAGATTGTCGGTTCTACTCACATTGCGGTTGGCTCCGGTAATGGCAACATTGAACAGCTGGAGCCCTGCATTGGCAGCACCGAAGGGAACGGAATTCGTGAGGGGTTGAAACGCACCAGCGTTTATCTGCACCCTGACCGCGCCCGCCGGGATATCGACACTATTCGCGGGATCCTGATGCACCAAGGCGGAAGTTGCACTGTCGAAATAGGCATAGAGCGCCACGGACGTGCGACCTGGTTTTAATACCCACGACGTGGTCACATTGACCGGCGACGGGAAAGCATTGAGCGCACCTGGACTCAAGGATGCAATAGTCTGGATGCCGCCGCTGTTGAGCGTCAACGTAAGCGACTCAGGAAGCGTCGCCTGTAGCGATACATCTACGGTGTTCGAATCGGTTACCTGCCCGTGAGCGCCGCAAACGAGAAACAAGAGCAGGGCCGAAATCAAAGCTTTCTTCACGTACTGTCCCCCTTGGAGCAATGGATGATCTTTGACGCTGCACTGGCGCGGATAAGCCGGGGCCCCACTCCGGCAGCGTGTCAAGTTACGAAAGTGCGCTAACTGTAGAGGATTGATGAAGGGAAAAACATTGACAAGTGTGGTACGTGGTAATCACGTTCGCGACGGCAGCGCCGTGCCAAGTAAAGGAGGAACTAGAACGCCTGTGCCCGAATTCGAAGGACGCCCCGATAAGTATCTGGTTCTATATTGGTCCCTTGAAGGTTTATGTTGAGTTGAAGCGAGTCGGAGCGGGTTCCCCTTCGATTGCTGCCGACAATCGTCATCGTAAACACTGTTATCCCAGCCGTCGTTCCAGCAGGACTCGCCCCAGTAAAGGTCTGAGTGCGTCCTCCGTTCACCTGAGCCTCGACGCGAGAAGCAGGAATATCGGAACCCACACCGGGAGTCGTATGCAGTAACGCCGCACTTGGATTATCGAAATACGCATAGACGGCAACCGTTCCTCGCGGCTGCACGTCCCACGAGGTGGTAACCGAGAGCGGGCTGCTGCCTCGATTAGCTGCGCGACCGTTCACCAGCTCGAAATTGATTGTGCTGGCCAGAACGGAGATCGTGATCGTGTCGGATACCGATGCTTCAGCGTGGGGATTCGGCGAGCCGGCAATCGTTACTTGGGCCGCAAGGCCGAAGGGGTCGAGCATCTCAAAGACAAGAAAGACAAGAAGGTGCAGCCAACGTCCGACCATAGCTCCCGCCTTTAGCTCCTTCTCAATACGCAAGTGCATGAGGAGATCACCGCACAAGCAAGCGCGACTATCATCGTTTTCTTCTCATTCGCTCTATCGACGCCCGAACGGATCTGCGACGCACCTCAAAGTCGCTCTGATTCGAGCAGGTGAAGCTGCGCTCCCTTGGACGCGACTGGGGCGTCCGGAGTCCGAATTCGCGTCCAGCCCACGGACGATTCCGGCCATCTCAGGCGCGTAACATGTATACACATCGCAAGATGGGATGAGCAAGCGTTTGGCAAGTTCCCTGCAGTCGTAGCGGTTATGCGATGGTACCTGATTGCCGCAGGACCGATGGCCCTCACGCTCCCATTCGTTCACGCTACCGACGCTCCTGCTTCGCGAAGTGTGTCCGCGCGCTTGGTCGTTCAAATGCCTGCGAGATTCGTAATCTCGGCTGATACGTCTAGAAGCCGGCGCGCAGCTGGCAATCCCAGGTTCAGCAGCTTGCAAAACGGGTTACGCGTTGACCTTGAAACGCAGCGCTCGGCAGTGGAACAGCGGTTCCGCATACCTATCGCTGTACAGGCGAACTCGGCTGCTTATCTGTTGCGGGTGCAGTATCAGGGGCCGATCTCGCGGGGTGACATTCGCTTCACTCCATCGATCTCTACTGCTCGAGTAGTAGCTAAACCTAGGGAACTCATGTCTGCGGGCGCAATAGCAGCAATTTACAGCGCACGGACAGAGGAAATGTTCACGCCGGTGTTCGGCGATGTCGAGATCATCCTGTCTGCCGTTGAAGGGCCCGGTCCCATTGTCATCTCATTGACTGCAGAACCACTTCGATCCTAACCCCAGAACTAAAGCGAATGTTTCAGGGGTTTCCTCCAACCCCCCCGGTTACCGGCGACTTCGCCAGTGCCGCTCACTTGCTTGATCTCACTTACAGCTATGACCAGGGACAAGGCAAGAACAGGCGCCGAGTGCCGTACTGTGATCGCCGGCAGCGGGTTGAATGAACACGTCCCGAAACGGCGTGTTCGCTCTCACCTTTCCGTTCGCGACGCTGTTCATCCGCGGCACGGCGGAATCGCTCAATGTCAGCGTAAACAGCAAAGAACCAAATCACAGATTCCGGCTTCCAGTACGATGCCGCGGGCAATCTCACCTGGCGGCACGTGCGCGCACCGGCTGATGATTGCTAACCCACAACGGTTCTTCGGTAACAACATGGCCCGGCGAGGTATAAGCCGAACCGCGTTCGTGGAAGATCAAATGACCGCATCGCTGATGATGGAAGACTTCGACGTGCAGACTGCCTTGTCGCGGATGTTCCCGCGGCCGCTCGCCTCGCTGCCGTTGCCGAGCCGAAGAAAGAAGGCGGGGAAATATTTGTCGAACCGCCACATCGCCTGTATTGTCGGCATCGACGACCACACCGTCGCGCGCATGCTGGACGAAGCCGCTCTTCCACCGAGGTTCACGACCAGATCGCCCGCGGAAAGAAGAGCAGCAGTCAGGCGCTGAGGGAAGCTAACGATCCCGTTTATCAGCAGAGCAAGCGCCTCTTGCGAGAGCGCAGAGACGCTTCTGTCAGTGACGGGCACGCGGAGCAAGTCGTCTCATACCTCCGCGGCTTGCAGACGGCCTTCGCACGTCAGGTAATCGGACGTGCGAAAGAGCTAATATCGCGACTCGACCGGCCGGAGCGCCTGCTCCGAGTTGTGCCACGGTCTGACGTCAAGGAACTCATGACCAAGTCCCTGCGGCGCCAGGTGCAGGCCGACCCTGACGACCCGGGTATCGAAGCGCCAGCTCAGAGGCTCTGCTGGGGCTGCTGCAGGTCGCGCCTGAGCGCGACATCCACAAACTCGCGCTGGACAAGGCTCTGTTACAGCTACCGGGCGGAGCCGTGCGGGGGTCTCACGCTGGGGCCGCCGCCTGCAGGTAGCAGTTCCAAAGAGGTGCCACCGCAACTGCCGCCGCCAGCGTGCCGTCGAGTTAGCACGAGCCTGTCGCGGGTCGCAGCGGGCGCTACTTCCAGTAGCAGGTCGGTCGAATCGTAATCTCTGTCACCTGCACGGCCTCCCTCGATATGGAGGACGTATGTCCCTGGAGGGACTGCCTCTATTGCGAAGTTGCCGGATGAATTTGTCACTGTGGTGAATTCCGCACGTTTGAAAGCTTCGACCAGTTTCAGCCTCGCGTCGACTATGGGCACGTTGACCCTGTGGAGGAGATTCCACAGAGGCGTGCCGCCGGTGCCGGGTTGCGAGTCAATCAAGCTTCCTGCTACGCGAGCAGTGGCGGGAGCAAGTTGGCCCCATTCGAAAGTGAGCGTTTTCTTTGAGCGCCTACTGGGACTCTCGTCCACGTGGAAACAAAAGCTGGCGGCGCTAATGCCGAGGTACTCAGCGGTGAACCAGTAATCTCCGGGGCGAAGATCTCGGATTTCAGTGGCTCCATGGCTCGCGGTGAACTCGCGAACGACTTCTACAGGATGATCCTGTCGTCGGGAAGTTATGACGACCACAACACCTGCCAGCGGCTTGTCGTCGTGATTTACCTTCACCGCAAAAGAACGGCGCAATTCCATGCCTCGGTTAAGGCATGCTGTGACAGAACAGGCCCATCCTCGTTGCGGAGAGGACAGCGAAACTGCGAGTAAGGTCGGCAACAGCAGTACGAGGATTCGGGATGTTCGTCTCACGGAAGAGAAGTTTAGCCGTACCCCTCTTAGAATTCACGGTCGAAATGCACGAGTGCAGATTGGTTTTTGGATGGGGAGACTTTGTGGTGCACGATTGAGATGTCGCGGAATTTCGGCCACAGAAGGAGCTTCCAATGCAAACAAACAGCAGCCATGCATCCGAGTGGCAGTCGCTCTCGCCCGCCGCGCAGTCCCTAATCCTGATGTTCGCCGCCTCGCCAGTGTGGAAGATGTACGGCTTCACGAAGCCCGACCCGCAGGTGTTGCGTGCAGCCATCGCCGAAGCCTGGCAGAGTGCCAGCTTCACGGAGGCTGATCTCAGGGAGCCAGAGCGAGTGTTCCCGGTGTTGAAGGAGCTGGTCCGCAAATCGCTGCGCGTCCAGTAGGAGCTTGATTATGCACTCGTTTCAGGGCACAAGCCTCGGTACTATCTTCGTATGTATCGAGCCGCAGCACCGACGCGATCCTCACTGGAACTGCTCATCCTTACGCTCCTCAAGCAGGGCTTGAGTACCACTTACGACTTGCAGACTGAAGCAGGCCTTTCACTAGGCGCAACGGTGCCGGCGCTGAAGCGGCTCGCCGCCGCGAAGCTGGTGACGCGAAAGGACGCCGGACGCCGAATCGAGTTCTCGGTCACCCGCGAAGGAGAGAAAGCACTGGCCTCGTGGACGGCACCGACCCGTCCGTCAACCGATATGGACGATCTGCTTCGTAGCGCGTACTTGGCCTGGATGGCTGGCGGCAAGAACGACGCCGCTGCGCTCCTGCGCCAGGCGATAAGGGCGCGCAGCCGTTGGGCAGAGGAACTTCGCGACCAGATTGCCGGCGTCGAACTCCCGCTGACGACGAAGCCGGGTTCCGATTCGTACAGGTGGCTTAGGACTGTAGCTGAAGCGGAGCGGGCCGATGCCGACGTGAAGGCGTTGGAATCATTGGCGAAGGCGTTGGAGTGGAAGAAGAACCGCCGCTAGCACTCCCTGGCGTATTGCGGTATCTTTTGTATTGACGTATTTGTTTTATATCATCTAATATCGCCATATGAGTTCTGCTGGCGGCGACTTCACCTGGCACGAAGTAGGAACGCGCATCCGCGATCTGCGGGCTGCCCGCGGCATCTCGCAGGCGCAGCTTGCGAGGGAGGCCAAGCTTTCTGCTCCTGGTCTGTTTGCCATCGAGAAGGGCGACATCAACCCACAGCTCAGTTCACTTCAGCGGATTGCGAAGGTTCTCGGCTGCACCGTGAGAGAACTGATGAATGGGCCAAACACGAAGCCCAAGTCTAACGTCGACGCCTTCTTTGAGCAGGCTCGTTACATCATGGAAAGCGGCAACAAGGCCGCGATCTATAACCTGCTCGGCGGACTAGAAACGGCGAAGCTGATCCTGCAGGCCGGGGTGGACGCGCCTAGTCCACTGTTCCTGTCGCGATCGGACGAGAGGGAGATTGAGACCGTCCGGCAGATGATGAGCAAAATGCCTAAGGAGTGGAAGCCGAAGCGACGTCGCAGCAAGGGCCAAAGCTGAATACAGGCTTTTCGGGACACGCGCACGACCGAGAGGCCATCGCGACGAGAACGGTGCGCCAAAATCGAAGGACGGAGGTAGTGATGAACAGCGGCTGACCTGCAATGATTTACCCACTTTATCGCTCCGTAACTTAAACCGCCGTGACACATGGCGGATCACGTTAACAGGACCCGACCATGGGAGTTCTCCGGAAGCATGTAGTAACTTCACGAAGCAGCACCGCCGAAATCCAACCCGGCCAGAAGAAGCCCGCAGCAAGCGTGCGACCGAGCGTTGCCGCCTTCCCCGACAATCCAATCTCGAGCAACAATGGACCGCTCCGTCGCGGCGTCATTCCGCTGGAGTGGCTCGACCTCAAGGCGCTGACGCAGTATGTGAGCGTCTCCCGACGCACACTGACGGAATGGCTTCTCCGCGAGGAGAACCCGTTGCCGGCTTTCCGCGTCGGAGGCAAGATGTACGTCCGCCGCGCGGATTTCGACCGCTGGATGGAATCTCATCCAGTCGAAGGCCCGGTAAACCTGGGCAAGATCGTCGACGACGTCATGGCCGACCTGCAGGAGAACGAGTGATGGGCGTCCGCATACGCAAAGATGGAGACGCGTGGTACGTCTACATCAACCATCACGGGCAGAGGAAGGCCAGGAAGGTCGGCAGCAAGGCCGCTGCGGAAAAGGTGAAGCGGATTCTCGAAGCGAAGCTCTCCCTCGGAGATTCTGGCGTACTGACGCCGAAATCGGAGGTGCTGACCTTCGGCGCGTACGCCGACCAGTGGCTGGACGAGTACGCCGCGAGCGCTTGCAAGCAGTCCACCCAGGACGACTACCGCGGCGTTCTCAAGAACTATGTCCGGCCACTGTTTGCCTCCAAGCCACTCAACGCGGTCAAGCGCGAGGATGTGAAACGACTGATCGCCGAGATGATCCGACAGGACTATGCGAAGGGCACGATTCGCAACACCATCGCGGCCGTCCGCAAGATGTTCAACGAA
>Ga0196976_1001522_pt1 | contig 10411 bp, 7 predicted proteins | sample S3v_513CmetaG_FD_148644 | JGI IMG/M metagenome (GOLD analysis project Ga0196976, IMG submission 148644) | Soil microbial communities from Anza Borrego desert, Southern California, United States - S3+v_5-13C | ecosystem: Environmental > Terrestrial > Soil > Desert | place: USA: California...
GTTGCAGGTCACCTCGCCCTGTGATTACCGGAGGCCCGGCTACTGGTGGCCCCGAGGCTGATGCGAGGCCTTCTCCATGTGCTCTCGGACGTACTTCTGCGCCAGCGCGACCACCTGCTTCTCGCCTTTGTACGTGAGCTTGGCGGCGGCTTCCTCCAGCGGCAGCCAGAACGCACGGCGAACCTCGACGCGCATCTCCGGGCGGATGTTCCCGAGTCTTCCGGATGCGTAGCGGAACAGGTAGAAGCTCACGATCTTGAAGACGCGTTCGCGACCGCCCCAGGAGCGCACGTAAAAGTACTTGATATCGGTGAGCTTGGAGATAATCTCCGCGCGGACGCCCGTCTCCTCCCAAACCTCCCTGGCGGCGGTGTGTTCAGGAGTTTCCCCGTGGTCCACCGCGCCTTTAGGCAGGGCGAACACCGTTCCTTCGGGCCGCGACGATGCGCGCCTGGTGACCTTATCGGCATTGATCGTGTTGGGCTCGATTATGGCGACATGCCAGCGGTCCCGGATGCGTCGGAGGACGACGCCCCCGGCAGAAACTTCGCGGACGATCTTGGCGGGTGTGGTCAAGGAAAGTTGAAAGTAAAAATAAAAAGTGGAAACCGAGAACTCAGAGCTTTGCGTGCTCGGGATTTAATCAGCACCGACTCACGAAGAGAAGTGTTAGCTTCTCACTCTTTACATCTTAATTCCTGCTTTCAACTTTTGCCTTTCAACTTTCTACTTTCGTACTCTCTACTCTCCATGCGCCGTCTCTTCTACTGCGATCACCACGAAATCGAGCTTCCGCCGGGACACAAGTTCCCGATGCGCAAATACCGGCTCACTCGTGAGTTGCTCGCCTCCGACGGCGCATACGGCTTCGAGGCCGCCCCTTTTGCCGCGCGTGAAGACCTGGAGCGGGTTCACCATCCCGCCTACGTCGAACGCTTTCTTGCCGGCACGCTCGACCCCGCCGTGATACGCCGCATCGGTTTCCCCTGGTCGGATGGACTCGTGCGGCGAACTCTGGCCAGCGTAGGTGGCACGCTTGCCGCTACTCGCGACGCCCTGGACCGCCGCTATGGCGGCAACCTCGCCGGAGGCACGCACCACGCCTTTCGCGACGAAGGCTCGGGCTTCTGCGTCTTCAACGACATGGCGGTTGCCGCCCTCTGGCTGCGAACGCATGCGGGCGTCGAGCGGGTGGCAGTCGTGGATTGCGACGTCCACCAGGGTGACGGCACGGCACAGATCTTCAACGGCGACCCGAAGGTCTTCACGTTGTCGATTCACGGACGCAAGAACTTCCCGTTCCGCAAGCAGCAAAGCACGCTGGACATCGAACTCGAAGATGGCGTGGAGGACGAGAACTACCTGGCGGTTCTCGAGACGGCCCTCGCCCGCGTCATGGACTGGAAGCCGAATTTTCTTTTCTACCAGTCCGGCGTTGACGGTCTCGCGTGCGACGTCCTCGGACGCCTGGCCCTCACGCATGACGGACTGAAGCGGCGCGACCGTCTCGTTCTCGGCGCGTGCGCCGGCGCCAAAATCCCTGTTGTCATCACGCAGGGCGGCGGCTACGGCGATCCGATCGAACAGACTGCACTCGCGCACGCCAACACCTTCCGCACCGCTCTCGAGGTCTTCGGCAACGGCTGGGAATCCGCGACGTAGCGGCTCCTGCACACATCCGGTGCATCGTTGCACAACTCCCACGCATCGTAAACACATACGGAAGCTTGTACTCCAGGCGGTCCGCGAGGGGTTTAGCGCGTGACTCATCTTGCCAAGTTCGTTCGGTCTGTCAGGGCCTTCGCCCGCGAACTCACACGCTCGCCGCAGCCCGAGTCTGAAGCCGTCGTCCCCACGCGCCGTCCCACGCTCGGCATCGCACTCGGAGGCGGCTTCGCGCGCGGCCTTGCACACATCGGCGCTCTCAAGGTCCTTGAAGAAGAGAACATCCCCATCGATTACATCGCTGGCACAAGCGTCGGCTCCATTGTCGGGGCTGCGTACTGCAGCGGCATAACGGCCAAGGAACTCGAGGAGATCGCCGCCCTCGTCCGTTTCCGTGACTTCGCCCGCTGGACGCTGTCGCGCTACGGCTTCTGTACCAACGACCGCATGCATCAGTTCCTCGGTCGCATCATCCGCTGCAAGACCTTCGAGGAACTCAAGATTCCGCTCGCTATCGCTGCAACCGACTTCGTAACCGGCGATCCTGTGGTCTTCCGCAGCGGTCCAATGCTCGACCCGATTCGCGCCAGTTGCGCTTACCCGGGTATGTTCCTGCCCGTGGAAGTCAACGGACGCATGATGGTTGACGGAATGCTCGGCCACGCAGTCCCCACGACACCGCTGCGGGAGATGGGCGCCGATCGCGTGATCGGAATCTACCTGAGCGCCCACTGGGTGAACCTGCGCGGCCCGCGGCATCTCTTCGACGTCATCGGACAGTGTTTCTCGATCGCGCAGGCGCGCATGAGCGAGAGCTGGAAGCGTGACGCCGATCTCGTGATCGAACCCAACGTCGATGGTTTCTCCTACGACGGGTTCGACCGCGCCCCTGAACTGATCCGTGCGGGCGAGCAGGTCATGCGCGAGGCCGTACCGCAGCTGCGGACGTGGCTGGGGATTCCAGAGGTCTCGAAGGTTGCCGTGTCTATTTCGCAGACCACGACGCCCACGCCTCCGCCGCTCCCTGGCACCCAACCCAGCGTGGCGTGAACGGTCAAATCCGGCGACGCTGGTCCCCCGCATCCGCTCGCAAGGCGAACGTGGGATAACGGCTAGTCCACGCAGCGCAGCTCCTTGCGGCGCATGTAAAGCACGACGGTGGCGATCAGTGCGACGGCCGACATGCTGGCAATCGTGTAGGGAGCTCCGATGTTGTCGGCCAGCGTGCCGGCCAGCAAGCTTCCGATCGGCGCGAACCCCAGGAATGCCGTGGCGTAGATGCTCATCACGCGTCCGCGCATCTCGTCGGCTGCAAGGTGTTGCAGCAGGGCGTTGATGGTTGCCACCATCAGGATCATCGAGTAGCCGATCACCGCCAGCAGCAGCCCGGAAAGCACGAAGTTGCGGGAGAACGAAAACGCGATGATTCCGGCGTAGAACGCGAGTGCCGCGCGAACTACGAACGCTCCCCGGCACCGGATGTTCCTCAGGTACGCGATTGTCGCCGCGCCGAAGAACGCACCCGCGCCAGAACACGCCATCATCATCCCGAACCCTGTCTCCTGCACGTGCAGGATGTCTTTCGCGAACAGCGGGACGAAGGTAACGTACGGAATTCCCAGAACGCTCGCGAACGCCGTGAGTACCATCAGCAGCGACATCTCCTTGCGTTCGAACAGGTACCGGAATCCCTCAACGATGTTTTCCCAGATCGTAGCTTCCGAAGTCGCGGGGTACACCGGGGGATAGGTGATCTGCATGAGCGCCACCAGCACCGCCACAAAACTCAGCGCATTCAGCAGGAAGTTGCCGCTCACCCCGAACAGCGCCATGGCGAGTCCGCCGAGCGTCGGCCCCAGCACCCGCGACATGTTGAACTGCGCCGAGTTCAGCGCGATGGCGTTCGTCAGGTCTTCACGGGGAACCAGTTGTGGCACCAGCGCCTGGTAGCTCGGCGTGTTCAGCGACATCGCCACCCCGTTGGCGAAGGCCAGCAGCACGATAAGCGACACATTGATCTTGCCGAAATAGGTGAGTCCCCACAGGATGATCGCGAAGAGCATCATCGACGACTGCGTCCACGTCATCAGCCTGCGTTTATCGACCCGGTCGGCGATCACGCCTCCGATCAGCGCGAGCACCAGCATCGGGGCCGATGCGGCGAATCCGATAACGCCGAGCCAGAACGCCGGGTTGTTCGGCGCTAGTTGGAGCACCAGCCAGCCTTGCGCGACGTTCTGCATCCAGGTCCCGATATTCGAGAGGAAGTTGCCGAACCAGAAGAGCCTAAAGTCGCGATGCCGCAGGGCGCGAATGACCTCCGGCATGTCCACCGATGTGGGGGCGATCTGGGGAGCGACCGTCTCTTCGTTCGCTACGGCGTTCAGCACGCGGTCGTTCTTCGCCGTCGAGGCTATCGAAGCCTGTTCTTCGAATTCGGGGCGCACGCGCTGTTCCAAACCAGGTCCTTGAGGCAGCTGCCGACACTTGGATGCGGCGCTGTTGTTGAAGACCGTAGTGTATCCTTTGGCCAACTTCCGCCTGCCGTCCGGAGATCGAATGAAGGCTCTGCAGGTCCTCGTTCTCGTCCTGTCTCTCGTGGTCTCGCCAGGGTACGCTTGGCAGGCCGCAACCTCGGCAGCAACCCAGGCAGCAAAGCCGCCCGCCCCTCCGCTGCTTGGCTATCGCGATTCCAACGCGCAGCACGATCTGGAGCAGCGCTTCATGGCCGTCCCCTCGGCCAAGACCGCCGAACTGCACCTGAAGATCCTCACCGCCGCACCGCATCTCGCCGGCACTCCAGAGGACCGCAAGACGGCCGAGTATGTGGCGCAGGTGTTTCGCGAGGCGGGACTTGAGACGCGCATCGACGAGTACCGCGTGTGGATGGACTATCCCGGCGAAGTCCGGGTCGAGACCCTACTTCCCGACGGCTCGCGCGTCATTGGCCCCACCCGGGAGCACATCCCCGGAGACCCTTTCCAGAACGATCCCCGCGTGATTCCGGCCTTCAACGGTTCGAGCGCCAGTGGCGACGTTACGGCGCAAGCGGTGTATGCGAATTATGGGCGTCCCGAGGACTTCAGGCGTCTCGAAGAAATGGGTGTCAGCGTCAAAGGCAAGATCGTCGTCATGCGATACGGCCAGAACTTCCGCGGAGTAAAGGCCTTCATCGCGGAAGAGAAGGGAGCCGCCGGAGCCATCCTCTACTCGGACCCGTGGGATGACGGATACTTCCGCGGCGACGTGCTGCCGAAGGGCGCGTTCCGTCCGGATACGGGAGTGCAGCGCGGCTCGGTGCAGTACATGTTCGAGTATCCCGGAGACCCCACGACGCCCGGCGTCGCGTCCGTCCCCGATCTCCCGACCGGCAAGCGCACCGCCGCGGCCGCCGCCGCCAATCTCTGCAAGATCCCTGTCGTGCCGCTCTCGTACAAAGATGTTGGACCGCTGATGCAGAACCTCGGCGGCCCCGAGTCGCCGCGCGAGTGGCAAGGGGCGCTGCCGTTCACGTATCACGTCGGCCCCGGACCCGTGCAGGTACATCTCAAGGTCGAACACAACTACGCGTTCCGGCCGATCTGGAACGTCATCGGCACCGCGCGGGGCACTGCGTTTCCAGACCAGTGGGTCATCGCCGGCAACCATCGCGATGCGTGGGTTTACGGCGCCGTGGATCCGAACAGCGGCACAGCCGCCATGCTGGAGGCGGCGCGCGGCCTTGGGGCGCTGCTCAGATCGGGCTGGAAGCCGAAGCGCACGATCGTGCTCGCCAGTTGGGACGCGGAAGAGCAGGGCCTGATCGGCTCAACCGAATTTGCGGAACACTTTGCCGCCGAACTGTCCAGGAACGCGGTCGCATACTTCAACACCGATGTTGCGGTTGCGGGCCCGACATTCGGCGCCTCGGCTGTTCCCAGTCTCAAGCAATTCGTCCGCGAGGTTACGAAGGCTGTGCCGTCTCCGGCCGGCGGAACGGTTTATGACGCATGGCGGTCAGCCGCTGAGCGGTTGCGACGCCAGGCTGCCGATGCCGAAGTGTACGGACTGCCGCGCCGCGCCGGCGTTGCGCAGGTTTCGAAGGACGTCACTGTCGGCGACCTCGGCAGCGGGTCCGACTACACGCCCTTCCTGCAAAATCTTGGAATCGCCGCGACCGACATCGGTTCGGGCGGCGCAAGCGGCGTGTACCACTCCGTCTTCGACAACTTCGCCGTGTTCAGGAAATTCATCGACCCCACCTTCGAGTACGAACAACAGATGGCGCGCGTCTTCGGCGTGCAGATCCTCCGCATGGCGCAGGCCGACGTCCTGCCATTCGATTACGAGGAGTACGGCAGGGAGGTACGCGCCTACCTTCTCGCCGCGAAACGTCGTATCGAGCAGACCGGCTGGAAGACTAAGCCGGACCTAGAGCCCGCGTTTGACGCCGCCGAGCGGTTCGCCGCAGCCGGCAAGACGGCGATGTCTCGCCAGAAGTCGAACGAGGATCCGGCGAAGCTGAACGTCGCCTTGATCCATGCCGAGCGCGCGCTGCTGACCGACGGTTTGCCGCGGCGGCCCTTCTACCGGCACGCCATCTACGCACCCGGCGAGTACACCGGCTACCAGCCGGTCGTCCTACCCGGCGTCAACGAAGCGATCGACCGGGGTGACGCGCAGGCCGCGTCTGCGGCCGTCCGGCATCTCACCGCCGCCCTGGACCGCGCGGCCGACGTGCTGGAGGCGGCGGCGTCCGACTGACGCCGCTGTACTTAGTACCCTCACGGCGGCGTCGGCACATCCCTGAGCGCACACCTAAGGCATAGAGCCTATTTGCACATCATCTACTCGCGATGAGAATCCAGACATGCTCAGCGTCCTGAACCGGTTTGTCGAGGCGCACGACCGCTACCTGGCCCTGGATCGCGCCCGCACCGACTGCGATAACCCGCAACAGCGAGAGTTCTTGTACATCCAACTGATGCAGGCTTATCTGGAAGTGCACTACCGTGCGAGAGAGATCGCCGGTATTCAGTTCGCCGACGGGAACGACTTCGTCGACGTCAACTGACAGCGCCCTGCCTTCCGAGTTCTGCGCCGCTGAGTGACAGCGTTTTTCTTCTCCTTGGAACTTGGCTGAGCCGTGCCCCGTGCACGGCTCTTTTTTTATGGAATTTGACTCTGGGCGGCCCGGGGCCTCAGTATCAACGTTTGCTCTCTTTGGCACTGGCAACATCAGGGGCGGGAGCGAAATCGAAACATTGTTTATCGAATGGCAGACCATCAGCATTCTTCTCCCGGCTCCGGCCACGAACCGAAGTCCAACGGCGGGCCGCGAGGCAAGTACCTTGTATCGCTCTCCATCGCAGCCCTGGGTGTTGTCTACGGCGATATCGGCACCAGCCCTCTCTACACGCTGAAGGAGTCGTTCCACCACACGCACAACCTTGCGGTCACACCCGGCAACGTGATGGGAGTGCTCTCGCTCATCTTCTGGTCGCTGCTGATTATCGTCTCGATCAAGTACCTGCTGTTTGTGCTGCGGGCGGACAATCGGGGCGAGGGCGGCATCATGGCACTGACCTCGCTGGTGTCGCCCGTGGGAGCCGCGCGCAACTCCACGCAGTGGGTCTTGATCTCACTCGGGCTGTTCGGCACGGCCCTGCTCTACGGCGACGGCATGATCACGCCGGCTATCACCGTCCTGGGAGCCATCGAGGGACTCAGCATCGCTACGCCGGTCTTCGATCCCTACATCGAGCCGATCACGGTGGTCGTCCTCGTTCTGCTGTTCTCCATCCAGAATCGAGGAACTGCGCGCATCGGCCGCATGTTCGGGCCGATCATCATCGTGTGGCTGGTAACGATCGCGACTCTCGGCCTGGTGGCCATCGTTCGCGTGCCGCAGGTGTTGGCCGCCATCGATCCCCGGCACGGAGTCCTGTTCCTGGTGCATAACGGATGGCGCGCGTTCGTCGTGCTCGGTTCCGTGTTCCTCGCCATCACCGGCGCGGAAGCTCTCTACGCCGACATGGGACACTTCGGACGGCGTCCCATACGGCTTGCGTGGTTCTACCTCGTGCTGCCCGCGCTGCTGCTCAACTATTTCGGGCAGGGCGCGCTCCTCATCGCAGATCCCAGCGCAGTGGAGAACCCGTTCTACCGGCTGGCGCCGCGTTGGGCGATCTATCCGCTGGTCGTGCTCGCAACTTCAGCCGCTGTGATCGCCAGCCAGGCGCTCATTTCCGGTGCGTTCTCGCTCACGCGCCAGGCGGTTCAACTCGGCTACGTGCCCCGCGTGGACATCGAGCACACCTCGGCCACCGAGATCGGGCAGATTTACATCCCCGGCGTGAACTGGGCCTTGATGTTCGCCTGCATCGGACTCGTGTTGGGCTTCCACTCGTCTTCGAACCTGGCGGCGGCCTACGGAATCGCCGTGACGCTCACGATGTTGATTACGACAGTGCTCTTCTGGGTCGTCGCCCGGCAGCGGTGGCACTGGAGCCTGTTGAAGGCGACGCTGATCTGCGGCGCGTTCCTGGCGATCGAATCCGCGTTCTTCGCCGCCAATGTGCTCAAGATCCCGCATGGCGGATGGTTCCCGCTGCTGATCGGCGCGGCCATCTTCACCGTCATGTCCACGTGGAAGAAAGGGCGTCGCATCCTCGCAAAGCGACTGCGCTACGCCTCGATGCCGTTCGACCGCTTCCTGCGCGAGCTGCCTGAATACGATGTCGCCCTGGTCCCCGGTACGGCCATCTACATGTCGGGCAGCAACATGAACGTTCCCGTTCCGTTGCTACAGAACCTTCGTCATAACAAGGTGTTGCACGAGCGCGTGATCCTGCTGCACGTCGCGACCGAGGAGACCCCGCATTGTTCGGATGAAGAGCGCCTGGAATGCAGGAAACTCACGGACGGTATCTACGAAATCACCGCCCACTACGGTTTCATGGAGGACCCGAACATCACGTCCGTGCTCCAGAAATCGGAAGAGCACGGCATCCCGATCGACATGGACGACACAACCTTCTTCCTCGGCCGCGAACATCTGATCGCGACCAACCGGCCGGGAATGGCGATCTGGCGTGAAAAGCTCTTCGCCCTCATGGCTCGCAACGCGCAACAGGCGACGTTGTACTTCCGCCTGCCTCCGAACCGGGTGGTCGAGGTCGGAACGCAAGTCGAGATGTGAGCCCAGTGTGGCGCGGGCGTCCCGCCCGCGATCACGAATGTCCGCAGCCGAGCGTGCGAACACACAAACAGAAACGCCGCACCCAAAGGTGCGGCGTTTTTATGCGAAGCGCCCGAGGCTACTTCGTCGTCTCCGAACTGACCAGCTTCACCAGTCCCGAGTAGTCCTTCTTTTCCAGCCCGTGAACCTGCTTGTTGTACTCGTCGATTTTCGAGGAGTAGTTCATTGAGCAGAACTTCGGGCCGCACATCGAGCAGAACGCCGCTTCCTTGTAGAACTTGTCCGGAAGCGTCTCGTCGTGCATCGAACGCGCCGTCTCCGGGTCGAGCGACAGTTCGAACTGCTTCTCCCAGTCGAACGTGTACCGCGCGTGGCTGATGGCGTTGTCGCGGTCCTGCGCGCCCGGACGATGCCGCGCAACATCCGCGGCGTGAGCGGCTATCTTGTACGCGATGATGCCGTCCTTCACGTCCTTGTCGTTCGGCAGTCCGAGGTGCTCCTTTGGAGTCACATAGCAGAGCATCGAAGCGCCGTACCAGCCGATCATCGCCGCGCCGATCGCCGACGTGATGTGGTCGTAACCCGGAGCGATATCCGTCACCAGCGGCCCCAAGGTGTAGAACGGAGCGCCGTCGCACCACTCCACCTCGAGGTCCACCTGCTCCTTGATCTTGTCGATCGGCACGTGTCCCGGACCCTCGATCATCACCTGCACGTCCCGCTCCCACGCCTTGCGGGTCAGTTCACCCAGCGTCTTCAACTCCGCGAATTGTGCTTCGTCGCTTGCGTCGGCGATACATCCCGGACGCAGCCCGTCGCCGAGCGAATACGAGACGTCGTACTTCGCCAGGATTTTCGTGATGTCGTCGAAGTGCTCGTAGAGGAAGTTCTGCTTGTGGTGGTGCGTCATCCACTGCGCCATGATCGAACCGCCGCGGCTGACGATTCCCGTGATGCGCTTGGCCACCATCGGAACGTACTGAATCAGCAGTCCAGCGTGAATCGTCATATAGTCCACGCCCTGCGCCGCCTGTTCTTCGATCACTTCCAGCATGATCTGCGGAGTCAGGTCTTCGATGCGGCGAACACGCGCAACCGCTTCGTAGATCGGCACGGTTCCGATCGGAACCGGCGAGTGACGAAGGATTTGATCGCGAATCTCGTGGATTTCGCCGCCCGTGGAGAGATCCATGACCGTGTCGGCGCCGTAGTGAACCGACGTGTGCAGCTTCTTGAGTTCTTCCTCGATATTGGACGTTACTGCCGAGTTGCCGATGTTGGCGTTGATCTTGCAGCGCGAGGCCACTCCGATGCACATCGGCTCCAACTCGGGATGGTTGATGTTGGCCGGGATAATCATCCTGCCGGCGGCCACCTCGTCACGCACCAGTTCCGGCGAAATCCGCTCGATGTGGGCGACGTAAGCCATCTCTTCCGTGACCAGTCCCTGGCGAGCGAAGTGCATTTGCGTGACATTGTTGTCGCCGGTCCTGGCCGCATGTTCGCGGCGCTTGGTGATCCATTCGGCGCGAGGCTTAGGAACGCCGTTTCCGTTGCTGGGCGAAA
>Ga0196976_1001523_pt1 | contig 10392 bp, 7 predicted proteins | sample S3v_513CmetaG_FD_148644 | JGI IMG/M metagenome (GOLD analysis project Ga0196976, IMG submission 148644) | Soil microbial communities from Anza Borrego desert, Southern California, United States - S3+v_5-13C | ecosystem: Environmental > Terrestrial > Soil > Desert | place: USA: California...
GCTGTGAGGCGGTCTGGGTCAGAGACGGCGATTGCGGGGAGTTCTTCGTTTACTGGGACTCATCGACGAATAAGGTGATCTGGGTGCGCCACTGACCCCGCCGTGGGCTGAATGGCAGTACAATGTCGCGGAACTCTGTGGGGGAGTTCCGTATGACGACATTCCGAGTTGCTTCGACGATTGTTCTTGTGTTCGCGGGTTGTGTGACGGCGGTGGCGCAGCACGACCACCACACCGAAGGAGCGCCGCCAGCGAAGCTTGGGGCGGTGCGCTTCGAGAACTCCTGCAAGCCCGAGGTGCAGGATACTTTCACGCGCGGGGTGGCGCTGCTGCATTCGTTCTGGTACGACGAGGCGGAGAGGCAGTTTCGCGTGGTGGCCGAGAAGGACCCGGCGTGCGGGATGGCATGGTGGGGAGTGGGGATGTCGGTGTGGCACCCGCTGTGGGAGCCCAATGGTCCGAACCCAGACAAGTTGAAGGTGGGGCAGGAGGCAATGCAGAAGGCGCATGCCGCCGGCGCGCGCTCGGAGCGCGAGAAAAGCTTCATCGCGGCGCTTACGATGTTCTATGCAGACGCCGAGAAGACGCCGCATCTGGACCGGGTGCTGGCGTACGAACGGGCGATGAAGGAACTACATGCGAAATTCCCGGCGGACGACGAAGCGACCGCTTTCTATGCGCTGTCGCTGCTGGGGTCGGCGGGGTCGTTGCCGCCAGACAAGACCTACAAGAGGCAGATCGAAGCCGGAGAGATGCTGGAGCCACTGGCGGCGAGGGCTCCGGAGCATCCGGGGCTCGAGCACTACATCATCCACTCGTATGACTATCCGACGCTGGCCGCGCGGGCGCTGAATGCGGCGCGACGGTACGCGAAGATCGCGCCGGACGCTCCGCACGCGTTGCACATGCCTTCGCACATCTTCACGCGAATGGGACTTTGGCAGGACTCGATCGAATCGAACCTGGCTTCGGCGGCAGCGGCGCGGAAGAACGGATTGACAGGCGATGAGTTGCACGCGCTGGACTACCTGGAGTTCGCGTACCTGCAGACGGGCCAGGACAAGTTGGCGGAAGAGATCACGCACAAGGTGCGGCAGGGGCTGAAAGGGGATGCAGCGCGGTTCGCGGGACTGTTCGCGAGCGCGTCGATCCCGGTGCGATACGTGATCGAGCGGCGGCAATGGGCGGATGCGGCGGCGCTGCCGACGGAAGGATTACCGGGAGGAAGGTATTCGTGGGCCGACGCGACGGTGTACTTTGCGCGAGCGCTTGGCGCGTCTCGCACTGGCAGGCTCGACCAGGCGCGGGCTGACGTGGCGAAGATCGGGGCGCTGAAGCAGACGCTGGTGGAGGCGAAGGAAAACTACTGGGTTTCGCAGGTGGAGATACAGCGTCGGGCGGCGGAGGCGTGGTTGCAGTACGCCGCCGGCAAACGTGACGATGCGTTGACGGCGATGCGTTCGGCGGTGGAATTGGAGGATTCAACGGACAAGCATCCGGTGACACCGGGCTCGGTGATTCCGATGCGAGCGCTGCTGGGCGACATGCTGCTGGAGATGAAGCGACCAGCGGAGTCCCTGGGCGAATTCACGAGGCTGATGAATACGGAGCCAAACCGGTTTGTGGCTGTGTACGGTGCGGCGAGGTCGGCCGAGATGAAGGGCGACCGGAAACTTGCTGCGGAGCTGTACGGCAAGCTGAGTGAGTTGGGCGCTCGCGGCAACATGGATCGCGAAGAGCTAAAGCAAGCGCGGCGGTATCTGAGAGTGGAAGCGCAACGGTAAGCGCGGCGCTGGCTCGGGACCGAAGGACATTTACAACGGGAAAAAGAAACGGGGCTCGGCGGCGAGCCCCTTCTTACTGCTATATGACCCGGACCTTACACCGGGCAGCTATGAATACTCCGGATGAGGAGGAGGACATCCGGGGACGGCTCATGCATAGGCGTGTAAGCCAGGCAGTAGGTAAGTGACTCCGAAGAACGTGAAGATCACGACGGCGAAGCCGAGGATTGCAAAGTAAGCGGCACGGCGACCACGCCATCCGCGAGTGATGCGCATGTGCAGGTAACCGGCGTAAACGAGCCAGGTGATGGCAGCCCAGGTCTCCTTGGGATCCCAGCTCCAGTAGGAACCCCAGGTCTGGTTGGCCCAGTAGGCGCCAACGGCGATCATGAGCGTGAGCAGCGGGAAGGCGACGCAGATGGTCTTGTAGGTGACGCGATCAAGGATGTCGGTGCTGGGGAGCAGACGCTCGAGATCGGAGCGACGCCACAACATCATCATGTAAAGCAGACCTGCGAAGATGCAGCCGATGATCCCCGCGAGGATGAATGGACTTGCGGCCAGCGCGGTGGGCGCGAGGCCTTCGATCTCAGGTGCAGGGTAGGCACCCTGCTTGGTGCGGAGGACGAATGCTGCGAGGCCGACCACTTGGAGGAGCATGGTGATGAACATCGCACGGCTGGCGTGCAAGTAGATAGTCTCGTCATTGCGCAGCCGACCCATGAAGTAAAGGACTATCGGCGCCACCGTGGAGAGGAGCACGAGCAGGAAGAGCCATCCGAGATCGGGGATGTTGACGAAGAGGCGTTCGCCATTGGGCATGAAGATTTCCTGCTTCGCCTGAACGTCGTAGCCGATGACGGCGAACGCTCCGTTGCGGAACCGAAGCATCATGCTCACGTAGACGGCGGCCATGCTGATTGCCGTCAGCACCTGGAAGGTTTCCGTCCTCATCTTGTCCTTGATAAGGAACATCATGGCGACGGCGAAACTGATGGCGCATGCAGCGTACGACAACATGGCGAGCGAGACGTGGACGTGCAGCCAGGTGGATTGCAGCGCCGGCACCAGCGGCCGCACTTCCGAGGGCATCAGCTGCATGAGGATGACGCTGACCACTGCAATCGGCATGGTCACGCTGCCGATGATCTTCACCTCGTAGACTTTCTCAGCGACGATGGTGAGGACTGCGACGGTCCAGACGAAACTCAGCAACATCTCGTAGAGGTTCGAGAACGGAGGACGACCGGCGATATACCACCGATGCGCGACGGCGGCAGTATTGGCCAGGAAGCCGAGCACCGTGATGACGGAGGCGAACTTGACGTAGCGTTCCACCCCGGTGACGCCGAAGCCCATGTAGAGCGCACCCGCACCAGCGTAGAAGATCAGCGAAATGTAGAGCATGTTGCTCTCGCTGAAGAAGGGACCAGAGTGGGCCTTCATCACACCCAGAAACGCAGTAAACAGAAGGAAGGCCATACCCAGACCGACCGCGATCAGCAACGAATTTCCAGTGGCGGTAGTGGGTTGTTGTTCTACTTGTGCACGCGACATCGAATTATCTCCTCCGAACTTTCAGGCACTAAACACCGGCGAGGGTGGTTTCGCGTTCGGCTTTCTGATCTTTCTTGTTTGCAGACTTCGGCTGGTCGGATTCGCCGAGTTCGCGCTTAATGGCAGCGATCAAGGCGTTGTAGCGCTCCTCGAACCGGTCACGGTTCTTGTTGAAGGTGCCGCCGACCCAGAGGACGAGACCCTGTTTTTCGTCTTTCACCACAATGGCCCAGAACCGCATGTGAACCATGAAGAAGGCGACGAACAGGCCTATTGCCATCAGAATGGTCCCGATCCAGATGCCCCACTGTCCCGGCTGGAACGAGGCTTCGAGTCCCGTGTAGTTGGCCATCTTCATGTCAGAGAACAGGAAGGTGTACGAGTTGTCGGTGCCCTGGCTGGCTCTGCTCACGGCCGGCATCAACCACGCCTTGGACTCTTGACCATTCCGTGTAATGGCAAGTTCGAAAGCCGGGTTGCGCGGCTGACGGGACTTTGTATAGATCTCGCCGTCCTGCACGTAATAGTCGGGCACGAAGCGCGTGACGCGGATAGAGGTATTCGAATCCACGTCGGCTTTCTGTCCGTTGCCGGGAACGGTGACGGTCTTCATCGGGGCGGTGATATCAGTGCTGGGGGCAGCCTGGAGAATCAGCGACTCGAGTTTGTCGCTCATGCCGAAGTTCGCCTGGAAGAAGCGAATCCCGCGGTGATCGAGTGGGTCGTTCACAACGATGGTCTTACGGTTGACTTCCTTGCCGTTCTCAAGAATCACCAAATCGGACCACCACTTGCGAGGTGTGCCGTCAGGATAGTTCTCTTGCCCAGTGGCATCGCAGCGGACGGTGAATCCGAGAGGGCGACTTACCGGACCACCGGGGACCCGGAGTTCCATCTTGTCCGCGCTTTCGCCCGCAGTGATCTGTACGTAACCTCGATAGCCCCACGTGCTGTCGACGATCCAGCCAGCGAACATCAGCAGCAAGCTGGCGTGAATGACGTATGCCGCAAGCACCGAGAAGCGGTGGCGCTCGGAATAAATGGATACTTCATCATGGTCAACGACGCGCTCGGGCTTAAGTCCAAGATTGGCAAACGCACGCTCTGTGGCAGTGATCGCCTTATCCGTGTCGGCAACTGGAATCTTCGTGTGGTGCGGCAGGACTGCGCGGAAGTGCGGTTCCGGGCGACGGTATGGACGGGCATAGAACCGCCACACGTTGGGCCAGCGCTCCAGCGACGCGCAGATGATGCTGATGCAGACCATCACCATGAGAAGAGTGAACCACCAGACGTGGAAGACGTCCGTGAGTCCCAGGCGGTCGAGGATCGCCAAAGTTGTTGGCGAGTACGCGCGCTGGAGTTCGGCCGGATCGGTAGCGGGCCGTTGAAGGATAAAGGTTCCCAGTGCCGCGAAAATCGAGGTCGCGATTAGAAGTGAGATCCCTGTTCGCAGAGAGGCCAGCGTCTTGTAAATCTTCTGCCAGATTGCCAATACACCCATGATGGTTTCCTTATGAACGTGGTACAAGTGGCACGTACCAGACCAAACTGTGTGAAATACCCCAAGTCACTGAAAATGCAGGTTATGTACGCAAGATAACTGACGGGGGAAGCGCTGAATGTGGGCGATATCACCCAGCTTTGTGACGAATGACCGTGATTTTCCGCGATGCGCATTGGACTGGAGGGGCTTTAGCAATCTCGAGTCGCGTATCGAGATAGCTGAACATATGAAATCTCGAGCGGGTGGGGGGGGATTTCAGGAATGCGGGATTCGCCACACCCGGGAAACGCGACTGCGGAATTTCACGATGTGGGCTGTGGGACTATGCCCATTTCAGGAGCCAGAACTCGGCGTCCGAAATCGGAACGAAAATCCGGCTAGTCGGTATCCTGTGCTGAATCAGCATCTTGGTGGACTTTCGACAAATTTGAGAGGGAGCTGGCACTGCGGTTACGTAAGTGCACTTGCAGACCTGCTATCGGAGGGTTCCGTGAAACTAGCAGTTCGGCTCGCAGCGGCAGCAGTGGTCCTCTTAGGGTCAAGCCTTTCGTATGCGGGCAAGCACCCAGTGCCGCTTGAGAAGAATACCGACTCCGCCAAATGTATTGAGTGCCATGAGGACAAGTCGAAGGGGAAAGTGGTTCATTCGGCTATCCCAATGGGCTGTACCAGCTGTCATGAAGTTCGGGTCAATAAAGAAGTCACTCGCATTAAGCTGACCACGACGACACCTGTAGCACTCTGTATCACCTGCCACGCCGATAAAAATGCCAGCGACATCAAAGGCAAGGTTCACGTCCCGGCCATCCGGGACTGCCTCAAGTGCCACGATGCGCATACTTCGGAAAACAAGAACCAGTTGCTGAAGGCTACCAGTGGTCCGAAAGAGGCGAACCTCTGCTTGAGCTGCCACAAGACGGGCGAGAACGTCCCGGCGAGCGGCAGCCGTCATGCGGCGCTCGACATGGGATGCGATACCTGCCACGTAACGCACAAGACCGGCGAGCGTGGGAAGCGGGAATTCGACTTCCACCTAACGAAGGACACGCCGGGTCTTTGCATTGATTGCCACGACGTTAAAGACGCAGCGCTCGCGAAGACGCACAACGATCAGCCGATCGCCAATACGAATTGCCTGAGTTGTCACGATCCGCACCAATCGAACGGAAAGAAGCTTGTGCAGAAGTTTCCGCACAGCGTGTTCGGCGACAAGGACTCTTGCTCGACCTGCCACGCGGCACCTAAGGACGGGAAGATCACCCTTACGCAGGCCGACTCAAAGTCACTGTGCCTGACCTGCCATGAAGACAAGGCAAAGTTGATCGAAACGGCGAAGGTTCCGCACGCAGGAGCGATGGGCGATTGCATTGACTGCCATAGTCCGCACGCAAGCAAGACTCCTGGACTGCCGAAGACCGATGGCGTGAGCACCTGCCTGAACTGCCACGCCGACCAGGCGGAGCAACATAAGAAGAAGAATCTGCACCAGCCGGCGTTCCAGCAAGGCTGCGGAACATGCCATGCGCCCCACGGCGGCGAGAACCCGAAGCTGCTCCGGGCAGCGACGCCGAATAAGCTGTGCCTGGAATGCCACGGGCCTGACGCTAAAGCCACGAAGGTTGAAGGGCAGCCTCTGGCAACGATTTTCAACGGCAAGGTCAAGCTGCCCGAAAACTACCTGGGCAGGGTGACGCGATTGCCGATCAAGTACGGTCTGGGACACCCAGTGGGCAAGCACCCGGTGGTAGACCAGATGGATCCGACCGACGTCACGAAGGTGCGGGTTCCTATCAATTGCGCCTCATGCCATCAACCTCATGCTTCGAAGGAGCCGGGTCTGCTGGTCGGAGACCAGAAGAACGACATTTCGTTCTGTGCCAAGTGCCACAAAAACCTCGGCGAGTAAGCGAAGGAGACGTTACAGATGTTCGCAGTAGGTCAGATTTCGAGCGGATGTGGGAAGCGAATCTGGGCGCTGAGTATCGTGCTGGCCATTACGGCTGCCGCGCCGATCGCGATGTTCGGTGACAAGAAGAAGAAGGACAAGTACCCAGCCGACGAATTGACTCCGCAGGCAAAGTATCTGCAGAGCCTGGATTTTGAAAAGATTGTCTGGCCGAACCCGCCTGCAATCGCCCGGATCAAGTATCTGAACTTTTTCTCCGGCGAGAAGTTCAAACCAGTGCAGGAGCAGAAGAAGCCCAAAGCCAGTTGGATGGACCGGCTGTCGGGCGTAGCCACGGGCGGCACTCCACAGTCTGAGAAGCTGCGCTTCCAACTCGTCACTCCGTACGGAGTAGCGGTGGATTCCAAGGGCCGCGTCTACGTCGCCGACAGTAAGGTGCGCGCGATCTTCATATTCAACACCGAGACCGGTGAAGTCGAGCTCATGAAGAACGGCGTTGAAGCGCGCTACAAATGGCTGACCGGCCTTGCTTTCGATGATGCCGACCGCCTGTATGCCGCAGATAGCGGCATGCAGCGCATTTTGATCTTCGACCCTCAGCGTAAGGTCGAAGGCTCCATCACCGAGGGGCTGAAGAGCCCTGGAGGGGTGGCAATCGACAACGAGAACCGTTTCCTCTACGTCGCGGATGCCGAACTTGATCAAATCCTCGTCTACGACGCGGACCCGCCGTACAAGTTGCTCCGAACAATCGGCACAAGAGACAAGGAACATCGCCTGACCTCGCCGGGCGACTTCTCACGCCCAACAAACGTCGCGGTGGACCAAGAGGGCAACCTCTACGTGACGGACACCTGGAATAACCGAGTACAGATCTTCGATGCTGAAGGCAAGTTCATTCGGACCTTCGGCAAGGCCGGCGATGGACCTGGGTACTTCGCTCGGCCGAAGGGGATTGCGATCGACAGCGACGGAAATGTGTGGGTCGCCGATTCGGTGCAGGACCGTGTGCAGGTCTTCAGCCCCGAGGGTCGCCTGCTGATTTATCTCGGCGGTCGCGGTCTGCTGCCGGGACAGTTCCAGAGTGTTACCGGACTGACGATCGACAAGAACAATCGGGTCATTACGTCAGAGCAATTCCCTGGAAGAGTTCAGATGTTCCGTTATGTGACGGAGGCCGAAGCCAAAGCCGAGAAGGAGCGCCGCGAGGCGGAAGCCCAGAAGAAGGGCTCCACGCCGGAAAAGCCGAGCGCCGCGGCTAAGGACACCTCTGCCAAGTAGTAGTCAACGAGTTTGGCTGTAGTGGTAAGTGCAGTCCAAAAACGGAGCCTGGAAAGTTTAGAGCTCCGAGCAGTAGGCAGTAACTCATCAGGAGGAATACTAAAGTGAAGAAACTTATGCTGATCGCGCTGTGTATGCTGGTGTTTGCCAGCCTCGCAGTCGCACAGACATACACCCAGGGCGCAACCGGTCTGACCGGCATCGACAAATTGGGTGCTCACCAGAACGGCGGACGCGGTTGCGTCGGCTGCCACGCTCCGCACAGCGGCGCGCGCGGCAACGGCGGCAACGCCATTCTCGACGGCTCGGGCAACCCGGTTGACACAACGGACGCCACGACCGGCAACCTCGCCCTCTGGGGCCAGGACCTCTCGCCGCTCTACGGCCAGACCCTCACCTTCGGTGGCGGCGCTCCGGTCACGTTCGCAGGCACGACTGCTGCCAACGAAGAGCACGTAGTTCTCGGCATCATGATGTGCCTCAGCTGCCATGACGGCAACATCGCGAAGGGCGCCATGATGACGAACCAGTCGTACGAGCAGCGTGCGAATCTTCTGCCCGCGTCGTACGGCAAGAACCCGATCCCGACACTGCTCGGCGCAGACGGCACCTCGGCCGGCAACTACCTCAACGATCACCCGATCGGTGAGGATGCCACCCTTGGCGCCGTTGGCCTCTACGGCACGACCGCTGCGAGCCAGCGCGTTGTCCTGGCTGACTGCCCGACCTCTACCGGCACCGAAAAGTGCATTCTGCCCAACACCTCGAACGCCGCTTACACGACGTTCATCAACCACTACGGTTCGTTCAACGTGACGAAGCGGCTCACCGGAAACGATGCGACCGGTACGGCTTATCCCGCGATCTATGCCGCGGGCGGCCGCGCCAACCCTGTCGTGATTCCGGAGGGCGCAACGACCCCGGCGTCGGCGTACCTGACTTGCATCACCTGCCACACCCCGCACACCATGCACATTTTCAGCGGCAACGCGGGAACTGGCTCGGCGATCTCGACCAGCCAGGTTCTGCCTAGCTACTTCTTCATCGCCGCCCCGTACAATCCGGCTGCTCCGATTCCGGATGGTACGAAGGCTTCTTCCGCTACCCAGTTCTGCCGTCAGTGCCATTTCACCGGCGCAGGCGGTTCGAACGAAGGCAGCGGCGTTATGACGGTTACAACGTCCTACTAATGCTTGTCCTCGGGGAAGGGATACCTCCCTTCCCCGGTCTTTGTAACTCGAGAGGAAGTCATGAGATTTCGTTTGTTTGCTGTCGCAGTAGTGGTGACGGGGACGGTAGTAGGTAGCGCGCAGGTCGCGTCACACGCTCCAACGGCTGTGAAGAAAGTCCCAGCCGGTGCAGCCGCCGGTCAGGCCATACCAACCGAATTGAAGGCCAAGCCGGTGGCACGTGTAAATGGAGCCGTTCTTAACGACATCGACCTGGTCCGCGAGATGTTCTCGATGTTCCCGTACGCGCGGCAGCACAACGGGTTTCCGAAGTCGCTGGAGCCGGAGATCCGCAAGGGCGCTCTTGAGATGATTATCTACGACGAACTCCTTTACCAGGAAGCCAGGCGCCGCAACCTGGACGTTCCTCCAGCACAGGTGAACCGCGCGGAAAAGGAATTCCGCAAACAGTTTGCGAACAAGGCAGAGTATCAGCAGTTCCTGAAGGTCGAGGTGGGTGGTTCCCCGGCCGCGATGCGCGAGAAGATACGCCGCTCACTGCTGATCGAAAAAATGTCGAGGATCGAAGTTTCCTCAAAGGCCGCGCCGACACTGGCTGAGATCAAGGCCTACTACAACAAGAACGCGAAGCAATTCGAGCATGGGGAACTCATCCACATCCAGAGCATATCAATCATTCCGCCTAAGGGCGCGAGTGCCGAGGTCCTGAAAGAGGCGAAGCGTCGGGCCGAAGAAGCTGTGAAATCGGCGAAGGCAGCGAAGGACTACCGCGAATTCGGACTCTTGGCTGAGAAGCTCTCCGACGACGACTATCACGTCAATATGGGCGACCACCGCGAACGTGGTATCGGCGACTTCCCACCGGAGATCGTCAAGGCGGCAAGGGGTATGAAGCCGGGGCACGTAAGCAATCTGATTCAGCTGGGCGGCAACTATACGATTTTCCGGCTCGTAGCGCACACGCCGGCCGGCAAAACGTCATTCGAGAAAGCGAAAGCAAAGATCAGCGCCGACCTTCAGAAGCAGAAGACAGAGCAGCTAAGGTCAGCGCTTAACAAGAAGCTTCAGAAGAACGCCAAGATAGAGAGGCTCTAAGGCGAAGGGCGGCCAAATATGTTCAGCCATGAGACGCATACGAGATCATTGACGCGGTTGCTGCGCTGGAGC
>Ga0196976_1001524_pt1 | contig 10384 bp, 8 predicted proteins | sample S3v_513CmetaG_FD_148644 | JGI IMG/M metagenome (GOLD analysis project Ga0196976, IMG submission 148644) | Soil microbial communities from Anza Borrego desert, Southern California, United States - S3+v_5-13C | ecosystem: Environmental > Terrestrial > Soil > Desert | place: USA: California...
CTTGTTCAGGTCGCCGCCGGCCAGCGCCCCCATGACCTCCGCCAAGTCGGCGATGACGCCCTCGACGGTGTCGGTCAGGCGGTTGATGCCCTCCGACATGGTCTTGTAGAAGCCGTCCTTGCCGGCGAGGTCGATGCGGCGGCTGAGGTCGCCCTTTGAGATGCCGTCGATCAGGGTGGCGATCTCCTGGCCGATGGCGGCCTCGCGGGCGCGCTGGGCCTCTTCGGCGCGGCGCTCGGCTTCCAGGCGCTCGCGCTCGGCCTCGTCCATGCGCTGCTTGGCGATGGCGTTGTCCTTGAAGACCTGCACGGCCTTGGCCATGGCGCCGATCTCGTCCCGGTTGGACAGCGCGGGGACCGCCACCGCAAGGTCGCCGGCGGCAAGCTTCGTCATGGCGCCGGTCATGTCGGTGACCGGGCGCACGATGGAGCGCGCCACGATCCACGCCAGCACGAATCCCAACAGCACCGCGCCGCCGCCCAGCGCCAGCGAGGTGGTGCGCGTGACGTCCATGGAGGACCGGCTGTCGGCGAGGATGGTGCCGCGCGCCTTCGCCTGGGCCGCCACCACCTGATCGGTGACGTCGGCGAATTCCGCCCCCTCCTTCGCCATGGTGTCGAAGGCCAGCGCCTGGATCTCCAGGGTCAGCTTGGCGACCCGGTCGAACGCCTCGACGTACTGGTCGGAAATGCGGTCGGCCTCCGCCGCCAGCCGCTTGCGCTCGGGATTGCGCAGGCGTTCGGCCAGCGGCTTGATCACGGCGTTGAAGTCGTCGTTGCGCGTCTTCATCTCGGCGGCCTGTCTGGTGTCCGGGGCGGCCAGGAAGCGCATACCGGTGAGGCGCAGCTGCATCAGCTTCTCCTGCGCCTGCCCGGCCAGCGCCGCCGCCTCCACATCGCCGTCGGCCATGGCCGTGGCGATGACGCGGGTCAGGTTCTCGCGCGCCTTGGTGCCTTGGGGGTTCACCTGCTCGTCCAGCAACCGGTCGCGCTGGCGGCGCGCCTCGACCAGTTGCGTGAAGCGGGTGGAGTAGGAATCGAAGAGGGTGGTCATCCGTTCGATCCCGCGCCGCCGTTCGGGGTCCAGCGTCGCCGCCGCGGCCGCCTGGAGCGCCGGGCGCAGGCTGCGCTGGATCTCCTGCACCTGCTGGACCGCCTTGGGGTCGCCGGACAGCGAGAAGGTGACGACGGCGCGCCGCATGTGCCCGACATCGGCGGCGATGTCGAGCACGCGCGCCGCGTTGTCGGAGATTGAGGCGTAGCGGTCGAAGGCCTGCTCGGCCGAGCCCAGGGCCCGGTACCCGGACGCCGCGAGGACGATCAGGAGCACGAGGACCAGGGCGAACCCGGCGTAGATGCGGGTTCCGACCTTGAAGCGGCCCGAGACGCTGCTGGTGTCGTTCATTGGGGACTCCGGGGGCGGTTGAAGGGGCTGGCGAGAAGGGTTTCGTGCGTCCGCACGATGCCGTCGCGCAGTTCGGCCATACGGTCGGGATCGGTGCTGAGCAGCGCGTCCTGGCAGCGCCCGATCAGCGCGGCATAGGCGTCGTGGCGGACGCCGACGTGCCGGAACATCCGCCCGATCCGCTGCATCCTGGCCTCGACGTTGCGGACGGCCCACAGCATGACCTGAAGGTTGTTTTCCACCACCCGCAGGTCGCGCAACGCCTGCACCTGGAACCGCCGCCGCCGGGCGGCGAGGAGACGTTCGGCCGGCAGGACGTCCGCGGACATGGGCGTTCTCGCTTCCGGAAGGGGGATGGAGCGTCCGGTGCCGCCGCACATACGGCGGTATTCATATGACGATGGTTATAATGACGGTTTCGAGTGCTTACGGGAAGGCGCCGCCCTGCGGCATTCTGTCGCAGGCCAAGCCAGCGGCAAGCCGTGTGCAAGGATTGCTGAAAGATCCTTCGCCCGCGCTGGTAAAGAATCTTTATTGCGTTGCTTGTTTTGTTTCCCGGTGGCCGTGTCAGGGCTGCGCATGCTGGGCCATGTGCGTCGGCAGGATCCAGGCGGGAATGGTGCCGCTGGTCAGGTCGTGCGCCGCCGGGTCGACGTGGGACAGGATGCAGGCCTCCGTGTAGGCCCGCATCAGCAGGTCCAGCGCGCCGTCGGGGTCGCGGGTGCGGGCGGCGAATTCCTGGCCGGACATGTCGCCCTGCAGAACCCGGGCGCGGAAGCCGGCGTCGTCCAGCGGGCCGAGGTTCATGGACCAGAAGGCGAAGTTGCGCTTGCCCTCGCTGTCGTCGCGCATCAGGACGTCGACGTTCCGGTGCCGTTCGTCGGCGGCGATGGTGGCGAACAGCGTCTCCACCACGTCGGCCGGGCCTTCGAGAATCTGCAGGAAGATGCCGTGGAAGTGCACGAGGAACCCGGTGACGCCCAGCCTCTGGTTCTTGCGCGCGCTGAGCAGGCAGAGTTCCGCGAGCCGGTTCGCCGACAAGGACTGCGTCATCTCGCTGCGGTAGACGAGCGTCAGCATGGCTGGAACTCCTTCCGGCGGTGACGGCCCGTCGCGGTGGGCCGGCAGAAGGGACTGTAGCACGCTGTGCCGAAGGCGAGGGCGTCTTTTGCCGGGGTTCGCGGCGCCGTGCTCACGGGGCGGCGCCCTCGGCCGCGGCGGGCAGGCGGATGGCGAAGGTGCTTCCCTTGTCCGGCTCGGAGCGGACCGTGATGGCGCCGCCCAGCCGTTCGGCCATCTTGCGGGCGATGGCCAGCCCCATGCCGGTGCCGGGGTGCCGGTCGCGCGGGTGCAGGCGGCGGAACACCTCGAAGATGCGCTCGTGGTAGGCGGGATCGATGCCGATGCCGTTGTCCGCGACCGTCAGCACGTCGAAGCCGTCCTCCCGGTGGGCGCCGATGCGCACGTCCGGGGTGCGGTCGGGATGGCGGTACTCCAGCGCGTTGGCGATGAGAATGGCCAGCATCTCGCGCAGCCGCCGTTCGTCGGCCATGACGGGAGGCAGCGGGGCGCGCACGACGGACGCCCCGGTGTGCGCGATGGCGTGCTGCACCGCCGCCAGGGCGGCGTCCAGCGCCTTCTCCGCCGGCTGCGGGCTGTCGGGCAGAGGCGCCCGGTCCTCGGCGATGAACAGCTGCACGTCGCGCAGCAGGCCCTTCAGGCGCGTGGCCCCTTCCACCACGGTGTGCAGGTACTCCTCCCCTTCGCCGTCCAGGCGGTCGCCGAGGTGGCGCGCCAGCATCTGGGTGTAGCTGACCACGGCGCGCACCGGTTCCTGCAAATCGTGCGCGGCGGCGTAGGCGAACTGTTCCAGTTCGCGCTTGGCGACGGCCAGCTCCTCGGCCTTGCGGTCGGCCTCGCGCCGGGCCAGTTCCAGGTCGCGGGTCCGCCGCTCCACCAGGGAGGCCAGCGTGATGCGCCGCTCGGCCACCAGGAAGACGATCAGCTCGATCAGCAGGGCGAGGCCGAGGAAGAAGGCGGAGAACAGCCAGTGCTCGTTCACCGCGTCGGCGGTGGCGGCCCAGCCGCGATGCGGGGCGATGGCCAGTTCCAAATCGCCGCCCGGCACGTCGATCCGCTCGACGATCGGGTCCATGACGAACACGGCCGGGTCGCCCGCGACGACGCCCTTGTCGCTGCGGCGGATGGACCAGGCGTAGCGCGGCTCCAGCGAGGTCAGGTTGGCCTCGTCCAGGATGGGCTGGAAATCCAGCACCACGCCGACGGCGCCCCAGACGGCGCCGTCCACGAACACCGCCTGCCGGGCGATCAGCCCCATGCCGCCCTGGATCAGCGGCAGCGGGCCGTGGGTGGTGACCTCCCTCGTCTCGATGGCGCGGCGCACCGTGTCGGCGAAGCCGGGGCGCGGGTCGTTGAGCAGGTGGTTGCCGATGACCTTCTGGTTGCCGGCCACCGGGTTGACCAGCCGGACCACGAAATCCGGGCTGACCGAGATGTTGCGGATGCCCGCCATGCTGGCCCGCAGGGCGTCGGCGAACATCGGGAACCCCGTGTCGAGCTGGCCCTCGGGCGCCTGCGCCGTGACGAAGGCGGTGAGACCGCGCACCAGCGCCAGCCGGTTGTTGACGGCGTTCGACAGGCTGCTGCCGAAGGCGCTGGCGGCACCCGCGGCTTCCGCGCGCAGTTCCGCAACGGCCGACCGTGCCCGCACGCCGTCGGCCCAGACGTAGGCGCCGGCCAGCGCCGCGGCGGTGAGCGCCATGGCGGCGACCAGCACCCAGCGCGTGCGCCACCAGTCGCGGCACGCCGCCAGCGCGCCGCGCCTGTCCATACGGCCGTTCGCCGTCACTTCGCTCATGGTTGGGCCGTCATGGTTTGGCGGTTCCGCTGCGAAACAGGGTTGCGGAAGGGACTCGCGATGCTGTTCGGGCGTGCAGAGTGCTAGTCCGAAGAGAATATGTCTTAGGGCATATTGTCGCTGCCGGTCCCGCCGGGACGCAACGACCGGCCGCCGTTGGGCTTTCGTGGTGTGCTACGCGCACGCAAGAATAAAATTGCCGGCCGCAAGACCAGCCTGGAGGATCAGGCGCTCGGCCCCGTCGAGTCCGCCGACGAGATGAACCTGAAGCTGGCCGACGTGGTGCCCAAGCTGTCGCGGATCGACGGCTATCGCTTCGCCTTTCAGCAGGCCTTCCCCGGCGAGGGCATCACGCTCGCCACCGTGGCGAAGGCGATCGCCACCTACGAGCGGACGGTGGTCTCCACCACGGCCCCGTTCGACCGCTGGATCGCGGGCGACGAGCAGGCCATCGGCGCGGCGGCCAAGCGCGGCTTCGTGCTGTTCAACACCAAGGCCAACTGTGCTGCCTGCCATTCCGGCTGGAACCTGACCGACCACGGATTCCACGACGTCGGCCTGCCGGACGGCGACATCGGGCGCGGCAAGTTCGTGCCGCTGACGTCCATGCAGCACGCCTTCAAGACGCCGACCCTGCGCGACGTGGCGCGCCGGGCGCCGTACATGCACGATGGCTCGCTGGCCGACCTGAACGCGGTGGTGGAGCACTACGACAAGGGCGGCGTCGCGCGCCCCAGCCTGTCGGGCGAGATGCGGCCGCTCAACCTCACCGCCGGGGAGAAGAACGACCTCGTCGCCTTCATGCTCACGCTCACCGGCGACGCCGAGCCGGTGGCCCTGCCCGCGCTGGCCGTGCCGGCCCAGGCGCCGGGCTTCTGACCACATCACCCAACGCCGTCACACGGGAAACAGACCCATGCGCATCCTTCTCGCCGCCGCCGCGCTGACCCTGGTCGGCGCGCCCTGCCTTGCCGAGACGATCGCCGTCGAGCAGGCGGGTAAGAAGTTCTCCGAAACGGAGATCACCATCCGGAAGGGGGACACCGTCCGCTTCGTCAACAAGGACCAGATCACCCACAACGTCTATTCGCAGTCGCCCGGCAACGCCTTCGACGTGAAGACCCAGAAGCCGGGAGAGGCCAGCGACGTGAAGTTCGACGCGGTGGGCGACGTCGACGTCCAGTGCGCCATCCACCCCAGCATGAAGCTGCGCATCCACGTCACCAACTGATCCGCCGGCCGACGGCACCGCGTCCGCCCGCGCCTGAAGGAACCTCCCATGCTCGCGCACCACAGCATCAGGGCCAAACTGTACGGCGGCTTCATCGCCCTTCTGGTGATGTCGGGCATCGCCGGCCTGTATGCGCTCTACAACGTCGTGATGACCGGCCAGATCGCCGTCGTGATGTACGACAAGGTGCTGCAGTCCACCGACGGCGCCCGCTCCGCGCAGAGCGACTTCAGCGAGATGCGCCGCCTCGCGGTCGTGGCGCTGGGGACCGGCGCCTCCGTGCCGGAGGAGGTGCGGCGCGGCTACGCCGACGCGCGGGCGCTGCTGGCCGACGATTTGGGCGTCGCCGCCAGCCGCGCGCCCGACGCCGCCATGCGCGCGAACGTGGAAGCGGTGAACGCCGCGATCCGCGATTGGGACGCGCGGGTGGGCGCGCTGTTCGACGGCCGGCCGCGCCCGGCCGCCGGAGATATCGAGGCGATGGCGAATGCCATCCGCGAGAAGATCGACATCTGCGTGGAGGAGGCGAAGGCCTACGGCTTCGAGTTCATGGAGTCCAGCCGGGGCCAGATCGACACCGCCCGCAACCTGACCATCCTCGTCGGCGGCACCACCGTGCTGCTGGGCATCGCGCTGGCCGTGTTCCTGTCGCGCGACATCCTGGCGGCCCTGGGGGAGGCGGTGTCGCTGGCCGGCACCATCGCCGGCGGCGACCTGACGCACCCCCGTCCCTTCGACCGCTCGGACGAGCTGGGGCAACTGCTGGGCTCGCTCGACCAGATGCGGTGCAGCCTGCTGGAGCAGCGCGAGCGCGAGGCGGCGCTGGCCCGCCAGGCCGAGGAGGAGCGCGAGAAGGCCCTGCGCGGCATGGCCGAGACGGTCGAGCGCGAGGCCAGCCGCGCGGTGGAGGAGGTGGCCCGCCACACCGGCGAGATGCTGAAGGACGCCGAGATCATGTCCAGCTCCGCCCAGCGGGTCAACGCCAACGCCCAGAGCGTCGCCGCCGCCGTCCAGCAGGCACTGGCCAACGCCCAGACGGTGGCCGTCGCCACCGGGCAGCTGGCCTCCTCGATCCAGGAGATCTCCGCGCAGATCACCCATTCCAGCGCCGTCACGCAGCAGGCCGTGAAGGCCGGCGACCAGGCCCAGGGCACCATCCGCACGCTGTCGGATGCGGTGGGCCGCATCGGCGAGGTGGTGACCCTGATCCAGGAGATCGCCGGGCAGACCAACCTGCTGGCGCTGAACGCCACCATCGAGGCGGCCCGCGCGGGCGAGGCCGGCAAGGGCTTCGCCGTGGTGGCGAGCGAGGTCAAGAACCTCGCCAACCAGACCGCCCGCTCGACCGAGGAGATCAAGCGCCAGATCGCCGAGATCCAGGAGGCCACGGACGGCGCCGTCACCGCCGTCGCCGCCATCGGCGCCTCCATCGCCGACGTCGACCGCATCTCCGACGCCATCGCCGCGGCGATGGAGCAGCAGGCCGCCGCCACGCAGGAGATCAACCGGAACGTCGGCGTCACCTCGGCCGCCGCGCAGGAGGTGACGACCTGCATCGCCGCCGTGTCGCAGGACGCCGACCTGACCGGTGCGCAGGCGGCGCACGTGCGCAGCAGCTCCGCCGAAATGGCGCGCAGCATCGAGGACCTGCGCCACGTGCTGGTGCGGGTGGTGCGCACCTCCACCACCGCCGCCGACCGGCGCCGTCAGCCGCGCTACCGCGTCCGCGAGGCCGCCACGGTGACCGCCCAGGGCCGGCGGCACACGGTGACCGTGACCGACCTGTCGGCCGGTGGCGCCATGCTGGAGGGGGGCGACGGGCTGTCGGCCGGCGCCGCCGGCACGCTGCGCCTGGACCGGCTGAACGCCGAGGTCCCGTTCATCGTAAGCAGCACGGCCGACGGCGCCGTGCACGTGACGTTCGACGCGGCGGCGCCGTCCATGCCGGCCTTCCTGGACGCCTTCGACGGCCTTGTGGCCACGCTCACGCCGATGGGCGCGGCGGCGTAGCCGGCGGCGCGGCGGCGGGTTTTGGCTGGCGGACGTCCCGGAAAGCCGTCTTGAGCCGTTTCGGCAGGAGTTGGAACAGGATCGACAGCGCGTTTCGGCGGATCAGCGTCGCGTCGATGTAGTCGTCCTGGTCCATGTGCCACAGCCGATGCCAGGTCTGGTCGCTCACGTGGTTGATCTCGCTGATGCCGGGGCGGGCGAGCGCGCTCTTGATCACCGCGTCCGTCAGGAGGTTGCCGGGATCGCCGTCGGCGTAGTCCTCGTCGTAGCCGATCTTCGGCAGCATGAGGGAGCTTCCGCAGCGGACCCCCATTCCGGCGGCGACGGTCCGGCCGCCGACGCGCAGGATGTGCCATTCCAGCCGCCCCTGGGCGCACAGGTTCTCCACCAGCGCCGTGTAGAACGCGCGCACGTCCGGCTTGACGGCGATGGCGGTCCCCCGCCGGCCCTTCCAGCCGGAGGATTCGACGGCCAGGAACTCCGGCAGGAAGTCCGGGGTGGCCGCGGCGCCGTCGCGGATCTCGATGGCGACCGCGCCCCGGCTCTCCAGCCGCTTGCGCGCGCGGCGCAGGTTGTGGCGCAGGTTCCGGCTGACCTCCACCGCCCGACCGCCGGGCGCCTGGGCGAACCGGATGACGGATCCCTTGGAGACCGGGCCGGGAAGGAGGAGGTAGCCGTCCAGATCCTGCCGCAGCGCCGCCACCAGCGGGGAGCTTTCGCGCACGTGCTTCATGTCGATGCCGACGTGCCGGGGCACGGCCGCGCGCGTCTGCGCCAGCAGGGCGCGCAACGCCGGCGCGGCCTGATCGGCGGCCAGCGGGATGTCGCCGGAGTTGGAGTCCACGTCGTACGGCGTGCGGAGCACGGGGTGGCGGTGGCCGAGGATCCGGTGCGGTCCGGTTATGACGGGGAACACCCCGACCAGCCTTTCACCGGCGTAGGCGAAGCTGCAGAACCAGCGGTCGGTCGAGCGGATGCAGTGTTGCAGGAAGGCGTCGATCCAGACGGGCAGCAGGGTCGGCATCATCTGGGGCGATTCCTCGGCGAGCCTGTCCCACGCGGGAACGTGTCGGCGGAGCGCGTCGAAATCGGTGACCGTCAGTGTTTCTATGCCGTCGTATGGATGGTTCGGTCGCTGGTCCGCCTGATATGTGCCATGTCTTGTGCCATGTCTATGGATGCGCGTCATGTCGCTCAACTCGTTATCGGTTGAGAGGCGATATTCGCGGGGGTTTTTAAAAACTCCCCACCGGGCGGGTGAGTGTCTGAAGGCGCGGCAGTATGCGCTAGCCACACATGCTTATGTAAAGCGCATGTGCACTAACACGGACGGCGAAGCGCCGCCGTCCGTACCCCCATTACGCGGTGGAAGGCGGCGTCAGGTGGTGAAGTACAGCGGGTTGGCGCGCTGGGCGTCGCCGATGGCCAGCTGCAGGTCGTCCAGGTGCCCGGTCAGCGCCCTGGCGGCGCGGTCGGGGTCGTGGGCGGCGATGGCCTCGACGATGGCCTCGTGCTCGGCGATGGCCTTGCCGATGCGGCCGGCCACCGGCAGCGTCAGGTGACGGTAACGGTCGACCTGCACCTTCACCTGCTGTGTCACCGTCCAGAAGCCGGGGTAGCCCGCCGTTTCGGCCAGCAGCGCGTGGAACGCCTCGTCGGCGTCGTGAAAGCCCTCGCGGTCGCCGGCGGCTTCGCGCTCGTGCTGCAGCTCCAGGTTGGCCCGCAGGTTGGCGATCTGGCTGCGGGTCGCCCGCTCGGCCGCGTAACGCACCGTCGCCTCTTCCAGCGCGCGGCGTATGGCGATGGCCTCGGGCAGGGTTGAGAGTGGGATGCGGGCGACGAAGGTGCCGGATTGCGGGAAGATCTCGATCAGCCCTTCGTCGGCCAGCTTCAGCACCGCCTCGCGCACGGGCGTGCGGCTGACACCGTAGGCCTCGGCGATCTGCTTCTCCACCACCGGTTCGCCCGGTGCGCGGCGCAACGAGACGATGGCGTCGCGCAGGTCGCGGTAGATGGTGGCGGCGACGCTGGCGCCCCGCTGCACTGGGCGGGCAACGGGCTTCGCCGGTCCGCGCCGGCGCGTCCGGCCCGCATTCGCGGCTTCCTGATCCGTGCTCGTCGTCATGATACCGGCCATGTCGTTCAGCGCTCCACCGCGTGCATCTTAATATACTAATCCGGAGCAGCGTATCAAACCGGCCGGTGGTGCAGGGGCGGCATGACAGCGGTGCGTCATTTTGACCGAACGCATGGGCGCCGCAGAAGGGGCTTGCATCGCGTACTAGTATATTAGTATGCTTCCTTAACGCCATCGAGGTTTGGTGCGTGGAACGGCGACGGGGCCGCGCTCTTGCCCCCCGTTCCGGCCGGCGGTGGCACGACCCGATTCCCGCGGGACCGCAGCGCGGCTCCCGCCGTGGACACGAAAGGCACAGCCATGAAGATCACCACGCGGTACGCGTCCCATCCGGATGCCGTGCGCGGCTTCGACACGCAGACGCTGCGCGACCACTTCCTCGTTTCCTCGCTGTTCCAGGCGGACGAGATCGCGCTGACCTACAGCCACATCGACCGCTTCATCGTCGGCGGCGCCATGCCGGTGGCCGGGGCGCTGGCGCTGGAGGGGGCCAAGGAGATCGGCGCCAGGACCTTCCTGGAGCGGCGCGAGCTGGGCGTCATCAACGTCGGTGGCCCCGGCCGCGTCACCGTGGACGGCGCCGTCTTCGCGCTGGACACGCGCGACGCGCTCTATGTGGCGCAGGGCAGCGCCGATGTGCGCTTCGAAAGCCTGGACCGCCGCAACCCGGCCAAGTTCTACCTGAACAGCACGCCGGCGCACGCCCGCTTCGAGACGATGAAGA
>Ga0196976_1001525_pt1 | contig 10380 bp, 12 predicted proteins | sample S3v_513CmetaG_FD_148644 | JGI IMG/M metagenome (GOLD analysis project Ga0196976, IMG submission 148644) | Soil microbial communities from Anza Borrego desert, Southern California, United States - S3+v_5-13C | ecosystem: Environmental > Terrestrial > Soil > Desert | place: USA: California...
TGCGTGCGGACGTAGTCCTTGGCGGCGTCGGCGTCGGTGAAGCGCTGGTAGAAGGCGGTCGGCACACCGTACTTGGCCAGCAGGTCCTTCATGAACCCCTTGGAGCCTTCGAGCGCCGCCGCCGCCGCGCTCGGCCCGAAGGCCTTGACGCCGGCCGCCGCCAGCTTGTCGGCGAGGCCCAGGACCAGCGGCCCCTCCGGCCCGATGACCACGAAGTCGATGCCGTTGTCCTTGACCCAGGCGACGATGGCGTCCACGTCCTCCGCGCCGATCGGCACCAGCGTCGCCACGTCGGCGATGCCGGCGTTGCCCGGCGCGCAGTATAGCGCGTCGCACAGCGGCGAGGCCGAGATCGCCCAGCACAGCGCGTGTTCGCGCCCACCCGACCCGACGACCAGGACTTTCATGGCACCCCGTCCTTCCATGCTTGTTGCCGACGCGCAGCCTTGTATCATGGCGCCGCCATGACTCAAGATATTGATGCGACTCCCATCATCGCCGCCCCGCCCCGCCCGGGCTCCAACATGCCGGAGCTGTCGGTCGGCGACCTCGCGCGGGCGCTGAAGCGCACCATCGAGGACACCTACGGCTTCGTCCGGGTGCGCGGCGAGATCTCACAGCCCAAGCGCCACAGCTCCGGCCACTGCTACCTGCGCCTGAAGGACGAGACGGCGGTGCTGGAGGCGGTGTGCTGGCGCGGCACCATGTCCAAGCTGGCCATCCAGCCCGAGGAAGGGCTGGAGGTGGTCGTCACCGGCCGCATCACCACCTACCCCGGCCGCTCGCAGTACCAGCTGATCATCGAGTCGATGGAGCTGGCCGGCGAGGGTGCCCTTCTCAAGATGCTGGAGGAGCGCAAGCGGCGGCTGGCGGCCGAGGGGCTGTTCGACCAGGGACGCAAGAAGCCCCTGCCCTTCCTGCCCGACGTCATCGGCGTCGTGACCTCCCCCACCGGCGCCGTCATCCGCGACATCCTGCACCGGCTGAACGACCGCTTCCCGCGCCGCGTGCTGCTGTGGCCGGTGGCCGTGCAAGGCGACAACGCCGCAGCACAGGTGGCCGCCGCCATCGCCGGCTTCAACCGGCTGGAGCCGGGCGGGCCGGTGCCGCGCCCGGACGTGCTGATCGTCGCGCGCGGCGGCGGCTCGCTCGAAGACCTGATGGCCTTCAACGAGGAGGTGGTGGTGCGCGCGGCGGCCGCCAGCCGCATCCCGCTGATCTCCGCCGTCGGGCACGAGACCGACACGACGCTGATCGACTTCGCCTCCGACAAGCGCGCACCCACGCCGACGGCGGCGGCCGAGATGGCGGTGCCGGTGCGGGCCGAGCTGCTGTCGCAGGTGCTGGACTGTGCGCGCCGGCTGGTCGGCTGCACGCACCGCTTCGTCACCGAGCGCCGCACGCGGGTGGAGGGGCTGGCGCGCGGCCTGGGCGACCCGCGGGCGCTGCTGGAGGGGCACGCCCAGCGCCTGGACGACCGGGCCGAGCGGCTGGCGATGGCGGCCGGCGCCTTCGTCGAGCGCCGCCGGGTGCGGGTGTCTGACTTGGGCGCGAAGCTGCGCCACCCGCGCGAGAAGCTGGCCGACGCCCGCTCCCGCCTGACGCTGGAGTCTCGCGCGCTGGACGCCGCGCTGCGCCACGCGACCATGGCCGCCGGAGGGAAGTTCGAGCGGGTGGCCGGCCGCCTGTCGCTGCGCACCGCCAAGCTGAAGATCGAGGACGGCAACCGCCGCCTCGCCGACCTCACCCCGCGTGTCGAGCGCGGCTACGGCAAGGGCCTGGAAGAGCGCGCGGCGCGCGTGCAGGCGCTGGGCCAGCTGCTGGAGAGCTATTCCTACGAGGGCGTGCTGAAGCGCGGCTACGCCGTGGTGCGCGGCGCCGACGGCCGGCCGCTGACCGGCGTGGCCGGGGCGGCGCCGGGCCTGCCGGTCACCTTGCAGTTCCACGACGGCACGGCGGCGGCCACCATTGACGGAGGCGCCGGCGACGCGCCGCGCGTGGACGCGGTGCCGGTGCCGGTGCCGGAACCAGCGGTGGAGGCGAAGCCGTTGCCGAAGCCCGAGAAGGCGAAGGCCGAGCCGAAGAAGCCGGCCAAGGCGCCGGTGCAGGGGAGCCTGTTCTGATCCCTGCGTCGCAAGGGCACGACACGGGAGACAGGCATATCGGGCGGCGGCGATGCCGAACCACGGCGCGCTCGGCGTCACTCAACCTTCGGCGCATTCACCTCGCGGTTGTTGATGATCAGGGGCCGATAGACCATGTCCGCCTTGAAGTTCGGGTAATCCGCCAGGGCTGCCTGTGCAGCCTTGTCGTTGCGGACGACGCCGATCACTTTCGGATTGCAGGGCGCTTCATAAATGATGTCGCCGACGTAGACCACTTCGCCCTTCAGCGCCGCGAATTTCGGTGCCTTGCGTTCTTTGAACGGCGGCGCGGAAAAACTGATCCCGTCGTCGGTATAAATGGTTCGGCACCGGTTCCGAAGATATTTACTTTGCTCGCCGTCAAAGAAGTTCAGGACAAACTGGCTCGGCGCAACCTTGAGAACGCTGTAGCCCACATGGCCTCCCTTCTCCAGGCAACCAACGGTGTTGGCCAGAAAGAAGCTGAAATCGGGAAACGCTTCGTCGCGTATGCCAGACCATGCCGACACACCGGGAGTGCACCCACTTTTGAATGCCTGCCCAACGATCACGACAACGGCGTTTTCGTTGGGGTCATAAACGGCGTCCTTCTTCATGACGCTGATGTCGGCACAGCCGGCCTGCATCAGCGCGAAGAATGCAACGGCCACAAGGGAAGACCGGAAACTCACCACCACCTCCAGCGGGAACAGGGCGCCCAGCCATCACGCACGGCGCCGCTATCGGGCGGCATGCCAACCCTGCCGTCCGCTGTCAACGATGTGATGCAACCATCCCTCAATAAACCTCCGGCACCCAGTTCTGGCTGGACTTCTTCGGGCGCTTGTAGCCGGGGTCGGGCTGGCGGGGCGGCAGTTCCATTTCGACCGGCACCAGGTCCTTGTAGGGGATCTGCTGGAGCAGGTGGTGGATGCAGTTCAGCCGGGCCTTCTTCTTGTCGTCGGCATCCACGATGAACCACGGCGTCGTCTTGCAGTCCGTATGCTTCAGCATGACGTCCTTGGCCATGGAGTATTCGACCCAGTGCTTGCGGGATTCGAGGTCCATGGGGCTGAGCTTCCAGCGCTTGATCGGGTTGCGCATGCGCTCCTCGAAGCGCTGCTCCTGCATCTCGTCGCTGACCGAGAACCAGTACTTCAGCAGGATGATGCCGGAGCGCACCAGCATCTCCTCGAACAAGGGGCAGGAGCGCAGGAACTCGTGGTACTCCTCCTCGGTGCAGAAGCCCATGACGTGCTCGACGCCGGCCCGGTTGTACCAGGAGCGGTCGAACAGCACGATCTCGCCCTTGGCCGGCAGTTGCGCCACGTAGCGCTGGAAGTACCACTGGCCGCGCTCGCGCTCGGTCGGCGTGCCCAGCGCCACGACGCGGCAGACGCGGGGGTTCAGGCTTTCGGTGATGCGCTTGATCACGCCACCCTTGCCGGCGGCGTCGCGCCCCTCGAAGATCACGCAGACCTTCAGGCCCTGGATGCGCACCCATTCCTGGAGCTTCAGCAGCTCGAACTGCAGGCGCGCCAGCTCGTCGATGTACTTGTACTTCTTGGGCGGCTGGCCGGGGGGCGTGGCGTCGCCGACGATGTGCCAGTGCGATTCGATCCGCGCGGCCTCCTTGGCGTCCCTCAGCAGTTCGCCGCCGGGCTTGGCGGCCTTCTTCGGCTTCTTGCCCTTCTTCTTCGTGTCCGGTGCGCTGATCGCGTCCATGCTCGGCCCTTCCCTCGCGTTTCCCCGAAAGGAAAGCTAAGGGAAAGCGCAAGGAAAGCGCAACCGGCGCCCGGCCGGAGCGACAATGTTGCTCACTCGGCCTTGCTCATTCGGCCCTGATCAGGCGCCAGTCCAGCGTCTCCCCGCTCTTGAAGGGCAGGATGCCGTCGCCCTCGGCCAGCAGGACGACGTCGGCCACCTTGGAGGGCACGCGCTCCAGCACGATGCGCTCCTCGTTGAGGGGCAGGCGGTAGAAGCGCGGGCCGTTCAGGCTGGCGAAGGCCTCCAGCTTGCCCAGCGCACCGGCCTCCTCGAAGGCCTGTGCGTAGAGTTCGATGGCGCTGGGCGCGGTGAAGCAGCCGGCGCAGCCGCAGGCGGTTTCCTTGGCGGTCACCGCGTGCGGGGCGGTGTCGGTGCCCAGGAAGAACGGCCCCTCGCCGGACGTCGCGGCCTCCACCAGGGCGCGGCGGTGCACCTCGCGCTTGGCGATGGGCAGGCAGTAGAGGTGCGGGCGGATGCCGCCGGCGAAGATGTGGCTGCGGTTGATGAACAGGTGGTGCGCCGTGATGGTGGCGCCGATCCGGCCGGAGGCCGCGTGGGCGCGCACGAAGTCCACCGCCTCCTTGGTCGTCACGTGCTCCAGCACGACGCGCAAGGTCGGGTGGCGGTCCAGCAGGGGGCTGAGGACCTGGTCGAGGAAGACGGCCTCGCGGTCGAAGATGTCGACGTCCGGGTCGGTGACCTCGCCATGGATCAGCAGCGGCAGGCCGATCTCCGCCATGCGGGCCAGCACGCCGTCGATGCGGCGGATGTCGGTCACCCCAAACGCGCTGTTGGTGGTGGCGTTGGCCGGGTAGAGCTTGGCCGCCGTGAAGACGCCCGAGGCGGCGCCGCGCGCCAGATCGTCGGCGTCGGTGGCGTCGGTCAGGTAGCAGGTCATCAGCGGCGTGAAGCGGGCACCGGCCGGCAGCGCCTCCAGGATGCGGGCACGGTAGGCCTCGGCATCCGCCGCGGTGGCGACCGGCGGCTTCAGGTTCGGCATGACGATGGCGCGGGCGAACTGCTGCGCCGTGAAGGGCAGGACGGCCTTCAGCATGGCGCCGTCGCGCAGGTGGACGTGCCAGTCGTCGGGGCGGCGGAGCGTGAGGCGGGCTGCGGGCATGGTCCTGGCCGGAGGTCGGGGGGCGGATGGCGTCTTGTAGACGCTTCCGCCCGCCCGCTCAACCGGCGTGCTGGGTGTGGGGGTTACTGCTTCACCGTCCCGCCGGCCTGCGGCTTGGTGGCGTCGGCCTTCTTCGCCGCATCGGGCTTCGCGGCATCGGGCTTCGCCGGGTCGGCCTTGGCGGCGTCCGCCTTGGCGTCGGGCTTGGCGTCGGTCTTGATGGCATCGGTCTTGATGGCGCCGGCCTCGTGCTTGCCGGACTCGGCCTTCTTCGCGGCGGCCGGGGCGGCCGGATCCACCTTCTTCACCTCGGCTTTGGTTTCGGCGGCCTTGGTCTCGATGCTCTTGGTCTCGATGCTCTTGGGCGCGTCGGCCGGCTTGGCCGTCTCGCCGACCACGGCCGGGGCCGTCGGGGCGGTGGCGGAGGTGGCCATCGCGGGCGCCGCCATCAGCAGGGCGCCAACCGCAAAGGTGGAAGCAACCGTGGCGAAACGCTGCCCAAAGGAGAAACGAGTCATGAATGACCTCTCGTTGCGTGTGCGATCTCATCATCGGATCGCACTTAGATGAACGCGGGGCCGCGCGGCTTCATTCCGCGCCTGCCCAAAAAATTTTTCGCTTTCTCGACGCGCGCGGCGAAAGCCGCTAAAACGCAAGGCCTTTCCCAGCCCTTCCCGAACAGACGCGAAGCCGACGCCATGAGCCTGATCACCCCCCGCACCCCGCCCGGCGTGATGGAACTGCTGCCGCGCCAGCAGGTCGCCTTCCAGCGCATGCTGGACACGATCCGCCGCGGCTATGAGCGCTTCGGCTTCGTCCCCGTCGAGACCCCGGTGTTCGAGACGGTGGAGACGCTGCTGACCAAGTCCGGCGGCGAGACGGAGAAGCAGGTCTATTTCGTGCAGTCCACCGGCGCCATCCAGCAGGGGCACAAGCCGGAGATGGCGCTGCGCTTCGACCTGACCGTGCCGCTGGCCCGCTATGTGGCGGAGCACGAGCGCGACCTGGCCTTCCCGTTCCGCCGCTACCAGATCCAGCGCGTGTACCGGGGCGAGCGCGCGCAGCGCGGCCGGTTCCGCGAGTTCTACCAGTGCGACATCGACGTGATCGGCAAGGACAGCCTGTCGCTGCACTACGACGCGGAGATGCCGGCCGTCATCTACCACGTGTTCCGCGAGCTGGACTTCGGCGGCTTCACCATCAACGTCAACAACCGCAAGATCCTGCTGGGCCTGCTGGACGGCCTGGGCATCGCGGACGCGGAGAAGCGCGTCCTGGTCCTGCGCGAGATCGACAAGCTGGACAAGATCGGCCGCGACAAGGTGCGCGCCAGCCTGACCGGCGAGACGCTGGCCGTGCCCGGCGAGGTCGCCGACACGCTGCTGTCCCTGATGGCGGAGGAGCGCACGAACGACGGGACGCTGGCGGCCCTGCGCGCGCTTGGCATCGACAACGCCACCTTCGCCAAGGGCGTGGAGGAGCTGACCACCGTCATCGAGGGGCTGAAGGCCTTCCAGGTGCCGGACGGCTATGTCCGCATCAACCTCGCCATCGCGCGCGGCCTCGACTACTACACCGGCACCGTCTACGAGACCTTCCTGAAGGGGTACGAGCACATCGGCTCGGTCTGCTCGGGCGGGCGGTACGACAATCTGGCGAGCCACTACACCAAGTCGACGCTGCCAGGGGTGGGCATCTCCATCGGCGCCACGCGGCTGTTCTACCAGTTGCAGGAAGCCGGCCTGATCAAGGACGGCGGCGCCACGGCGGACGTGCTGGTGACGCAGATGGACCTGGCGCTGTCGGCCGACTATTTCCGCCTCGCCGCCGATCTGCGCGCGGCCGGGCTGAACACCGAGATCCAGCTGGAGGGCAGCAAGCTCGCCAAGCAGATGAAGTACGCCGACAAGGCCGGCATCCCGGTGGCCATCCTGATGGGCACCGACGAGAAGGCGCGCGGCACCGCCACCGTCAAGCACCTCGCCAAGGGCGAGCAGGTCGAGGTGCCGCTGGCCGAGCTGCCCGCCAAGGTGAAGGAACTGCTGGGCCGCTAGGCCGGATGCAACCGGATGCAACACCATGCAACGCTTTCGGCAGTGTGTTGCATTCCGGATCGGCGCACGGCGGGCCGGGGACGCCCGGCGAATGTAACGGGATGAAACCGGATGAAACGCTTTTCGGGCATGCGTTTCATGCTTCATTGGGAAGCGGCGCGCATGGAGGCCGGCGGCGGGTGCCGCAGGAGTCTTCCGGAGATGATCGCACGCGCGCCGCGCCATGACCGCCTCCTTGCGCAAGGACTTTTATCCTAGCGTCAGGGGGCGGGTTTGGCAACGGGTGCCGGCAGGGGTCAACGGATCGTTTCGATCGTCACGGCCAAACCGATCGAGGCCCACACGCGATCGGCGGTCAGCACCGGCAGCCCGAGTTCCATCCCAAGCGCAAGACAGGCGCGATCACCCAGGGACAAGCCGAACGCCCGGGTCTGCGGCACAAGGTCCGCCGCCATTTGCGCGTGCCGCTCGCCGAAGGGGATCCATCGCACGCCGTGCGCCTTGAGCGGCTCCAGAAGACCGGATGGATTCCTTCGCGAAAGAGGAAGGCCAGCAAGGCGGACGCGTCGAGGACGATCATTCGCGCTCGGCTTCCTGCCGGCGCTCCGCGATGAACTGGTCGACGACGCCGGTGGGCTTGGCGGGACCGTACAGGTCATCCACCAACGCCTGAAGGGCTGACGAGTCGGTCACCGGGCTTGTGGCCATCAGGCAGGCGGATGACAGAATGTCGCGCGCCTCGGCCTCCATGCTGCGGCCGTGCAGCGCGGCGCGCACGCGCAAGCGGGCGTGCACGTCGTCGGGCAGGTTGCGGATGCTCAGCGTCGCCATGCCTTCAGTGTGGGCGTTGCCGGTATCGTCGGCAAGGGCGGTCTACCGCCCGAACGAAGGGCTGTGCCCGCTGCGGCCCTGTTGTAATCATTGGATGATATCGGAGGAGCGTCGGCCATGCCCCGCAGCTACACCCTTGGAAAGCATTACGAAGCGTTCGTGCAGGCCCAACTGGCAAGCGGACGCTTGGACGCGGTCATCGCGCGCGGGCGCGCCGACATCGACGCGGGCCGCGTTCACGATCTGGACGAGGTGTGTGACGCGCTGGACGCGGAACTGGCCACCGCTGCAACGGACCAGCCGGAGCGCTGACATCCCCGCCCACACCCTGAATCGTCCGATAAAAGACGGCCGCTCCACGCGCAATGGAGCGGCCGGTTTTCTTTGGCGGTTCCGGCGGCGGGGCGGGATTCTTCTTGAATGCGGGGGCGGACGCCCCATGTTGTATACTTATGTTGCCTGCCGGGAGCATCGAAATTGCGCGATCGTTCGCGCCCCGCGTCCGGGATGCGGACGGCCCCAGGCACCACCAACAAGAAAGGGACGAGCCATGGCGCACGCACACTATCTCGTCGCCGAGAAGGCGACGGGTTGGTTCATCACCATGGAGGAGTCCAGCTACGGCCCGTTCCCCGGCGGCCGCAACGGCGCGCTGATCGCCGCCGTGCAGGCGGCGCAGCAGGCCGGTAAGGACGGCCACGACGCCCACGTGCGGCTGCGCGCCGCCGACGGTACCGTGAACACCGCCTGGACCTTCGGCAGCGACCCCTACCCGCCGCCCTGGGCCGAGGAAGCGCGGAACGAGGCCGCCACGCCGCGCCGCGCCTCGTCCCGCCCGGCCGTTCTCGCCGGGGTGAGCGCAGCCGCCGGGCCACCCGCGGCGGGGGGTGGGGCATGATCGATTCAGAACTGCTGGGCCGCTACCGCGCGGTCTTCGGGGACACCTTCAACGTCGCGCTGTGGGCGATGCGGCCGGGCGACGCGGTGAACGGCATGATGCGCGCTGCCCTCTCCGGCACCGCCGGGCCGCCGTCCGACGACTTGATCGCGGCGGAGCTGGCCGAACGGGTCGGCACGCCCGCCAACGACGCCTGAAACCGGAACGCCCGAACTCGGAACGCCCGAACTCGGAACGGAGGCTGTCCATGCGGATCCGGCGCATTCTCAAGGGCGACACCCGCCGCCTGTGGCGCAACCACGGCGCCCAGGCCGGCACCGTGCTGCTGGCCGCCGTCATCGTGCTGACGCTGGCCTGGGCCATGGCTGCCTGGGCCTGAGCGCCCGCCCTGCCCGGCCGCTCATCCCGCGCCTTTAATACTTGCCGGAGCCCGACTCGGCCGGCACGCCGGACGGCGTGGCCGCGACCATAGCCGTTTGCTGAGAGCGAGGGCGCTGGTTGGTCCGGTGGGCGTCCACGTCGTGTGGGCCGTTTTGGAACACGAAGCAACAAAGGACACGAAGGGGCGCCGGAGCAACGAAGACGTGCGGCCAAGCTGACGTTTCTTTGTGTTCTTGGTGACCTTTGTTGCTTCGTGTTCAACCGCAGTCCGGCAAGGCCGGGATCCTGCGGGCGGCGCTGGGGGATGTGCGGGGGTTGCTGTAGCGGGGGGGAAACCCTCACCCGCCCGCGCTGTGCGCGGGCACCCTCTCCCGGGGCGGGAGAGGGTTTTGTCGGCGCGGCGGCGTGACCTTCGGCCGTCGGCTCCGCGCCCCAGGGGGAGCGGGGATTGCCGCCCCGACAGAATCCCCCCACAACCACAACGCGTTTCCGTAGCAGCCGCGCAACAGTGGCCAACAATTCGTTGGTAGCACTTTTTTGCGGAACCTTTTTGGGCCTTTCTCAGGTCCGGGTTACACACGTTGTTAACCAGACAACGCTTACGTTTTGGCCATATCGCTCGGCAGTTTGCCGGGCATTTTAACCAATTCGCGATATGGCGGGCGTCCCATGACTCGGACCTTCTGGCGACGGATGCTTCTGGGTGTTGCCACGGTGGCGACGGTGACCGGGTTGGGCGCCGCAGCCGTTCAGGAGATTCGCACGTCACGGTTGCAGGCGCGCGTGTTGTCCTGGGTGGCCGGGGAGATGTCCTACACGCTGCGCGAAGGGCCGAACCCGCAGGCGCGCTTCCCCACCCAGGGGCCGTACGACGAGCGCATGGGCTACACCGGCCTGCCCAACTATCTGAAGGCGCTGACCGACGACATGTACGCGGTCGAGATGCAGGCGTCGCTGTCGCCGCGGCTGGAACAGTTCATGGCGATGGGCGGCTTCACCATCTACCGCGAGAAGACGCGGGCCGGGCTGACGCTGCTGGACCGCAACGGCGCCACGCTGTTCTCCGCCCGCTATCCGGAACGCGTGTTCAACCGGTTCGAGGACGTGCCGCCGCTGGTCGCCGACACGCTGCTGTTCATCGAGAACCGCGAGCTGCTGGACGACGCCGAGCCGCGCCGCAACCCGGCCGTGGAGTGGGACCGCTTC
>Ga0196976_1001526_pt1 | contig 10376 bp, 8 predicted proteins | sample S3v_513CmetaG_FD_148644 | JGI IMG/M metagenome (GOLD analysis project Ga0196976, IMG submission 148644) | Soil microbial communities from Anza Borrego desert, Southern California, United States - S3+v_5-13C | ecosystem: Environmental > Terrestrial > Soil > Desert | place: USA: California...
CTCTCGGTGAGCCGATCCATCGTGCCGCCGAGGTGCACGTCCCAGTTGTTCCGGAGCCCCATGTGGCCGTTGACGTTGAACGCGTTCTGCAGCCGGGTGCCCGAGGTGTTCCAGGTCTCCCAGTGGTTGCCGTTGATCTGCGCCCAGCGATAGATGCCGCGCGCGTCGCGGAACGACAGCGCGCCCCAGGTGCTCCAGTCCATGAGATCCGCCCGGCGCAGGAAGCCCAGGTCGTTCGCTTCGAACCCTGCCGAATGGCGCACGACGCTTGTCTCGAAGCGCGTCACGCCACCGCCGTACTTGCCGAACTTCAGCTGTGCGGCGTAGCCGTCCATGGCTGTCTTGTCGGGATCCACCCCGAGATCGTCCCCCGGCTGCTGGAAGTAGTGGACGGGACTTTGCTGCGTGCGCTGCATGGCTTCGGGGGTGCCCGTCACGCGCGAAGCCGCGAACTGTCCCGCGACCTCGAAGCGGCGATTCGAGAACCGGTTCCGGAATGTGGCACCGGCCGTATAGGCGTCGCGATGCATGAATCCTTCCGTCCACTGGTCGAGGGAGCGATTCACGCCGGTAGCGATGAGGCTGATGCCGGTGTTCCCGCCGCGCAAATCCTGGTTCGCGCGCAGCACCGCGTAGTTGGTGAACGGTTCCGCCGTCTGGTCGTTCAGGCCATCGACGGCGGGCGTCACGGCGTCGAGAAGGCCGAACGACAAGCCATTCCGAAGCCGGCCCGTGAGCTTGGTCGCCGCCGCGATGGTCGTGGCCGTCGGGGTGGACGCGTCACCATACAAGTTGCGCAACGTCGGCGAGCGTCCGATGCGCCGGCTGTAGAACAACCCTTCGTTGGTGCTGCAATCCACGACGATGTAGCAGTTCAGCTGGAACTGGTACAACCCCGTTCCTTCCACGAAGAACGGGCGACGCTCGGAGAAAAAGGTCTCGAATGCCGTGAGGTTCACGACAGACGGATCGGCTTCCACCTGGCCAAAGTCGGGATTCACGGTGGCATCGAGGGTGATGTTCGGCGTCAGGCCAACCTTGACGTCGCCACCGATGGACGCCTGTTGCAGCCGCTCGTAGCTCGACGTCGGCGTGAGCCGCTGCACATTCTTGGTCACTGCGTACGGCGTGAGCTCCACGTGACGCTCGGTGGACATCCCGGCAAGGTTCGTGAGCTCGCCAAGCTGCGACGACAGGCCATTGCGTTGCGGGTGCCAGAGCGGCCAGCTCACCCGCTCGCGATAGCGCTCGATGTCGCGCCACACGCCGAAGCCGAAGGTGTTCGCCCCCGACGCATACCGCAGTTGCGACAGTGGAATCCGGAACTCCGCGGTCCAGCCAAGGGAATCGACGAGGGTCGCGACATCCCAGATGCCGTTCCACGAGGCATCCTCGTTGCCGTCGTTGCTCATCGAAAAGTCGCGCTTCACGCCGACGGGGTTCACGGCGAACTCGAACCCGCTGCGTTTGTCGTGGTAGGAATCAATAAGGATCTTCACCTGGTCCGATGCCTCACGCACGTCGCGGCGGGACAGGGCGCGCATGATGCTATCGGGATGCGGATCGAACATGCGGGCGAAGACATAGAGGTTGCGCTCATCGTATGCGACCGCAAACTCCGTCCGGAACGAGGGGTCCGCGTCGACTTTCGGCTCGAACTGGCGGAACTCGGAATACCGCGGCGCGCGGCGCCAGACGTCGTCCGCGTCGCGCCCATCGATGACCGGGGCGCGGTCCGTGGAGACCGCGGTGGCTCTGACTGGCGCGGTCTGTGGCTGTGACGCTGGCGCTGGCTGCTGCTGCGGCGCGGCGGACAGAACGGCGAGTGCCGCTGCGACCGGGAAAACGATGCCCACGAGCCTTCCTCGTTGAGGTGACGCGAAGTTGGACACCGCTCATCGTCGTTCGGTTGGGACGACCGCGGCTGTTGTGATGAATAGACCTGATGACGTGACGAACACCGGGCGCGCGGCGGTTGAGAGGGATACCGTGGAGGACTCCCACCCCTTCCCCATGAACCGTCGCCGCTTCTTTCAGTCATCCGCCGTATTCATGTCCGGCCTCGCCGCCGCGTGCGGCGATGGGCCCACGCAGCCGCGTCACCCGGCTCGGCTCACGACGCGACCACGAAACCCGACGGATACGGTCAGCATCGGACGGAGCGACATCGGCTTGCGCGATCCATTTACCGGACGTGATGGCTTCCTCTATGTGCCTCCGGGCTACGCACCGGCGACACCCACGCCGCTGCTCGTGCTCCTCCACGGCGGATCGTCGGCGGCGAACAGCTGGTGGTCGCAAGAGTTCCGCGATCTCGTCGACCCATTGGGAATGGTGGTTCTCGCGCCGGATTCCCGCGCGTTCCTCAGCTGGGACGTTCCGGGATCGGGCGAGCTGCAGGACGACGTCGCTTTCCTCGACGACGCACTGCGCGTCGTCTTCGACAAGGTCCGGGTCGCACCGGATCGCATCGGCATCGGCGGATTTTCCGATGGCGCGACGGAGGCGCTGGCGATCGGCCGCGCCAATGGCGACCTGTTTTCGTCGATCGTCGCGCTTTCACCCGGGCTGCTGCACCACAGCGTCCGTTTCGGCACACCCGAGGTCTTCCTCGCGCATGGGACGGACGACCAGGTCTTCCCCGTGGAAGGAACGCGCGACGTCATGCGCCCTGCGCTGGAAGCTGAAGGACTCGATGTCACCTGGGTCGAGTTCGACGGCGGGCATGCGATCTCGACGGAGCTCGGCGAGCAGGCATTCACATGGTTTATCAACGGATGAGGAACGGTCGAATGATGAGGGTACTGGTGGTACTGCTTGCTCTTGGGATCGCGTCGCATGGCGCGCTCGCCCAGTCTCCCATGGCGCGAATGCCGGAAATCCGCCGCGAGATCCAGGCAGGGAACGCGAGGAATGCGCTGGCGATCCTGCGTTCCATCCAGGCCGAGGTCGCCGGACACCCGAACTTCACCTTTCTTCGGGCCCACGCGTATGGTGCGGCGGGAATCCTGGATTCCGCGGAGATGGACATCCGCCGGCTGCTGCGCTGGGACGCGCGGTACGCGCAGCTGGCCCTGCGCGACACGAGCGTGGCCGCGCTGCGCCCGCGCTTCCGCAACATCGACTCACTGGCGGCACGGGATGCGCGGCCGGTGAACCACGCGAGCGTGTGGGCGACCATCAATGAACCCGATCTCGTCGCCGAAGGCACTGCCTACGATCCCGCGACGCGCAGCGTCCTGATCGGCAGCCTGCACAAGTACAAGATCCTCGCGATCGGACCGGATGGCGCCGTGTCCGAGCGCGTCGCACCGCGCGCGGGGGGCATCCATTCCATCGTCGGCATCCATGTCGATTCGGTGCGGGGAATCCTCTGGGCGGCGAGCAATCCGCGCTTCGACGCACCCGACGACTCGACCCCATCCGCGCTCTTCGCGTTTGACGCGCGCACGGGTGCATTTCGCCAGAAGCTTCCCGTTCCGGCCGGCGGGGCGCGTTTCATCAACGACATCACCACCGCACCCGATGGTACGGTGTTCGTCACCGACTCTCGCGCCGGCCGCGTGTGGACCGCGCGTCCCGGCGAGACGGCGCTGCGCGACTTCGGTGCGATCGGTCCGATGCTCAATCCCAACGGAGTGACCATCTCCACCGACGGTCGCGTGCTGTTCGTGAGCGACGTCGATCACATCCGCGCCCACGACCTGACGAATGGCCATACGTGGCGGCTTGGCGTCCCGGATTCCCTGACCGTCAGCGGGGTCGATGGCCTCGCCTTCCATGAAGGTTCGCTCATCGCGCATCATCCGCTCCAGTTCTGGCGGGTCGCGCGATATCACCTGGATGGGTCGCTCCGGCGTATTACCCGCCGCACGCTCATCGAAGCCAACTCACCCGACGGCCGTACCTCTACCACCGGTGAGGTCGTGGGCGGGGACTATGTCTTCATCGGCAACAGCCAGATCGACCGGATGAACCAGCGCCAGATCGACGCCGCGGCGATGCAGCCGATCCGGATCTATCGCATATTGCTGCCATGATCTCTCGCCTCCGCTGGACCGGCCTCGTCGCGATGGCGCTGTTCGTCATTGCCCCCGTCGCGCGGGCACAGCAGGGCGTCGCCGCCGTCAACTGGCTGGCCGGGTGCTGGGAGATGCAAACGCCCACCCGTCGAGTGGTAGAGCAATGGATGGCACCTGCCAATGGCGAGATGCGCGGGAACAGCCGGACCATCGCCGGTAGTCGGGAAGTCGAGGGGGAGCGCCTGCGTATCTTCGCGTCGGGTGATTCGCTGGTGTACGATGCGCGTCCGTCCGGCCAGGCGCGCACGGAGTTCCGCGGCACCGTCACCGGGCAGCGCGAAGTGACGTTCGCCAATCCCGCGCACGACTTTCCGCAGCGCATCAGCTATCGCACGCTGGGGAATGATTCGCTCGTCGCGCGGATTGAGGGCGATCGTGATGGCAGGCGGCAGCCGGTCACCTATTCCTACCGCCGCGTCGACTGCGCTGGGTTTGGTCCGTCCGCCGCCGACGTCGTCGAGTCGACACTGCAGGCGCATTACGCCGACCTCGCAACCGCGCTGGATGCATCGACCGCGGGGCTGAACACCTGGTTCGCGAAACATGGCCGGCGGGACTTCACCTACATCTACTGGGCGTCTGCCGGCTATCGGCCTCCCGTGGTGACCCGCGAGCAGGTGGACCGGGTCGCCCAGCAGCAGGCGTCGAACCCTCCTCCATCCACGATGACCGATCGGACCAATCAGGTCACGATCGAACGCACCCTCGTGCGCGCGGACACCGCCGAGGTGTTGATGACGCTGCGGATGGAGCACACGTTCGTCGACACCCCCGGGCGCTTCGGGCCCGCAGGTGAGCGTCGCGCGCGAACGATCGAGCAGCAGCGCCTCGACCGCTGGATTCGATCGGGAGATCGCTGGCAGCTCGCGAATGCCGCGCTCATCGCCGACGAGACCCGCGTCGAGGGGAAGCCATTTATCAAGAACGGCCGGCAACAATAGCGCTTCTGACGCTGCCTTTCATCGAGACTTAATCGGGCGGTAATGGCGTGCGAGCGGCTCTGGCGCATTCGTAGTGTGTGTCTCGACCGTACCCATTTGCGCCTGCCGCTCAACCCGCGGTCTATCGGTACCTGAATCGCTTTGTCCTGGCGGTGCTGGTCCTGTGGGCACCGCTCGCGCTCTTCTCGGGTTATCGCGCGATCGTCCAGGTCTACTCGGTGGAGCTGCGTCTCAGCCCGCCGGCCCTGCAGGAAGGAGCCACCGTCATCGCCGCCGTGCGCACGTCCGGACGCACGCACGTGGAGGTGGTCGTGGAACTGATCCAGGAGCATCGCGTCGACACGCTTGCCGCGTTCCTGGTGCGGAGCAATCGCCCTGCGGCGGTCGATCCGCGCACCCGTTCCGAGGTGCTTCGCCACGTCGTGCAGCCGGGCGCGCTGGCACATCTCCGCTCTGGTCGCGCAATCGTGCGCGCGACGGCAACGGGACGTTCCCAGTGGATGCGCACGCCGCCACCGACGGTCCGCGAGTTGAGATTGCTCTGTCCCGAATCATCGGCGGCGGTGAAACCAGCCGGATCGCCGCCGCCGGTGTCGATCGTCTGCCTCCAACAGCACGGCTGACGTGCTACGTCGGCACTCCTGCGCGACGCCGGACGTCGTCCCAGCTCCGCGCCAGCTCGTCGGACGTCACGGGTTGTGAGCGCGGTGCAAGGCTCCACGCCATGAGCAGTGGTTCGGCGATCTCGCGGAAGGCATCATCCTCCTCCAGGCGCCGCGCGACCTCGGTGGCCCGCTCCGTCGAGAGCTCGCCGATGATGTAATCGGAGATGAGCGCGGACTCGGGATTGCCCTCGCGCTCGATGATGGCCTCCTGCGACTCGTAGTGCTCGGGCTCGCGGTTGAACTCCGCAATGCGCCAGCGACCGGTGTCCGCCGCGCTGCGCCGCGCCGCGCTCCCGAATCCCGCGCGGTCCACATGGTCGCGCAGCACGAACTGCGCGCGATGCATCAGCGCGGTGACGCTCCGCGGACCGGTCCCGCACATCGCCGCGATTTCCGCGCAGGACATTCCGGCTTCCCGGCGGAGCAGGAAGACCTCCCTGCAGCGCGGACGCATCTCGGCCAGCGCGGTATTCACCACCTGCTCCAGGTCCGGATCGCCGGTCTCGCCGTCGATCCAGGAGCGGGCCCGCGCCGCGAGTGAGGACAGCATCGTTGGCTTGCCTGTATCCTTCGACCGCGCGCGCTCGATGTTGCTGATCCGCAACTTGAGCATGCGATACGCGAGCGACTCCAGCTCCACGAACTTGTTGGCGGTGATGACCTGTCGCTCCCACAACGCGACCAGGGTGGAGATGGTCGCTTCCTCGGCGGTGGCGGCGTCGCCGAGCTCCGCCCACGCGTACCGCTTGAACCGCGGATACAGCTTCTGGTAGCAGGCGGCGAACGCATCGCGGGGCTGGACCGCGCCGCTGGAAATCGTGTCTTCAGTGCTCAGCTGCATCATTGGATACGGGGACCACTCATTATGCACTGGACGGCCGCTCGCGGCAAACCACCCGCCCCTTCCCATACCCGCTATTGACACCAAGCATTGGCCGGTGCTAGTTATTTAGCACACACTGCTGAATTTCTAGCACAAGGAACAGACATGGCCAGGGATACGAAGGGTGCCGGCAGGCTCGCAAGCCTCAGCCGCCGCGAGCGCGAGATCATGGACGTGCTGTTTCGTCGCGGTGAGGCCACCGTCGCTGAGGTCATTCAGGATCTGGCAGACCCACCCAGCTATTCCGCGGTGCGCGCCACGCTCAACATTCTCGTCGGGAAAAAGCAGGCGCAGCACCGTGAGGATGGTCCGCGCTACGTGTACATGCCCGCCATACCGGCGGACACGGCGCGCACGGCAGCCATCCGGCACGTGATCAACACGTTTTTCGGCGGGTCTGCCGAGGAAGCCGCTGTGGCGCTGCTGCAGATGTCGGATACCAAACTTCCTGCCGAGGCCGTTCAGCGCCTGACACGCGAAGTGGAGAAGGCGCGTAAGGAGGGACGCTGAGATGAGTATTCCTGAAACCCTGGCATCCATGGACTCCTTCATTTCCCTGGCGACGCTGGTCGTGGCAAAGACGACGATCCTCCTCGCCCTGGCGGGCATTGCCTGTCTCGCACTTCGCCGGCGGTCGGCTGCGCTGCGGCACCTCGCGTGGGCGCTCGCGGTTGGCGGCGTCGTCGTTCTGCCGATCATGGTCGCCCTGATGCCCGCGCTCCCGGTACTTCCGGCTCCTCCGGCCCCCGCGGCGCCAACAGTGGGGGCGCCGGCGTCGCTGCCTGAAGAAACCGACCACGCGGTGAGGGACATCGACGCAGACCACGCAGCGCCACCTGCGACTCAGTCTGTCGTCACGACACCCACTCGCACGATTGATCCGACACGTCTGTTCGCCGGCATCTGGATCGCCGGGGTGATCCTGCTGCTCGCACGGTTCGGCATCGGGGTCGCGCGCGTCACTGCGATGGTGCGGCGCGCGGTGCCGGTATCCGACCCGGGCTGGCTGTCCGTCGCGCAGCGTCATGCCGACGCGCGCATGCTGGTAGACCTGCGCGTGAGTGATGAAGTCGATATGCCATTCGCTTCCGGTCTGGTTTCGCCCACCATTGTCCTGCCCGTCGCCTCGAAGGACTGGAGCGCCGGTCGCCGTGAGGCCGTCCTGTTGCACGAGCTCGCGCATCTCAGCCGTGGAGACCTCTTCATGAATGCCCTGTCCCATCTTGCCCGCGCCCTGTACTGGTTCAACCCATTGGCCTGGTATGCCACGCATCGCCTGCGCATCGAAGGCGAGCGCGCAGCCGATGACGCGGTGCTGCGCCGCGGCGCGCGCGCATCCGACTACGCAGACCACCTGCTGTCCATCGCGAGCGGCGGGGCCGTTGGGCTCCCGACAGCGGCGCTTGCCATGGCGCGTCCTTCCGCGTTCGAGGGACGTCTCCTGGCGATCCTCGAACCAGGAGTCGAGCGCGCTGCGCCGTCGCGACTGCGAGTTGCGTTGACGTCGGCCGCGTTCCTTGTGGTCGTCTTCCCCCTTGCCGCGGCGTCGCCGACGGCCCGCGCGGCCGCCATGGAGAAATCGGCGGCACCGATTCCCGCGACGACTGAAATGGAATCGCCGCTGCCACAAGATCCTCCAGTGCCACAGCCACAACCCGCCCCCGCCACGCAGGCCAGCAACCGCGCTACGTCCGCCGTGCCAGCGCTCATCGACGCACTTGGGGATGCGTCCGTCGAGGTCCGCCTCGCCGCGGTCACGTCGCTAGGGACACTCGAAGATCCGCGTGCGATTGCGGCGCTCGGAAAGGCACTGAAGGAAGACGCGGATCCGCGCGTTCGCGAAGCCGCGGCGGAGGCACTCGGTGAGATCGGCGATGTCCGCGCCGTGCCGCACCTCCTCGATGCGCTCAAGGGGGAGAAGGTGGCGCGCGTGAAGGAGGAGATCATCTCGTCCCTCCAGGAGATCGACGATCCGTCGGCCGTGCCGGGAATTATCGCGGTCATCAAGGATCCCAGCGCCGCGGTTCGTCGCGCGGCGGTGTCTGCCCTCGGCGACTTCGAGGCGCAGTCCGCACTTGGCGCGATCATGGAGCTGGTGCGTGACACAGACGTCGAGGTACGGCGGGAAGTCGCAGACGCCCTGAGTGACCTCGAAAGCGCGGACGCGCTCGCGACGCTCATCACCCTGTCACGGGACAGCGACGCGGAGGTGCGTGCCAATGCGGTCAATGGCCTGGGCAGTCTGGAAGATCCGCGCGCCCTCGACGCACTGGTCGCCGCGTTGAAAGACGCGAACGCGGATGTCCGCAGCCACGCCGCTGACGGCATCCACAACATCCCGGAGATCAAGTCGGCGCCGCGCGCGCTGATCGACGCTCTCGCTGATGCAGATGCCGAAGTCCGGCAGAACGTCGCACATGCGCTCGGTGGCATCGGCGATGAGGCGGCGGTGCCTGCGCTGAAGCGTGCCCTTGGTGACACCAACGTCGAAGTCCGTCGCTCGGTGGCAGAGGCGCTATCGGAAATCGGCGGCGCGGACGCCATCACCGCGCTCATGGGCTTATTGAAGGATCCTGATCCGGACATCCGGCGCACGGCAGCCGAAGCACTCGGGAAGCGCCGCTGATGCGCCCGCGCCACGTGGGGATCGTGCTCTGTGCAGCAGCGGGGCTGTTCAGCGTGCCGGTCATAGCCTGGTCCGCACGCCCCAGCTCCGCGATCCCATCGAGGCCCGTGCAGCGCGAGGTGCCCGACGACACGGCGGCGCTGTCACGGCTCCTGACGTCCGTCCGCGGCGCCAACCCATTGTTCTGCGAGCTCGCGACGCGGATGATCGACGGCCGGAACTATTGGTCGTCGGGAGGGCGTGACGCACTCGTCGAAATGGACGCGTCGGCCTCCGCGATGATCCGCTGGGTCCACACCCGGCACGAAGATCCGCGCTTCGTTCCTCGGCTCATCCCGGCACTGCGCGACAGCGATCCGTGTGTGCGACGCGTCGCCGGCGGAATGCTGGGGCGGGTCGCTCATCCGTCAGCGCGAACAGCGCTGCTGGCCGCGCTCGACGACGCCGGTGCCGGAACGCGCGAGGTCGCCGCGATCGGTCTTGGCCTGCAGGAGGATACTGCGGCGGTTCAGCCCCTCGTCGCTCGCTTGCGCGACGCGTCCGCCGACGTTCGACGCACCGCGGCATGGGCGCTTGGCCACATCGAGCACAAGTCAGCCATGATGCCGCTCGTCGAGCTGCTCGGGCGCGATCCTGATCCGCGGGTGCGTGAAGCCGCTGCCTGGGCGATCGGCCAGGTCACCGGGAACTAACCGCCGCGAGCTACTCCGCTCTAGCACGACATCCAGGGGCCGGTGCCGGCGCGCTGGCGCCATCGCTCCGCCTGGTCTGCCTGCCCCATTTTCTGCAGCGAGCAGCTCAGCCAGCCCATGGCGACGCGATCCGAAGCATTGGCGCGCAGTGCCCGAACGAAGAAACGACGCGAGGCATCGTAGTTCTGCATCGCGAGCAACACCATTCCCATTTCGCGCAGCGCCACGGCGTTGTTCGGTTCGAGCCGCACCGCCTGCGCGCCAGCATCGCGAGCACCGGTGAGGTTCCCGCGCTCCCGCGCGATCCGCGAGAGGTAGACGTGTGGCATTGCGCTCCGCGGCATCTCGCGCGCCGCGCGCATGAATTCCGATTCGGCCGCGGCTGGCGACCCTTGCTGCCAAAGCTGAATGCCCCGGTCCAGCGATGCATTCTGCGTTGCACCGCGACTGCCGGGCAGGTACCGCGTGACCGCAAAGTACGCAGGCA